>Ga0196963_10000001_pt1:0-332500 | contig 968870 bp, 826 predicted proteins | sample S1_5metaG_FD_148600 | JGI IMG/M metagenome (GOLD analysis project Ga0196963, IMG submission 148600) | Soil microbial communities from Anza Borrego desert, Southern California, United States - S1_5 | ecosystem: Environmental > Terrestrial > Soil > Desert | place: USA: California...
ACCGCCTCCTGCACCACGCCATCACGCTCAACATCCGCGGAAACTCCTACAGGCTCAAGGACAAGCTCAAGGCTGGCCTGGTTCAGGAAGCAGAGGCGCAGCAGTGAAACTCAGGGTGGGGAATTTTTAGTTCCCATACCTGGAGAAAATTGGGTTCCCCTTGACAGTTCGACTACGAGCTAAGCTTCCCGGGCGTCTACATCTCGAGCGTTTCCATCAGCGAGGGCGACGACGGAACCAAGAACGCCGAGGTCGAAGTGACGGTGACGCCCACCGACCACACCGTCACGTTCCAGGTCCGCACCATGGCCGGCACGGCAACGCCGGGCGCCGACTACGAGGACATCGAGGTGGACATGAGCTTCGCCGCCGGCGAAGCGCCGAAGACCGTGTCCGTGCCGATCCTCGGCGACGTGAACGACGAAGGCATCGAGGTCCTCTACCTGCTCGTCAGCGGCCAGCTGCTGCCCGGCGGCTATGCCGGCAACATCGGCCACGTCTTCATTCTCGACGACGACGGCGATGCCGAATGCGGCAACCTCTCCGTGCAGGCGCCCGAGACGTGCGACGACGGCGATCTGCTTTACGCGGCGGGCGACTACTGCTCGCCGGACTGCATCGCCTATCAATGTGGCATTCCCACCAAGCTCGACGGGGCAGTCCCGAAGGCGGGCGATGCGTTGTTCGTGCTCAAGGCCGCGGTGCAGAGCTCGAACTGTCACGTCAACGTCTGCGACGTGAACGACTCCGGCACCATCACGGCCACCGACGCGCTCATCATCCTGCGGCGTGCGGTCGGACAGAACGTGCCGCTGCAGTGTCCGGTGTAGCGACACGGAGCGGATGCGCCTGCGCGGCATGCATGCTGGCGAGAAATGACTGGGCCGGCCGGGCGCTGGCCTGCGGCTGTCATGCTGCACCGGCGGGGAACGCAGCAATCCCGAGGGCGAGGAATGACGGACGAGCACTTTTCGCGATGCCCCGCAGCGCCGTCTTCCTGCTCAGCCAAGCCTTCCGCGACCACGCACGTCTGTGCATTAGGCGATATTTGAGCACGCGGCTTTTGACATCGCTTATCGCGACACCTCATCGCCGATTGCCGCTTCCGAAGCCGAGGCCGCAAGGTGGCGCCGGATGCGGCCGGCGTGCGAGACGCGCGTCATTTAACCGTCCAAGGGAGCATCACTTCGCTTGCAGTGATAGCTGTTTAGCCGACACGGTTGCACGGGATGGTTTCACACCGCTTACGTTCTGAGGTGCAGCGGCGGGTATCACGGCTTCGGCCAAGCCTGTGCACAGAGAGGTGCGTTGCGCAGCCGGCACCGCATCCGTGGGCTCGACTCGCAGCGGGTTTCGGTGGACCCTGCGGGGCTGCGGGGGCCGGCAAATGATGCCAACGAGCTTCAATGGACGGGGGATGGCGGACGGCGGCAAGGAGCTTGATCTCACTCGATCTTCACACCGAGTACACCCGTCACCGCGCCACCAAGACTTACGACCTCACTCCGAGTCGGAGGAACCTTCAGCTGACGGCGGCGGCCACGATGACCGACAAAGCCGCAATGTTCGGCGACGTCGACGCCAACGACCAGGGCAGCAAGCCGATCATCGGCTCCGACGTATATGCGGTGCCGCGGTCGCGCCGCCAAACGAAAAGATCCCTGTCCACCGCTTCCCCGAAGTCCGCCCAAACCCATAAGCGGGACTGCTGGGGCGCGAATACCATCTGCTTGCATTAATAGGCGAGACCACAATGTCAGACCTGCCTGCGCTCCGATGGCTCCATCTCACCGACCTGCACGTCGGCAACGAGAACGATTCGCAGAAGGTCGCCTTGACCTCTCTTTTGGCGGCCATCGATCGCTTCAGTGGCGGTCTGCCATTCGACGTGGTGCTCTTGAGCGGCGACCTTGCCTACTCAGGTCAGCGTGCTCAGTACGATGAATTGTCATCGCTTGTCGTTTCTCCACTACGTACATCACGGACGTGTGCCAACGCTCGCTTCGTCGCGACGCCCGGCAACCACGATCTCGATTGTGACGTCGACGTGCCGCCGAGTTGGCGAGACATAGGGCCTAACCGGCAAGAAAAATTTTTCTTCTTCGGTGACGTGGGCGCACGAACGCGCGGGTCCCGCCCACTAGCATTGCGAGAGTATCAAGAGTTCGTGCGCCGATGCGACATCGAAAGCGTTGATCCAACAACGGAGCCGGCCAAGCTAATCTCTCTTACGGTAAGACAACGACAGATTAGCATCATCTCTGTTGTCACCACCTTCTTCTCCGACAAGGAACGTTCCGATAAGCACAAGGCTCCCGCGCCGCTTCACCCGCTTCGACATCTCGCGCAGCAGCACGATACGACTACTCAACTCCTCGTCCTCGGGCACCATCCACCTGACTGGTTCATACCTGAGACGCAACAACGTCTTCGCTCATTTCTCATCGACAACAACGCTCTTTACCTCCACGGGCATGAGCACAAGGTACACCCTGACTTCGGCTCACTAGGGCTAACATCCTTAGGCTTCGGTGCAGCCTATCAAGCATCACAGGATGGGCCGGCTAGACCGTACTATCGGAATTCGTTCGCCATTTGCGAACTAGCGGACTCGCTGCATGTGGCTGTAATTTCGTGGGATGCGGAGAACGGGCAGTGGCGCCCTGATCTGCAACTTCCGGGGGATTTCCGCGAACGTAGCAGTCGACTCGAAGACGGCTACATCCTTCCTATACCATCAACACGAGTCGTCGAGCGCGGCCGCTCCCTCGGGTCGATCGGCGCAGCGTTTATTGAAGACGTAAGGATCGACCGGTGCATATGGCTCGCCGACCCAGGTCCAAAAAGATGGATGCGACTGCTGAGCACGCTCGGTGTAGTCCGCAATATTGAAGAATTCTATACTGTACCAACGCGTCCCCTACCGCAGGGGCACGTGGAATTCAGGCTGAAAGACGGCGACAGTCAGTTGCTCGTATACGCGATTTCGGCTCAAGGCGACGTCTTGAATTACGAACAACTGCAAGGCATCAACACCGAACTCGACCGCCAAGCGTACGATGGGTGCATCATCGTTACGCTTGGTGAGTTGGCGACCGAAGCCCAAACGCTCGCGCGGCAACTGGCTCCGCGGAAATCGATTCAAGTCCTCGAACGAGGTGATATCGTCCGCTCAACACTACGAAACCTTCCGCACACGCTGCATCATGCACTGCGGACATCGCTCGCCGACGCGAACCTCCTTGCTGGGTGCTTGATAGTCTCCGAGGCCGGGTTTGCCTTTCTGCTCCAAGAACACACGACCAATGCTTGGTTCCAGATCCTGGACGAGGACGGCAACGTAGCGCCCGAGTCATCCGATCTGGTCCAGAGCGTACGCCGCGAGCAGCCAAACCTCCGCGCAATTCGCTACCACGACGGCAATCAGGCCGCGATGCACGAGAAGTCCGGCGACACTTTGGCGCGCCGCGACTTCGACAGAGTTGCATATTTGACAAAAAGCCACGCCTTCTTCGACGACGTAAAATACGCACCTCTTGCCGCAGTCGGTTTCCGCTTTCGCAAGGCGTCGCTGTCCGAGATTTACATCGAAGCATCCGCAGATTTTGGCGGCGCGACGAAAACAACACACAACCTGACCCAAGCCGTCTCCGAGATGGTCGAGTCACTGAATCTTCCCAAAGCCCAGCAAGAGCAGCTGGAAGCGCAGCTTCGCTCTCGCTACGGCCTGAACCGATCGGCAGAAGTTGGCGCAGCTCGCAAACTCTATCAACGTTTCAATAACGTAGTGGTTCTGGGCGACCCCGGGTCAGGGAAGACATGCTTCATACAATACGAGATACTCGCCTACTGCGCGCCGCCGCCCGAGGATGCGACCTGGTACTCTCGACATCTGCCGATCTACGTATCTCTGGCCGAAGCGGCCCGCCTACTTACAGACGATACGTCGCTTTTGGACATTTGCTCGATAGTTGCGGCGCGACGTGGGATCGAGCTTCCGCGCTACGTGATAGAGGATGCGGTAGCGGAAGGTCAGGCAGCTTTCTTCTTCGACGGCTTGGACGAAGTTGGCCACATCGACAAACGAATAGCGCTACTCGCCCAGATCGAGGACCTGGTTCGGGACTATTCCGCGCGCGGCAATCGGTTCGTCCTCGCATCGCGACCGGCCGCCGTACAACCGGTAGATATCCCTGAAGGCCTCACGTACCTGCGACTAAAAGGACTGACGGAAGACGAAATTCGTATTCTCGCTGCCAGAGTACTCACGATTCGTTTTGGTCAGAGCGAGGATGCCGGAATCACAGATGAAGAGCGAGAGCTGGTTGACCGCCTGCTGGACGACACCCGAAACGAACCAGGGATAGCAAGAATCGCTCGGAATCCCCTGCTCCTGACCCTTCTCGTCCTAATCTACGCAAGCTCCGGCGCACTCAGTGCACGGCGCCATCTTATCTACACACAAGCAATAAAGACCCTAGTGAGCGTCCGCGGTCGTCAGACGCGCGAGCAGCAGATCTCCGAAGCAGACCTGAGAACGCGGCTTGGCGCGATCGCGCTCGCAGTATTCAACAGAGATATCACCGAGATACCTCGCAGCTCTGAGGTCGCCCATCTCCTTCGACCACTCATGCCGCGCGCCGAAGATGAGAGCAGCGAGTCAGCCGCCAATGCTTTCGTGCAGGAGGTAGCAGAGGCCACCGGGCTCCTCGTCATTAACACGAAACACGATGAAGACTCGGACAGTCTCATCACCTTCATGCACTACTCGTTTCTCGAGTATTATGCGGCCGCCGGACTACTGGCAGGCAATTACTTAGAACGCGTGCCGAAACTTGCGGGCAATCCCCGTTGGAAGGATGTCATCACGCTACTCTTTGGACTGCTCTCTGAGCACGACGACATCACGCCACTGCTAGAGCGGATTCTAGAGCAACCCGAGGCGGAAGAGCCGATTACGCAGAGTCGCACGCTGTTAGCGCTAGACTGCGCTAACGAGTGCGACGTTCCACCGCAGGAGACACAAGAGCATCTGGCGCGTGCTGTGTTCGAGAGCGTTGCGCGTGGCGCGGGAAGGAATTCAGCGGAACTCAGAACAGAGATTGCGGGCCGCCTAGACTTTCTTCTGGCGGGCGCCAGCTCCCGCGTTGAGCGCGCGATCGCGCGCGGCCTCACAGATCGTGACGCCGTAGCCGCTGCAGCCTTCGCCGACCTAATCGCCCGCATCCGCCCTGGCACACCCTTATCGGCTAAACTCATCGAGGCGTTCAATAAGTTCACAACCCTAAACGACCCCGTTGCACGAGCCGCGGGGATGTTCGCAATGGAGCGGCGGCCCGAATTGCGCACAGAAGCCGCAATAAGCTGCGCGCGCAGATCTCTCCAAGGCAACATCTCCGAAAAATACGCAGCCTTGCGGATGGCAACAGCAGTACCGGGCATCGTACGGGAGGTCGCGGCGGAGATCACCGCATTACTAGACGACGGAACGCCCTTGATTTCTGTCACTGCAGCACAGTGCCTGCTAGTGGAGGCACTACGCGGCGAATCCGTAAGCCAGACGCCCCGCAACATCGAAAAGGTCATCTCCAGGCTCCAACAACAAACCGGCGTTACGATCGATTCGACCCTTGAGGGCGTTACGCTCGATAAAGCCGCCATACAAACGGCCATCTTCTCGGGCAATGCCACACAGAGCGAACTCGCAATCAGACATCTCCCGGTGCTCCGCGAAGACAGTCAGTTCGCTTACGAGGTTGTAACGCGACGGCTGCGGTCGGCGGAATCGCCCTCTCTCAAGGCGGCGTGCATCGACGCCCTGCGTGTATGCAATGGCGTGGTTGACCTGCTCACAATCGCCGACACGGAAAACGTCTGCGAGTATCTCAACGACGGCCATCGCAACGTCCGTCTTGCGGCAATAGCCCTACTAGGCGAGATGCCAGACGACGAGCAGGTTGTCCGGAGCCTGCAAGCACATTTTGCGAAGGTAGCCGCAAGTCCGTCGCAGCATGAAGAACTCGCGGAAAGCGCAAGAGCGCTGGCTAAGCACGTACGCCGGAACCAGCGACTGCGTGCTATGACGACTGATGCGCTGCTTGGCCGTCTCCCGGGCAAGCCGACCGCAGGCTTCGGAAATGCAGAGCAGCAGCGGCATACTTTAGCCCTCATGACCATTTGCGAAGGGATTAGCGGCGTCACCAACAATAAAGCGGCGTGGAGACTCCACACTTTGGCAATCAACTTCCGTACGCCGATCGAACTTCGCCAGCACTCCATTCGGCTGTTCGGCCGACTCGTGGAACCGACGGCACGCAGCATTGACGAGATCATCAAGATGCTTGAAGACAACGACCCCCGACTCAACGAAGCTCGGTATGTAGCCGCAGGCTGGTTCGTCGTGCAGTGCAAGCGGCGGGTCGATTACGTCAGACAGGTTTTCGCGCGATTGCCGGATCTACGAAGGGCTCTGGGCACAGCTTGGCGACGGGAGACAGCGCAGGAGCCGCGAAACATCGACAGCGCGTCTCTTCGTGAATTGCGGGAAGCGACGATCGGCATCGTCGACATGATGAATTCCTACGACGAGTTCAAAGATCGGACGGCTGCGTGACAACTCACACCTCCGTCCCGATCTCGTTCCAACGGGAAACGCGCTCTATTGTGTCGAGACGGCAGCGATGAGCTTCGTCCACCTCCACCTCCACACGCAGTACAGCCTCCTGGACGGCGCCAACAAGATCTCCGACCTGATGCCGCGGCTGAAGCGTAAGCTCCCCACTTACGCACACACTTGGAAAGTAGACAGTCCCGGTGCTGTGGGCCGCGGCAGGAACTGCGTCGGAGGAATTCCTCCGAGCGAGTCGTGCGGCCGGTTTTCGTTGTAGTCGCCGAGCCAATCGTCGCTGAGTTCCTGCACCTCAGCGACAGAACCGAACAGGTAAGCGTCGAGCACTTCCTGGCGGAAGCTGCGGTTGAACCGCTCCACGAACGCATTCTGATCGGGCTTGCCGGGTTGGATGTAGCGAATCTGGATCTTTCGGTCCTCGGAGATCCTGGCCGGCGACGAGGTGCTGGCCACCGCAATCCTGGACAGGCTGCTGCACAACAGCCACGCCCTGGACATCAAGGGACGCAGCTACAGGCTCAGGGACCTGGAACGGGCCGTGACCCAGCAATCGTAAGGGAGGATGTCGCCGAGGACGCAGAACCGAAATCGAACAGTCGAGAATCTCAGGACTTAGGATCAACCGAGGTGCGCGAATCTGGATGTCGTCTTAGTGCGCGAGAGTGGGTGTCGCTGGACAGGCCGGCGAGGACGCGCCGCGGCCTTCAGCGGCGAGCCACCGCGCAAGAGCGCGGCACGGCGAATGGGCGTTCGTTAACCAGAGAGTGTGTCTTCGAGTAGGTCAATGGTCGCGCCTGTTAAACGCGCGCCGTCTCTCTGCCCGAAACCGTTCTGAGAGCCAGACGACAACCAACTCTGAGCCGGGCCGGGCTGCTAACGGGCGCCATCGTTTAACACCCACCCGCCGCCTCGATCCTAAAGTCGCTGCGCAGAAAGCAGAAACCCCGACCGGCATCGACCGGTCGGGGTTTTAGAGACATTCCGCCCACTTAGAAGATGGCTCCCCGGGCCGGACTCGAACCAGCGACATGGTGGTTAACAGCCACCCGCTCTACCGACTGAGCTACCGGGGAACAGCCGGCGCTTATACAGAGGATGGACGGCGCGGGCAAAATACCGATGCAGCGCGGCGGGCGGTTGCTGCCAATCTCTCGACCGGCCATCTATCGACTGCCGCCGCCGTCCTGGAAGCCCCTTGGCGCGGGACGCTCCCGCGCACCCCGGATGATCCGCGCGCATCTCACCACCACCGCCGACGGTCCCGAGCATTGGCTCGAGGCCGGCCGTGGGCCCGACGTCTTTCTCTTCCCGAGCCCGCTGATCCGCGGCCACACCTACGCCGGCCTGATCGAGGCGTTGTCGGGTTTCCACGTCGTGGCTGCCGATGCGCCGGGCTCAGGCCTGTCGGCGCCCGTGCCGGCGCCCTGGAGTTTTGAGCAGTACATGGAGTGGCTGGACTCCTTCCTGGACACGGCGGGGCTGAGACGGCCCATCGTCATCGCACACTCCAACTCGGCGATGCCGGCGCTGCTTCTGGCGAGCCTGCGGCCGTCGCGGCTCTCCCAGCTCATCCTGGCCGACCCGGTCGGCTTCCAGCCGCGCATGTCCTATCTGAACATGATTGCGCGGCGGGCGATGGACGCGCTGGACGAGCCGGGCGTTACGGTGGCCGGCACGCCGCACCTGCTGCGCAATCTGGCAGCGCACACGCGCAGCTTCCTGACGCACGCCCGGGCCTCGATCGACGCCGACTGGAGCGCATACGGACTGCGCGTGCAGGTCCCAACGCTGATCGCCTGGGGCGCTCGCGACAAGACGACATCCTTCCTCGACAGCATGCTCCGTGCGCGAGAGCTCATTCCTCACGCCGCAACCCTCATCTCGCCGCGCGGTAGCCACGACTGGTTGATCGAGCGGCCGGGCGAGTTCGCGCACTTCGTCCGATCGCTGCCAAGCGGCGACGCCTCGAGCCCGGGAGCGGCCTGAGAGCGTCGCGCTAGCAGTCCCAGACGCGGCAGCGGAGGCACCACCGCGTGCAGCCGCCGCGCCCATCCGACGCGCGCTGGCATGGAAACGTGCACCGAGGCAGGGATGCTCGGCATGAACGCGACTATCGAGAAATTCGGCTACCCGACAACCCTCATCGCCGACTACGACCACTGGGTCGTCCTCCTGCGGCCGAAGCAGGTCACTGCGGGCTGCCTCGTCCTGGCCTGCAAGGATGACGTCGGCGCCTTCTCCGCGATCTCCGAAGCCGCCTTCACCGAGCTCAAGACCATTACGGCCGACATCGAAGCGAACCTGGCTTCGCTGGTCCACTACGACAGGATCAACTACCTCATGTTGATGATGGTGGACCCGCACGTGCACTTTCACGTCGTTCCACGCCATGCCGAGCCGCGCACCATTGCCGGCGCGACCATCGCCGACGCTGCGTGGCCGAAGCCGCCCGACCTCACAACCGCCGCGCAGCTCACCGACGAGACGCTGACTGCGATCCGCGACCACATCGCGACGTGCTGGCGAAAGATGATCGATCGGTAGCAGCCGAAAAACTGGCGTCGGAGGAGGCGATCGCGCGGCAGTGGCCGCGAGCGAGTGCCGGTTGTAAGTCCAGCGATGTTGCGGCAAATGGCCGTGGCTCCCGCCGCGCGGGCCACGGATACGACAATGCCACACACCTACGATCCCGATTCCCCCACGCCCAAGCAGGCACTGCAGCGGCTCATCGACGGGAACCTGCGGTTCCGAGAAGGACGCGGCACGAGCGGGACGCGCGGATGGAGTCCCGATCTGGCACAGGGGCAGCGGCCCTTCGCCATCGTTCTCGGTTGCTCGGACTCCCGCACGCCGGTCGAGATCCTGTTCGATCAGGGCTTCGGTGATCTCTTCGTCGTGCGGATCGCCGGCAACATCGTCGCACCCTCGGTGGTGGGGTCCATCGAGTTCGCCGCCTCGCAGTTCGGTTCGCGTCTGGTGGTGGTGATGGGTCATACCCGGTGCGGAGCCATCGCCGCCACGGTGCATGCCATCGAGACCGGCGCAGGCCCCGAATCGAAGAACCTGCGATCGATCACCGATCGCATCGCGCCGCACATCGAGGAGCTGGTCCGCGCCTGCGCCGCGGGCAGGTCGGGCGAAGAATCGGTTACGCGCGAAGCCATGCGCGCCAACGTCCGCGCCTCGGTCGATCATCTCCGTCACGGCAGTCAGCTCCTGGAAGAGCTCGTCGTGTCGGGTCGCCTCGTCGTCGTCGGAGCCGAATACGAGTTGGAGACGGGCGCAATTCGTTTTCTCGACGATGTCGCCGGCTGACCCTCCGTCCGGCACCTGACCTCGGCCGCCGCTCTTTCGGGCATGACGCGGGCCTGCTGAGACGGCATTGCAGCTGGTCTCGCTGCCCTGCCCATCAGGTGCGAGATCGGCGCATGTCCCCCAACAAAGCGTCTGACGCGTCGCCGATGAGCAGCGCAATCCGCTCCCGCGTAGAGGTCGGCACGCAACGACGAGCCGCCACACCAAACCGCGGCGCTGCGGACGCGTAGCTCGGCATTCGTCGAAAAATCACGGCCGGGCTGCGCGGGACGGCGGCAGAGACGATCGCAGTCGGACACGATTGGGCGCCAACGAACGGAACTCGAAGCGCTTCATGCTCTGGTCGAAGCTCCGACCGTTCTTGTCGGCCCCGCACCCGCATGCCTAGAGTCTACCTGGCGGAGCGCGATCGCTCTCCGCGAATCGACAGGCATCGAGGCATCCTATGCGACGCGAGAGCACTCTTCGTGCGACCGTGACCGGGTGTGGTGTGTTCGCCGGCAGCGCAGCGACCGGGAAATCCCCACCTTCGATCGCGATCCTCTTCGCCGCTGCTTTTCTGGCCGGCGGCGCGTTCGTGGTGGCGGTTCCCTCGCACGCTTCCGAATGCGGTAACGGCGTGGTCGAGCCCAGCGAGGAGTGCGATCCCGGCGGGCGCCTCTACTTCGACGGCGACCCTGCCGGCGATCCCTGCACCAGCGACGGCAACTGCTTCTTCGAGTTCTCGTGCTGCAAGTTCAATTGCCAGCACGTGGGGCAGGGCGCCACGTGCAACGACGACAACCCGTGCACGCGCAACGACCAGTGCAACAACGTCGGCATGTGCAGGGGCAATGACATGGCCGAGGGCGCCATCTGCGAGGATGGGGATCCCTGCACGATCGGCGATCGCTGCCTGAGCGACGTGTGCACGGGCAATGAGCCGCTCATGGTCGACCTGTGTCCATGGACGCTCGCTTCCAGCGCGGCCATTGGCAACGACCGCCTGACGACGGGCTTCAGCGCGATCATCGAAGGCGACGTGTGCGCGCAGTCGCTCACTCTCGGGGAAGCTTCCACCTACCGCGGCGACGCGGTCGCGATGCGCGACACCGGCCGCACTGCCATCCGCGTCGGCGTCAATGCCAGGATCGACGGGAACGTCGCCAGCGGCGGCGGCGGGGCTACGGGCATGCCCGGCGACACCAGGCTGCCCCACGTCGATGCGTACAGCCTGGCGCCTGGAACGCTGACGCCGAAAGACGACGGCAGCGGGGTCTACGACCTGACCGGCGATCATCCGCTGGTGGAGCAATGCTCGATGGCACGAGCTTCGTTCGGCTACGTTGCTTCGGAGCTGGATCTGATGCCCGCCGACGCGAGCCATGACCGTTTGATGCTGCACCCGCGCGAGACTGTTCAGATCACGGCGCCGGTTCCCGGGGCGATCAACGTCATCGACATCGAGGACGTTTTTGGCGCCAACGAGTCGGTCCTTCGCCTCGACGGCGGCGGCGACGGCGACACGGCGGTGGTGCTGCGCATATCGGGCCGCTTCATGATGCGGGCGCAGTCACGCGTCGAACTGGCCGGAGGCCTGGAGCCCGAGGACGTGCTGATCTACGTCGCCGGTCGCGTCTGCGACATCGGCGACAAGGCCGCCGGCGCCGGCACGCTGCTGTGCACGCGCGGGCGGATCAGGGCGGGCCTGCAGGTGGAGTGGGCGGGTGCCATCTGGGGCAACGGAAAGATGCTCCGCGTCGGCGATCATTTCGAGATCGACTACCGGCCGTTCCAGGGCTTCTGAAGCATCGACAACACGTTTCATCGCCGGCCCGGCGGTGCGGCGTGCCAAGGGCAATGGCACCGTGCGCGCGTGCGTACGGTGCCATTGCCGTTTCAGGCCGAAGCGTTGAGGTAGGCCGTCACCAGAGTCACGATCTCTTCGACGTACGCCTGCGACCGCGCCGGCCCCTCTCCATGCACGACGAGCCGGTGTGTCAGCCCTTCGACCGTCTGCACGACGACGGCAGCGGCAAGCGCGGGGTCGCGGCGAGTCACCGCCGGATGCATGCGAAGGTAATCGGCCACTCGCGCGGTGATGCGCTCCTCCACCTCGGCGAGCTGGCGGCGCACGCGGCGAGGCAGCGGCGCCTCCTCGAACAACACGCGGTGCAGCTGTCGGTCCCGCGCGTGCAAGTCCACCATCGCCGTCACGAAACGGCTGATCATCTCGCGAACGTGACCAGGGCCGCTCGGAGCCTCCAGGGCCACGCGCGCCAGGATGACCTCGCCCTGGCGAATGTGCTCCTCCATGAGGGCCACCAGGAGCGCATCCTTGTTGGGGAAGTACTCGTACAGGGATCCGATCGAGACGCCGGCGCGCTCGGCGATGTGATTGGTGGTGGTGCCGGCGTACCCGCGGGACGTGAAAACCTGAGCCGCGGCTTTGAGGATCGCCGTCACGGTGTCGCGCGACCGGCTCTGAAGCGGCTGTTTTCGCGGGCGAAGCGTGTCGATGCGGCGGGTGCGGGGCATGGGCCTGAATCCGAGTAGCGAACCTGAGCAATTGCTCGTATTCGTAGTGGTGTATCCCGGCGCCTGCCGGGCTGCAAGGAGCTGCCGCGATGCCACTCGTTGCCCTGATCGGTCTCGTTCTCTTCGGTGTTCTGGCCTTCGGCCTGCGCGCCTGGATTCACTACCGCCGCACCGGCACCACCGGCTTCGTCGGGCTCACCGGCGCCGTGGGATCGCTCGAATGGCTGGCGGGAGTGATGTTCGCAGCCGCGCTCGCGCTGGCGGTGGCCGCACCTTTGGCCGATCTTGCAGGCTGGACGCATCGTCTGCCGTGGGACGGGCCTGCCGCCCACGCCGCTGGGATCGTGTTGTTCGCGTGCGGTCTGGCCGGAACGTTGTGGGCGCAGCTCGCGATGGGCGATTCGTGGCGGATCGGCGTCGATGCCAGCGCGCGCACGGACCTGGTGGACGGCGGGCCGTTTCGCTGGGTTCGCAATCCCATCTTCACGGCCATGACGTTTGCGCTGCTGGGGTTGCTGCTTCTGGTGCCGACTGTTCTCTCCCTTGCGGCGGTGGCCGCGCTGGTGCTGGCGCTCGAGCTCCAGGTGCGCTGGGTCGAGGAGCCGTATCTGGAGGCAACGCACGGGCGCCGCTATCGCGAGTATGCGGCGCGCACCGGTCGTTTCCTTCCCGGCATCGGCCGCTGGGAGCAGGGCGGCCGGCCTGGGCAGCGAACTGCGCAGGAGAAAACGACATGAACGATCCGCAACGCGAGCCGCAGACCTCACCGATGTCGTTCGTCCCCGCGCTCGGCGCGGACTGGCTGACGCCGCTCTACGACACCGTGGCGCTGCTGACGGGAGAGCGGTTCTTCAAGCGCCGTCTGGTCACCGTCGCGGGCATCCGGGCGGGGCACGACGTTCTCGATCTCGGCTGCGGCACCGGAACGCTGGCGCTGATGGTCAAGCAGGCGTGCGAGCAGGCGAACGTGACGGGGCTCGATCTGGACCCGAAGATCCTGGCCATCGCCAGGCGCAAGGTCGACGCGGCGGGCGTTGCCATCGAGCTGCGGCAGGGGTCGGCGACCGCTCCGCCTTTCGAGCGCGCATCGTTCGACCGCGTGCTGACGACGCTGATGCTGCACCACCTGACGACGGCGCAGAAACGCGAAGCGCTCTCGGCAGCACGAACACTGCTGCGCCCAGGCGGCGAGCTGCACATCGCCGATTGGGGAAGGCCGCACAATGCTCTCATGCGCATCGCCGCGATCAGCTTCCGGTTGCTCGACGGCGACGAGACGACGGCCGCCAATCTGGCCGGCGAGCTGCCGTCGCTGGTGAGCGCGGCAGGCTTCCGCGACGTGGCGGAAACGGAGCGGTGGATGACTCCGTTCGGCACTCTCGCCTTCATTCGTGCGCGCGTGCCGTCGGAAGCGAGGGCGGTCTAGGCGTCGTCGCGATGCGCGCCCATGCGAGCATGCCCGTGACGTTGCCCGCGCGGATGAACCGGCAAGCGCGGGCCTACGCCTGCGCGGTCGCTACTCCAGGTAACCGAGCGACTTGAGCTGTTCCTCGAGTTCCTCGGGCACCGGCATCATCGCTTCGTCGTCCGCGTCGGCGCCGCCGCCGGTTTCGTTCGGCGCTTGGCCCTCACCGCCTTGCTCGGGCTCGACGGCCTGGAGCGGCTCGCCCGCATCGCCTTCCTCATCCAGCTCCGCATCGGGCGCTTGCTCGTCTGCCTCGTCGCCGACGGCTCCGTTGCGCGCGCCCGCGTTCACGGAGGCTTCCTGCTCTTCCGCCGGCGGAGGAGTCGCCGAAGGCTTGGGAAGAGCCTGCTGCGCGCTGGCAAACGCCCGGAGCGTGCGGCGGGCGTCGTACGCCGGGTGATCCTCGGGCAGCACCTCGGTCTCGTGAGGGTCCTTGTAGAGGTCGTAGGCTTCGTCGACGCCTTCGTCGGTGTAGGAGATCAGCTTGGCATCGGGTCGCGTGATCGCGATGCACTTGCCGCGGCTGCCCAGAGTTCCGGCGGTGCTGCTGGCCTCGCTGTAGACGATCGGGAACTCGCGCTGCTTGCGCTCGAGCATGGGCACGAGCGAGACGCCCGGCATGGCGTGCTCGATGCCGGTGATGTCCAGCAGCGTGCGCGCCACCGATATCGATGCCGGAATCTGTCCGGACACGCGGCGCCCACCCTTGGAGTAGCCGGGAACGTAGAGGACGTAAGGCACGTGCACCGTCTCGCGATATAGAAAGCGGACGTGGTCGCAGTTGCCGTGCTCGAAGAATTCCTCGCCGTGGTCCGAGGTCAACAGGATGACCGTCTTCTCCATCAGGCCGAGCTGACGCAGCGCGCGGAAGAGGACGCCGAGGGAGCGGTCGCCGTGATGAATGGAGGCGTCGTAGTAGCGGATGATGCGCTGCAGATCCTCGTTGCTCGGCTCATCGCGGCTGTCGCGCAGGCAGTAGCGGCCCTGCTCGGTGGCGGCGCCGGGATCGAGGTCCATGGCCCTCTTGTCGGCCGGCTTGGAGTAGTACGGCCGGTGCGCGTCGTAGCCATGGATGAACGCGAAGAACTTGCGCTCGCGATTGGTGCGCAGCCAGGCGATCGCCCGATCCAGGTTGTGCTCGAAGCGCCGGCCGCCGCTCTTGTAGATGTCGAAGCCGCGGTCGAAGCCGTAGTGGTCGGACACGAACCCGCCGCCGTTGAAGCCGCCGGTCACGTAGCCGGCGGCGCCGAAAACCTCGGGCAGGACGCGATTGACCCGCGGCAGAACGCGGACGGCCGGATAGTGCACGACGCCGAGCCGGCCCGGATACAGCCCGCTCAGCATCGAGCCGTGCGCCGGCAGGGTCCACGCAGCCTGCGAGATCGCCTTCTCGAACACCACGGCGTCCTGCGCGAACTGGTCGACGTTCGGCGTGGTCTTGCGATCGTAGCCATACAGGCTCATGTGGTCCGCGCGCACGGTGTCGAAGGAGATGAGGATGACGTTGCATCCTTCGCATACCGGCGTGTCGCTCCGGGCGACGGCACCGGGTGCGCGCGAGTAAAGGGAGAGGGCCAACGCCGTCAGTACGACGGTCAGCGTACGCAACACGAGACTTGCCATGGGAGGACTCGTGGGCAACTCTAGCTGCAGACCCCCAAGAAGTCTAAGAATTCTCTTACCCCTTCTGCGTGCGGATGTGCGTCTGCCGCCCGCGCGCACCGCTGCGGCAGCCCTGGCCGCGCGTGAAACGGACGAGGAACGGTAGTCTGGAATGAAGCGATGGACGATCGTGCTCTTGCTGGCGGCGGCGCTCGCTGGCGGCTGCACATCCGATGGAACGCAGGACGGCGCGCGCGTGATGGTGCTCGGCATCGACGGCGGCACCTGGACCGAGATCGAGCCGATGATGGAGAGAGGGGAGCTGCCGAACCTCGCCCGTCTCTACAAGGAGGGCCTGCACGGAATCCTCGAATCGCGCCCGCCCATCCTCTCTCCGGTCGTGTGGACGACCATCTTCACGGGCTTCGGCCACAAGACGCATGGAGTGCAGGACTGGAAGACCTCCCAGTCCATCCATCGGCGCGTCAACGCCATCTGGGAGATCCTGCGCGAAAAGGACATGAAGACGCACGTCTTCAACGTTCCCTCCACGTTCCCGCCCGACCCGGTCAAGGGCGTGATGCTCTCGGGCTTTCCTCTGAGCGGCTCGACGTTCTCCGGCAACACCGGCGAGGTTTTCACCGAGCAGGCGCTGCTGGAGCCCAAGGTCTCGGTGGCCTACCGCGACAACGCCGAGGCCATCCTGGCCAACGTCAAGAAGCTGGAGCCGGGCGCGTGGTCACCATGGTTCCAGGCCAAGGTGAAATCGCGGCCGAACTACGCCGGCGTCATGCGCGTCAAGCGTCTGGACGCGGACAAGTTCTACGTCTCGCCGCTGTATCGCACCGACGAGGGCATCATCATGAGCCATCCCAAGGAGCTGCGCGCGCAGGTCTCCGAGAAGCTCGGTGAGCCCTACATCCCCGAGGGCCCGGGCTGGAGCCGCTGGAATCAGCCCGATACCGCCGAGTACCTTTACGAGCACCTCGTCCAGGTCTTCGACATCCAGGCCAGGGCGGCAACGCTGTACGCCGGAGACGACTGGAAGCTGTTCGCGTTCATCATGACGCTGGTGGACCGCGTCTCCCATCCGTACTGGGCCTACGGCCACGCCGAAGACTACGAGGGCATGGACCCGCAGCGCGCCAAGCGCTACGGCAGCGCCGTCGCCGACTCGTATCGCAAGACCGATGAGGCGCTGGGCAAGCTGCTGGCAGCGGTGGAGGGCGACGATTTCTACGTCGTCATCACCTCCGACCACGGCTTCGAAAGCACGCCCGACAAGACCAAGCACATCGGCACGCATCACGCCGACGGCATCTACCTGGTGCACGGGCCGGGCATCGAGCCCGGAACCGGAGCGCGCACGTACATCGAGGACGTCACGCCGACGGTGCTCTATCTGATGGGGCAACCCATCGGCCGCGACATGGAAGGCAAGGTCATGCCGGACGTCGCTGCGGCCATCGGCCGCGTGCCCCAGCTCATCGACAGCTACGAGCAGGCCGCGCGCGAGGCCACCGACATGCCCGTCGACGACAAGACGTGGGAACAGCTGCGCGGTCTCGGCTACGTCGACGGCGCGCCGCCTCGCGCCGAGCAGGACAAGAAGGCCGAGCCGGCGCCGGCCAGGCCCGCTCCCGGAGCGCAAAAGCCCGCGGCCAGGCCGCGGCCGCAGGCGGCGCCCGAAGGCGACGTCCATCCCGAAGACGCGCCGCCGCCGGACGAAGCGCCGGCACACTAGCGCTCAGTAGCGATTGTCGTAGCGGGGATCCGGGCGGCGCGGGATCGGCGGAGAATACGGCGGCTCGCTCGGCGAAGGAGAGCGGGGCGCGCCGTTGACGCGCGCCTGCAGATCCTGCTTGTCGGCATTGCAGCGATCGAGTTCGGTTCGCAGGTTGCGCGCATTGTCTTCGCACGCCGTGGCTGCGGCTGCGCCGCCGGGGTTTGCCGCGGTGGCGGTGAGCTGATCGAGAAGAACTCTCTGCGCCGCCTGTTCCTGGCGCAGCGCTGCCACGCCTTCGTTGATGACGCGAAGCTCGTCGCTCGGCACCGGGCCGCCGCCGCTGGCGCGCGGCGGGCGAGTGGCCAGCTCGCTGCGCAAGGCGTCGTACTCCAGCGTGATCTGATTGAGGCTTTCGGTCAGCCGCACCACGCGGCTGCCCCACATGAAGTAGCCGAGCCCGACGCCGATGAGGATGGTGATGACCATCGTGAAGATGAGGCGCAGCACCGCGCCTACTTAGGTGCGGGGCCGCCTCAGGTCAAAACGGCTCCTGGGCAGGAAATGGCTCGGTTCCACCGATGGCCTGCGCTAGCTTGGCAGGTCGTGGAACGTACCGGCCGCTTCCATCTGTTCACGGACTTCGAGCTTCAGGGCGATCAGCCCGAGGCCGTGGCCGCGCTGACCGAAGGCATCGAGCAGGACCTGCGCCATCAGACGCTGCTCGGCGTCACGGGCTCGGGCAAGACCTTCACGATGGCCAACGTGATCGCCCGCTCGCAGCGGCCCGCCCTGGTGCTGGCGCCGAACAAGACCCTGGCCGCGCAGCTCTACAACGAGTTCAAGCTGCTGTTTCCCGAGAACGCGGTCCGCTACTTCGTCTCGTACTACGACTACTACCAGCCCGAGGCCTACGTCCCTTCCACCGACACCTACATCGAGAAGGATTCCTCCATCAACGACGAGATCGACAAGCTGCGCCACTCCGCCACGCGCGCGCTGCTGGAGCGCAACGACGTCCTGATCGTGGCGTCGGTCTCGTGCATCTACGGCCTGGGCTCGCCGCACGAGTATTTCGAGATGCTGCTGTTCCTGGAAGAGGGCATGCGCATCGACCGCGACGAGGTGCTCGAGAAGCTGGTGCGCATCCAGTACAAGCGCTCCGACATCGATTTCCATCGCGGCACGTTCCGCGTGCGCGGCGACGTCGTCGAAATATTCCCCGTCTACGAGGACTCGCGCGCAGTGCGCGTCGAGTTCTTCGACGACGAGGTCGAGGCGATCAAGGAGATCGATCCGCTGCGCGGCAAGGTCACCGGCCGCACCGAGCGGCTGTGCGTCTATCCGGCCAGCCACTACGTGACCTCGGCGCAGACGATGAAGAACGCGCTCGAGGGCATCCGCCAGGAACTGGGGACCCGCCTGGCCGAGCTGCGCCTGGCCGGCAAGCTGCTGGAGGCGCAGCGCCTGGAGCAGCGCACGCTCTACGACATCGAGCTGCTCTCGGAGATGGGCACCTGCCCCGGCGTCGAGAACTACTCGCGCCATCTGACCGGCCGCAAGCCCGGCGAGACGCCGCCCACGCTGCTGCACTACTTCCCCAAGGACTTCCTCGTGTTTCTCGACGAGAGCCACGTGACGGTTCCGCAGATCGGGGCGATGTACCGCGGCGATCGCTCGCGCAAGGAGACGCTGGTCGAGTTCGGGTTCCGCCTGCCCTCGGCGCTCGACAACCGGCCGCTCAAGTTCGAGGAGTTCGAGCGGATCATCGGGCCGTGCGTCTATGTCTCGGCAACTCCGGGCGACTACGAGATCCAGCGGAGCGGCGGCGTCATCGTCGAGCAGCTCGTACGGCCCACTGGCCTGGTGGATCCGGAGATCGAGGTGCGGCGCGCCGGCAACCAGGTCGACGATCTTCTCGACGAGGTGCGAAAGCGCGTGGAAGCGAACGAGCGCGTGCTCGTGACCACGCTGACCAAGAAGATGGCCGAGGATCTGACCGACTACTACCGCGACATCGGCGTCAACGTCCGGTACCTGCACTCGGACATCGATACGATCGAGCGCACCGAGATCATCCGCGACCTGCGCAGGGGCGTTTTCGACGTGCTCGTGGGCATCAACCTGCTGCGCGAAGGCCTCGATCTTCCGGAGGTCTCGCTGGTGGCGATCCTGGACGCCGACAAGGAGGGCTTCCTGCGTTCGGCGCGCTCGCTCATCCAGACGATCGGGCGCGCGGCGCGCAATCTGCACGGCAAGGTCATCCTGTATGCCGACGTGATGACCGATTCCATGAAGCAGGCCATCGAGGAGACCGACCGCCGCCGCGCCATCCAGACGGCCTACAACGCCGAGCACGGCATCACGCCGCGCACCGTCAGCAAGGCCATCGAGGATCCGCTGATCCGTTTCGCCGAGATGGATTATGCGCCCATCCCCGAGGTGGCCGAGGAGGGCCCGCGCTATCAGAGCGAGCGCGACGTCAAGGCGGAGATCGAGCGACTGCGCCGGCTGATGCGCGAGGCCGCCGACCGTCTGGACTTCGAGCGCGCGGCCGACCTGCGCGACAAGGCCAGGAAGCTCGAGCAGGAAGAGCTCGGGATCGGCGGGTAGCTCGCTCGCTACCTTGCGGCCTGCCTCGCCGGCCGCCGCTTCCTGCGCACGGCGGCCGCCTTGGCCGCCGGCTTCTTGCCGGCGCCGGCACCGATCAGCGGCCGCTTCTCGCCCGCCGGCACCCAGTCCGGCGGCGGCTTCTGTCCCGCAAACTCGTACAGGAACCGTGAGGCCATCGAGGGCTCGCGCCGTCCGTAGCGCGCTCGGCTGCGTGTGCGCGTGAACGTGAGCTCCTCGCGCGCCCGCGTGATGCCGACGTAGGCGAGGCGCCGCTCCTCGTCGATGCTGTTTTCCGCCGCCGCGCGTGCGTGCGGCAGCAGGCCCTCTTCGAGCCCCACGAGATAGACCTTCGGGTACTCGAGGCCCTTGGCCGCGTGCAGCGTCATCAGCGTGACGCTGTCTCGCCGGCGGGAGTCGCCGCTGGTCGGGTCGTCGTCGGCTTCGAGAGCCAGGTCGTGCAGAAAGCTCTCGAGCGTGGCCTTGGCCCCGTGCCGGCGGCGGTGGTTCTCGGCGAAGTTCACGACCTCCTCGACGGCCCCCCAGCGCTGCGCCTGCATCTCGGCCGTGGGATAGCTGCGCTCGACCTCGGTGCGGTAGGCGACGGTCTCGATGACATGGGCGACCAGGTTCTCCAGCGGCAGCCCGCACGTGCGCAGGGATGACAGAACGCCGAGAAAGACGGTGCACGCCTCGGCAGCCGCGGCCGGAACGCCGTCGACCGACGCCGCGCGTGAGAAGGCTTCCGAAACCGACACACCGTGATCGGACGCATGCTGCAGGATGCGGTCGATCGAAGCCTTGCCGATGCCGCGCGGCGGGCAGTTGATCACGCGCAGCAGCGCCAGCTCGTCGTCGGGATTCACGAGCACCTTCAGGTACGCGACGATGTCGCGGATCTCCTTGCGGTCGAAGAACGACATGCCGCCGACCAGCGTGTAGGGCACGCGCTCGGCCCGCAGCTCGGCCTCGAACACGCGTGCCTGCGGCCCGGTTCGAAACAGGATGGCGAAATCGCCCCAGCTCGCCTGGCCGGCCTCGACCTGCCGCCGGATCTCGCCGACGACGTGCGCCGCCTCCTCGTTCTCGTCGTCCAGCAGCAGGCCGCGCACCGGGCTTCCCGGACCGGCGTGGGCGCGCAGAGTCTTGTCGTGACGGTTCGGGTTGTTGCGGATGACGCGGTTGGCGGCGTCGAGGATGTGGGCCGTGGAGCGATAGTTCGTCTCCAGCTTGATGACCGTCGCGTTCTTGTAGTCGCGCTCGAAGCTCAGGATCTTGCCGATGTCGGCGCCGCGCCAGCCGTAGATCGACTGATCGTCGTCGCCGACCACGCACAGGTTCCCGTGGCGGCGGGCGATGGCGTGCACGATCTCGTACTGCGGGCCGTTGGTGTCCTGGTATTCGTCCACCATGACGTAGCGGTACCGTTCGCGCAGCAGGTCGGCGGCGCCGCCTTTCTTCTTCAGAAGCGCCAGCGCCTGCAGGAGGATGTCGTCGAAGTCGAGCGCCCGCGAGCGGCGAAGCTGCTCGTCGTAGCGCTTCCAGACGTGCGCCACGAGCTGCTCCTTGTCGTCGGTTGCAGCGTCGAGCGCGGACTCGGGCGTGTACAGGCGTCCCTTGAGCAGCGAGATTCGCGACAGCACCTGCGCCGGCTGCAGCGCGGCGCTGTCCATCTTCACCTCGCGCATCGCGCCGCGCAGGATCGAGATCTGGTCGGAATCGTCGCTGATCGTGAAGCGGCCGAGACCGATCTCGTCGCCGTAGCGGCGCAGCAGGTCGATACAGAAGGCATGAAAGGTACCGACGAACAGCGCCGAGGCCTTTCTGGTGCCGACCAGCTCACCGACGCGCTGGCGCATCTCGCGAGCCGCCTTGTTGGTGAACGTCATGGCCAGGATGGCGTCGGGCGCCACGCCGCGGTGCAGGAGGTAGGCCATGCGCACGGTGATGACGCGCGTCTTGCCGGTGCCCGCGCCGGCCAGCACGAGCACGGGGCCTTCCGTGGTGGTCACGGCGCGGCGCTGCTCGGGGTTGAGTGTTTCGAGAATCTTCAAGGCGGCGAAGGCTACGCGAGCGCGGCGCGGTGGCAACGACGGCCTGTGACGAGGCGGCTTCGGCTGTGCGTTGGCCGCTCTGCCTCTCCCGTGTGCGCCGCCGTCGCTTCCCGGCGCGGCCGCACGCAACGGGGGCGGTTCGCCGCTCCCATTGTCGGAGCGCGCGTTTTTTCTGCCGCAACGAGGGGCGGGAAGATCTACCGCGCGCCGCACGCTCCACGTAGCCTGGAACCACAGGCACGGAGGAGCAGATGCTACAGCACCACACCATCACGATGGATCAGCTCTACGATCTGTGGCGGCGCGCGCGCGGGCGGCTCAACGTCGTCGACGTGCGCACCGCCGCCGAGTACGGGGACGGCCACGTTCCGGACTCGCGCAACGTTCCCATCGACGAGATCCGGCGGCGGCCCGCCAGGCTTGCGCAGGAGATCCGCGCGCTCGGTCCCGTCTACATCCATTGCAGCAGCGGCGTGCGCGCGCAGAAGGCGTACGATGCATTGTGCGCCGAGGGCGCCACCAACCTGACCGTCATCGTCGATTCGGGGATGCAGGACTGGATGGAGCGCGGCTATCCGATCTCGCGCGGCGGGCCCGATCGCGCGCTGGCGCGCGATCTCCTGGTCGGCATCGCGGCCGGGATGGTCGCCAGCGCGGTTGTCGCGCCGGTGGATCGAGCGCTGGAGCAGTACCTCGGGCCGCAGCAGAGCGCGCGCGTCCGCCGGACGCGCCGCAACTCTGCGCATCGCATCGCGGGCCCGCGCCTGGCGCGCGCGATGAGTGGCGGCCGCTCCGCTTCCGGCCGCGAGCAGCTGGCGCGGCTCGGTTTCATGGCGGTGTACGCCGCCGGTTGGGGTCTGTTGTACTCGACCGCGCGGCGCAGGCGCCCCGAGCTTGCGCGTGCCATGGGCCTGCCATTTGCGGGACTGTTCTACGCGCTGTGCGACGGCGTGCTGGCGCCTGCGCTGAAGCTGTCGCCACCGCCGCACCGGCTGCCATGGCAGCGAAACCTCGAGGAGCTCGGCAATCACGTGCTGTGGACGGCATCGGCCGAGATGGTGCATCGCGCCGCCGAGCCGCCGATGCTGCGCTGATGGCAGTCCGTGCCAGCGATGCGATGCGGCCGGTGCCCGGCTGGCTCAGCGGCGCGCTCGTCCTCGGCACGTTGGCGGCGCTGTACTTTCTGGAAGGGCGGCGGCCGCTGCGTCGCCGCACCGAGAACCGCTCCGGCAGGACCGGCCGCAACCTTGCCGTGGCGGCGCTGAGCGCGGCCGCCATACGAGCGACGGAAAAGCCCGTCACCGACTGCCTGTCGCGGCTGGTGGTGCAGCGGCGCTGGGGCCTGCTGCAGAAGCTGCGCCTGCCGCTGTGGCTGGAGGCGGCCGTCGGCATCGTGCTCCTCGACTACACGCTCTACGTCTGGCACGTGCTCACGCACAAGGTGCCATTTCTGTGGCGCTTCCACGTTGCTCACCACGCCGACCTCGACCTCGATGCGAGCACGGCGCTGCGGTTCCACTTCGCGGAAATGGTCCTGTCGGTGCCGTGGCGCGCCGGGCAGGTCCTCCTTCTCGGCGCCAGCCCACGCACGCTGTCGGCGTGGCAGACGGCCACGCTGGTGGCGATCCTCTTCCATCACTCGAACGTGGAGCTGCCGGCGTCGCTGGAACGGCGGTTGTGCCGCCTGGTGACGACGCCGCGCATGCATGGGATTCACCATTCCATCGTCGAGGACGAGACCGATTCGAACTGGTCGACGATCTTCAGCTTTCCCGACTATCTGCACGGCACGATCCGTCTGAACGTGCCGCAGGCGGCAGTAAGGATCGGCGTCCCCGCCTACCGCGACCCCGGCGAGCTCGGGCTCGGCGACCTCCTGGCGCTGCCTTTCGTGGAACAACGACCGACGTGGACGTATGCCGACGGCAGCCGTCCCGCCTCGCGCATGGCATTGCTGCCCCCCGCGCAGCTCGCGGACGCCTCGGCGGAGTACGCGGACGTGCGACCGGGGTGGAGGCAGCTGCTGTCGTAGCTCGCGGCGGGCCGGCAGCCGCGCTCATCGAATCGCAGTCGCCGCGCCGCTTGCTGACCGCGACGAACGCGGCTGTGCTGACCGCCGCGAAATGGTTAAGTGGACGCGATGGCCGTCGAGCAGCAGCCAAAGCCCGCGCCGGATGACGTCCCCGCCGAGGCGGCCGACGTCATTGCCGACCGGCTGGCCGAAAAGGCGTCGCACGTCCCAGCCCGGCCGGGTGTGTACATCTTCAAGGACAAGCGCGGGAAGGTGATCTACGTCGGCAAGGCCAAGAGCCTGCGCGACCGAGTCCGGAGCTACGTGCGCGGAGGCGACGGGCGCTACCAGGTAAGCTTCCTGATGAATCGCGCCGTCGACTTCGAGACGCTGGTGACGGTGAGCGAGACCGAGGCATTGATCCTCGAGAACAACCTCATCAAGCAGTACAAGCCGCGCTACAACATCAACCTCAAGGACGACAAGAGCTACGTCTCCGTCAAGGTGACCGTCAAGGATCCGTGGCCGCGCATCCTGGTCACGCGCAAGATCGAACGCGACGGCAACCTCTACCTCGGCCCCTACGCGTCGGCATCGGGCATACGTGAGACGCTCGAGGTCGCGCGCAAGATCTTCCCGCTGCGGACGTGTTCCAACGCCGTCTTCCGCAACCGCTCGCGTCCGTGCCTGGAGTATCAGATCAAGCGCTGCCTCGGCCCATGTGTGCTTCCCGTCGACCGCGACGAGTACGAGAGGCAGCTTCGCGGCGCCACGCAGCTGCTCGAGGGCAAGAGCGACGTCCTCCTGCACGAGATGCGCGAGGCGATGATCAGCGCCGCCGAGGAGGAGCGGTACGAGGAGGCCGCGCGCATCCGCGATCGCATCGATGCCGTTGCCAAGGTGGCGGAGAAGCAGAAGGTGCTGGTGCACGGCGGCGGCGATCGCGACGTATTCGGCATCTTCCGCGAAGGCGGCTTCATCGAGGCGCAGGTGCTGCTGGTGCGCGGAGGAAAGCTCGTCAGCAACAACTCGTACCAGTTCGAGGATTTCGAGTTTCCCGATGAAGAGGTGCTCTCGGAGCTGGTCAGCCGCTTCTATGAAGGCAGCCGCTACATCCCCGAGGAGGTCCTGCTGCCCATCCCGTTCGAAGGCATGGATGCCGTTGCCGACTATCTGACCGGCCTGCGCGGCACCAAGGTGTCGGTTCTGGTCCCTCAGCGCGGCGACAAGCGCCGGCTGGTCGAGATGGCCGTGGAGAACGCGCAGCACGCGTTTGCGGAGCGCAACGACGAGAGCGCCCGCCGCGAGCGCATGATGGAAGAGCTGCGCAGCAAGCTCGGCCTGGCTTCGACGCCCAAACGCATCGAGTGCTTCGACATCAGCCACGTCCAGGGCGAGGCGGTCGTCGCATCCATGGTCGCGTTCGACGAGGGCATGCCGGACAAGCGCGGGTACCGCCGCTACAAGCTTCGCGGAGTGCAGCGCAACGACGATTTTGCCGCGATGAAGGAAGTGCTCTCGCGCCGTCTGACGCGCGGAAAGGCCGAGGGTGGGCTGCCCGACCTGCTTCTGGTCGACGGCGGGCGGGGCCAGCTCGCCATGGCCGTGGAGGCGATGAAGGAGATCGGCGTCGAGGGCATCGAGCTGGCATCGATTGCGAAGGACCGCGTGCGCGGCGACTTCCAGGACGAGAAGATCGAACACAGCGAGGAGCGCATCTTCCGGCCCGGACGCGCCAACCCGATCACGCTGCGGCGCAATTCGAACGCGCTGTTCCTGCTCCAGCACATCCGCGACGAAGCGCACCGCTTCGCCATCACGTTCCATCGCGAGGTTCGCGCCAAGCGAAGGCTCCGCTCGGTGCTCGACGAGATCGACGGAATCGGTCCGACGCGCCGCCGCGCCCTGCTGCGTCACTTCGGCAGCGTCAAGCGCATGAGCGAGGCGAGCGTGGAGGAGATCGCCTCGGTTTCCCGCATCGGCCGCGTGCTGGCCGAGGCCGTGGTGCGAAAGCTCGGTCCGGCGGCGGCCAAGGCGGCGGTGGCTGTGGACGATGCCGGCGAGGCGCCGGGCGATGCGGTGGCCGCGTGCGATCCGACCGGCGCCGGCAATGCTGTGGCCGCGGGCGGTTCGCCAGGCGCGAGCAATGCTGTGGCCGCGGGCGGTTCGCCGGGCGCGAGCAATGCTGTGGCCGCGGGCGGTTCGCCGGGCGCGAGCGATGCCACGGACGCGGGCGTTTCGACGGACGCCGTCGATGCGGAGACCGGCAGCGGCGGCGAGACCTGACGCTTCGCTGCCGCCGCGCATCACTCGGCGGTGCCGTCGCCGCACCCGCCGCGCACTGGGCGAGAGCGCGTCCGCTGCAGCGCATGACGGCGCGCATACCCACCTGGGAGCACGGGCATAGCTTCGAGGCTGTTGTGATCCGAGCCTCAGCGTTGTACGCGGTCGTGCACGTGCCGTGTCCTACGGCGCGCAACAGCGCTCCTCGCGCGCAGGAGGGAACCCATGCGAAGCAGGATCGTCGCAATCCCTTGCGTCCTGACGATCGCCGGCGCGTCTGCCGGCGGCAGTTCTTTCGAGGTCACCGGCGCCACGTACCTGGGATGCAAACTGAAGGGCAAGCGCGCGTCCACCGCGGCTCCGTCGATCCATTCCTGCGGCGTCCAATGATGCGTCCATTCGCACGCCCGACGATTGCGAGTGTGGCCTGTGCGCTCGGCATGAGCGTTGCGGCTGCCGTCCTCGCCGCGGCAGTCGCGGCGCCCGCCGGCGCCGGGCATGGAGCGGCCTCGTACGAGAATCAGCTCAAGGCAGCGGAAAAGGATCGTGCGAGGAAGTCGCGCCCGGCCGCCGCGCCGGCGGCGCCTGCAGCGGCGCAGAGCGCGCCGCCGGCGGCACACGCCGACGCCGATCGCGCGTTTGCCGCGGCCCTGCGGCGCAGCCTCGAAGAAGACGTCCGGCTGGCGCAGCGCGCGATCGACGACGGCAGCGATGCGAAGCTGCAGGAGCTCGCCCGGCGCGTCGTCGAGGTGCGTCGCCGCGAGATCGCCGAGCTCGAGGGGTGGCTGTCGGAGCATCCGTAGCGCTCGAATTGGCACGGCGGCACTCGCGGCCGCCTCAGCCTCCGCTCGCGTAGATCTCGCGGCCGCCGGTGCCGCGGAGAAAATGCCCGTGCAGGCACCGGCGCGTCAGCGTTCAGCACACGTTCGTCATTTCCTGCTCGCGATCTCTTCCCACCTCGCGCTTCTCCGACTACGGCACCAAGGTGCTCTGGATCCTGCTTGGTGCATCCGTCCTGCTCGCGCAGCAGATCGTCATCGCGCGAAGCGCCGGTGCGTTCACGGTCATTGCGTGCCTCGTCGTGGCGGCAGCCGTGCTGCACGAGTGGCGCCGGCAGCGCGTGTCGCCGCGCGCTCTGGCTGCAGCGGCTGCGGTGGTCGCGGCAGGCGCACTGGTGGCCGTGCCATGGGAACGAGAGTCGATTGCGCGGGAGGCGGTCGCGACGCCGCAGGCGCTGCTGCGTGAAGAGGGCATGGCGGATCACAAGGTCCGCGTCCAAGGCCGGGTTGCGGAGGTCGCGCCGACGTACGGCGGCGGCGTGCGCATCGCGCTCGAGCTCGAAAGCCTCGGCGACGAGACCGGCGCGCTTCGACCGGCAAGCGGCCGCATCTCCCTCTCGATCCGTTCGACGCAGCAGCTCTGGCGCACAGGCGACCGCCTCGGCGTTACCTCGCGGCTGCGTCGCATCACCGGCTTCGGCAACTTCGGCGAGTTCGACTGGCCGGCCTACAACGCCCGCCGCGGCATCGTGGCCGGCGCCTACGCGTGGGACGACCGGGACGTCGCGCGCCTGGCTGCCGACGATGGCTTGGTCGATGCCGTGCGACGCTCGTTCTCCGAAGCTTGCGCACGGCGGGGAGGGCAGGGCGCCGAGCTGCTGGAGGCACTGATCATCGGCGACCGCGTGGGCATCGATCGCTCCGTCTCCGAGTCGATCCGCGACGCAGGCCTGGCCCACTACCTGGCCATCTCCGGCTCGCACATGGCGTTGATCGTCGTCGTGGTCGTGGCGGTGGTGCGCCGGCTCGCGCTGGCCACTCCGGCCGTGAGGGCGGGGTACGACGTCATGCGCGCCGCCGCGGTGACCGCGATGGCCGCCCTCCTCGGCTATGCCGCCATCTCCGGCGGCGGCGTTTCCGTCACCCGGTCCGTGCTGATGGCCGCAGCCACGCTGATCGCCATGTGGCGCGGCCGGCCCGACGACGGCCTGCGCGCGCTCGGCGGCAGCGCGGTGCTGCTCGCCTTCCAGATGCCGGGCGTCGGCGAAGAGGCGGGATTCCAGCTGTCCTTCGCCGCCGTGGGCGCGCTCATCGTCCTTGCCAGGTCGCGTGCTGGCGGACCGGCGGATCCCGCGAGCCTGACCGCCTCGCCATCGCATTCATCCGCAGGCGGCCCGAGGCGCGCCGCGGCACTTCGAGTGGCACGCGAAGGCCTGGCTGTGGTCCTGGTTTGTTGGCTGGTTACGTCACCATTGGTCGCGCAGTGCTTTCACCGCGTGTCGCTGATCGCTCCGGTCGCCAACCTCGTGGCGGCCCCGGTCGTCAGCACGATCGTCGTCGTCGGTCTGCTGGCGGTGGTGACGCTTCCGCTCGGGCCGCAGCCTGCGGGCTGGCTCATCGATCTCGGGAGCCTGCTCGGCGACTCGCTGGCGGCGCTTGCGCACTGGACGGCCGCCATTCCCGGAGCGGCCGTGGCGACGCCGGAGCCGGGGCCGCTGCTGACGGCGTGCCTTTCTGCCACCCCGTTCCTGCTGCTGGCGCCGTTGCCGCTTCGCCGGCGCGGGCTGCCCTTGCTCGTCGCAGCCATCGCCGCCTGCGTCGTGACCGGCCTGCATACGCGCTATCGCAGCGACGTTGCCGACCTCTGGTTCGCGTCGGTGGGCCAGGGAGATGGTGCGGTCGTGCGGATGCCGGGCGGGCGCGTGATGGTCATCGACGGCGGCCCGCCCGGCCGCGGCCATCTGGTCATGGCACCGCTGCTGCGCCGGCTCTGGGTCCACCGCATCGATTGGCTCGTCGCGAGCCATGTTCAGGCCGATCACAGCGGCGCCTTCCTCGAGCTGCTCGATCAGTTCGACGTGGGCGAGCTGTGGCTGCCCGCGGGCCGCTGCGATTCGGAAGCGGCGGCGCGGTTGATCGCGCGAGCGGCGGCCGCCGGTACCGTCGTGCGCCGCGTCGGCGCGGGCACGGATGCCGCGCCGGGAGTTCGCGTGCTGGCGCCGCGGGACGAGCAGGGAAGCTGCGACGCCAACGATCGCTCGATCGTGCTGTCGTTCGAGCATGCGGGGTACCGGGCGCTGTTCACCGGCGACATCGAAGCGGCGGGGGAAGCGGCGCTGGTCTCGGCGGCGGGCCAGGACGCGCTGCGCGCGCACGTTCTCAAGGTGCCGCACCACGGCAGCCGAACCTCCTCGACGCCGCCCCTGGTCGCTGCCGTCGCACCGTCGGTCGCGGTGGCATCGCTGGGTCTCGACAATCGCTACGGCTTTCCGGCGCCCGCCGTCGAGCAGCGCTTTCTTGCCGCTGGGGCGCTGTGGCTGCGCACGGACCGCACCGGCGGCGTTCACGTTGTCCTGCGCCGCGGCGGCATCTCCGTCGATACCGCCCGCGATGGCGCACGTCCGCTACTTTGACACCCCGCGCCTGCCCGCCAATAAGTCAGCCGCCGGCCCGACGCCTCTTGCGCGTGCGCGACCGCACCCGACGGCCATGGCCATCACCTCCATCAAAGGCTTCCGCGACGTCCTGCCCGAGGAGGCGGCGCGCCGGCACGACATCCTGACGACTGCTCGCCGAGTTCTGGAAGCCTACGGTTACGGCGAGATAGAGCTTCCTCTTCTAGAGAAGGTCGAGCTCTTCAGCCGCTCCGTCGGCGCCACCTCCGACATCGTCGAGAAGGAGATGTACGCGTTCGAGGATCGCGACGGCTCGATTGTCGCGCTGCGCCCCGAGGGCACGGCCAGCGTCGTGCGAGCCTACATCGAAGGCGGGCTGCCGCGCTCGTTGCCGGTGGCGAGGCTCCACTACAGCGGACCGATGTTCCGGCGCGAGCGTCCGCAGAAAGGCCGCTACCGCCAGTTCACGCAGATCGGCGCCGAGCTGCTCGGCCGCGACGATCCGGGCGCCGACGCCGAGACGCTGTGCCTGGTGGCCGACATCTGCACCGCCATCGGCGTCTCGGGCATGCGCATCGAGATCAACTCGCTCGGCGACGCGGCTTGCCGCCCCGCCTACCGCGATGCTCTGGCCGAGTACGGCCGCGGCCGGATCGAACAGCTGTGCGAGGACTGCAAGGCCCGGCTCGATCGGAACCCGCTGCGCCTGCTCGACTGCAAGCAGGAGTGCTGCCGCGTGGCGATGGCGGAGGCGCCGATGATGATCGACCGCCTCTGCGATCCGTGCCGCGCGCATCACGACGAGGTGCTGCGCCTGCTGGCCGCCGCGGGCGTGGAGGTGCACGCCAACCCGCGCATGGTGCGCGGGCTCGACTACTACTGCCGCACCGCCTTCGAGGTCGTGGCCTCCGGCCTCGGCTCGCAGGACGCCGTCGGCGGCGGCGGTCGCTACGACGGCCTCGTCCGCGCGCTCGGCGGCCCCGACGTTCCCGGCATCGGTTTCGCGTTCGGCGTCGAGCGCCTCGAGCTGGCCTCGCGCGAGGCGGCCCGGCCGCCGTCCCCGCCGCGCATTCTCATCGCTCCCATCGGAGACGAGGCCGCGCCCGCATCACTCGCTCTGGCGCGAAGGCTGAGGCAAACAGGCACGCGGGTCGAGGTCGAGTCCGCGCGCCGGCGGCTGAAGGCGCAGATGCAGCGCGCCGACAAGCTCGGCGTCCGGTTCGTCGTCATCGTCGGCGAGACCGAGCTGGCCCAGGGACGCGCGACGGTTCGCGACCTGCACGCCCAGAAGGACCATCCGTCGCTGTTCGCGCTCGATGACGATGCGCTGGCAATTCAAGCCGTTTTGACCGGCATCGATGAGGTAGCTTGAAAGTGGAGCGTAGCTGTTACTGCGGGGAGCCGCGCGAGAAGGACGCCGGGCGCGAGCTCGAGCTGGTCGGCTGGGTCGATGCCCGCCGCGATCACGGCGGCGTGATCTTCGTCGACCTGCGCGACCACACCGGCATCGTCCAGATCGTCTTCGATCCCGAGACCGGCGGCGCGGCCCATGCGACGGCCGGCGACCTGCGCAGCGAGTTCGTGATCCGCGTCCACGGCCGCCTGCGAAGGCGCACGGCCGAGACGGTCAATCCCAAGATGCAGACGGGCGAGGTCGAGCTGCTGGCGTCCGAGCTCGAGGTCCTGAACACCTCCAAGCCGATTCCCTTCGCCATCGACGATTCGGCCTCGCTGACCGAGAACGTGCGCCTGCGCTACCGCTACCTCGACCTTCGGCGCCCGGTCATGCAGCGCAACCTGCGCGTCCGTCATCAGGTCTGCCACATCGCGCGCAACTACCTTTCCGATCGCGGCTTCCTCGAGATCGAGACGCCGATCCTGACGCGCTCGACGCCCGAAGGTGCGCGCGACTACCTGGTGCCGTCGCGCGTGAATCTCGGAAGCTTCTTCGCGCTGCCGCAGTCGCCGCAGCTGTTCAAGCAGCTCTTGATGGTCTCGGGCTACGACCGCTACTACCAGATCGCCCGCTGCTTCCGGGACGAAGACCTGCGCGCGGACCGCCAGCCCGAGTTCACGCAGATCGATCTGGAGATGGCCTTCCCGACCCAGGAGACGATCATCCAGCTCGTCGAAGGGATGCTGAAGCAGATCTTCACCGCGGTGCTGGAGCGGCCCTTCGAGGAACCGTTCCCGCGCATGTCCTACGACGAGGCGATGAGCCGCTACGGCAGCGACCGCCCCGACACCCGCTTCGGCCTGGAGCTGGTCGACCTGACCGACGTCCTCGGCGCCAGCGAGTTCAAGGTCTTTCGCGCGGCGGTCGACGGCGGCGGCGTGGTCAAGGCCATCAACGTCAAAGGCGGCGCCGGCATGTCGCGCAAGGAGATCGACGACCTCGGCGCGTACGCCGCCGGCTTTGGCGCCAAGGGCATGGCGTGGATCAAGGTGGCCGGCGGGGAGTGGCAGTCGCCCATCGTCAAGTTCCTGTCCGAGGGCGAGCGCGCCCAGCTGGCGTCGCGCCTGGGCATCGAGGACGGCGATCTGGTCCTGTTCGGCGCCGACTCCAGGAAGGTCGTGGCGGCGGTTCTCGGGAACCTGCGCGGCAAGGTCGCGGCCGAGCGCGGGCTGATCGACGAGACCGCGTTCAACTTTCTTTGGGTCGTCGACTTCCCGCTGGTCGAGTACGACGCGGCCGAAAAGCGATACTTCGCGCTCCATCATCCTTTCACGTCGCCCAAGGCGGCCGACCTCGAACGCCTGGAGAGCGATCCGGAGAGCGTGCGGGCGGACGCCTACGACATCGTGCTCAACGGCACCGAGCTCGGCGGCGGCTCCATCCGTATCCATCGCGGGGATGTGCAGAGCCGGGTGTTTTCTGTGCTCGGCATCGGCGAAGAAGAGGCGCGGCAGAAGTTCGGCTTCCTGCTCGAGGCGCTCAGCTTCGGCGCGCCGCCGCACGGAGGCCTGGCGCTGGGGCTGGACCGAATGGTCGCGATGCTGGTGGGCAGCGACTCGATCCGCGACGTCATCGCGTTCCCGAAGACGCAGCGCGCGGCGTGCCTGCTGACCGAAGCGCCGTCGGCGGTGGATGCGGCGCAGCTTCGGGGGCTCGGAATCAAGCTGGCCCTGTAGGCCTGCACCGAATCTGGACTATGCGGGGACTCATGGGTCAACACGGAATACGGATCACCTGCACGATGGTTCTGCTGTCGTCGATGCTGTCGGCCTGCACGCTGATGGGCGCGGGAAGCGGCGAGGACGAGAAGACGGGCCTGCGCAAGATCGCGGTGCTTCCGGTGGCCTACAGCGACGGCATGGGCGGCGGCTACGCATGCGATCTGTGTCCGCCTGCCGTGCAGATGAAGCCGACGAACGCGCAGGCGGCGCGGCTGGCCACCGCGTTCCTCTACGAGGAGACTGCGCGGCATCCGCGCATCCTCAAGCCGGAATTCGAGGTCGTCGAGCCGGTGGCGAGAAAGGGCATGCGGCAGGCGGCAAACGAGCTGGCGGCCGCCGGACAGGCCGATGCGGTGCTGGTTGGAGCGCTGGTGGAGCTGCGCGCGCGCGTTGGCTCCGATCACGGCCCCGAAACACCGGCCGGCGCCGTCATGTATGCGGCGCTGGTCGATGCCCGCACCGGCGCCACGCTGTGGTCGAGCACGTTCGATGCGAACGAGACGGGGCCTGGCATGTTGCGCAGCCGCCTGCAGCGTCTGACCGGAGCCAAGACCCCGCGCTGGCGCACGGCGGAGGGCTACACCGAAGTCGCCGCCAAGGAGCTCGTCGACGGTCTTATGGATCACCTCGGCGGCTGACCCCTTTTCTTCACAGGAACCTGGCATGGCGCAGATCATCGACGGCAAGGCATGCGCGAGCGAAGTGCGATCGCGCGTGGCGCGCCAGATCGAGACGCGCGTCTCGCGCGGGCTGCGCCGGCCGGGGCTGGTGACGATCCTGGTCGGCGAGGATCCCGCCTCGCACGTCTACGTCGGCAACAAGCAACGCGCTTCGGCCGAAGTGGGCATGCTGTCGGAGTCGGTGGAGCTGGCATCGACGGTGTCGATGAAGACGCTCCTCGACGTGATCGACGTCCACAACCGGCGCCAGGACATCGACGGCATTCTCGTGCAGATGCCGCTGCCGGCCGGTTTCGACAGCGAGGCCGCCATCGGCACCATCGATCCGCGCAAGGACGTCGACGGGCTGACGCCGGCCAGCCAGGGCGCGTTGATGACGGGACGACCGGGTCTGAGGCCGTGCACGCCGGTGGGCTGCATGGAGCTGCTGGACCGTTGCGGCATCGACGTGGCCGGCAAGACTGCCGTCGTCGTCGGCCGCTCGGTGCTGGTCGGGAAGCCGGTGGCGATGCTGCTGCTCGAGCGCAACGCCACGGTCGTCCTGTGTCACTCCCGTACCGTCGATCTTGCGGAGCACGTAGCGCGCGCCGACATCGTCATCGCCGCCGTCGGCAAACCCGAGCTCGTCAAGGGAGACTGGATCAAGCCCGGCGCCGTCGTGATCGACGTCGGCATCAATCGCGTCGGCAAGAAGCTCGTCGGCGACGTCGAGTTCGGCGCGGCAGCCGAGCGCGCCGCGGCCATCACGCCCGTTCCAGGGGGCGTCGGCCCCATGACCGTGGCCATGCTGCTGCAAAACACGCTCATCGCGTGTGAGAATAGGGCCGCGTCCTGAGATCGCGATTTCGTACCCGACAGGGTCGAATTCCGTGAATTCCAGAGCCGGCACCGGTGCCAATCATGAAACGAACGCCGCTTTACGAAGAGCACGTTGCTGCCGGCGCGCGCATGGTCGAGTTCGCCGGTTGGCAGATGCCGGTGCAGTACGCCAGCGGCGTGCTCGCCGAGCATAAAGCCGTACGCACCGCCGCCGGGCTCTTCGACGTCAGCCACATGGGCGAGATCGAGATCGCCGGCTCGGGTGCCGAGGCATGCTGTGCGCGCCTGTTCACCAATGACGCGCGGGCGCTGCCGCCGGGCAAGGCTCACTACAGCCTCATCGCCAACGACACGGGCGGCCTCGTCGACGACATCATCGTCTATCGCTTGGAGCCGCAGCGTTTCCTGGTCTGCGTCAACGCCTCCAATGCCGCAGTCGACTTCGCGTGGATCGCCGAGCGTCAGACGGGCGACTGCACGGTCGTCGATCGCAGCGAGGCCACGGCGCTCATCGCCATCCAGGGCCCCGCTGCCGCCGCCGTCGTCGAACGACTCGCTCCCGCGGCGCTGCAGCTGAAGCGCTTCGAGTGCGCGCCCATCGCGATTGCCGGCGCCGACGCGATCATGGCGCGCACCGGCTACACCGGCGAGGACGGCTTCGAGGTGTTCCTACCGGTCGAGTCGGCGGTCTCGCTGTGGCGCGCGCTTCTCGAAGCCGGCCGCGACGACGGCGTGATTCCCTGCGGCCTCGGCGCGCGCGACACGTTGCGACTGGAAGCGGCGCTGCCGCTCTACGGTCACGAGCTCGGTCCCGATGTCAGCCCGTACGAGGTGCGGCTGGGATGGGCGGTCAAGCTCAATCGCCCCGACATGATCGGCTACGAGGCGCTGTCACGCGCCGCGGCGGGCGAGGTGAGGCGGCGCCTGATCGGTCTGACCATCGACGGCGGTATCGCGCGAGAGGGCACACCCGTCTTCGCAGCGGGCGCACGCAACGGCGCCGCCGCCGACGCAGCCGCTGGCGCGGCCGCCGGCGCCGGCGCGCAGCTCGGCGTCGTCACCAGCGGAACCCACTCGCCCACGCTCGGCCGTGCCATCGCGATGGCGCTGGTGGAGCGCGAGCACGCCGCCGGGCCGTTCGAAGTGGAAATCCGCGGAAAACGCAGAGCCGCATCCGTGACCGGCCTTCCCTTTTGTGTTAAGCGGGCCTGACCTCGAACGGCCGAGCGGCTGCAGCGCGAGTCCAGGCGCGTCGAGCAACCCGCGCAAGGAGCATGACGATGGAGATCCCTGACGATCTTCACTACACCAAAGAGCACGAGTGGGTCAGGGTCGAGCCCGATGGAACCTGCACGGTCGGGATTACCGATTACGCGCAGGAGCAGCTCGGGGACATCGTCTTCGTCGAGCTTCCCAAGGCGGGCGAGGAAAGCGAAGTGACGCGCGACGAGCCCATGGCCGTGGTCGAATCGGTCAAGGCCGCATCCGACGTGTACGCGCCCATCAGCGGCGTGGTCATCGAGGCCAACGACGAGCTGCCCAACAGCCCCAATGCCATCAACGAGGATCCGTACGGAGACGGCTGGCTCGTGCGCATCCAGCCAAAGAGCCAGGCCGAGCTCGAGGAGCTGATGTCGGCCGAGGACTACGAGGAGCTGGTCGCCGGACTGATCGACTGACGTGCGGTTCCTGCCTCACACGCCGAGCGACATCGCACGCATGCTGGCCACGATCGGCATCGGCAGTGTCGATGAGCTCTTCCCGTCCGTTCCTGCTGCGCTGAAAGCGAAGGCCGCGCTGGCGTTGCCCGATGGGCTCGGCGAGCGCGAGGTGCTCGAGCGCATGCAGGCGCTGGCCGACGCGAACGAATTGCTGCCGAGCTTCCAGGGCGCCGGCGCCTACCGGCATTTCGTGCCGGCCGCGGTCTCACTGGTGATGAGCCGCTCCGAGTTCGCCACCTCCTACACGCCGTATCAGCCCGAGGTCAGTCAGGGCACGTTGCAGGCGGCGTTCGAGTTCCAGACGTACGTGGCACGGCTGACCGGCATGGAGGTCGCCAACGCCAGCATGTACGACGGCGCCTCCGCCTTCGCTGAAGCGCTGCTGATGGCGCTGCGCGTGCACAAGAACCGGCCGCGCCTGCTCGTCTCGGCCGGCATCCATCCCGAATACCTGGAGGTCGCACGCACCTACCTCGAAGGCTACGGGCGCGGGCAGATCGTCGAGATCGCGCTCGCCGCCGACGGCCGCACCGACCTCGAAGCGCTCCAGGCCGCGATCGGCAGCGGCAGCGACGTCGCCGCGGTCGCCGTGGGCTATCCGAACTTCTTCGGCGTCATCGACGATCTTGCCGGAGCGGGCGCTCTCGCCAGGAAAGCCGGTGCGCTGTGCATCTCGGTGACGACCGAAGCGCTGGCGCTGGCGCTGCTGCGCTCGCCCGGCGAGTGCGGCGCCGACATCGCCGTGGCCGAGGGCCAGAGCCTCGGCCTGCCCGTCTCCTACGGCGGCCCCGGACTCGGAATGTTCGCGACGCGCACCGCGCACCTTCGCCAGATGCCGGGACGCCTGGTCGGCCAGACCGTGGATGAAGAAGGGCGGCGAGGCTACGTGCTGACGCTTTCGACCCGCGAGCAGCACATCCGCCGCGAGAAGGCGACGTCGAACATCTGCACGAACCAGGGCCTGGCCGCCCTCTGCGTCACCGTCTACATGAGCCTGACCGGACGCCGCGGCCTGCGCGAGCTGGCCATCGAGAACACGCAGGCCGCGCACCGCGTGGCCGAGCGGCTGACGCGCGAGGCCGGACTGGCGCTGGCGCTGAGCGCGCCGTTCTTCAACGAGTTCACGATCGAGGTCCCCGATTGCGAGGCGGCTTTCGATCGCGCGGTGGCCGGCGGCGTCATCCCCGGCGTCAAGGTCGCCAGGCTGCTGCCCGGCAGGCCCGAGCACAAGAACCGCCTGCTCGTCACCGTCACCGAGATGACGCGCGCTTCCGACGTCGATCTCCTGATCGATCGGCTGCGCTCGAGGGCCGCTGCATGAAGACCGCAAGCAACGGCGGCGCTTCCTGCAGGCTGCGGCCGCCGCGCATGCAGCGAGGAAGGTTGCGATGAAACGCCAGCTCGAACCGCCCATTTTCGAAAAGGGCAGCGTCGGCCGCAGCGGCGTGGATGTCGCCGTCGGTTCAACGGATATCCCGCTCGACGCCTCGCTGCTGCGCGAAGAGCTGGACGGCTTCCCGGAGGTGAGCGAGCCGGAGGTCGTGCGCCATTACGTGCGCCTGTCGCAGCTCAACTATTCGGCGGCGACCAACTTCTATCCGCTCGGCTCGTGCACGATGAAGTACAACCCGGTTGCCAACGAGCGCGCCGCCGCGCTGGCCGGGTTTGCCGGCATTCATCCGTACGCGCCCGATGCGACGGTGCAGGGAGCGCTGGCGCTGATCCGCGATCTGGAGCAGTGGCTGTGCGAGATCAGCGGCCTGCAGGCGGTGTCCTTGCAGCCGGCTGCCGGCGCGCAGGGCGAGCTCACGGGAATGAAGATCATCCGTGCGTTCCACGAGTCGCACGGCCGCGCTCGCAAGAAGGTGCTGATCCCGGAGAGCGCGCACGGCACCAATCCCGCCAGCGCCACGCTTTGCGGCTACGACAGCGTCAGCATTCCTTCCGACGCCCGCGGTCTGATCTCGGCGCAGGCCGTGCGCGACCGGATCGACGAAGACGTGGCCGCGCTGATGGTGACCAATCCGAACACGCTCGGTCTGTTCGAGGAGGACATCGTCGAGATCGCCGAGATCGTGCACGGCGCCGGCGGCCTCATCTACATGGACGGTGCCAACATGAACGCGCTCATGGGCGTGGCCAAGCCCGGGCACATGGGCGCCGACGTCCTGCAGTTCAACCTGCACAAGACCTTCTCGACGCCTCACGGCGGGGGCGGCCCCGGCTCCGGCCCGGTGGCCGTGCGCGCCGATCTCGAGCCGTTCCTGCCGCGCCCGCGCGTGATCGAACGCGACGGCAGGCTGGCGTGGGAATGGAACCGGCCGCAATCGATCGGCAAGGTGCGAAGCTTCTACGGCAACTTCGGCATCCTTGTGCGCGCGTGGTCGTACATGCTGGCCAACGGCGGCGACGGCCTGACGGAAGCGACGCGCACGGCCGTGCTGGCGGCGAACTACGTCAAGGCGCGACTGCGTGGCCGCTATCATCTGGCCTACGACCGCCCGTGCATGCACGAGGTGGTGCTGACCGACAGGATCCAGGCACGTCTGGGCGTAAAAACCCTGGACGTGGCCAAGCGCCTGCTCGACTACGGCTTTCACGCGCCGACCATCTACTTCCCGCTGGTCGTTGCCGGTGCGCTGATGATCGAGCCGACCGAAACCGAAAGCCTCGAGACGCTCGACGACTTCATCGAGGCGATGGAATGCATTGCCGGCGAAGCCGAGACCGAGCCGGCAAAGGTACGCGAGGCGCCACACGAGACGGTGCTTTCGCGCCTGGACGAGACGCGCGCAGCCCGGTTCCCCGTGCTGACCTGGTCGGTGCAGCAGGCGCGGCCATAGTCGCTCCGGCTCTTCGCAACACGCCACTGCCGAAGCGACGCCGACGGGATCACCTTCCGATCCGGGCCGTCCGCGATCCGTGCCCAGGGCTGGAGCGGGTCGTGAGCGGGCCTTCGGGCTGCCGGCGCAGGGCAGGTGAGGATCGCCGCCGCACGACGTGCCCCGAGGTACGCCCGGCCGCCGTCCCGCCGCAACGGAGCTTCAGCGGTGGCCGCCGGCCGCCGCTTCGCCTATAGTCCGCCCACCATGTTCGGCCTCGGCTTCAGCGAGCTCCTCATCATCCTTGTCATCGTCCTGATCATCTTTGGGGCGGGGCGGCTGCCCGAGCTGGGCGAGGGGCTGGGGCGCGGAATCAAGAACTTCCGCAAGGGCGTCAAGCCCGACGAGATCGACGTCACTCCGCGGGACGATAATTCGCAGGAAGGTGATCGTCGGTCGGTTCCACCGAAGCCACCCGGTAGCTGACTTCGTCGACTTCCCCGCGAATCGAGGAGATGGCCACCTGGCAGCGCGCGTGCTCGCCGGACGCCAGCACCAGCTCCTGGGACGGAGCCAGATCCATCAGCGTGCGCACCTCGTCGCGCGGCAGGCGCTTGAGCAGCCGCTCCGACACGTTCTTTCCGCAGCTTGCGGCGGCCTGTGCGACGCTGCGCCCTTCGTGGATCGCCTCGGCCGCCAGCCGCACGCCGCGCACCGGAATCAGCGAATCATTGATCACGGTGGCCTCGACCACGACCGCGGTCGAACGATCGGCCAGCGTCAGCACCTTGGCTTGGGGATCGACGACTCGCATCTGCGCGGCCAGCACCGGGTCCGACCCGAGCGAAGCCTCCACCCCTGGCACCGGCAGACGCCGAACCAGCGCGTCGGTCCAGGCGTGGTTGTTGGCGAGGAACACGGCGAACACGGCAAAGACTCCGATCAGCGATGCGAGCAGGACGACGGCGGTCCATGCTGGCGTGGAGCGGGGCTCCTCGTGAACGATCTCGCGCGGCCGGCGTGCCATGACGGTGGCGCGATTGTACGCACCCGCGCACCGCATTGCTAAGCCCGTCACGTACCAAAACGCTTGCGGGCACAGCTTGTTGCGCTATATTCCGCGCTCCTCACGCGAAAGTGGCGGAACTGGCAGACGCGCAGGATTCAGGTTCCTGTGGCCGAAAGGCCGTGGGGGTTCAAGTCCCCCCTTTCGCACCAGCCTTCATCAATCGAGAAGAAGCACGACTTCCGTTGAACGAGCGCCCCGGCACAATCCACCGCGCCAGCATCGCAGCCTGAGCCTGGAGGTCGTCCCGTGACCATCGACGCCGCCGCCTACCGAAAGATCATGGGCAACTTCGCCACGGGCGTTACGGTGGTGACCACATGCAACGACGGCCGCCTGCACGGCTTCACCGCCAACTCGGTCACCGGGCTCTCGCTCGAGCCTCTCCTGCTGCTGGTGTGCGTCGACAAGAAGGCGCACGCGCTCTCCGAGCTGCGAATCTGCCAGAGCTTCGCCGTCAACATGCTTGCGGCAGGGCAGAAGGACATCTCGAACCTGTTCGCCAAATCGGCTCCGCCTGACGACTGCCTTCGCGGCGTTCCCTATCGTCTGGGCGATCACGGAGCGCCCGTCATCGACGGGACCATCGCGCACTTCGAGTGCAAGCTGTACGACGACCTCGATGGCGGCGACCACGTCATCTTCGTCGGTGAGGTTGTTGGCGGCGAGGTCACGGCTCCCGATACGATGCCGCTGCTGTACTTCCGCGGCGCCTACCGCGAGCTGGGCCCGGTGACGTAGCGACGGGCGAGGCCGGGATCGCCACGAGGCGCTGCCGCTGCGTCGCGTCGCGACCGGCACGACCGGCTACCGCCGCTCCTTCCCTGCACCTCCGATGACCACCATCGACAAGGCCGGTCTGCTTGCCGCGCTGCGCGCAAGGCTCGAGGCGCAGCTGGCGGAGCTGATTGCGGCGCAGAAGAGCGTGCAGGCGGGCGCGTTTCATCCCGAGAACAAGCAGGAGCATTCCAAGGACACGCGCGCGATCGAGTCGGCGTATCTTGCGCGCGGTCTGGCCGAGCGTGTCGAGTCGCTGCAGGATGGAATCGCTGCCGTCTCGCTGCTCAAGCCGCGTCCGTTCGGCGCCGGCGATCCGGTCGGTGTGGGAGCCGTCGTCACGATCGAAGACGAGGACGGCGCCGCTTCGCAATACTTGATCGCGCCGGCGGGGGCTGGAGAGAAGCTCAGCGCAGGCGGCGCCGCGGTGCTGGTCGTGACGCCACAGTCGCCGCTCGGCTCGGCCATGATCGGCAGGCGCTGCGGCGACGGCATCGAGGTCGAGCTGCCGGGTGGACGCATGATCGGGGAGGTCGTCTCGGTGCGCTGACATCGGCGCGCGGCATTTCGGCGGCCTCGCCGTCTTCTCGGGCGCCCGGCGTGATCCGAACGACGCAGCGCGACGAATCGCAGCGCGCCGGGTCAGGCGGCACGGAAGCGCGCCAGGTACGAAATCCTGCCGCCGAGCTTCTTCTCGAAACGGAAGCCGGCCTCCTGCGCGCGTTCCTGCAGCGACGAGAGGCGGATGTAATCGGGATCGAACAGGACCTCGCCGACGACGAGCCGTCCACCCGGCTTGAGCACACGCCGCAGCTCCTGGAGGGCCCGAGCGGCATTCTTCACCTCGCCGAGCACGCCGATGAGATAGGCAGCGTGGAAAGTCTGGTCCGGGAAGGGAAGCTTGGACGCGCTCGCGCGCCGCACGCTGATGTTCTCGAGGTTCGCCGCGATGGCGCGACGCATGACGTCGTTGAGCATCTTCTGCTGCACGTCGACGGTGTCCACCCGCCCGTCGGGCATCAGTGCAGCGGCCACCTTGACGGCATGGATACCCACGCCGGGGCCGACCTCGAGAATGCGTTCTCCGCGCCTCGGTCGCAGGACGCGCAGGAGCTTGTCGGGCGCGTGGTTGCCGCGCGGCAGATGAAGCGTCCAACGCAGCAGGTGCGGCATCGGGCCTGGATACCGGAGGCTCCAGTAGCGTGTCAGTGCGGCTAGCAGCAGTGCGAGCAGGAACGCGGCGACGGCCGCGGCCAGGCCGAAACGGAAGGCAAGGACGGGTGCCGCGATCAGAGCGATGAGTGCGGCGAATCCGGTCCAGTCGTGACGGCGCATCGGTGGCATGTATCGCTCGCCCGCGGCTATGGCCAGAGATCTTCTCCGCGCGGTGTGCTGCAGCGCTGCGGGGCCGATTCCGCGCCGGCGCGGCACCGCCGGTGGCGACCGCGTCCATCAGCCGTCGTCGTCGCCGGCGGTGCCCGAGCCCTCGTGGCGCGAAATCGCGTGCTCGTCCTCCGCACATCGCTGCGCAACGCCGGTCCGGATCAGCTCCGCCACGCGCAGCACGCCGGGGCCGGCTGCCTCGCGGTCGGCAAGAACGACGTAGAGATTCGCCGCCCGCTGCCGGCCTTCGCGCAACGGCAGCCGCACGAGCTGGCCGGAGTCGAGCTCGGCCCGAATGCTGTCTTGCGGATACCACGCGTAGCCGAGTCCCATGACGGCCGCGCGAATCGAGGTGGCCTTGGCCGTTACCGTCCAGCGCTGCTCTCCCAGCCACCCTGCACGCCGGACGCGCTGCGTTCCCGAGTCACGAACGACGAGATGTCGGTGAGCGCGCAGGTCGCGCGCGGTCAGCTCACGGCCGAGCTGGTGCAGCGGATGGCTCGGCGCTGCAACACACACGAAGCCGACCGTCATCAGGAGGTCGCCAACCATGCCCGCCGGCACTGCCGAAGTGATGCCGAGATCGACGCGGTGATCGAGCAGCGCCTCCTCGGTTCCCCCGAGCACCGTTTCGACAAGCTCGATGCGCGTGTCGGGATGCTCGTCGCTGAACGTGGCCAGGCATTCCAGAAGCAGCCACGTCGGGAAGATGATCTCGCAGGCCACACGGATTTCCGCCTCCCATCCCTGCGCCAGGTGGCCGGCGACCCGCTCCAGCCGGCCGGCCTCCTCGAGCAGCTCGCGGCCGCGCCGGTACAGGACTTCCCCCGCTCCGGTGAGCACCGCCTTGCGACCGCGAATCTCGAAGACCTTGACCCCGAGCAGGCCTTCCATCTTCTGGACGGCGTAGGTCAGGGTGGATTGGGTCTTGTGGAGGCGTTCGGCGGCGCGCGCGTAACCCCCTGCCTCCACGACGGCTACCAGAACGGCCCACTGGTCGAGCGAGATCCGCGGCAGGCTCATCTATCGATGACCTCGATCATTCCGGCCGATTTTTTCCGTTATCCGATCGATTAGATCAATCGTTATATGGCTCATCATCTCGATCACGGAGGAAGCCATGAAAACGATCCTGCAACTGACCTCGAGCATCTTCGGCGACGGCGGCCAGTCCACCGTCCTGGCCAGGGAGCTGGTGGAGGCGCTGCGGGCGCAGGACCCGAATGCGCGGGTGATCGCCCGCGATCTGGCCACGGACCCGGTTCCGCACCTGACGGCCGAGCGCTTTGCGGCGTTCACGGCAGAGGAGCCGACCGCGCAGGAGCGCGAGGTGCGCGACTATTCCGACCGCCTGATCGCCGAACTGCGCGAGGCGGACCTGATCGTCGTCGGTCTGCCGATGTACAACTTCGGTGTGCCGTCGCAGCTCAAGGCGTGGTTCGACCATGTTGCGCGCGCCGGCGTCACGTTCCGTTACGAATCGCACGGACCGGTGGGCCTGCTGGCGGGCAGGAAAGCGATCGTGCTGGCCACGCGCGGCGGTCGGTACGCCGGCAGCGCCCTGGACACGCAGTCGCAGTGGGTGCGCGACATCTTCGCGTTCATCGGCATCCGCGACGTCGACTTCATCTACGTCGAAGGCCTCGCACGCGGCGGCGACGCCCGCGCCGACTCCGTCGCGTACGCAAGGACGGTCATTCGAGAGCTGGCCGGCGCTGCACGCGCGGCGGCCTGAGGAGCAGCAGCATGACGATACGACGTCTCGACCGAATCATCCCATCGCTGGTGACGAGCGACGGCGCGGGCGTTCGCCTGCGCCGCAGCCTCGGCACCAGCGCGAGCACCCGTGTGGATCCGTTCCTGATGCTCGACGAGTTCTATTCCGACGACCCCCGCGATTACATGGCCGGCTTTCCGCCGCATCCACACCGCGGCTTCGAGACCGTGACGTACATGCTCGACGGGCACATGCAGCACCGCGACAACCGCGGCCACACCGGCGACCTCGGCCCTGGCGACGTCCAGTGGATGACCGCGGCGCGGGGAATCATCCACTCGGAGATGCCGCAGCAGACCGAGGGACGCATGCGCGGGTTCCAGCTTTGGATCAATCTGCCGGCGAGCGAGAAGATGCAGCCGGCGGCGTATCGCGACATCGCGGCCGGCGACATTCCGGTCGTCGAGCTCGACGGCGGCGCCCGCGTCAAGGTCATCGCAGGGGAGCTCGAGCACGAGGGCGGCACGACCGGCGGCGCGGTGCGCGGGCGGAGCACGCAGCCACGCTACTTCGACGTGCACCTGCCGCCGCGCGCAGCGCTGGAGACGCCGGTTCCGGCGGCGCTCAACGCGCTACTGTACCCGTACGACGGCGATGTCTTCGTCGGTGAGATGCGCCAGGCCCTGGACCAACGCACCGCCGGTGTCCTCGGCGAAGGCGACACCGTTCGCATCGAAGCGGGAGAGGCGGGCGCGCGCCTGCTGCTGATCGCAGGCAAACCCATCAGGGAGCCGATCGTGCAACGCGGGCCGTTCGTCATGAACACGGCCGCGGAGATCGAGCAGGCCATTTCGGATTACCAAAGTGGCGCATTCTGAGGCAGCGGCCGATCCGCAGCGAGCTCCGGCGTTGCGGCTGCCGATCGCGTAGGTGCAAAGCCCAAACGCCGCCCGACCGCGTCATGCGGTCAGGCGGCCTTCCTCTTCGGGAGGGACGATGGCGCGGAACTCGCGCCACAGCATGAGATCGTAGGCGATCTTCATGGCTGCCCCGACCATCAGCGGCATCATCAACGACGACGATTGCATGAAGAGGCCCGCCAGAGTCGGCGCGACCGCCCACGCGCCCATGCGCACGAGGCTGGTGACACCGGAGGCGATCGTCCGCTCGTGCGGCTTCACGACGGCCAGCACGTAGGACTGCCGCGTCGGAACGTCCATCTCGACGAGACCCTCGCGCAGCAGGAACAGCAGCGCCGCGATCTCGAAGCTCGGTGCGACGGCGACGGTCACCAGCAGCAGGCTCGACGGGATGTGCGTGAAGACCATCGTGTTGACGAGGCCGATGCGTCTCGCCAGCCATGCCGCTCCCAGATGCGAGAATGCGTTGAGGACGCGCGCGCCGAAGAACAGTCCGGCGATGGCGGCTTCACTGGCACCGAAGCGCTCGAAGAAGAAGTAGGCCAGCAGGGACGTGACCAGCAGACCGCCGGCCAGGCTGTCGATGGAGAACAGCGCGGAGATGCGCACGAGGATCCGGCGGCTCTCCGGTGTCAGCCGCACCCGCCCGTTCGGCTGCGAAACCTCCACGGATCGACTGAGTCGAGCGATGGCGAACAGCGGCGCCAGCGTCAGCACGGCGGCGGCCGCCATGGTCCAGCGATGAGCAGTGAGCGGCGCGGCTGCGGTCCAGCCCACCAGCAGGGTCGGAAGCGCGGCTGCGAGGGAGCCGAGGGCGTGCCCGATGTCCTGCAGGACGTTGTACCAGGCGATGGCGCTGGTGCGCCGGGCAGCAGTGGTCGTGTCGGGGAGAATAGCTTGCTCGAGGATCAACGACGCGCCGCGGTCGCGCCCCATGCCGTTGAGCATGCCCGCGAACGCGGCCGCACCCATTGGCACCGCCTCGGATCCCACTGCCGCGGCGGCCGCGCCACCGGCACCGAGAACGCACAATGTCGCCAGCGTCGCGCGCCGGCCGAGGCGGTCGCCGAACATCGTGACGACGAGCGCGGCAAAGGCCGCACCGAGAAGGCCGGCGGCGATGACCGCGCCGATGGCGGCGGCACCCAGCTCGAGCTGGGACAGATAGAGGCCCAGCTCGACGCCGAGAAGGCCCGTTGCAAGTGAACGCAGAAACGCGCTGGCGTAGAGGGAACGGCGATTGCGCGATCGCTCTTCCTCCGTTCCCGTAGCGCCGATGGTGGAGCGCGTGGCGCTCAGCGTCTGCACCCACCGTTGTTGAAGCTGCGGTTGGATAACCGAGTTGCGTTCGTGATCGCGAAGCTCATTCGAGCCGCGTATTTACGGCAGCGCCTTGCCCGGGGCAATGTCTAGCGATCGTCAAACCCGTTACAATTCGAAGTGATGCCGGTGAACGTTGGAGCTGCGTCGTCGGACATGCGCACGCATCGAACCGCGAAGGCGTGCCCATGAAAGCGGGCAACAGAGGCGAGGATCGCATTCCGTCATCGGACGGCCTGCGCGTCGCGAGCAAAATCGGGTCGGTCCGAAACCAGCCGGAGGAGGAACTGTTGCAGGCAAAGGAGGAGCTGGAGGCGCGTTCGGAGGAACTCGCTCATTCGCTGGCCATGGTTCGGGCCACGCTGGAGGCGACGACCGACGCCATCCTCGCTACGAACTCCGCGCGCAAGGTCACCGGCTTCAACCAGAACTTCGTGCGTTTGTGGAATCTGCCGGAGGACGTGCTCGCGTCGAGCGACCATCGGGCCATCACCAGGTTGGTCGCGGCCAATTTCGCCGATCCGGCCTCGTTCCTCGCCCGCGTCGACGAAATCTACGAGACCCAGCCCGAAGAGACGTTCGACGTGCTGACGCTCTCCGACGGCCGAGTGATCGAACGGCTGTCGCGCATCCAGTTTCTGGACGGCTGCAACGTCGGACGCGTCTGGAGCTTCCGCGACGTCACCGAGAGCAGGCGCGTCGAAGAGGCGCTGCGCGAGGAGACCCGCCTGCTCGAGCTGCTGAACCGCACCGGCACCGCGATTTCTTCCAAGCTGGAGCTGCCGGCGCTGATGCAGGCCATCACCGACACGGCGACCGAGCTGAGCGGTGCCCGCTTCGGCGCGTTCTTCTACAACCTCACGGACAATGGCGGCGACAGCTATCAGCTGTACGCGCTCTCGGGCGCCCCGCGCGAGGCGTTCGAGGAGTTCGGCCATCCTCGAGCCACACCGATCTTCGGCCCCACCTTCCGTGGCGAGGCCATCGTCCGCAGTGACGACGTGCAGGCGGATCCGCGCTACGGCCGGATGGCGCCGCATTACGGTCTGCCGCCCGGACATCTTCCGGTGCACAGCTATCTGGCGGTGCCCGTGATCTTGCGCGACGGCACCGTGATCGGCGCTCTCCTCTTCGGTCATCCCGAACGCGGTGTGTTCAATGAGCGGTCCGAGCGACTGATTTCGGCCGTGGCCTCGCAGGCGGCGGTCGCGATCGACAACGCGCGCCTGTACGAGGACGTCAAACGGGCCAGCCGAGAGCGCGAGCTCCTGCTCGAAGCCGAGCGTGCTGCGCGCAGCGAGGCGGAACGCATCAACCTTTTGAAGGACGAATTCCTGGCGACCCTCTCGCACGAGCTGCGAACACCGCTGACGGCCATTCTCGGCTGGTCGCACGTTCTCGCGTCCGGGCGCTACGGCCCGGCGGATCTCGAGCGCGCCATCGAGGTCATCGGCCGCAACGCGCGCGTGCAGACGCGGCTCATCGAGGATCTGCTCGACATGAGCCGGATCATCTCGGGAAAGGTTCGGTTGGATGTACAGCGCTTCGATCCTGCCACCGTCGTGGGCGTGGCTATCGACTCGGTGCGACCTTCGGCCGAGGCCAAGAACATCCGCATCCGAAAGATGTTCGATGCCGATGTAGGATTGATCTCCGGCGACTCCAACCGCATTCAACAGATCGTCTGGAACCTGCTTTCCAACGCGGTCAAGTTCACGCCGGCCGAGGGCAGCATCGAGGTCGTCCTCCGGCGCGGCGAGACGCACATCGAGATCGTGGTTCGCGATACCGGGCAGGGCATCGAGGCCGAGTTCCTGCCGATGGTCTTCGACCGCTTCCGTCAGGCGGACTCCTCGAGCACGCGAAGGTACGGAGGCCTGGGTCTCGGCCTGGCCATCGTCAAGCAGCTGGTCGAGCTGCACGGCGGGAGCGTGCGTGCAGACAGCGCCGGACCGGGCAAGGGCTCGACGTTCACGGTCACGCTGCCGCGCGCGAGCATGGTCGGCGAGCAGGATGCGGCGCGCGGCCAGGCGCGGGTGGGCCCGGGGCAGGCCAGCTACGAGAAGATGCCGCTGCACGGCCTGAGGATCCTGGTCGTGGACGACGAGTCGGACACGCGCGAGCTGATCCAACGCGTCTTCGAACACTGCGATGCCGACGTTCACGTGGCAGCGGGCGCCAAGGCGGCGCTGGAAAGCATTCCGGTCCTGCGGCCGCACGTCCTGGTCAGCGACATCGGCATGCCCGAGATGGACGGTTATCAGCTGATCCGCGCAGTGCGCCGGCTGCCGGCCGAGCAGGGCGGACGCACTCCGGCCGTCGCGGTAACCGCCTTCGCCAGGTCGGAAGATCGAACGCGGGCACTGCTCGCCGGCTACCAGGTGCACATCGCCAAACCGATCGAGCCGGCGGAGCTGGTGGCCACCGTGGCTTCCCTGACTGGACGAATGAGTGACGGCAAGAGCGACGGCCGCGCATAGCGCCGTCTCCGCGTTGCAGTCTTCGTCCTCGCTCCAGCGACTTCAGCCCGCTTTCGGCGCGTGCCTGGCCTGCGCCTGGCCGGCGGGGCGCCGTGCGCGCCTGCAGGAGCGCGGTCTCCCGCCACGGCGGGCACCTTCTCTTCGCGGAGAAGGTGCCCGCCGCGGTTGAAGCGCTACTTGACGTCGACGTCTTCGGCCGGCGTGCAGGTGAGCGTCAGCCGGTCGCGGTCGGAGGGGAGGGCTCCGAGGCCGCAGGCGGTTTCCAACTCCTGCCCGACGGCGGTCTTGAGGACGGCCAGGGCATCGCTGGCGGTGATGCTGCCGTCGGTGGTGACGTCGCACAGGACCGGGTCGCAGCTCGAGGTTCCGACGGCCGTGCGCAGCGTGATCAACGCGTCGGTCGCGTCGACCTCGCCGTCATCGTCGGCGTCGCCGCACTGCGGGCCCTGCTCGAGCATGGTGGTCGACGTCGTCGTGCTGGGTCCGATGTCGGGGTCGTCCGTGGACGTGGAGCGGGACGTGGCCATGCGCAGGAACGTCGTGCCCGGCTGCGGATCGAAGATGCCGCCGGCCACTCCACCGGCCGTCTTGACGATGCCCTCGTCGACCGGCGCTTCGATCGCCACATGCCGCGTGCAGGCGTCTCGATCATCGAGCGCCTCGCCGAAGGTGACGCTGTTGCCTTCGGCGGTGCCGCCGCCCAGCGCAGCGACCTGCGCGGCCAGGTCGCCGGCGTCATCGCCTTCGCCCGACACCTGCAGGTTCCACTCCTCGACGTTGGTGGGCGTGCACAGACGATTGTCGTTGGCATCGGTCAGACGTCGGTCGACGATGTTGAAGCACACGCCGACGTGGAACGTGCACTTGCCGTCGGCGGCCCCGTCGTGGTCGCACAGGGGATCGCCGTCGCGGCAGGTCTGCTCGTTGCTGGGCATGCCGACGGCGTCGCGATACGGCTCGTTCTGCGGATTGACGACCGACCACTCCGAGACGCAATCGGTCTGGCGCGGGCCGTTGCCGGGGACCAGGTCGCCGGCGAACTCGCCGAGGAAGTGCTCGCTGAAGCCGCAGGTGCGGAAGTCCCACGTGTTGGTCTGGCGATCGCAGCAGCCGGCCACGGTGTGGTCGTCTTCGTCGGCCTCTTCGGAGCAGTCGGGCGCGGCGGTGTCGCAGTCATTGGCTTCCGAGTCGGCCGCGTCGTGCGCGTCGCACGTGTACGGCGGCTCGAACAGGCCCTCCTTGCTGAAGGGCGCGGCGTTGCGCTTCATGACCAGGTCTTCCTCGCGCGTGCGCGAGGGGCGGTCGCATTCGCCGCCCACGCCGCAGTCGAAGTCGTCGTCGCAGGTCTGGCCGAGGCCGGGGCCCGCGCCGCAGATGCCTTCGTCGGCGTTGTCGTCGTCATCGCGGTCGTCCCAGCACAGCGTCACCTCCACCGGCTCGGCGAAGTCGATGCCTTCGGGGCGAAGGCCGACCTCGTAGAGCAGCGCGTCGCGCGCGAGCAGGTTCTGCTCTTCGTCGATGCTGTCGGTGACCGAGATCGTTCGCTCCTGTTCCAGCGCGCCCGGCGGCACCGAGACGGTGATGCAGCCGTCGGCGGTGGTCAGCTCGCAGCCCTGCTCGGGCGGACAGCTGATGCCGCCGGAGCGGTCGGGATTGCACTGCTCGGCGCCATCCTCCTCGATGGTCCGGGCCGGGCAGGGATCGCACACGTCGCCGCCGTCGCAGCAGCCGCGCCGCTCGTCGGTCAGCGGGTTGAAGCCGATCTCGGCGCATCCGCCTTGCACCTGGAACTCCTCGTCGGTGCAGTCGGAGTTGAGCTGATCGGGATTGTCCTCGAGCGGGCAGTTGTCCCGCGCGTCGCACTGCCCGTCGTCATCGAAGTCGGGCAGCTCCACGTTCTGGCAGTCGGCGTTGACGCTGCAGGTGTCGACGGTGCACGGATCGGAGTCGTCGCAGAGGCTGTTGTCGGGGAGGTTGGTGCAGCCGTCGATCACTTCGTTGCACGTGTCCTCGGTGCAGATCACCTGGTCCTCGCACGGATCGGCGCCGTCCATGCAGCCGGAGTTGGCATCGCAGAACTCCTCGCCGTCACAGAACTGCTGGTTGTCGCACAGGTTGTCGTCCGGGACGTTGCCGGTGCAGGTGTCGTTGACCTCGTCGCAGGTATCGACGGTGCAGTCGATCTGGTCGGCGCATGGGTCGGCGGCGTCCTGGCATCCGAGGCTCGGGTCGCAGGTTTCGTCGCCGTTGCAGAACTGGTCGTCGTTGCAGACGAGGGGGGTGCCGTCCTGACAGCCGCTGTTGGCGTTGCAGGTTTCGGCGCCGTCGCAGACGTCGGCGTCGTCGCAGAACGAGTCGACGGGGGCGTGGTCGCAGCCGTCGAGCAGCTCATTGCACTGATCGGCAGTGCAGTCGACGCCGTCGGAGCAGTCGGGCGCATTTCCGGGCATGCAGCCTAGCTGCTGGTCGCAGACTTCGTCGCCGGTGCAGAACTCGCCGTCGCTGCAGAGCACGTCGGTCGCGACGTTGCTGCAGCTGTCCATGATCTCGTCGCACGCATCGACCGTGCATACGATCTCGTCGTCGCATGCATCCTCGCCGTCGATGCAGCCGGTGCCGGCGTCGCAGATCTCCTCGCCGTTGCAGAAGAGCGGGTCGGCGCAAGCGCTGTGGTCGGGCGTGTTCGCGCACGAATCCGACTCTTCGATGCAGGAGTCGTTCGTGCAGGCGATCTCGTCGTCGCAGTCCGGATCGTCGCCGTCGACGCATCCGCTGCCGGCGTCGCACATCTCCTCGCCGTTGCAGAACAGGCCGTCCGTGCACACGGAGTGGACCGGAGCGTTTTCGCACGAGTCGCTGCCCGTGTTGCAGGAGTCGGTGGTGCAGGTGATGCCGTCGTCGCAGGTCTCGGGTGCGCCGTCGACGCAGCCGGTGCCGGCATCGCAGAACTCCTCGCCGTTGCAGAAGACCTCGTCGTCGCAGACCGTGTGGTCGGGTGCGTTGCCGCACATGTCGAGCGTTTCGTCGCAGGAGTCGACGGTGCACTCGACGTCGTCCTCGCACGGCGGCTCGCCTACCGTGCAACCGAAGACGGAGTCGCAGGTCTCGGTGCCGTCGCAGAAGTCGCCGTTGTTGCACGCGAGATCGTTGGGGGCGTTGGTGCAGCTGTCGAGGATCTCGTTGCAGGTATCGACGGTGCAGGCAACGGCATCGATGCACGGGTCCATGCCTCCCTGGCAGTCGAGCGTGGGATGGCAGGTCTCGTCGCCGTTGCAGAACAGCATGTCGTCGCAGTTGCCGTCGTCGGGCGTGTTCACGCACGAGTCGGTCGCCTCGTCGCACACGTCGTCGGTGCAGCCCACGCCGTCGCTGCAGTCGATGGGCGTTCCTTCCTGGCAGTCCAGCGTCGCATCGCAGGTCTCGACGCCGTTGCACGCCAGGCCGTCGTTGCAGGCGACGTCCTGCGGAGTGTTCGTGCAGCTGTCGGTGGCCTCGTTGCACTGGTCGGCCGTGCATCCGACCTCGTCGTCACAGGCGGGGTCGCCTGCGGTGCAGACGCCGTCCTGGCACGTCTCGGCGCCGTTGCAGAATGCGGAGTCGGGGCAGGGCGTGTCGTTGGGGAGCTGCGTGCTGACGCAGTCACCCTGCGCGCCGCAAAGGCCGATGGAGCAGCCGGATTGCGCGCTGCAGGTGGCGCCGACGTTGGGCGCCGGATCGTTGACGCAGGCCAATGCGACGCAACTGTCGGTGGTGCAGGAGTTGGCGTCGTCGCATTGCTCGGGGCCGGTGCATTCGGCGGCGCCGGCAAAAACGGTGACGGGCGCGTACACGGCCGCGACGGCGGCGATGGCGACCGCGAGGAGAACGGGGCGGACGTTCATGGTTCCCTTCCTTTTTGTTGGCCGAGCGGCGTCCCGTGCCGACCGGAGTTGCTCAGGCTCCGAGTCTAGAACCGCAGGATGAGGATGTGCCAGCACATCCGGCCCCCGAAATAGGCAGAGTTGCCGGATTTGGTGAGGAAAGTCGCGGAGGCGGCGAGCGGACCGGCCGCGGCGACGTGCTGCCGGTGTCCGCTTCGGGTCAAGCCGCCGGAGCGGAAAGCAACCTCCGGCAACCTTCGAGAAGGCCGCTCCGATTCCCGTGGTGCTTTCCGGGCACCGCCGGTGCGGTGATCAGGTGCCGGCAACCCTGGCGAAGGCCGCGACGACCTCGGGAGGCGCCTGAACCAGCTCGATCAGCACACCCTCGCCGCCGATCGGAGATTCCTCGCTGCCCTTGGGATGGATGAACGTAACGTCGAAACCGGCTGCGCCTTTGCGAATGCCGCCGGGCGTGAAGCGCACGCCCTGCTGCTCGAGCCAGGCCACCGCGGCCTGCAGGTCGTCGATCCAGAGGCCGATGTGGTTGAGCGGCGGGTCCTGGACCTTGGGCTTCTTCTCCGGGTCGATCGGCTGCATCAGGTCGACCTCCACCTTCAGAGGCCCCGTTCCTGCCACGGCGATGTCTTCGTCGACGTTCTCGCGCTCGCTTCGAAAGGTCCCCGTCACCGTCAGGCCCAGCGTGTCCACCCACAGCCGCCGCAGCTTGCCCTTGTCGAGTCCCCCGACCGCAATCTGCTGAATGCCGAGCACACGAAATGGTCTGTCGCTCACGTCCGTCCTCCGCTGGATTGGGTGACGGCAAAGGGCCACAAAAAAAGGACGGGCACAATTACGGGAATCGTGCCCGTCCCCTTGCTCGACCGGAGGCCGAAAGCGCAGCAGGGAGGAGAGAAGTCCGCGCGCTTTCGGCCTCCGTCGGCAGCCTAGGGCTGGAACGGCTCCAGCGCGGGCCTGCACGTGAGGCGCAGGCGATCACGGTCGGACGGCAGCGGCCCGCGGCCGCACGTCAGCTCGATCTCCTTCTCGACGGCCGTATTCAGCACGCCGAGCGCGTCGGTGGCCGTCACGATGGCGTCCGCGTCTACGTCGCACAGCACCGGATCGCACGTCCGGGATCCGACTGCCGACCGGAGCGTGGAGAGCGCATCGGAGCCGAACACGCTGCCGTTGCCGTCGAGGTCGCCGCACAGCGGATCCTGCGGCGGCAGCGTGGTCGTGGGCGAAGGAAGCGTCGGAGCGTCGGTGGACAGTCCTGTCGAGGCGGCCATCCTCAGCTGCACGGTCGTGTCCTGGCCACCGTCGAGCGCAACCTTGACCGGAACCAGCCGCGTGCACGCGTTGGCGTCGTCGAGCGCGGAGGCGAAGGTGACGCCGCCCGTGTTCTTTTCGCCGCCAAGCGCCGCCACGGCATTGCGCAGCGACGCGATGCTGACGCCCTCGCCGTCGATGCGCCATTCGGTGATGTCCGTCGAGGTGCACAGCCGGTTCGCGTTGCCGTCGGTCATGCGGCGGTCGGTCAGATTGAAGCAGACGCCGACCGAGAAGGTGCAGGCACCGTCGGCCTGGCCGTCGTGATCGCACAGCGGATCGCCGTCGCGGCAGACCTGATCGATGCTGGGCAGGCCCTGCGCGTCGCGCAGCGGGTCGTTGTGCGGGTTGACCGTGTTCCACTCGGCATGGCAGTCGTTCAGCCGCGTTCCCGCTCCCGCCAGCAGGTCGCCGGCGAACTCGCCGAAGACCAACTCGCTGAAGCGGCACGTGGAGACGGTCCAGCGGTTGTTCTGCATGTCGCAGCAGCCGGCCAGCGTGCGGCCGTCGATGTGGCCGGCCTCCGAGCAGTCGGCGGCGGCGAGATCGCACGCGTTGTCGTTCGAGGATGTCGCGTCGTGGTCCTGGCACGAGAAGCTGCCGGCGAACGCGCCGCCGCCCGAAAACGGCTCCGAGTTGCGCTTGAGCAGCAGGTTGCGCTCGGGCGTCGTCGACGGGCGCGAGCAGAAGTCGGACGTGCAGTCGTCGTCGTGATCGCACGACAGTCCCAGGTCCACCGTGCCGTTGTCACCTTCGCACGTCCCTTCGTCGGCGAGATCGTCGGCGTCGCGGTCGAGCCAGCAGACGCTTACCTGGATGGGAGCGGTGGGAGCGATGTCCTCGGGACGCAGGCCGATCTGATAGAGGAACGAATCGCGCAGCAACAGGTTCTGCGCCTCATCGATGTGATCGGTGACCGAGATGCTACGGTCCGCCTCGAGCGCACCGGGCGGGACGCTCACGCTGATGCAGCCGTCGGTGGTCGTCAGCGTGCAGCCGCTCTCGGCAGGGCAGTTGATGCCGCCGGAGCGCGTGATGTTGCACGCCTGCAGGCCGTCGGAGCCGATCGCGCGGGCCGGGCAGAGGTCGCAGACGTCGCCGCCGTCGCAGCAGCCGCGGCGTGGATCGCCGAGCGGATCGAAGTCGCCACTGAGGCAGCCGCCCGCCTCGGCGAAGGTGGGATCGGGGCAGTCCGAATCCGCCTGGTCCGGGTTGGCCTCGACGGGGCAGTTGTCGAAGACGTCGCAGCGGCCATCCAGATCGAGGTCGGGCAGCGAGACGTGCTGGCAGTCGAGCAGGGGCAGGCAGAGGTCGGTGGTGCAGGGGTTGCCGTCGTCGCACGCGCTCTGCTCGGGCAGGTTCGTGCAGACACCGAGCTGTTGATTGCACGAATCGACGGTGCAGCCGACGTCGTCGTCGCAATCGCCATCGTTCTCGCAGATCACGGGCGGCGTGCAGCCGGCGGGGGTGCAGATCGAGCCTTCGTCGCACATACCGTGGTCGGGAAGGTTGGTGCAGACGTCCACCGCCTCGTTGCAGCTGTCGACAGTGCACTGCACGCCGTCGTTGCAGGCAGGCGTGCCTTCCTGGCATCCGAGCAGGGCGTTGCACACCTCGGCGCCGTCACAGAAGCTCGCGTCGGCACACAGGAGATCGTTCGGCGTGTGCAGGCACGTGTCGTCGATCTCGTTGCAGACGTCGACGGTGCACAGGAACTCGTCCTCGCAGAGCCGCGGCGTGCCCGGGATGCATCCGAGCACGGGATCACAGGCCTCGTTGATGGTGCAGAAAAGTCCGTCATCGCAGTCGGCGTTGTTCTGGCAAGGTACGACCAGTGCCGACGCAGGCGCGGAGAACAGGGCAAACGACAGCGATGCTGCCGTGATCGGCAGCCAACGAAACCGCATTGCGAGACCCTCCTGCCGGACGTACGCCGGCGACTCGATGTGCCCGCCTCCACCGTCATTGTAGGAATCGCCCGACATGCAGAAAGACGGAATGGCCCTGCGGGGTTGGCGCGGCGTGATATTTTTCTCAGCCGAGGCGGGATGAGTCTGCGGTGGGCCGTGCAGCGGGCGAAGCGGCATCGTGCAGGGACATGTCGCAGGACATGTCGTGAACGAAAGCGCTGCTGCGTGGTGTCCGTGTGTCGTCTTCGCGAGTTGGAAGACTCTTGCCGAGGCGCATGCTCGCTGCCCGTCGACCGCGGGCCCGTAGCGTACGCATCGCCGCCGCCGGCCTCGGCTCCAAGACGCGTCGGCATCCGTGGCCGCCGGGCCGCGAGCGCAGCCACCGCGGCGTCCTTCTCGAGCCGATGCCGGCGCCGCCGATGCCGCGCCGGACCGCCGACCGTCCCCCACTTTTGAACGCCGCCCCCGGGCGTTGTAAACCGCCAGCCCCGTGTCCGGTTACGATCCGAAATCCTTCGAGGGCCGCTGGTACCAATGCTGGGAAGAGGCGGGCGCGTTCGCGCCGACGCCGCCGCAGCCCGGTGAGCGTACCTTTTCCATCGTCATTCCGCCGCCCAACGTCACCGGCTCCCTGCACATGGGCCACGCGCTCAACAACACCCTGCAGGACGTGCTGACGCGCTACCACCGCATGCTCGGTGACGCGACGCTGTGGGTCCCCGGGACCGACCATGCCGGCATCGCGACGCAGAACGTCGTCGAGCGCCAGCTCCTGGCCGAGGGCACCGATCGCCACGCGCTCGGCCGCGAGGCGTTCGTGGCTCGCACCTGGCGCTGGAAGGAAGAGTCGGGCGGGAAGATCTTCGAGCAGCTGCGCCGCCTGGGCGTCTCGTGCGACTGGTCGCGCGAGCGCTTCACCATGGACGCCGGCCTCTCGCGCGCCGTGCGCGAGGTCTTCGTCTGCCTCTACGAGCAGGGCCTGATCTCCCGCGACCACTACCTCATCAACTGGTGCCCGCGCTGCCGCACCGCGCTGTCGGACATCGAGGTCGAGCACGAGGAGAAGCCGGGCCACCTCTGGCACCTGCGCTACCCGCTCGAAGACGGCAGCGGCCACATCTCGGTCGCCACCACGCGCCCGGAGACGATGCTCGGCGATACGGCCGTGGCCGTGCATCCCGACGACGAGCGCTACAGGCACCTCGTCGGCAAGCACGTCGTCCTTCCCGTCATCGGCCGGCTCCTGCCCGTCATCGCCGACACCTACGTCGACAGCTCCTTCGGTTCCGGCGCCGTCAAGATCACGCCGGGCCACGATCCCAACGACTACGAGATCGGCCTTCGCCACCGGCTGCCGATGGTCTCGGTGATGAACGTGGACGGGACCATGTCGCCGGAGGCGGGACCCTACGCCGGCATGACGACCGCCGATTGCCGCGCCGCCCTGATCGATCGCTTCGCCGCCGACGGCACGCTCGAGCGCGTCGACGATCACAAGCATGCGGTCGGCTCCTGCTACCGCTGCCGCAACGTGGTCGAGCCGATGCTGTCCGACCAGTGGTTCCTGCACGTCCGCCAGATGGCCGACGCCACTCTGGCGGCGCTCGACGAAGGGCGCACGCGCTTCGTGCCGTCGCACTGGGAGAAGACGTACCGCGCCTGGATGGAGAACATCCGCCCCTGGTGCATCTCGCGCCAGCTCTGGTGGGGCCATCGGATTCCGGCGTGGTACTGCGATGCGTGCCCCGGTGTCGTCGTCGTCTCGCGCGACGACGTCACCTCCTGCCCGAAGTGCGCCGGGCCCGTGCGGCAGGACGAGGATGTGCTGGATACCTGGTTCTCCTCGGCTCTGTGGCCGTTCTCGACGATGGGGTGGCCCGAGCGGACGCCGGACCTGCAGCGCTTCTACCCGACGACGGTTCTGGTGACCGGGTTCGACATCATCTTCTTCTGGGTCGCTCGCATGATGATGATGGGCCTGAAGTTCATGGACGAGGTGCCCTTCCGCGACGTCTACATCCATGCCCTCGTGCGCGACGAGCACGGGCAGAAGATGAGCAAGTCGAAGGGAAACGTCATCGACCCGCTCGTCATCATCGATGAGTACGGCGCCGACGCCTTCCGCTTCACGCTGGTCGCCTTCGCTGCCATGGGCCGCGACGTGCGCCTCTCCGAGGAGCGCATCGCCGGCTACCGCAACTTCTGCAACAAGCTGTTCAACGCCGCGCGCTACGTCGCGTTGAAGCGCGAAGGCGCCGCAGGCGCGCTCGACGGCGGCGCGCCATCCACCATGGTTGCGCTCAGCCTGCACAACCGCTGGATCCGTTCGCGTCTGGCCGCCACCATCGAAGAGACGCGCGCGGCGCTCGACGCCTATCGCTTCAACGAGGCGGCGCAGTCGCTCTACCGCTTCACCTGGAACGAGTTCTGCGACTGGTACATCGAGATCTCCAAGGTCGCCCTCGACGGCGACGACGCCGAGCGCGCCGAGACGCTGCAGACCCTCGAGTCGACGCTCGAGACGCTGCTTCGCCTGCTGCACCCGATCATTCCCTTCGTCACCGAAGAGCTCTGGCAGGAGCTTCCGGCCGGCGCCCGCACCGGCGGCGACGGCGCGCTCCTCATGACGCAGCCGTTTCCCGAGCCGCAGCCGGCGTTACGCGACGCAGCGGTGGACGCCCGCATGGAGACGTTGATCGACGTGGTGCGGTCCGTGCGCAACATCCGCGCCGAGATGCGCATCGCGCCGAAGATCGAGCTCGACCTGTGGCTGAAGGAAGGGGAGGTGGCCGACGTGGTGCGCGAGAACGAGCCGATGGCGCGCCGCCTCGCGCGCCTGGGCGCCGTCCACTACGGCGGCTCGGCTCCCAAAGGCTGCGCCACCGCCGTGGTTGCCGGCAGCGAGATTGCCGTGCCCATTGCCGAGCACGTCGACCTTGCCGCCGAAGCCGAGCGCCTTCGCAAGGAGATCGCGCGCGTCGAAAAGGATCTGTCGCGCTTCACCGCCAAGCTGGCCGACGAGAAGTTCCGCGCGCGCGCGCCCGAAGAGATCATCGAAGCGGAGCTGGCCAAGCAGGCCGCCGCGCAGCAGGAGCGCGAAACGCTTCGAAGCAGCCTGGTGCGCGTCGAGCAGGCCGGAGGCGCCGCCTAGCCGTGCGGGCGCTCGCCGACGACGAACGCCTCCGCCGCCTGCTGCGGCTGGCACTGGAGGAGGACGTCGGCAGCGGCGACATCACCACGCGCCTCACGGTGCCGGAGGGAACGCGGGCACGCGGCCGCGTCATTGCACGCGAGCGGATGGTGGTCGCGGGCATGCTGCTGTTCGCGCCGCTTCGCGAAGAGCTCGCCGCCATGGGCGAGCCCGGCCATGGCGCCGCGTCGCTGCAGCTCAGCGACATCGTGGCCGACGGCGCGAGCGTGGATGCCGGAGCCTGTCTCTGCGTCATCGACGGCGAGGCCGCCGGCATCCTGACCATCGAGCGGACCTTCCTGAACTTCCTCGGCCAGCTCAGCGGCATCGCCACCGAGACGGCGCGCGTGGTCTCGATGGTGCGCGAGGCCGGCTGCAGCACGCGCATCCTGGACACGCGCAAGACCACGCCTGGGCACCGCCGGCTGGAGAAGTACGCGGTGGCTTGCGGCGGAGGCAGCAATCACCGCATGGGCCTGTTCGATGCGGTTCTGATCAAGGACAACCACGTCGTCGCCGCCGGCGGCATCGACAAAGCGGTGCGCGCCGCGCTGGCCGGCGCGCCCGCCAACATGGACGTCGAGGCGGAGTGCGACACGCTGGATCAGGTGCGCGCGGCGCTGGATGCCGGCGCCAGGGCGGTCCTGCTCGACAATTTCACGCCTGCGCAGGTGGCCGAAGCCGTGCGGCTCATCGCCGGCCGCGCGCGCATCGAAGTCTCGGGGGGCGTGACGCTGCAGACGGTGGTCGAGTACGCCCAGGCCGGGCCCGATGCGATCTCGATGGGACGCCTGACACATTCGGCGAGGTCGGCGGACGTCAGCATGGAGGTCACGCTTCTCGTATGAGCAGCCGCCAGAGCGTGCTCGCCGCTCTGCGCGACGCAGGCGGATTCATCTCGGGCGAGGCGCTGGCTGCCAGGCTCGGCATAACGCGGGCGGCGATCTGGAAACACATCGAGGTCCTCAAGGGCCAGGGCTACGGCATCGAAGGAGCACGCGCGCGCGGCTACCGCCTGCTGTCGCAGCCGGACGAGCTGCGCTCGAGCACCATCGAGGCGCTGATGAGCGGCGGTCGCTTCGGCTCGCGCATCACCGTCCTGGACGTTACGCGCTCGACCAATTCCGATGCCATGGCACTGGCGCGCGAAGGCGCTCCCGAAGGCACGGTCGTCATCGCCGAGCAGCAGACGGCCGGGCGCGGCCGCCTCGGACGAACCTGGGAGTCGGTGCGCGGCCTGAATCTGTACATGTCGGTGCTGCTGCGCCCGTCGATCGTGCCGGCCCAAGCGCCGCAGCTGGCGCTGGTGGCGGGCGTGGCCGTTGCCGAGACCGTCGGTGAGGAAGGGCTGCGATGCGGCATCAAGTGGCCGAACGACGTCGTCGTCGCAGCGCGACCGGAGCGGGCCGAGCCCGTCGACTCGGCGCGAGCGAACGCGGCCGAGCGGCTCGAGACCGGCGGCGGGCATCCAGGCGGCCACGGCGCGGGCGCTCAGGCGACAGGCCTGCGCAAGCTCGCCGGCATCCTGACCGAGATCGAGGCCGAGACCGAACGCGTGTCGGCGATCGTGGCCGGCATCGGCGTCAACCTGAACTCGCAGCCCGAGCACTTCAGTGCCGAGCTTGCCGGCAAGGCGACCTCGGTACGGATGGAAACCGGCGTCATCGTCGATCGCGCGGCCTTCACCGCGCGCCTGCTCACGCGCCTGCAGGATCTCTACGATGCCTATGTGGCCGGCGGGTTCGCGGCCGTTTCCCCGCGCTGGCGGGCGCTGTCGGTGCTCGAAGGCAGGATGGTCCGCGTCGGCGGTGCAGGGGAGGTCGGCGCCGGCGTTTGCGTGGGAATCGATACCGACGGCGCATTGCTGCTCCAGACCGACACCGGCAGCGTCCGCCGCGTGCTGGCCGGTGACGTCACGCTCCAAGGAGGATACGACGGATGGCAGCCCTGAGCGGCCAGCTTCTGGCCTTCGACGTCGGCAACACCAACACGGTCATCGGGTTGTACGACGGCAGGACGCTGACGCGGCACTGGCGCCTCTGCACCGCGGCCGAACGCACGGCCGACGAGTACGGCATCCTGATGTGGAGCCTGTTCCAGGCCTCCGGCGTCACGCCTCCCAAGGTCGGAGGCGTCATCGTCTCCAGCGTCGTGCCGCCGCTGACCGGCGTGGTCGAGGAGCTCAGCCTCACCTATTTCGAGACGCGCGCGCTGGTGGTGGGGCCGGGCATCAAGACCGGCATGCCGATCCTGTACGAGAACCCGCGCGAGGTCGGCGCCGACCGCATCGTCAACGCGGTGGCCGCCTACGAGCGCACCAAGAGCGCGACCATCGTCGTGGATTTCGGCACCGCCACCACCTTCGACTTCGTCACCGGCAAGGGCGAGTACCTCGGCGGCGTCATCGTGCCAGGCATTGGCATCAGCCTGGACGCGCTGTACTCCCGTACCGCCAAGCTTCCGCGCGTGGAGATCGCCCGTCCGCCGCGAGTGGTGGGGCGCAATACCGTGCACGCCATTCAATCGGGAATCGCTTACGGGTATGTCGAGCTGGTGGACGGCGTGGTGCGCCAGATCGAGAAGCAGGAAGGCGTCAAGTGTCGCGTGCTGGCCACAGGCGGTCTGGCGCCGCTGATCGCGGCGCAGTCGACGACGATCGAGGACGTGGACGAGTTCCTGACGCTGGACGGCCTGCGCCTGGTCTACGAGAGGAACTAGAGGTGTCCGGTCTTGCAAGGATGACGGCAGGATCCCGGCAGGCTCGGGTGAAATGCTCGAATGCAAGACCTGACTCCAATCGGAAGGAGGATTGTTCGTGGCAACCGAACCTTCGCGCATTCGCACCGTCGCGCTGATCGGTCAGGGCGGCGTCGGCAAGACTTCGATCGCCGATGCCATGGTCTTCACCGCCGGCGGCAACAACCGCCTGGGCCGCGTCGACGACGAGACCTCGCTCTTCGACACCGAGCCCGAAGAGATGCGCCGCCGCTGCACCATCACCACGTCCATCTCCCGCCTGACCTGGAACAAGCACGAGCTGAACCTGCTCGATACGCCCGGGCAGGGGAACTTCGTGACCGACACGCGCTTCGCGCTGCGCGGGGCGGCGGGCGTCGTGCTGGTGATCGATGCCGCCACGCCGGTGCGCGCCGAAAGCCACAAGGTGTGGACCTGGGCACGCGCCGAAGGGCTGCCGATCCTGTTCGTGCTCAACAAGTGCGAGCGCAACGAGGCGGACACCGAGGCGCGCCTGGGCGAGCTGCGCGAACAGCTCGATGCCAAGCCCGTGCAGCTGACGCTGCCGGTCAAGTCCGGCGACAGGATGACCGGCGTCGTCGACCTGCTCTCGGGCAAGGCTCTGGCCTGCGAAGGCGATTCGGGAAAGTTCAAGCCCGCCGAGGTGCCTTCGGACCTGGCGGCCACCGTCGAGACGCTGCATGGACAGCTCGTCGAGGCCGCAGCCGAAGGCGACGACACGCTGCTCGAGAAATACCTGGAGGCGGGCGAGCTGACGCCCGAGGAGACGGCGGCGGGGCTGCGCGCCGCAATCGCCGCGGGCAACGTCCAGCCGGTGCTGTGCGTGTCCGCTGCGGGCAACGTAGGGATCGCCCAGCTCCTGGATGCGATCGTCGATCTGATGCCGGCGCCCGTGGAGCTGCCGGGCGTGGCAGCCAAGGACGAGAAGGGCAACGACATCATCCTTCCGCCCGATCCTTCCAGGCCGTTTGCCGGCTTCGTCTTCAAGACCATCGTCGACCCGCACGTCGGGCACCTGTCGGTGTTCCGCGTGATGTCGGGCACCGTCACCACCGAGACCGCGGTCGTCAACACGCAGACGCGCAACAAGGAACGCTTCGGCCATCTGCTCAAGCTCGAAGGCCGCAAGACGGTGGAGGTGCCGAGCGCCACCGTTGGCGACATCGTCGCGGTGGCCAAGCTCAAGGCCACGCGGGCAGGTCAGACCCTTGCCGATCAGGCGCACGCGGTGGAAGTTGCCGGCTTCGAGGCGGTCACGCCGGCGATCTCCTTCGCGGTCGAGGCCAAAAAGCGCGGCGAGGAGGACAAGGCGGCGCAGGGCCTGATCAAGCTGTGCGAGGAGGATCTGGCGCTGCACATCGACCGTGACGAGGAGAGCGGCGCCATCCTGGTCTCGGGCTCCGGCCAGCTCCACGTCGAGGTCGCGTGCGAGCGTCTGGAGCGCAAGTACGGTGTCGGCGTCGTTCTCAAAGCGCCGCGGGTTCCCTATCGCGAGACGGTGCGCGGCAAGGTGCAGTCGCACGGCCGCCTCAAGAAGCAGACCGGCGGCCACGGACAGTTCGCCGACTGCTGGATCGAGATCGAGCCGCTGGCCCGCGGCGGCGGTTTCGAGTTCGTCGATCGCGTGGTCGGCGGCGTCATTCCGCGCAACTACATTCCGGCCATCGAGAAGGGGGTGCAGGAGGCCATGCGCGCCGGCGTCATCGCCGGTTATCCCGTCGTCGACGTCAAGGTCAGCGTCTACGACGGCCAGTACCACGACGTCGATTCCTCGGACATGGCGTTCAAGATCGCCGCAGGCATGGCCTTCAAGGAGGGCGTGGCGCAGGCCAGGCCAACGCTGCTGGAGCCGATCGTCTCGCTGGAAGTGACGGTGCCCGACGAGTGCATGGGCGACGTCATGGGCGACCTCAACTCGCGCCGCGCCAAGGTCGAGGGGATGGAGCAGCGCGGGCACTCCCAGGTGATCCGTGCCAAGGTGCCGATGTCGGAGGTCCTGCGTTACGCGCCCGACCTGACCTCGATGACGAGCGGGCGCGGCAGCTTCGAGATCGCGTTCTCGCACTACGATCCGGTGCCCGAGCACCTGATCGCGAAGATCGTCGCCGACTCCAAGAAGGACGCCGCGCACGCCTGACGTGACCGGCGCCCTCCGTCTTCGGCGACGGGTGCCTGACGCGTTCCAGGGAAGAGGAGAGGGGAGTTGAGCGAAGCGGTCGCGACCAAGGATTCCAACAGCCGCCTGTTCGCGCTGACGCTCGGCGCCCTCGGCGTCGTCTTCGGCGACATCGGCACCAGTCCGCTGTACGCGCTGCGCGAGTGCTTCGGGCATCACGAGCTGCCGGTCAACGAGATGAACGTGCTCGGCCTGCTGTCGGTCGTGCTGTGGTCGCTGATCGTCGTCGTCACCATCAAATACCTGGTCTTCGTGCTGCGCGCCGACAACCGCGGCGAAGGCGGGATCCTGTCGCTGCTGACGCTGGTGGTTCCGCCCGACCGCGCCAATGTGCCGCGCAACGTCGTCCTGGTGATCATAGGCGTCATCGGTGCCACGCTGCTGTACGGCGACGGAATGATCACGCCGGCGATCTCGGTTCTCAGCGCCATCGAAGGCCTGGAAGTCGCCACGCCGCTGTTCCGTCCGTTCGTCGTCTACATCGCCGTGGCGATCCTGGTCGGCCTGTTCTCGCTGCAGCGATTCGGCACGGGTCTGGTCGGCGCGATCTTCGGGCCCATCACCAGCATCTGGTTTGCGGTGCTGGGCGCGCTCGGTCTGGCGTGGGTCATCATCGAGCCGCGCGTGCTGACGGCGTACAACCCGTGGTACGCTGTGCAGTTCTTCGCGCACAACGGCGCAGAAGGCTTCTTCACGCTGGGCTCGGTGCTGCTCGTCGTCACGGGCGTCGAGTCGCTCTACGCCGACATGGGTCACTTCGGCAGGGCGCCCATCCGTCTGGGCTGGCTCGCGGTGGTGCTGCCGTGCCTGACGCTGAACTACTTCGGCCAGGGCGCGCTGCTGCTGACGCATCCGGAAGCGGTGGAAAACCCGTTCTACAACATGGCGCCGTCGTGGGGGCTCTACCCTCTGGTGTTCATCGCGACGCTGGCCACCGTCACCGCGTCGCAGGCGGTCATCTCGGGCGCTTTCTCGTTGACCCGCCAGGCTGCGCAGCTCGGCTTCGCGCCACGCGTGGAGATCAAGCATTCGTCCGCGCACGAAATCGGACAGGTGTACGTGCCGGTGGTCAACTGGGCGCTGATGATCGCGACGATCGCCCTGGTGGTCGGCTTCCAGAGCTCGAGCGCGCTCGCCGGCGCTTACGGCATCGCGGTCTCGCTGACGATGATGATGACCACGATCCTGCTCGGCGTGTGCGCCCGGCGGCGCTGGGGCTGGTCGCGAGCCCGGTCGGTTGCGCTGTCGGGCAGCTTCCTGATCGTCGATTTCGGCTTCACCGCGGGTGCGGCCACCAAGCTGCTGGAGGGCGGCTGGGTGCCGCTGCTGGTGGCTGCGCTCATCTACATCGTGATGACGACGTGGCGCCGCGGCCACGACCTGCTCGACGAGTACGCCAAGGCGGCGCGACTGCCGGTGGAGTATTTTCTCAGCGACCTCACCGCCCACCCCGTCAGCCGCGTCTCGGGAACCGCCATCGTCATGGACGCCCGCGGCGTAGGCGTCCCGCGCACGCTCCTGCACAACATCAAGCACAACCGCGTGCTGCACGAGCGCGTGGTGCTGCTGACGTTGCGCGTGGCCGATTCACCGCACCTTCGTCCCAACGAGCGGATCCGTGTCCACCAGTATCGCGCCGACTTCATTCGCGTCGTCGCGCGCTATGGCTACATGGAAACTCCGAGTGTGGCCGAGGTTTTTGATCTGCTGCGCGCGCGCGGGGTCGACATCGATCCCATGCAGGCCACCTTCTTTTTCGGTCGTGAAACTCTGGTGGTAGGCCGCAAGCCGGGACTGGCGACGTGGCGAAAGCATCTCTACGACTTCTTGTTCCGCAATGCGTACGGCGCCTATCTTCATCTCGGAGTGCCGCCCAACCGCGTGATCGAGATCGGGCAGCAGGTGGAGATCTAGGAGCCGCGCATGACCAAGAGCAACGAACAGATCGTACTGGATTTCTGCAAGGCCTGGAGCCGTCGCAACTGTCAGGAGCTGCTCGGCTACTTCGCCGACGACGCCATCTACCACAACATCCCGATGCCCGCGGTCCAGGGCAAGGATGCCATCGAGCAGGTATTCGACATGTTCCTGCCCATCTCGCAGAAGATCGAATGGGAGATGAAGCAGCTGGTGGGGCAGGGCAATCTCGTCTTCACCGAGCGCGTCGACCGCTTCTGGATGGGTGACAAGACGGTGGAGCTGCCGGTGGCGGGCGTCTTCGAGCTCGAGGACGGCAAGATCAAGGAATGGCGGGACTACTTCGACCTGGCAACCTGGACGCGCCAGACCGGCATGTGACGCGGCGCCGCGTTCTGGCGGCGCTCGCGACGCTGTTGCTGGCGCTGTTGCCGGCGCGCGCCGCTGCTGCACGCATCGCGGTCGTCGCCAATGACGACACCGACAACGCCGGCACCATTCGTGTGCTGGCGGCGGACGCTCCCTGGGCGGAGGTCAAGCCGCCGCTCGTCGTCGGCGCCGACTCGGTGGTGCAGGAACGAGGGCGCAAGCTCTACGTCCTCAGCCGCCGCGACGGCAGCGTCGCCGTCATTGCCAAGCACGACTGGGAGATTCGCCGCACGCTCGCGCTGGGCACGCAGCATCCTCCCGAGGACATCGCCGTCATCGGCCGCCGGCGCGCCTATGTGACGCGCCAGGGCGTTGCCAGTCTGCTGCGGCTCGATCCGAAGACGGGTCAGGCAAGCGAGGTCGTCGACCTGTCGGCCTTCGCCGATGACGACGGCGTTCCGGATCTCGGCGCGATGCTCATCGCCGGCGACCGGCTCTTCGTCCAGATCCGCCGCGCCAACGAGAATGCGCCCGGCGGCCTGCAGTCGCCGGCCTATCTGGCGGTGGTGGATCTGGCTTCGGAAACGCTGGTCGATGCCAATCTCGAGGCGGCCGGCGTGCAGGGCATCGAGCTTGCCGGCACCGCGCCCAAGCATCGCATGCAGGCGATCGGCCAGACGCTGCTCGTCAGCGCGACCGGCGGCTTTTTCGATGCAGGCGGCATCGAAATCGTCGATCTCGCGACGCTCCAGAGCGAGGGCATCGCCATCGCCGAGGCCGACGGCGAGACGGGCGCCGATCTGGGCCCGTTCGCGATGACTTCTGCGAGCAGCGGCTTTCTCGTCTACAGCACCGACCTGGATCTGTCCTCGCACCTGAAGCGTTTCTCGTTCGAGCATGGAGTGGAGAAGGGGCCCGAGCTGCACGTGTCGGTGGGATACGCCGTGCCCGCCATCGCCCACGATCCCCGGAGCGGGAACCTGTTCGTGCCCGAGAGCATCTTCGGCTCGCGCGGCGTGCACGTGTTCGCCGCCGACAGCGGCCAGCGCCTGACGCAGCAGCCGCTCGGCACCGGTGGCCGGCCGACCGATCTTCTGCTGCTGCGCGCGCCTGCGCTGCCCGCCGGCGACGACCGCTGAACTGCGCCGAGCCGTGCAGCTGCGCGCGAGCGGCGCAGTTGCAACCGCCTGCTTTCGCGTTGGCGGGATGGCCGCCGCTGCCAGCCTGCGCTCGCCCATCGAGAGCGCCGGCCGCCGTTGCCGTCTGGCACAAAAGCGCCGCCTGCGCGCACAGTTACCGCGGCAAAACGCTTTGACTCCCCAGTCCGGCCTCGTTAAGCGTGCCGCGGTGCGGCGAGGCTCTCCCTGGTCGGCCGCTCCCCAACCATCGAGAAGAGCGACATGGCCAGCTACCAGCACATCCAGGTACCGTCGGGCGGCGAGCGCATAACCTTCGACGCCTCCGGCTGCATCCAGGTTCCCGACAATCCCATCATCCCGTTCATCGAAGGCGACGGCACCGGCCCCGACATCTGGCGCGCCTCGGTGCGCGTGTTCGATGCGGCCGTGGCCCGCTCCTACGGCGGCAAGCGCCGCATCGTCTGGATGGAGATCTTTGCCGGCGAAAAGGCCAACGCCGTCTACGGCGAAGGCACCTGGCTTCCCGAGGAGACCAACGAGGCGATCCGCGACTTCCGCGTTGCGATCAAGGGCCCGCTGACGACGCCGGTGGGCGGCGGCATCCGCTCGATCAACGTCGCGCTGCGCCAGATCCATGACCTGTACGCGTGCGTGCGGCCGGTGCGCTACTTCAGCGGCGTGCCGGCGCCGGTCAAGCATCCCGAGAAGCTCAACATCGTCCTGTTCCGCGAGAACACCGAAGACGTCTACTCGGGCATCGAGTTCAAGGCGGGCACGGCCGAGGCCAGGGACGTGGTCGACTTCATCGTCGCCAAGTCGGGGAAGGAGATCCGGCCGGGCAGCGCCATCGGCATCAAGCCGGCTTCCAAGGAAGGCTGCGAGCGCCTGGTGCGGCGCGCCATCCAGTACGCCATCGCCAACAAGCGCCCGTCGGTGACGCTGGTGCACAAGGGCAACATCATGAAGTTCACGGAAGGCGCCTTCCGTGACTGGGGCTACGAGCTCGCGGCGCGCGAGTTCGGCGAGCAGACGATCAGCGAGAACGAGGTCTACGAGAAGCACGGCGGCCGGACGCCGGCCGGCAGGATCCTGATCAAGGATCGCATCGCCGACGCGATGTTCCAGCAGATCCTGCTGCGTCCCGACGAGTACAGCGTCGTGGCGACGATGAACCTCAACGGCGACTATCTGTCCGACGCGGCCGCGGCGCAGGTCGGCGGCCTCGGTCTGGCGCCGGGTGCGAACATCGGAGACGGTGCCGCCGTCTTCGAGGCCACGCACGGCACGGCGCCGAAGTACGCGGGGCAGGACAAGGTCAACCCGGGATCGGTGATCCTGTCGGGCGTGCTCATGCTCGAGCACCTCGGCTGGAGCGAAGCGGCGCGCCTGATCGAGACGTCCATGGAAAAGACCATCTCCTCCAAGGTCGTCACCTACGACCTGGCCCGGCAGATGGATGGCGCCAAGGAAGTCCCGTGCTCGGGCTTCGCGACGGCCATGATCGACAACATGTGAAATTTTTCGAGCAACGAACGTAGGGCATTCCGCCCGCGGGCCGCAAAGAGCGTCGAGCGTGCGCCAGATCGGTTCGCGCGCAGCGATGAGCGACGGAAGCGTACTTCTGTACGCTGGAGGAGCGAAGAGCGAGCACGGGCCGAGATGGCGTGCGATCGGCGCTCCCATAAAGGAGAACAACTTCGTATGGCACGTAAGAAGATTGCTTTGATCGGCGCAGGCAACATCGGCGGCACCCTTGCCCACCTCGCGCTGATTCGTCACCTCGGCGACGTCGTTCTCTTCGACGTCGTCGAAGGGCTGCCGCAGGGCAAGGCGCTCGACCTGATGGAGGGCGGGCCCATCGAGGGCTTCGATGCCAGAGTCAGCGGCACCAACGATTACAAGGACATCGCCGGCGCCGACGTCTGCATCGTCACCGCGGGCCTGGCGCGCAAGCCCGGCATGAGCCGCGACGACCTGCTCGCCACCAACTCCAAGATCATGAAGTCGGTGGCTCAGGGCATTCGCGAGAATGCGCCGGACTCGTTCGTGATCGTCATCTCCAATCCGCTCGACGCGATGGTGACGCTGTGCAAACGCGAGACGGGCTTTCCGAAGAACCGCGTCGTCGGCATGGCCGGCGTCCTGGATTCCGCCCGCTATCGCGCATTCATCGCGGCCGAGCTGAACGTGTCGGTGCACAGCGTGCAGGCCATGGTGTTCGGCGGCCACGGTGACGACATGGTTCCCGTGCGCTCGGCCTGCACGGTCGGCGGCGCTCCGGTCACCGACTTCATCAAGGAAGAGCGCCTGGCGCAGATCGAGGAGCGCACGCGCAAGGCCGGGGGCGAAGTGGTGGCTCTGCTCAAGACCGGCTCGGCCTTCTATTCGCCGGCCACGGCGGCCATCCAGATGGCCGAGTCGTATCTGCTCGATCAGAAGAAGATCCTGCCGTGCGCGGCCTACCTCGAAGGAGAGTACGGCTTCAACGGCTTCTACCTCGGCGTGCCGGTGCAGATCGGCGCCGGCGGCATCGAGAAGATCATCGAGTTCAAGCTGACCGAGCAGGAGAAGAAGGAGCTGGCGGTATCGGCCAGCCACGTCGAGGAGCTGGTCGGCGCGATGGACAAGGTGCTGGCGCAGTAGAAAGAGCGCGCTGGCGCGACGAGGAGCCGGATGAACGTTCACGAGTATCAGGGCAAGAAGCTGCTGGCGCGCTACGGCGTCCGCACGCTTCGCGGCGAGGTCGCCACCACGCCGGAGGAAGCGCGCCAGATCGCCGAGCAGCTCGGATCGCCGGTCGTGGTCGTCAAGGCGCAGATTCACGCCGGCGGCCGCGGCGCCGGCGCCATCGTCGCGGGCGAAGAGGAAGCCGCGAGCATCTTCCACGCCAATCTCGAAAAGGAAGGGCTGCCCAAGCACGACCGCAAGGGCGGCGTGCGCATCGCGAAGTCGCCGGCCGATGCCGAGGCTGCGGCGCGCGAGATGCTGGGCAGCATCCTGGTCACGCGTCAGACGGGTCCGAGCGGCCGCCGCGTGCACCGCGTCTTCCTCGAGGAGGGCTGCGACATCGGGCGCGAGCTGTACCTGTCGGTGCTGCTGGACCGCGCGGTGGGACGGGTGGCGATGATGGCAAGCGCCGCCGGCGGCATGGACATCGAGAGGGTCGCCGAGGAGACGCCGGAGAAGATCTTCCGCGTGACCGTCGATCCCGCCATCGGCCTTCAGGACTACGAGGCGCGCAAGCTCGCGTTCGGCCTCGGCGTCAAGGAAGAGAAGATCGGCGAGTGGGTCAAGTTCTTCCACGGCATCTACGACGCCTACATGGAGCTGGACTGCTCGCTGGTGGAGGTCAATCCGCTGGTCGAAACCGGGGACGGAAGCCTGATCGCGCTCGATGCGAAGGTCTCGTTCGACGACAACGCGCTGTACCGGCACGCCGACGTGCGCGAGCTGCGCGACGAGAACGAAGAGGATCCCAAGGAACGTCAGGCCGCCAAGTTCGACCTGAGCTACATCGCGCTGTCCGGCAACATCGGCTGCATGGTCAACGGCGCCGGTCTGGCCATGGCGACTATGGACATCATCCACCACCATGGCGGCGAGCCTGCCAACTTCTGCGACGTCGGCGGAGGCGCAACCACCGAAAAGGTTGCCGAAGCGTTCAAGATCATCCTTTCGGACGAGAACGTGAAGGCGGTGTTCATCAACATCTTCGGCGGCATCATGCAGTGCGACGTCCTGGCCAAGGGTGTCGTCGAGGCGTCCAGGCAGGTCGGCGTACGGGTTCCGCTGGTGGTCCGCCTCGAGGGCACCAACGTGGAAGAAGGACGCCGCATCATCGGCACCTCGGGCCTGAACATCATCACGGCCGCCGACATGGCCGACGGTGCCCGGAAGGCCGTGGACGCCGCGCGAGCGGCGGCGTAGGGGACGACGAATGGCAGTACTGCTTTCCGCCAAGAGCCGTGTCGTCACCCAGGGCCTCGGAGCCACGGGCAAGTTCCACCTCAAGGGCTGCCGCGACTACGGCACGCAGATGGTCGCCGGCGTGCGGCCCGGCAAGGGCGGCACCGACTGGGAAGGCGTGCCCATCTTCGACACCGTCGAAGATGCGGTCCGCAAGACGGGCGCAGACGTCTCGGTGATCTATGTTCCGCCTCCGGGCGCGGCCGATGCCATCCTGGAGGCGGCGGATGCGGGCATCGGCCTGATCATCTGCATCACCGAGGGCATCCCGGTCACCGACATGATTCGCGTCAAGCGCGCGCTCGAGGGACGGCCGGTGCGGCTGGTCGGACCCAACTGTCCGGGCGTCATCACGCCGGGGCAGGCCAAGGTCGGCATCATGCCGGGCTACATCCACAAGCCGGGCAGGGTCGGCGTCGTCTCGCGCAGCGGCACGCTGACCTACGAGTGCGTGCATCAGCTCACGCAGCGCGGGATCGGGCAGAGCACGTGCATCGGCATCGGCGGCGATCCCATCATCGGGACCGGCTTCATCGATGCGCTGCGCCTGTTCAACGACGATCCCGACACCGAGGCGGTGTTCATGATCGGCGAGATCGGCGGCGCCGCCGAGATCGATGCCGCCGAGTGGATCAAGGCCAACATGAAAAAGCCGGTGGCCGCATTCATCGCCGGCAAGACGGCGCCGCCGGGCAAACGCATGGGCCACGCCGGCGCGATCATCTCCGGCGGCAAGGGCACCGCCGCCGAGAAGATCGCTGCACTCGAAGCCGCAGGTCTCAAAGTCGCCCCATCCCCCGCCGACCTCGGCGAAACGATGGTCGCCGCAATGAAGTAGCAACCCGGGGTGAGGTCTTGCATTCGAGCACTTTGACGCACCGTAGCTCGAATGCTCGAAAGCAAGACCTGACCCCATTCTTCAAGAGGAAGGAATGGCAACCGAACGTACTCTGTCCATCGTCAAGCCGGACGCGGTCTCGAAGAACGCGATCGGCGGCATCCTGTCGATCTTCGAGAAGGGCGGCCTGCGGGTGGTCGCGACCAAGATGATCCGCCTGACGCGGCCGCAGGCCGAGGGCTTCTACGCCGTGCACAAGGAGCGTCCCTTCTTCGGCGACCTGTGCACGTTCATGACCGAAGGCCCGGTGGTGGTGTCGGTCCTGGAAGGCGAGGGCGCCATCCTCAAGCACCGCGACCTGCTCGGCGCCACCGACCCGGCCAAGGCGGCCGAGGGTACGGTGCGCAAGCTCTACGGCTCCAACATCGAGCGCAACGCCGCGCATGGGTCGGACGGCCCCGACACCGCGGCGTTCGAAATCGGGTACTTTTTCAACGCGCTCGAGCTGCAGGCTCGCTGAGCGCACGCCGGAAGAGGATGATGGCGGGGGAGACGGGACAGGCGCGATCTTCGGAGCACGGAGCATCGAGCCGGCCCGCGGCCGCCATGAGCCTTGCGCGCGCGCAGAACGCGAAGAAGAAGAACGTCCGATCGCTGACGCTCGACGAGGTCGCGCAGTGGGCTGCCGCGCGCGGCTTCGAGGCCTACCGCGCCGCGCAGATCGTCGGCTGGCTCTACAACCGGCCGCTGACGCCGGTCTCGGACATGCACAACCTGCCCGAGGCCGTACGTGCCGCGCTCGACGAGGATTTCGACACCAGCCTTCCCGAGCAGGCGCTCCTGCAGCATTCCTGCGACGACACGCGCAAGATGCTGGTCGGGCTCTCCGACCGGCGCGTCGTCGAGAGCGTGCTCATTCCGCGCGAAGAGCGCCTGACGCTGTGCATCTCCTCGCAGGTCGGCTGCGCGCTCGACTGCGCGTTCTGCGCCACCGCCCGCCTGGGCCTGGTGCGCAACCTGGAGCCGTTCGAGATCGTCGCGCAGGTGATGATGGCGCGCGAGCTCGCGCGGCCGCATCCGCTGACCAACTACGTCTTCATGGGCATGGGCGAGCCGCTGGCGAACTACGACCGCCTGGTGCGGGCCATCGAGATCATGACGGCCCGCTGGGGCCTGGGCATCTCGCCGCGCCGGATCACCGTCTCCACCGCCGGCCTCGTCCCGCAGATGGAGCGGCTGGTCGCGGAGACCGACGTGCACATCGCGATCTCGCTCGGCTCGGCCCGCAACGACGTGCGGGACCTGCTGATGCCGATCAACAGGCGCTATCCCCTCGAGGTTCTGATCGGCGCGTGCAAGCGGCTGGGACTTCCGCGCCGCAAGCGCATCACGTTCGAGTACACGCTGCTCGAAGACGTCAACGATTCGCTGTCGGACGCCGACGCCATCGCCCGCCTGCTGCGCGGCGTTGCCGTCAAGGTCAATCTGATCCCGTTCAACGAGTTCGAAGGGTCCGGCTTCCGCTGCCCGAGCCACGAAAAGGTGCTCGCGTTCCAGGAACGCCTGCTCGCCGCCGGCATCCACACCACCGTGCGCGTCAGCCGCGGCCGCGACATCGCGGCGGCCTGCGGACAGCTCGCCGCCACACAGGCCGGGGCGTGAGCGCGCGAGCGAACCACCTTGCCGGCGGCGGTCGCGCCGCGACGCGGAACTGAGGCGAATGCCCGGTGTCGGCGTCATCCTGAATCCGCACGCGAGCGGAAACCGCCGCCGCGCCGGCGCGTCCGAGCGCATTTCCGCCATCGTGGGGGAGGACGGCGAGGTCGTCGTCACACAGGATCTGTCGGCCCTCGATTCGGCGCTGCAAGGCTTTCATGACCGCGACTTCGATGTCGTGGCCGTCAGCGGCGGCGACGGCTCGATGTGTTTCGTCGTCTCGCGCGCGATGTCGATCTGGGGCGCCGACCGGCTGCCGATGTTCGTGGCGCTGCGGGGCGGGACCATCAACAACATCTCGCGCAGCGTCGGCGGACCGTCGCGACCGGAGGCGATGATGGCGGCGGTGATGGCCGGCTACCGGCGAGGCCGCGCGTTCCGGATCGTCGAGCGGCCGCTGCTGTGCGTCAACGGGCAGGTCTACGGCTCCATCGTCGGGGCGGGCCTGATCACGCACTTCCTCGACAAGTATTACGCGGCAAGGAAGCCGAGCCCGGCGACGGCCGCAGCGTTGCTCGTGCGCTGCGGCATCTCCTGGCTGGCGCGAACCGATTTCATTCACGACGTCGTGCCTCGCATCCCCGGGCGCGCACGGTGCGACGAGACGCCGCTGCCGTTCAAGGAATTCACGCTGATCCTGGCCAGTTCGGCCACGCACATCGGCCTTGGCGTGCGGCCATTCTATCTGAGCGGCCGCAAGCACGGCTACTTCCACCTGCTGGCGGGGAATCCGACGCCGGGCCAGCTGCTGTCGCGGCTCGGACATTTCTGGCGCGGCTTTCCGTGCGGGCTGGACACGCTCTACGACAGCATGGCCCGCTACGTGCGCGTCGAATTCGAGACCCCGCAGGGTTTCACCGTCGACGGCGAGCTGTTGCCGCCGGTGACGGTGCTGGAGATCGAGTCGGGGCCGACGGCCCGCTTCATCTCCGGAATGGTACCGATGGCGGCCTTCGCTTCCGCCCGCGCCAACGCCGACGTCGGCCTTCAGTAATCGACGACCATCTCGTCACCGTGCCCCGCGCCCGGCATCGTGGCCGCGGTGCACACCGCGGATGTGGATGCGACGGTCTGCGGATTTCCGACGGCCCGAAATCCCTAGTATGAGGCGCAGATGCCTGCGGCGAATGACGACCAGTCCACGACAGGGGATACGCTGCTGGGCGTGATCGGCGGCAGCGGCCTCTACCAGATGGAGGCCCTCGAGGACGCCGAGCGAGTCGAGCTGTCCACGCCGTTCGGCGAGCCGTCCGACCACTACGTCGTCGGCCGCATCGGCGCGCAGAAAGTCGCCTTCCTTCCACGCCACGGTGTCGGACACCGCATTTCGCCGAGTGAGATCAACTTTCGCGCCAACATCCACGGCTTCAAGCAGCTGGGCGCCGATGCCGTGCTCGCCATCTCCGCCGTCGGCAGCCTGCGCGAGGAGATCGCGCCGGGCGACGTCGTCGTTCCCGACCAGTTCATCGACCGGACGAAGGGCCGCATCTCGACGTTCTTTACCGGTGGCGTCGTGGCCCATGTCAGCTTCGCCGATCCTTTCTGCGCGCCGATGTCGAACCGGCTGGCCGACTGCGCGCGCGAGGCGGGGGCCACGGTTCACGAAGGCGGCACCTACGTCTGCATGGAAGGCCCGCAGTTCTCGACGCGTGCCGAGTCCAACCTCTACCGCAGCTGGGAGGCCCACATCATCGGCATGACGAACCTGCAGGAGGCCAAGCTGGCGCGCGAGGCCGAGATGTGTTTCGCCACGCTGGCGCTGGCCACCGACTACGACTGTTGGCGCGACAGCGGCGGCGACGTCGAGATCACCGACGTGCTCTCGGTCCTCTCGGCCAACGTCGGCCTGGCGCAGGAGGTGGTGCGGCGCCTGGCAGGCGCGATCCGCACCGAGCGCTCGTGCACGTGCCGGCGTGCTCTGGAACATGCCGTGGTGACCTCGCCGCAGGTCATCAGCGAAGAAGTGAGAGACCGCGTGGCGCTGCTGCTGGAGCGCGTCAGCGGCCGAGGAGAATGATGTCCAAAGCATCCGCGAAGTCGGTGTGTGTCGTGGGGTCGGTGGCGCTCGATTCGCTCGAGACGCCGCACGGGAATGCGCCCGACGTGCTCGGCGGCGCCTGCAGCTACTTTGCCGTGGCAGCGAACTTCTTCGCCCCGGTCAATCTGGTCGGCGTGGTCGGCCAGGACTTTCCCGAAGCCGAGCGCCGCTTCCTCGTCGAGACCGGAATCAACATCGAGGGCCTCGAGGAGGCCGAAGGCAAGACCTTCCGGTGGCACGGCCGCTACCACGAGAACATGAACGTGCGCGACACGCTCAGCGTGGACCTCAACGTGTTCGAGACGTTCAGCCCCAAGCTGCCCGAGTCCTACCGCGCCAGCGAGTTCGTGTTCCTGGCCAACATCCAGCCGACGCTTCAGGCAAACGTGCTCTCGCAGCTGACGTCGCCGCAGTACGTGGGCGCCGACACGATGGACTACTGGATCCAGAGCGCCCCCGAGGAGCTCCAACATCTGCTCGGGCAGGTCGACCTGCTCAGCATCAACGATTCGGAGGCGCTGCAGCTGGCGGGCGAGCGCAACATCGTCAAGGCGGCGCGCAAGATCCTGGCGATGGGCCCCGAGCACCTCATCATCAAGCGCGGCGAGTACGGCGCATTGCAGTTCTCCGCCGACGAGATCTTCGCGGTGCCGGCGTTCCCGCTCGAGGAGGTCATCGATCCGACCGGCGCCGGCGACTCCTTTGCCGGTGGCATGTTCGGCAGCCTGGCCGAGGAAGGCGAAGTCACCAGCAGATCGCTGCGGCGCGCCATCGTCTACGGCACCGTGGTCGCTTCGTTCACGGTGGAGAATTTCGGCCTGGACCGCCTCAAGGCGCTGACGCGCGACGAGATCGACCGGCGCTACCGCCAGTTCATGGCGATCACGGACTTCCAGAGCTGAAAGATCCTTCGCGAACCGCGCGCGCAATCGTCGTGGTCCTCGGAGACCTCGGCGCCAGCCCTCGCATGCTCTACCACGCCCAGGCGCTGGCGGATGAAGGCTATGACGTGACGCTGCTCGGCTACCGCGGCCACGCTCTGCCGGCCGACGTGCTTGGCCGCAACGCGATCCGCGTCCGATATCTTCGCAGCCCGCCTCGCCTCAAAGCCGGCGCCGCCGGTCTCTTCGTGCAGGTCCTGTGGCGCGGGCTCCTGCAGCCGCTCGAGCTGCTGGTGCGAATTCTCGCTGCCCGTCGACCAATGCCACGCGGGCGCGGGTCGCAACGGACGAATGCACGCCCTCCGGCCAGCATCCTGCTCGTGCAGGTGCCTCCGGCAATCCCGAACCTCACGGTGGCAGCCCTGGCCGGCCGCCTCTGCGGATGCCGCATCATCGTGGACTGGCACAACTTCGGATGGTCGATGCTCGCGCTCCGTGCGCGCGCCGGCAGCGCGCTGATCGGCGCGGCGCGCGCCTACGAGCGCTGGTCCGGCACGCTGGCGCACGCGCATCTGTGCGTATCCTCGGCGATGCGCGACGTGCTGACGAAGGAGTGGAAGCTGTCGCCCGTGGCCGTCCTCCACGACAAGCCCGCCGATGTGTTTCTGGCCGCCGTCCCCGCTGACCTGCAGAAGCTGCGCGGCCTGCTCGGTCACGTCGCGGGGCCGCCATCGGGCGATAGCGACCTGGCGGTGGTCACATCGACGAGCTGGACGGCCGACGAGGACATGGACCTCCTGCTGCGGGCGCTCGTGCATCTCGACGTCTGCCTTGCCGGTGGCGACACCACCGCCCGCGTGCCCGCAATCGTGCAGCCACCGTTTCTCGAGCTTTTCGCCACCGGCGACGGAGCCGCACGCGCGGACTGGGAACGGCGCGCGGCCGCTGCGGGGCTGCGCCACGTCACGATCCGCACCGGCTGGCTCGATCTCGAGCTCTACGCCTGTCTGCTTGCCTCGTGCGATGTGGGGCTGAGCCTTCATCGCTCCGCCAGCGGCGTCGACCTGCCGATGAAGATTCTCGACATGCACGGGGCGCGGTTGCCCGTGGCAGCCCTGGACTACGGGCCATGTCTGAACGAGGTGCTGGCCCCCGAGGAGAGCACCCTGAAGTTTCGCTCCGACCGCGAGCTGTCGCTGCTTCTGCATCAACTCCTCACGCATGCGGAGGAGGCGGAGGCCCGCCTCGCGGCCGCTGCCGCCGCGATTCGCCGCGGGCAAGGGCAGAGCTGGCATGCGCGATGGCGCGCGAAGGCCCTTGCCATGATGGGGGAAGAATGAGATTGCCCATGCGCGGCACGGCGGACTCGTGCCAGTTGGGGAATGCAGCGACTCGAAGGATTGACGGTTTCGCAGATGGCCGCGAAGCGGTGCCTCGACGTGTTCGTCGCGGCGACGCTCGCCACGGCGCTGTTGCCCGTCTTCGCCCTGCTGGCGCTGGCGGTGCGGGTGACGTCGCGCGGGCCGGTCCTGTACCGGGATCAGCGCGTCGGTCTCGGTGGCGCGCTGTTCACGATGTACAAGTTCCGCACCATGCGCGCCGGAGCGCACGATGTGCGTGAGCAGCTCCTGGCCCGCCACGCCCAGCCCGGCCATCCCTTCGTCCTGACCGTCGACCCTCGTTTGACCTGGATCGGATCGCTGCTGCGGCGCGCATCCCTGGACGAGCTGCCGCAACTCTTCAACGTCCTGCGCGGCGACATGACGCTGGTCGGGCCGCGTCCGCTGCTGGCCTACGACATCGATCATGCTCCGGCAGGCAGCGAACAGTGGAAGCGCGTGCGCATGCTCGTGCCGCCTGGCCTGACGGGCCGCTGGCAGATCCGCACCAGGCACAAGGAGGCGCCGCCCCACGACCAGATGGTGCGCGACGATTGCGAGTACGTCGGCCGCTGGTCGATGCGCCGCGACCTGGCGATGCTGGTGCGAACCCCGCTGGCGATGATCGCGCCAGTCATGGCCGGTCCGCGCACCGAGGCCCGCGACCCTGCCGGCGACGAATGTTCCTCCATCGCGCTGGTGGGCGGCGGCACCGCGGGCCATATCGCGCCGGCCCTGGCGGTGCGCGAAGAGCTCATGCGAAGGCTGCCGCGCACCCCCATCTACTTCGTCCTGGCGCGGCGAACGCCGGGCCAGTGGATGCTCGACGGCAGCGGCGTGGAGGTCGAGCACGTCGCCTCGCGTCCTTTCTATGGTGCGCGGTTGCGCGAGCGCCTGCGGCTGCCGCTGGATGTGGTCCGATCGTTTCTGCAGGTGCGCACGATCCTGCGCGCGCGCAGGACGCGCCTCCTCGTCGTGACGGGCGGCTACGCTTCCTTCGACAGCGCATTGGCGGCGGCAAGCCTGGGCATTCCGATCCTCGTTCATGAGGCCAATGCGCGCGCGGGTCTTTCCAATCGCCTGGCCGGAATGCTCGCCGGCCGCATCTGCATCGGGATGGAGACGACAGCCCGCGACTTCCCTCGCTCGCGCACCATCGTCACCGGCAACCCGGTGCGATCGGCATTTCGGAACGCGGGCCCTGCGGACCGCGGCGGCAAAGCCCGCAGGATCCTGGTGATCGGCGGATCGCTCGGCTCGGAGTTTCTGGATCGAGCGGTCCCCCCGCTGATCGCGCGTGCCGCTTCCGGCGGCGGCATCGACATCTCGGTAACGCACTACACCGGCCATCCACGCGTCGGACAGGTACGCGAAAGCTATCGAGCGCAGGGCGTGACGGCGCGCGTTCTGGAACGCACGCTCGACATGGCAGCGGAGCTGCGCGCGAGCGACTTCGTCATCTCACGTGCCGGTGCCATGAGCATCGCCGAGATCGCGACCGTCGAAGTGGCGGCACTGTTCGTTCCGCTTCCGCATCATGCGCGCGAGCATCAGCGCGCCAATCTGACCGGGCTGGCATCGCGCGCGGCGCTGTGGTGGGTCGAGGAGGGGAGCTGGGACGAAGAGTCGCTCGCGCGCAAGCTCCACCTCCTGCTCGATTGCGATGCGGCGCTGGCGCAGGCAGCGTCCGAGTGCGCGCGCGCCGGCGATCCGCAAGCGGCCGCGGCCATCGCGGACGCGTGCGCCCTGATCGCCACCGATGCCGATCCGCTGCGCGCGGCGCCGGCCGAGGTTGTCTCCCTCGACGCGACCGATCGTTGCGCCGAGCCTCTGAGGTAGAGCCGCTGCGACGCGCGGTCACCGCGGTGCCGGGCGGCCCGTCCGACTACCTTGTGATCACGCGCCGCGCTCGTTAGGACCTCGCCGGCCGCTCGTGCAGCTCACCAAGAACATCGCCACCGCCTTCTCGCTGCTGACGCCTCAGCAGCGCCGCCGGTGGCTGCTGCAGCTTCCGTTCGGAATGATCGCCTCCAGCGTCGAGGCCGCCACGGTCGCCGTCGTCTACGGGCTGCTGGCGATGGTTCATGGTCGGGCCGCGCCGGGCCTTGCGCAGCGCATGAAGGAATGGATGCCCGCTTCGGCCGATCCGGCGACGGCAGGCCCGTTCCTGTGGCTGGCGTTCTCGCTGTTGTTGCTGCGCGTGTTGCTGAGCTACGCCGACATCGCCTACAGCAGCCGCGTGCTGGCGAGCGATCAGGCGCAGTTCGCCGCGCGGCTGTTTCGCGGCTACTTGTCGCTGCCGTTCGCAACGCAGCTTCAGCGTAACACCGCCGACTACGGCCATCGGCTCGGCGAGTCGATCGGGTCCGTGTACGGCACGGTGCTGACCGAGACCGCTGCGGTCATTCGGATCCTGACGACGATGGCGGCGACGCTGGTCGTGCTGTTCGCCATCCATCCGCGCGCCACGCTCGCCGTCGTTGCCGGCGGCACCATCGTGCTGCTGGTCACGATGCAGTCGCTGCGGCGCATCAACCGGCGGATCGGCCGCCGCGCGGACGATGCCGGCCGCACCCGCCACCGCGCCCTCCACGAAGGGATGGAGTCGGCCAAGGAAATCTACATCCTCGGGCGGCAGCGGTTCTTCGCCGAACGCTTCCGAATCGCGGACGAGGAGCTCGCGCGCGCCCGCTTTCTGCGCAAGCTGCTGCGCGCGACTCCGGGCCTCATCGTGGAGACCGCCGTCGGTGCGGTGATCATTCTCGCTGCCGTCGCGGGCATGGCCGGACCTACCGTCGGCGGCGGCGTGCTGCCGGCGCTGGGCCTGTACCTGTACGCCGGGCTGCGCATCCTGCCCGGGCTGGCCAACGTGCTGGTGTCGGCCGGGATGATCGAGGACGCCACCGTCCCGCTTCAGCGCCTGGCGGCCGACGTCGCCGCCATGCCATCGCCCGATCGTGCGGCGGAGCCGTGGACGCTGCAGCGGGAGATCGAGATGCGCAACGTCTCGTTCTCGTATGCGGGCCACACCGCATTGCGCGACGTCAGCCTGCGCATCGAGCGCGGAGAAGTGGTCGGCCTTGCCGGGCCCAACGGGGCCGGCAAATCCACCCTGCTGCACATCGTCATGGGCCTGCTGCCGCCATCCACTGGCAGCGTGCGCGTGGACGGCCGCGACGTCCGCGAGGATCCCGAAGGCTGGCGCGCCGGCATCGGCTATGTTCCGCAGTCGGTGCGCCTGCTCGACGAGACGGTGCGCGCCAACATCGTCTTCGGCTACGACCGCGCGGCGCCGGACGAAGAACGCTTGTGGAGCAGCGCGCGCGAAGCCGGCCTGGAGCGCGACGTGCAGCATTTCGCCGAAGGGCTCGAGCGCCGAGCGGGGCAGGCCGGCAGCGGCCTGTCGGGCGGCCAGCGCCAGCGCGTGGCGCTCGCGCGGGCGCTGTATCCGCAGGCGCAGGTTCTGGTTCTCGACGAGGTCACGTCCGCGCTCGACACCGAGGCGCGCGGCGCGGTCAACGCCATCCTGCAATCCGCGCGGCCGCGGCGAACGGTGCTGCTATCGACGCACGATCGCGAGCTGCTCCTGCAGTGCGACCGCGTCGTGTATCTCGAGGGCGGCCGCGTTGCCGCCGAAGGTCGCCCGCAGGAAGTGGCCAACCGCTGTCCCGGGTTTGCCGCCATCCTGGCGCAGCCCGCCGGCGCCGCGGAGATGCCACGCGCGCTGTCGAGTGCGTTCCAGTGAGCGGGCAGCCGGCACGAATCGCGCTGTCGAGTGCGTCGCGGTGAGCGGGCAGCCGGCGCCATCCTCTCTGTTCGTCCTGTCGCTTCCGCGGTCGATGTCGAGTCTGATCTACTCGATCTCCCGCGAGGCGCTGGGCCTGCGCGAGCCGCGCTGGACGAACGAGGGAGAGATTCTCAACCTCGACCGCCATGTCCTGATGGGATGGCCGCAGCTGCACGGGAGCCGGAAGTTTTCGATGCGCGCGCAGCATCGCTGCGACCGCGAGCAGATCTTCGCGTTCCTCGACGATGCGGCGCATCGCGAAGGCTTCGCGTACAAGGACGTCGTGCAGCCGTTCGCGCTGGCGGCCTGGCCGGGCCTGGCGCGGTTTCGCGTCCTCAAGGTCACCCGCGACGTTGCCGAGGTGGCGGCCTCGATGCTCGAGCGGGGCTGGCACTACCCTGCGGTGGCCGCGACGACGTCGCCTGCGGGCCTGCCACAGGCTGCCGTCGCACGAGCACGCCGCGCGGCCGTCACGCATTCTCTGTGGCGAATTGCCGCGCGGCGGGTCGTGCGAACGCCGGTGCACGATCGCTGGACGGCGCAGCTCCTGCTGGACGAGCTCATCACCGGACTGCTGCTGGCGGAGCGCGCGCTGTCGAGCGTGGCGGGCGAGACGGTCGCCTACGCCGATGCGGTGCGCGATCCGCAGTGCCTGCTCACCGCGCTGCGCCGCCTGTACCCGGACCGCGAGCTCGGCAATCCGAGCTACATCGACGAAGGGTTCGCGCGGCGCCGTGCGGCGCTGGAAGCGCGTCGTCGATCGCCCAAGTTCGAGCGGCTGCGGCGGCGCGTCCAGACCATCCGTGATGCGCTGGACGAAGCTCGATCGTGACCTGAAGCGTGATCGGCGCGCCGCATCGTGCTGCCGCGCACGCAGGACTGAATGGCAGCATGGCCGCGTCGAGCAGCTCGCCCAAGGCGCGAACGACGCGGAACCGCAGGGCGGGTTTCATCGCGACCGCTGCTCAGCCTCCGGCGGCTGCTCCACCGACCGCCGTTCGAGCGCCACGAGAACGACGAGCGACGCGAGCACGAGGATGCCGCCGCGCCGATGCACCCAGTCCTGCGCCAGCTGCGAGAACCCGACGGCCAGCAGCGCCCATGTCATGGCCAGCGCGCGCATCCTGGCGCCGTGGTCGCCGCGGCGCAGAATGGTGTCGAGGGAAGCGAACATTCCGGCCGCCACGGCCAGGATGGCCGCGAGGCCAAGGATCCCGGTCTCTGCCAGCAGTTCCAGATACGCGTTGTGGGCTCCCCGCCAAGCATCCGGGTTCGGAGTGTGCTGCGCGAGAAACGCACGTTTGCGGCCGGCGTATTGCCCGGCACCGACGCCGCGCAACGGCGATTCGCGCCACAGCGCGAGGGCGGCCTCCCACAAGCGCACGCGCCCCGTCAGGATCTCGCGCGGCGAGCGCCGCAGATCCAGCGAAAGCGCGAGCACCTGCAGACGGCTGGTGGAGCGGCCATATTGGAGGTCGTCGGCGGCGCCGGTGGCGGTGATGGCGGCGGCGAGAGCGAACGGCAACAGCGCTGCCGACACTGCGGCCACAGCGACGTTGCGGCGCGTGCGGCCCTTTCTCATCAGATGCCAGCGCGGTGCCAGCGCCGCTGCCGCAAGTGCCAGCGCGGTCGCCGCCAGCACGAGCGCGAACAGCGAGCCGCGCGATCCCGTCAGCCACAGGATCACGCAAGAGACTGCCGCCCATGCAACGGCCAGGACGGGCCGTGGCCGCGCGCCGCCGGAGGGCCATGCGGTCCAGGCAACGGCGATCGGTGCCGCGACCAGCAGGTAGCACGCGAGCGAATTGGGGTCGGGCCACGTCGAATCGATGCGGAACAGGCCGGGCTGCACCTTGCGGAAGTAGATGGTGTCGAGGTTGAAGGGGAAGAACCACTGCAGAAGACCGATCGCACAGGTGATGCCGAGCGCCAGCGTCGTGGCCGCTGCCACACGCGACGACTGCAGGGCCACCGACGAAAGCTCGGCGGTGCGAATCAGGAGGAACGCTCCCGCGACGAGGATCATGCTGCGCATTGCCCACATGACCGTGGCGTCCGGGTGGAACACGAGCGACGCGGTGGGCGCGGCGGCCAGTGGCGTCAGCACGTGATTCTCGAGCAGTGGCGTCCATCCGAGATCGGGCGCCGCCAGATGCGCGCGCCAGAACGCATCGGCGGCCACCGAGATCGAGGAGGCCAGCACGACGGCGGCATAGATCGCCGAGGTGGCCGTGAGCATCGACAGCGATTCGCGCCGGACATGCGTGAAGTGCCGCACCAGCGCGACGCCGCACAAAGGGATGAGGAGATGCTCGGCCAGTGCCAGATCGCCGCGGCGCAGCAGATCGGTGGCGAGGATGTCGCCGGCTCCGGCCAGCACCACCACTGCCGCAAGGCCGGCAGCGGGCGCGGAGGCTCCCATCGCGACGCCGACGAGCATGACCACCATGCGAACCAGGCGCAGCTCGGGACGCACGAAAAGGTTGTCGAGCATCGCCGCGCCCACGATCGTCGCCAGTGCCAGCGGCAGCCCGATCTGCAGCAGACCGACCGCGCCGCGGCGCCAGCCGCCGCTGGCGCCGCCTGAAACGACGCTGCTGCCTCGACCGCCATCGGCGCGGCTCGCAACGCCTTGCTGGTCCGGCACGGCCGCGCTCATTGCCGATAACCGAACGCTTCCGCGATTCGACCCAAACGGCGCGTGGCGATGGCGAGCTGGGCGGTGCTGAGAACCTCGCCGTAATAGCCGCTGGCCCCTCGGTAGGCGGAGATGTGTCGGCCGTGAATCTGCGTGTCCGGATCGACGCGGGAAAAGCTGCCGAGGTCTTGCGCAAGGCGCTCGGCGGCTTCGATGTCGCACCGCTGCCGGGCACGGCATCGACCGGCGTCGTCGAGAGGGACGGCGAAGAATGCTGCAAGCTCGTCCAGCAGTCCGTCGAGGTCGCCGACGAACCTCTCGTATCGCAAGACGCGCGCCCGCGGACGGCCTTGCAGCGCAAGAATCTGGCGCAGCGGAAGCTCCAGGTCGGCCACGTGTCGCTCGAACTGCTCCGCCGTCACGGGCGCGTCGGAGCGCAAGATGCTGGAGGCGAGGGCGTCCAGCGGATGGCGTACGGTGCAGACCAGCCTGGAACGCGCCAGGATGCTGGCGCGCACCGGCGTCAGAGCATGACGCTTGAGGATGATGCGCGAAGGGAAGATCGCGCGTAGCGCGTTCCAGACCAGGGTGCTGCCCGTGCGCGGCGGACCGAGCTGAACGATGGGCGGATCGAGCAGCTCCGTGACCCCTCGAGCGAGCAGTTGCAGTGCATCGATCATCCCGGGGCCGGGGCGAGCATAACGGCAGCGCACCGGTGAGGCACGCGCCGTTGTCTCTGTGCCGGTCGGACGTTAGCGTCCCGCCCGTGCCTGCACGCGATGATGATGGAGTCGGCGATGATGGCGGTGGCGCAAACGGCGGGCGCGACGGCGACCAGGCCAGCGGGCACGGCGACCAGGACAACGGGAGCGACCGCGGTCGTGCGGCGGTGCTGCTGACGACGTGCCGCAGCTACGCTCACATGCTCGATCCGTTCCTGACGCTGTGGCGGCGCTACTGGCCGGCATGTCCGCTCCCCGTCTTCGTCAGCAGCGACACCGATCTGCAGGCGCTGGCCGCGCGTCACGGCATTTTCACGGTGCCGCGGCAGGAGGACGAGGGATTTCTCGAATCGTGGGTGGAGGCGCTGGGCAAGGTGCCTCACGAGATCGTGCTCGTCGTGCAGGAGGACTTTCTCGTGGAGCGGCCGGTGGCGGACCGGACCATGACGGCTCTGATCGAAGCGATGGCCGACGATCCGTCGATTCTGTGCATCCGCACCATGCCGTGGCCCGGGCCGCTGGGGCCGAGCCGCGTCCTGGAGGGCGCCGACGTCGAGCTCGGCGAGATCGGGCCGCACGACCGGTGGTCGTTCAGCTGGCAGGCCGCGTTGTGGCGGCGCCGCGAGCTGGCGGCGTTTCTGCAGCATCGCATCGCGGCCGGCAACCGCCGCGTGGCGCAACATCTGGTGGAGCATCCGGAGCTGTCGCCGCGCGACGTCACGCACCGGGCGCCGCGGCCGGCGCCGGATGCCTACGCGTGGTTCAATCCGGAGTGGCACGGGCACGAGCTGGCCGAGCTGTTCCCCGGTCGTCGCATGCTCGGCGTGGTCGCCAAGAGCGATGGCGATCCAGAGGCGATGTTGACCTCGCCGCTGCCGTACTGGCCCACGGCGGTGGTCGAGGGTGAGCTGAAGTACCGCGCGCAGGCGCTGCTGCGGCGCGAAGGCATTCTCGTTCCCGCCGAGGCGCGCCTGGAGTCGGCGCTGATGGCCGCCTTTCGACGCCTTCGGCATCGCGGGTATGGCCTGCTGCGTACGGCGCGGCACTTCCCGTGGCGGCGCAGCGTTGCCTGAAGTCGGCGACATCCGTAGCATCGGCGCTCGCTGCCGCCCGCGCTGAAGCCATTCTGTGCGAATCTTCGACTGCTTCACGTTCTTCAACGAGTTCGACCTGCTCGACATCCGGCTGGCCGAGCTCGGACCCGTGGTCGATCGCTTCGTGCTGATCGAAGCGGACCGGACCCATCAGGGGCAGCGCAAGCCTCTCTACTTTCAGCAGCGCCGCCATGAGTACGACAGCCATGGCGATCGAATCGCCGCGTTCGTGGTCGACGACATGCCGCCCTTTGCCGGCGATCCGTGGGCACTGGAGCGCCATCAGCGCGCGCGCACCGGCAGCTTTCTCGAGGCCCTCGGCGCCCGTCCCGACGACCTCGTCCTGATCTCGGACGTCGATGAGATTCCGCGCGCCGCCAGCATCCCCGCAGCCGTCGACATGGTCCGTAGGCGCAAGTTTGCCGTCTTCGTTCAGCGTCTCTATCGGTTCTACCTGAACAATGTCACCCGCGACGACGAGCACCTTTGTGGGTGGTGTGGAACGGTGGCCTGCCTCTACTCGCAGCTATCCATGTACAACGCCGAGCGCGTCCGAGGTCGGTGGTGCAACGGCGGGCAGTTTCATCGCTTCGCCGGCTGGTCGCGCAGGCGACGCTGCATCGCCGATGCCGGCTGGCATTTCACGTCCATGGGCGGCCCGACTCTGCTGCGCTACAAGCTGCAGAGCTTTGCGCACCCCGAGCTCGACGATCCGCAAGGCGAGCGCATCCACGCCGCTTGGAGCCATGCCGGGCAGTTCAGCGTCCCCGACGACGCTCCGCGGTGCCAGGTGTACGACGGCAACTGCGTCTGCGGCTGCACGTGGAAATCGCGGCCGCAACGATATGCGCTGCCTGGCACCGAAGAGTTCGAAGAGGCCCTGGCCTCGTTGCCCGCGTACGTTCGTGATCACGCGGGGGAGCTGGCCGCGCTCTTTCGTACCCGTGCGCCAGGCACCGGCGGCGGCTGAGCGAGGCGACCCGTGCTGATCTCCGGCGTCACCATCCTGCGCAACGCCGTCGCGCTCGGCTACCCGTTCGAAGAGTCGATCCGGTCGCTGCTTCCCCTCGTCGACGAGCTGGTCGTGGGCATCGGAGACTGCCAGGACGGAACATGGGAGGCCGTGCAGCGAATCGGCGACGGACGGTTGCAGCCGTTCGGCACGACCTGGGATCTTTCACCAGCCAATGCGCGCGTGCTGTCGGTGCAGACGAATCTGGCCCTGGAGCGCTGTCGCGGCGACTGGGCCGTCTACCTTCAGGCCGACGAGGTCCTTCACGAAGAAGACATCGCCAGCATTCGCAGGGCCATCGAGCGTCATCATTTCCGGTCCACCGAAGGCCTGACCTTCGCCTATCGCAACTTCTACGAGTCGCACTCGTTGCTGGCGACCGACTACCGTTACTGGAGCCCCATCGGTGTACGCGCGATTCGCACGGGCATCGGCATCGTCTCCACCGGCGACGCGGCCGGGTTCCGCCTTCGCCGCGGCCGCCTGGACCGAGGCCTGATCACCGCACCATCCGGTGCCCGCGTGTTCCACTACGGCTGGTGTCTGGACCCGCAGATCGCGGGCCGCAAGCATCGCAACCTGTCCTCTCTGTATGCGGGTGGAGCGGAGGTGGCAGCGCGCTCGCTGCCGCCGGCGACGCACGGAAGGCCGGGACGTCTCGAGCGCTTCACCGAAAGGCATCCGGCGGTCATGCGGCCGCGAGTCGAGGCGGAGCGATGGACGGTGTCCGAGCAGACCCTTGCCGCCGTTGGCCAAGGCGCCGCGCTGCGACCTCCGCGGCATCGCGAGCACGTGCGGCGTCTGGTGCGCTACTCGGTGCCCGAGCCCGTCAAGAACCTGTGCTGGCGCATGCTCGAGGTCGTCTCCGGAAGCGGTCCTCGTGTGCAGATCCGCATCGCGCTGACGGCCTGCCGCCGCTTCATGCGCGAGCATGCGGCCGTGGACCGCACGTTGCGCAGCGCGCGGGAAATTGGCCGCGCCGCTCGGCGCGGCGTCCGCCGCCGGCGCCTGCCTCCGGTCGAACGGCAGCGCGACGTCATCACGAATTCGACGCTCGGCAACCACCAGTTCGGCAACCAGTTCTTTCAGTACGTCTTCCTACGCACGTATGCGGCGCGGCACGGCCTGCGATGGGAGTGCACTCCCTGGATGGGCGAGAAGCTCTACGGCCACCCGCCCTCACGGATCACGCGCCTCCTTCCGGAGCTGCGCGAGAAATTCGAGCACGACATCGACGACACCATCATCCCGCATCTTGGCGAGCCCGTGCGCAACGTCGACCTGCGCGGGTACTTCCAGTACCACACGTCCTACTACCGGCCCGACCGGGACTTCATCCGCGACCTGGCCACTCCCGTCGGTCGGTACAAGGAGGCGGCCGACGAACAATGGCGGCGCCTGCTCCAGCGCGGGCGCACGGTCGTGGCGCTGCACCTGCGACGGCGCTACGACGGCGCCGGGTACTTCTTCGTCACGCCCTCATCGTGGTACCGGCCATGGCTCGAGGAGATCTGGCCAACGCTCGAAGACCCGGTGCTCTTCCTGGCCACGGATGCGGCCGAGCGCGTGCGCAGCGACTTCGCCGATTACGATCCGGTGGTCGGAGCAGACCTGTCGCCGCCGCTCGAGGACTTCCCGTTCTTCCTGGATTTCGACGCTCTGACGCGCTGCCACCGCCTGGCCATATCCAACAGCTCCTTCTCCTTCGCCGCCGCGATGCTCAACCGCACGGCCACCGCCTTCCTGCGTCCGGTGCTCCCGCTGCAGCGACTGGTGCCGTTCGATCCGTGGGATGCCAAGCCTCTGCTGCAGGATGCGCTCGTGGAGGACTACCCGCACGTGCACGGCATCGCCGGCAACGTGCTGGGAGCATGAGGCCGGTGGCGGGCGACCGTCCGGGCGCGGCCGGCGCGTCGTCAGGCTGACCGCGGCGTCACAAAGCGCATCCTCACGTTCTGCCGCTCGCGACTTCGCGCACCAGGCGCTGCACCTTCTGCGCGAAAACGGTCGCGTCGCGCTCGGCCGCGCGCGCGGCAAGCGACCGTGCCAGGCGCGCCCGAAGACGGCCGTCGGCGGCGACCGCCTCGATCTTGGCCACGGCGTCGTCGGCGTCGCGCCAGCGAAGACGGGCATCGCCGACGATCTCGACCTGTCCGCCGCTGTCGTGCGCGAAAACCATGCACCCGGCGCGCACCATCTCGGCCACCGCGATGCCGAAGTGCTCGTCGATCATTGCGTGAATGCTCCAGCGCGAGTGATGCAGGATGCGCGTCAACTCCGGCCGCGAAACGTCCGTGCGCATCTCGACCCAAGGACGCTGCGCCGCGAGCGCGGCGATGCGGTCGGCATAGGCCGCATCGTCGCGCGCTCCAGCCAGGCAAAGACCGCTTCGCCAACCGCGCGCCCGCAGCCGCTCGACGATCTCGATGATCGTCTCCAGACGCTTCTCCGGCGCGATCCGGCCGATCGCCACGAAACGGTCCTCGCGCTCGTCGAAGGGCAGCGTTCCCGCAAGCATGGCCACGGGCGGCTCGAGCACGGTGGCCGCCATACCGAGGCTGTGGAGCCTGCCGGCCGTCCATTTCGAGTTGGCCAGCGTGCGATTGCCGCGTGCGCGCGCGTGCGAGAAGCCGGTGAGGGCGGCGACAGCCCGCTGATACGCGGCGACCAGCAGCGGCCGCGGACCGTTCCCGCCGGGCCGAGTGGGATCCAGCTTGGGATAGTGCACGTACTGGAGAGTCGGCGCGCCGATATCGGACTCGTTGTTGGCGGTCACGGCGACGTCGAAGCCGCTGCGGATCGCGCGGGCGTGCTGCGAGAGCCGGTGATTGACGAGCAATGCGCCGTTGAGCCCGGCCAGCACCAGCATGCGCGGCACGCGAATGGGCGTGCATATCCATCGCGCGTCGTCGTGCTGCAGGGACGTACCGAAGTGGTAGTTGACGGCGTCGAGATCGGCTGGCGTGTGCGTCAGCACCGTGACGTCGTGCTCGGCGGCGAGCGCCTGCACCATCCAAGCGGCCACCGCATTGCCGCCACCGGGAGGATTCAGGCTCGGCTGCACGAACAGGACGCGCATCCTGCCGACCCTACGAAGCCGCGAGCGCGTCGACGATCGCGCGCAGACGACCGCCGAACGCGTCCATGGAGAACGCCGCGGCGACGTGAGAGACGCCGGCCACGCCCATGCGACGCGCCAGTGCGACGTCCGTCACCAGCGGCGCAAGCTGGCTGGCGAACGCCTCGGCTGTCGGCGCGCAGACGAGGCCGGTCATGCCATGCACGACGGTTTCCGTGGGTCCGCCAGTGTCGCACACGGCGACGGGACGGCCGCTGGCCATCGCTTCCAGCGGGACGTAGCCGAAGTGCTCGTGGCCGGGCGTGTAGATCACGGCGCGGCACGCGTGCAGCAGCTCGAGCTTTCGCTCATCGCTGACGTTGGCCTCGATCGCGACGACGCCGCCAAGGCCGTGACGCGCGATCTCCGCGCGAAGCCGCTGCAGCGCCTGCCGGTTGTCCTCGAGGCGCTCGTCGTATCCTCCGGCCACGCAAAGGCGCAGGCGCGCGGCGACGTCGGCTGGAACCAGACTGCGCAGGCGTGCGAGGGCGCCGACCGCAAGCTCCAGGTTCTTCTTTCGTTCCAGGCGGCTGATGGCGAGCAGCAGGATCGGCTCGTCGCTGCCGGCCAACGCCTGGCTGCCGCCGAAGCGTTCGGTGCGCACGCCCGGGTACAGCAGCGTAGGCCGGACGTGGGCGCAGCCCGGGTAGGCTTGCTCGAAGGCTGCGGCGGTAAAGCGGCTGTTGACGAGGATCAGGTCGGCCATCGCTGTCGCACGCTCTTCGAGAGCGTCGATGGGGCGCCGGTACCACCGGTGCAGCACACCACCTGGCGGCGCCAGAAGCTTGTCGGGATAGTGGCAGTAGAACGCGACCCGCGTTCCGGGTCGCCGAACCGCGGGCACGCTGTGCGCCACGAGGTCGCAGAACACCACATCGTAATGCGCACGCCGCGCCTGCCTGGCCGCTACCAGCGTGCGGGCGATGGCGCATGGAGCGAGCAGCCGTCCGGCAATGTGGCGGGGAAACAGGCTGTCGTGCGCGCGCACCGCCAGCGTGCCGTCGCGCGTCTCCTCGAAACTGCGCTCACGGTCGTGGTGAGAGGTGTGGATGGTGACGTGATGGCCGGCCGCGCGCAGGGCCGTGGCGGCATCGACCACCAGACGCTCGGCACCGCCGATGCCGAGGTCGGGATGGACGAATCCGATGTTCAAGGAGCGCACGCGCTATACCCGAGGCGCCAGAGACATTCCGGCGCCGCGCGCGGCCGCCGAGCCGCTTGCTGGGCACGACAATGCCGCGGTGCCGCAGTGGATTCGAGCGCCGGGATCGCTCGTCGGGCGCGTCGCGACATCGCGACCGAGCTCGCACCCTCCAGGCCGGACGCAGCGATCAGGCGGGGCAGCTCATCGTCACCGACGTTCCCACGGCCCTCCGCAGCACCCGCAGCGCATCGCTGGCGGTCAGCGATCCGTTGCCATCGGCGTCGCAGCGAGACATCGGACAGTCGTTGAACGTCCCGACCGCCGCGCGCAGAACGGCCAACGCGTCGGAGGCCGTGACCGACGAATCGTTGTTGGCATCCCCGCACTCGCTCGCAGGCATCGTCGTGGTCGTCGGTGGAAGCGTGGGGGGGACCGTCGTGTTGGGAAACGATGTGCTGGGCAGCGGGAAGGACGTGACGGGGATGCGCGGCGAATTCGGCGAGAGGACCGTCGTTTCGGACACGCCGTCGGGCTGTCGCGCCTCGGCCGCATCGAAGTGGGAGCAGAGCATGAGGGCGCCGATCACGATGACGTAGACGCAGCGACGAGAAACCATGACAGCCTCCTTCCATGGCGGAGCCCGCGACGTTCGTGCGTCCAGGGTTCCTCCAGTTCGAGTGAGCATCCGCTTTCTAACACGTGGCAGTCGCCTGCGGGCGATTTTGCGACGCGCGGATCGATCAAAATCGAGGTGAACGCGCCGGTTTTGGTCGAGGGGACGCAGGTTCGCCCCTGCCGGCAGGATTCCCGCCGCAACGCGAGCTCGAAAGGCTGGACTCGAAACGCGCCGGGCCGGTGTTCGACCGCCGCGCCGGCGCGACCATGCCGTTTCAGCTCCTCAGACCCGGTCGCTCCTGCCGAGGCTCACTGCCGGCGGCATGCGCATCTGCGCGGGCGGCTTTCCCCGACCGCAGTCGCGGCGACAACTCCTCCTCGAAGAAACGCAGGAATGGATGCTGATCCTCGCCGACGCCCACCAGCACGATATGATCGAAACCGGCATCGACGAACTTCTCGATGGCATCGACGTAGGTGTCCACGTCCGGCCCGTGTGGCATCTCCTGCGCGAGGTCTTCGGGGCGCACGAACCTGGTGGCAGCCTCGAAGCCGGCAACGCCCGGAATTTCCGTCAGGACGCTCCAGTCCAGTGCGCCGAAGCGGGAGTAGCGATGCGCAAGCTCGAGCGCTTCCTGTTTGGACTCGGCGTACGCGCACGCGAGCTCGGCGTACAGTCGTTGCGTGCCGCCGCCGGCGTTGCGGAACGCCTCGACGAGCTGCGAGTCGGCCGACACCGTCATCATGCCGTCGCCGATCTCGCCCGCCAGCGCCGCGGCTTTGGGGCCCCCCGCGCCGATGACGATCGGAATCGGCTCCTGGGGCAGGTCGTAGATGCGGGCGCTTTCGACGTCGAAGTAGGTGCCGGAGTGCGAAACGAGGTCGCCCTCCCACAGAAGCCGCATGATCTCGACCGCTTCGCGCAGCATGTCGAGACGGTCGGTGGGGCCGGGCCAGCCCTGTCCCACCACGTGCTCGTTGAGCCGCTCGCCCGTGCCGAGGGCGAGCGTGAAGCGTCCCTCGCTCATGACGCCGATCGTCGCGGCGGCCTGCGCCACGATGGCGGGATGGTACCGAATGATCGGGCACGTCAGCCCGGTACAGATGCCGACGGTCTTCGTGGCGTGGGCGATGGCGCCGAGCACGCTCCATGCGAACGGGGAATGGCCGTGCGACTGCAGCCACGGGTGGAAATGGTCGGAGATCGACACGAAGTCGAAGCCGGCTCGCTCTGCAGCGACTGCGTTTTCGACGAGGTCGCGCGGGCCGTGCGTCTCCGTCATCAGCTTGTATCCGAAATGCGTCATCGATGGCTCCTTGGGATCGCCGGGCTTCTGGCACAGGCATATCCACGGTGAGCCGCTCGGCGGCCGGTGCAAGTGCTGCGGCCACCCGGTGGCGGCGACTGCAGCACGATTTTGCGCGCCGGCGTGGGCGGTCGCGCCGCCACGAGCGCGCGGCCGCGAAGGCGCTGCGGCATGCCGCAGCGGGCATTGACGGCCCCGCCGGGGACGGTGGTGCCGCCGCGGCCGTTTCTTCGAACACACCCGGCTTGCCACACGGGAATCGGCGAGCGAGCGGCGCCGCAGGCCGAGGCAGCGGCGCCGGCAGTGACCGCGGGCCGTTGTGTTCGCGTTCCGCATGAAGCATTCGTCGCCGGTCTGCGACCCACGAGCAGTCTGCGCATGAAGCAGCTCGCCGAATCTCTTTCGCGCGCTCCCCTGGCCGCCGCCGTCGAGGTATCGGTGGTGCTGCCGGTCTACAACGAGCAGGACAACATCGAGCCGCTGCACGCCGAGCTGACCGAAGTCCTGTCCGCGCTGGGCCGCAGCTACGAGATCATCTACACCGACGATGGATCGCGAGACCGCTCGCCGCAGATCCTGCGCCGCATTCAGGAACGCGATTCCAACGTCCGCGTCGTCCTGTTCCGCCGCAACTTCGGGCAGACCGCGGCGGTGGCCGCCGGACTCGAGCGCACCCGCGGCGCAATCGTCGTCACGCTCGACTCGGACCGGCAGAACGACCCGCGCGACATCCCGCGCCTGATCGCCAAGCTCGAGGAAGGGTACGACCTGGTCTCCGGCTGGCGCCAGGACCGCAAGGACGAGCTGGTGCGGCGGCGCATGCCGTCGGTGGCCGCCAACGCCATGATCCGCGCCATCACCGGCGTCCACATCCACGACTACGGCTGCATGCTGAAGGCCTACCGCGGCGAGGTGGCGCGCAGCCTTCGACTGTACGGCGAGATGCACCGGTTCATTCCGGCCATCGCCTGTGATCTCGGCGCCAAGGTCACCGAGATCGTCGTCAATCACCGGCCGCGGGTGGCGGGCTCCTCCAAGTACGGGCTGTCGCGAGTGGTGCGGGTGGTGCTCGATCTGCTGACGGTCAAGTTCCTGTCGGTGTACTCGACGCGTCCCATCCACGTCTTCGGTGTGATGGGTGTGCTGTTAGGGGGGGCCGGAGCCGCCGTCCTGGCGCTGCTCGGCGTTCAGAAGATCGTCTTCGGCATGCCGCTGGCCGGCCGCCCCATCCTGCTCTTGGCGATTTTGCTGGTCGTGACGGGCGTCCAACTGGTGACGATGGGTTTGCTGGGGGAGATGCTCGCGCGCACCTACCACGAGAGCCAAGGCAAGCCGATCTACGTGGTCGCGGAGGAGCTGGGGGAGCCCATTTCCAAGCTTGCCGGTCCACCCATGCTCGGCTAGTATCCCGCGTTCCGGTTTGGGGTAAATGCCGGAACCGGCGACCTTTTTGGCTTAATTTCGAGGAGTAGCGGTGAAAATTTGTGTGATAGGGACCGGGTACGTCGGCCTGGTCGCCGGGACGTGTTTTGCCGAGAGCGGCAACGACGTTGCGTGCGTCGACATCGACGAGAAGAAGATCCAACGCCTGCGTGAGGGCCACGTCCCGATCTACGAACCCGGCCTGGAGGAGTTGATCCAGCGCAACGTCGAAGAGGGCCGGTTGACGTTCACCACCGATGTCGCTTCGGCGGTCAGACAGTCGCAGGTCTGCTTCATCGCCGTCGGCACTCCCCAGGGCGACAACGAACTGGCGCCCGACATGCGCTTCGTCTACCAGGTCGCGCGCGACATCGGCACGCACATGGACGGCTACCGCGTCGTCGTGCTCAAGAGCACAGTGCCCGTGGGCACCGCGCAGGCGGTTCGCAAGATTCTCGACGAGACGACCCGGCATCCCTACGACGTCGTCTCCAATCCGGAGTTCATGAAGGAAGGAGCGGCGGTCGAGGACTTTCTCAAGCCCGACCGTGTCGTCATCGGCGTAGCCAGCGACACGGCCGCCGACATCATGAAGGATCTCTACGCTCCCTTCGTGCGCGGCGGTGCTCCGATCCTGGTGATGGACAATCCCAGCGCCGAGATGACCAAGTACGCGGCCAACGCCCTTCTCGCGACCAAGATCTCGTTCATCAACGAGGTCGCAAACCTCTGCGAGAAGGTCGGCGCCGACGTCAGCCACGTCCGCCAGGGCGTCGGGACCGATCGCCGCCTGGGAATGCACTTCCTCTATCCCGGCCTCGGCTACGGCGGCTCGTGCTTCCCCAAGGACGTGCGCGCCATCATGCACACGGCGCAGTCGGTCGGGCTGGACTTTCCGCTCATGAACGCGGTCGACGACGTCAACAACCGGCAGAAGAAGCGCCTGTTCGAGAAGATCACCCAATACTACGGCGGCAATCTCTCCGGCCGCACTTTCGGCGTGTGGGGGCTAGCGTTCAAGCCTCGTACCGACGACATGCGCGAGGCGCCGTCGATCGGCCTGGTCAACGACCTTCTGGCCGCCGGCTGCAAGGTGAACGTGCACGATCCGGAAGCGATGGAGGTCGCGCGCGGCTGCTTCGGCGACCGCGTCACCTATTGCTCCAAGAACTACGACGCGCTCTCCGGCGCCGATGCGCTGTGCGTCGTCACGGAATGGAACGAGTTCCGTCATCCCGACTTCGATCGCATCAAGCGGCTGCTCAAGGAGCCGGTCGTCTTCGACGGCCGCAACCTGTGGGAGCCGCGCGACATGAAGTCGCGCGGATTCGTCTATTTCCCGATCGGCCGCGCCGCGGCGCTGCCGGAATAGCTTCAGCAACGACATAGGGGCAGCCAGTGGCACGAGTCCTCATCACCGGCGGCGCCGGCTTCATCGGATCGCATCTGTGCGAACGCTTCCTGGCTGACGGGCACGAGGTCGTCGCCGTCGACAACCTGCTGACCGGGGATCGCGACAACATCGCCCACCTGTTCGCGAACCCCGCGTTCACGTTCCTCCCCCAGGACGTGACCAACTATCTGTACATTCCGGGTCCGCTGGACGCGGTGCTGCACTTCGCCTCGCCTGCCAGCCCCGTCGATTACTTGGAGCTGCCGATCCAGACCTTGAAGGTGGGCTCTCTCGGGACTCACAAGGCATTGGGTCTTGCTCGCGAGAAGGGAGCCCGCATTCTCGTAGCCTCGACCTCCGAGGTCTACGGTGATCCTCTGGTGCATCCGCAGCGCGAAGACTACTGGGGCAACGTCAACCCGATCGGGCCGCGCGGCGTCTACGATGAGGCCAAGCGCTTCCTGGAAGCGATGACGATGGCCTACTACCGAACGCACGGCGTGCAGACGCGCATAGCACGCATCTTCAACACGTACGGTCCTCGCATGCGCATGCGCGATGGCCGCGTGGTGCCGAACTTCATGTGCCAGGCCCTGCAAGACCAGCCGATCACCGTCTACGGCGACGGCGCGCAGACGCGCAGCTTCTGCTTCGTCGAGGATCTCGTCGAAGGCCTGGTTCGTCTGTTGTGGTCGGACGAGCCGCTGCCGGTCAACCTGGGCAACCCGACCGAGATGACGATCCAGGACTTCGCCGTGAGGATCCGCGACCTCTCCGGCTCCAAATCGCAGATCGTCTACAAGGACCTGCCCGTCGACGATCCGAAGGTGCGCAAGCCGGACATCTCCAAGGCGCAGCGCGTGCTCGGCGGCTGGACGCCCAAGGTCAGCCTCGACGACGGCCTGCGCCGCACCATCGACTACTTCCAGAAGAAACTGGCATCGGGAAGCGCTCTGACATGAAGATTCTGATCACGGGCGGCGCGGGCTTCATCGGCTCGCATCTGGCGGATGCGTTCCTGGCTCGAGGCGACGAGGTCTCGGTCATGGACAACCTCTCCAGCGGCCACCGTGAGCAGGTCCCCGCCGGTGCGCGTTTCCACGAAGTGGACATTCGCGACGAGCGTGCGGCGCAGATCGTGTCGGAAGAGAGGCCCGACGTCCTGTGCCATCACGCGGCGCAGATGAACGTGCGCTACTCGGTCGAGAACCCCGCCTACGACGCGGAGGTCAACGTGCTCGGCATGGTTCGCCTGCTCGAGGCTGCGCGCGGCGCCGGCACGAGGCTGGCGCTGTTCTCGTCCAGCGGCGGAACGGTCTACGGCGAGGTCGATCAGTACCCGACGCCCGAGGAGCACCCGACGGTCCCCGTCTGTCCCTACGGCATCACGAAGCTGACCGGTGAGCACTACCTCGAGTACTACTGGCGCATCCACGGCCTGCGCTACGTGGCGCTGCGCTACGCCAACGTCTATGGCCCGCGCCAGGATCCGCACGGCGAGGCGGGGGTGGTGGCGATCTTCTCCAAGGCGCTGCTTCGGGGTGTGCCCGGCAACATCTTCGGCGACGGGCTGCAGACGCGCGACTACGTCTTCGTCGGTGACGTGGTGCGTGCCAATCTCGCCAGCGTCGACAGCTTGACCGACGACGCGGCGGGCAATGGCTGGTGCGGCCCCGTCAACATCGGCACCGGCCGGGAGACCAACGTCGTCGAGCTGCACGAGCGCATCGCGCGCCTGGCCGGCGCCGACGTCAGGCCCAATCACGTCGAAGCCAAGGAAGGCGAGGTGCGCCGCAACTGCCTGTCCTATGCGCGCGCCGAGCGCGTGCTGGGCTGGAAACCGTCGGTCAGCCTGGATGACGGCCTTGCCCAGACAGTTGACTTCTTCCGTACGCGGTCGTAGCGAGCCTGGTTCCGCCGCCGGTGCGGCTCGCTCATGTCCGTCTCCAAAATCCGCAACTTTTCGATCATCGCGCACATCGATCACGGCAAGTCCACGCTTGCCGATCGGCTGCTCGAGTTGACCGGAACCGTCACGGCCCGCGAGAGCACCGCGCAGATGCTCGACGACATGGACCTGGAGCGCGAGCGCGGCATCACCATCAAGGCGCGCGCGGTCCGGCTGCTCTACACGCGTGCCAATGGCGAAGAATACATCCTCCAGCTGATCGACACCCCGGGCCACGTCGACTTCGCCTACGAAGTCTCGCGGTCGCTCGCTGCCTGCGAAGGCGCGCTCCTGGTGGTCGACTCGACCCAGGGCGTGGAGGCGCAGACACTGGCCAACGTCTACCTGGCCCTCGACAACGACCTCGCGATCGTGCCGGTGCTGAACAAGATCGACCTGCCCTCGGCCGATCCGGCCGGTGCGCGGGCGCAGATCGAGGAGGTCATCGGAATCGATGCGTCCGAGGCGGTCGAGGTCAGCGCCAAGACGGGCGTCGGCGTAGACAAGGTTCTCGAGGCCATCGTCGAGAAGATCCCGCCGCCGCGGACGACCGAGGGAGCGCCGCTGAAGGCGCTGGTGTTCGATTCGTGGTTCGATCCCTACCTCGGCGTCGTCGTCATGATCCGCGTGATCGACGGCACGGTGAAGAAGGGGGACCGGATCCGCCTGCTGCAGGCGACGCGCGACTACGAGGTGACGCGTCTCGGCGTCTTCCGCCCTGGCCCCTTCGAGGTCGGCGAGCTCGGCCCGGGGACCGTGGGCTTCCTGGCCGCCAGCATCAAGGACATCGCCGAGGCGCGTGTCGGCGACACGCTCACCCATGCGCACCGGCCGTGCACCGAGGCGCTGCCCGGGTTCAAGGTCGTCAAGCCGATGGTGTTCGCCGGCATCTATCCCGTCGACAGCGCCGACTACGAGCAGCTGCGCGAGGCCATCGAGAAGCTCAAGCTCAATGACTCCTCGTTCTCGTACGAGCCGGAGACGTCGACCGCGCTCGGCTTCGGCTTTCGCTGCGGGTTCCTGGGGCTGCTGCACATCGAGATCACGCAGGAGCGCCTGGAGCGCGAGTTCGGGCTGAGCCTGATCACGACGGCGCCGACGGTGGTCTACCAGGTGAACCTCACCGACGGTACGACCATCGAGATCGACAGCCCCGCCAAGCTTCCCGATCCGGCGCGCATCGACACCGTCGCCGAGCCCTACGTGGCCGCCACGATCTACGTACCGCCGGAGTATCTGGGCGGCGTGCTGGCGCTGTGCGAGGACAAGCGTGGCGTGCAGACCGATCTGAAGTTCCCGAGCCAGGGCAGGGCGGTGCTCCACTACGACATGCCGCTGTCGGAGATCGTCTACGAGTTCTACGACCGGCTGAAGTCGGTCTCGCGGGGCTACGCATCGCTCGACTACGAGCCGATCGGCTTCAAGGTCTCGCCGCTGGCCAAGGTCGACCTGCTGATCAACGGCGACAAGCTCGATGCCCTCTCCATGATCTGCCACCGCGACCGTGCCTACCCGCGCGGGCGCGACCTGGCCAAGAAAATGAAGGAGCTGATCCCCCAGCAGATGTTCGAGGTGGTGATCCAGGCCGCCATCGGCAGCAAGATCATCGCGCGCGAGACCGTCAAGGCGATGCGCAAGAACGTCACGGCCAAGTGCTACGGCGGCGACATCACGCGCAAACGCAAGTTGCTCGAGAAGCAGAAAGAGGGGAAAAAGCGGATGAAGCAGGTCGGCAGCGTCGAGATTCCCCAAGAGGCCTTCCTGGCCGTGCTCAAGGTCGGCGATTAGCGGCGCCGCAGGCGCGGCGGTGAATGGATCCGCGGCCGCAGGCGCGGCGGTGACAGGGACAGGCGCCGGTGAGATGGATTCGCGCCGCAGGCGCGGCGAGGAAGCGGACTGGCGCCAGCGACGCGCAACAGGTGCACGGCAAAGTGGCCAAGAAAGAAGCGGTCAGGGAGCAGGCTCCGGAGCAGTCGACGCGCTCGCAGATTCGCGAGTACGTCGAAGCCTTCGGCATGGCCATTCTGCTGGCCCTGTTCATCCGCACCTTCATCGTCCAGGCCTTCAAGATTCCGAGCGGCTCGATGGAGCCTACCCTTGCCATCGGCGACCATCTGCTCGTCAACAAGTTCCTCTACGGCATCCGCGTCCCGGTGGTCGGCACTCGCCTGCTGTCGTTCATCAAGCCCGAGCGCGGCGACGTGATCGTGTTCGTCTATCCCGAGGACCGCAGCAAGGACTTCATCAAGCGCATCGTGGCCGTTGAAGGCGATGAGATCGAGGTTCGCAACAAGGTCATCTATCTCAACGGCGAGAAGGCGCCCGACGCTCATGGCTACATCGCGCCGGGCTCGCGCATCTATCCCAACGGCGCGCGGGACAACTTCGGGCCTTACAAGGTTCCCGACGGCCACGTCTTCGTCATGGGCGACAACCGCGACCACAGCCACGACAGCCGCTACTGGGGCCCGGTGCCGGTGACCGACATCCTGGGCAAGGCCTTCATCCTGTACTGGTCGTGGGACTCGCAGAGCTTCCGGCCGCGCTTCTCGCGCATCGGAATGCGAATCCCCTGAGCCGCGGCCGCCGGGCGCGCCATTTTGAGATCTGAGCCGTCGAGACGCTTCGACGGGGAAATCCGCTGAAGATGCGTGAGGGCGCGGCTGCGTTCTCCGCGCTGCCCATTCGACGAACACCCGGGCGGGCATAAGGTGGTCTCGCGCCGAATTGTGCGACCCGTCTGTACGTCTGACTCCCTACATGGCAGCGATTGCGACCGACAATGCTCGAAGGAGGACTCCCGCTATGTCTGACATGAAGAAGAACCCGGAAAGCGGTCTCGCTCGTGGCGCGCTTCTTTGGCTCATCGGCGTCCCACTGCCGATCATCTTTCTGCTCTGGCTGTTCGGCTTCAACATGTAGGAGCAGCGAGACGCGCGCAGCGGCTCGTAGATGCCTCTGCGCGCCTCTCGCGTCTGCTCGTCCTGGCGCGCCTCCCCTCGCGCGCTGGTCGTACGCCAGCGCCGGGTCTCTCCCGTCGCACACGACCGTCGGCTTCGCCTTTCGAGTCCTCTGCGCCCCCGCCATTCCGTCAGCTGTTGCTGACCAAATGTCATTACGACGCTCCTTCCTGATTCGTGAAAAATCAGGGCTTTTCGCCGTGTGACGTCCTCACGAGCGCAAAACTCCGCCCGCTGTCTTGTCACCAACGGGGAAGAAGGTCCTCGCTCGATACGCGAGAGTACGAACCGTGCCTGCGAGTACGGCCGCGTACTTCCGACTCGTTCCTTTCGGAGCCTGTCTCGTGCGTGACACAGCATCCTCGTTCCCTCGTCGCCTGTGCCGCGGCCGTCTCGCGGCAATCTGCAATCGCGCCTGCCTGCTCGCGCTGGTCATGCTGGCGGGCGCCGGCGCGGCGCCGGCTGCCGAGGTGGCCCTGGTGGACGGGCGCGTCGCCACGCTTCGAGACGCGGCGGGAACCAGCCGCGATCGCGCGCGCATCGAGTTCCGCGATGAGCTTCCACAGCTCGCAAACCCGCTGTGCGATTCCGGCCGCGAAGCGACGGTCACGCTGGCGACGTCTGCGACGAGCTATCGAGAGATCGTGCTGCCGTGCGGGGGCTGGACGTCCACACGCGCGGGCTTCGCCTATCGCGATCCGTCTGCGGCTCACGGCGGCGTCACGTCCGTCCGCTACGAGCGGTCACGCCTGCAGATCGAGCTTCGCGGCGGAGCATACCAGGCCATAGCCGGTCCGCTGCAGGCACTGGAAGTCGGATTCGAGATCGGCGAGGACGACTATTGCGGCCGCTTCTCCGTCTTCCGTCGCAACGACGCGACCGCCGTGGTCGCCGCCGGTCCCACCAGCGCATGCCAGATCATTGCCGCCGAGGATCTGCTCGGCAGCAGCCGCGGCGGCACCGCGATGTGGCGGTTCTGCCAGGGCAAGAGCGATGAGACGCCGGTGCCGGTCGACCCACGCTCGCTCGTGCAGCCGGGCGTCAACGAAGGCCGCGCCGTGCACTTCAACACGTGGTGGAAGAACTGCCACGTCGATCCCGAAGCCGTGCAGGAGGTGGGTCCTGCCGAGACGTGCGGGGAGCTGCGCGCACGCTTCTACCGCGGCGGCCTGCTGCTCGACCCGGGCAGTCCCAACGCGGGCGGCCTGTTCACCGGCACGACTCCCGGCAACGGCTCCTCGACGATCACGGCCCAGCAGTACAACAGCATCTGGCAGGTCTGGGGCGGCTATATGTCGCGCCCCGAGAACTTCGACGAGCTCGTCGCCGAGCGCTACGGTTCCGGTTTCAGCGCCAGCCCCAACCCGTATCCGCTGCCTGGCGAAGACCCCAACCAGACCGATGGCGGCTCGGGACAGCTGCCCGAGATGTTCACGCAGCTCCGCGACGACCGCTCCGGCACCTGGAGCGGGGAGATCACGGTGACGTGCCATGCGTGCCACAGCGGCAGCGTCGGCGGCGAGGGCGGCCCGGGACCGGGTCTGACGTGGGGAGGCGGCAGCAGTCTTGCCGATCTCAATCTGTTCCTGCGCGATTTCCTCGCACTCGGATACGAGGCGTCCTCGGCCGTCATCCTCAATCTCAATCGCACGCGCGGGCGCAACAATGCCAGCCTGGTCAATCTTGCGTTCGCGATGGCCGGCTTTCAGGGGCCCGAAGTCATGGCGGGCGTGCTGACGTCGGGATCGACGGCGGACATGGACACACCGGCGTGGTGGAACATGGGGCACCGCGCGGTCAAGTTCGTCGACGGCGTCTTTCCGATGGACGCTCCGCGCATCGATGCCATCTTCTATGCGCCGAGCATCGGCATCACCGAGCAGGGCAGGGCATGGATGCGTGAGAACGGCCCCGACATGAACGTGTGGGTGGAGTCGCTGGAGTCGCCGCCGTATCCGTTCCCGGTCGACATCGAGCTGGCGGCCAGGGGCGCCGTGCTGTTCCATACGCTCGACATGTGGGCGCCCGAGCGCAACAACCCCGTCCGCCGCCCCGAAGGCAACGGCTCCTGCGCCTCGTGCCACGGCGCGTATTCTCCGCGCTACGTGAACGATCCGGCCTTCCTAGAAACGCCGCAGCTCGAGGGGATCGCGGCCTACGTCGTGCCACTCGACATCATCGGGACCGACCCGGAGCGCGTCAACGCCAACAACGACTCGGTGCAGGAAGCCGGCAAGACCAGCTTCTTCTCGTACCCCGAGACCGTCGGCACGGACCAGGACTGCGGGCCGCAGAACCGCCCCGAGCTGCGCGGCGACCGCGAGCCCGGATATCTGGCGCCGCCGCTGTACGGCATCTGGGCGTCGGCGCCCTATTTTCACAACGGGTCGGTGCCCAACGTCTGGGAGGTGCTCAAACCCTCGGACCGTCACCAGATCTGGCGCCGCGTTTCCAAGCCGCGGCCTGTCGAGCAGCAGGACTGTCTGACGTGCTCGACCGTCATGGGTTACGACACCGACCTGACGCGGGCGTACGACGCCCGCAAGCTCGGCTGGAAATACGAACCGATTCCGTGTCAGCCCGAGTCGGCCACCAACCCGTCGGCTTCGCCCTACGTCAACTGCAATCCCGATGAGGAGTCGCAGCAGGACCCGCTGGCCGAGCAGGTGCTCGCGCAGTTCTACTCGAACGTGCTGCTCGGCTGGAACCTGGTGTCGGTGCCGCCGCTGACCGAGGTGCAGATGGAGGACCGCAAGAACTACAACACGCGCATGTTCGCGCAGGGCAACGAAGGCCACGAGTTCAACTCGGTCCTGACCGACGAGGAGCGCGTGGCGATCATCGAGTACCTGAAGACGCTGTGACGGATGCGAGGGGCGGCGCCGAGACGCCGGTCTCGACGGCCGCCGACGGCGAATCCTGCGCCCTTACGCGAGCGACACTTCCCGCTCGACCTCATACGCCTGAATGCTGAGCCCCTTGGGCCGGATCGCCCCCATCGCCTTGTTGAACTCGGCCATGTGCGGCGAAGCCATGTGCGCCTTGATGTCGTCGAGCGAGCGCCAGCGCTCGATGACGCGGATCTTGCCGGGATCGCTGATGTCGACGGAGAACGCGTAGAGGTGACAGCCTTCCTCGGCGCGTGTGGCATTCTCCATGGTCGAGATCGCCTCCCGCACCTTGTCGGCGGCCCCGGCTTCCACGTCCACTTCGACGATGACGATGATCATGATGCTCCCTCCTTGGTTTCGATGGGACCGGCTCCCGCAGGCAGCCTGCCGGTATCGGTCGCGAGCTCTGCCGGCGCACGCGCCTCCAGCTTCTGCCGCAGGAACGCGAACAGGCGTGCCTGGATCGAGGCGTACAGCGCCGCCCACTCCTCATCGGTCACGCCGCTGGTCTCGAACGTACACGAGACGGTCAGGCGGCAGCTGTCGTCGTCGACCGCTTCCACGCACGCTTCGCCGACGTACTCGTCGAGCGGCATCGGCCCCGGCTCGACGACGCGGTAGACGTATCGCATCTCGTCGGCGAACACGCTCTCGAGCCGCTCCCGCACGGCCGCTCCGTCTGCACAAACCAGCGCGCGCGTCGCGCCCGCGACAGCCCGTCGCTCGTCGTACTCGACCCGCACGAACGCGCCGCTCTCGACCAGCGCCGCCTCGTTCTCCCAGCGCACCAGGTTCCAGACCTGCGCGGCGGGCGCGCCGATGCGTTGGCTGAGGCGTGCGCCGCCCACGCTACTTGATGAACTCGGCGGCGGGATGAGCGCGCGGGTAGGAGCGCAGGAACTGGAAGTAACGCCCGAGCGTGCGGTCGGCTGCGGTCAGTGTGCCCGGGCGGAAATGGATCGTCTGCATGATGGCGACGTCCTCGCCGACCACGCTCTGCTCGAGCGCGATGACGCGGTCCAGGAACGCCTCGACCTCCGGGGCCGTTCCGGAGTCACGCCGAGCGGCCACCACCAGGAAGACGCGCGAAGTGCCCGGACGCGGCAGGCCGAACGGCGCCAGAAAGCCGAACCAGCGGCCGTCGAGCTCGGTCGCCTGATAGTAGAGGCTGGTGCCGAACACGCCGATGCGATTGCTGACCTGCTCGCCGCGGCGGTGAAGGCCGGCGAAGTCGTACATGAGCGAGTGATCCGTCCATTCGATCTGGTCGTGCGGGTCGCCGGTCTCGAACGTGATGCCGTGCAGCGCCTTGATGTGCTGCATGTCGGGCGTGTTGCAGCATAGAACCCAGGGATCGACCGGCAGCGTCTGCGGCAGCTCGATGGCACGGATCGTCAGCTCGTCGTCGGGATAGGGAAACGATGGCAGCTGCCACCAGGGATCGTCGCCGTTGAACGCCCAGACGATGCCGTACTTCTCGACGCTGCGGAACCTGTAGAGCCGGGCGGCGGCGGGCGGAGGATCGCCGACCTTGGTGCTGACGCAACGGCCCGTGCAGTCGTAGCGCCAGTGATGGAAGGCGCAGCGCACGGTGTCCTCGTAGACGTCGCCGACGGACAGGTCGGCGCCGAGGTGCGGACAGTACGCCGTCATCACGTGCGCGGTGCCCTCGGCGTCGCGAAACACGATGACGCGGCCGTCGAGGAAGTCGTAGCCGCGCAAGCAGCTCGTGCCGATCTCCGCGGACAGGGCGATGGGGAACCAGGACTGCGTGAACAGGCCGCCGTCGCCCTCCGCCGGAATGGGCTGGCCAGCCACGCGGCGCAGCCGCGAAGACGCGGGGGCCGGAACCGATGCCGTCGTCGACATGGGCGAACGCTATCGCGGGCGTTGAGGTGAGGCGAGGATTCGCCGGGCTGCCGCCGCCGCAGGCAGTACGACTTTTCCAGCGCCCGAAGCGCGGGTCGCACGCCCATCCTCGTGTGCGGTCGCCATCGCCTGTGCACCGCGCCATCTTTGACTCACCCACCTTCCGCGCCTATGAGGCGGACCGACGGTAGACGGCCGAACGGGCGAACTACCGCGGGCTCCTTTAAATCCGGCTCAGCGAGGCCGGGAAGGGTGCGGCGATTGCTCTCGACCTGCGCGCAAATCTCGACGCCGACTGCGAACCTTGCCTCGCCACGGGCAGGGTTTTTTCATGCCCGCGCCGCGGGCGAGGCGGCCGGCCGTGCCCGTTGAAGTCCTCGACAGCCTGCGCCTTCGCCGCGCCCTGACGCGCATCGCCCACGAGATCGTCGAGCGCAACGGCGGCTCGCAGGGCCTGGCGCTCGTCGGCATCCATACGTGCGGCGTTCCGCTGGCACGGCGCATCGCCAGCGAGATCGGACGCATCGAGGGCGAGACGCCTCCGCCGGTCGGCGCCATCGACATCACGCTCTATCGCGACGATGCGGGGCGCCTCGGTGCGACGGCGCGGATGGAGCCGACCAACATTCCTTTCGACATCCAGGAGCGCAAGGTCGTGCTGGTCGACGACGTCCTCTACACCGGCCGCACCATCCGCTCGGCTCTGGATGCGCTCGTCGATTTCGGCCGCCCGGCGGCGGTGCAGCTGGCGGTGCTGGTCGACCGCGGTCATCGCGAGCTGCCGATCCGCGCCGACTATGTCGGCAAGAACGTGCCGACCTCGCGCACGCAGAAGGTGCGCGTCGATCTGACCGAGCTCGGCGGCAGCGACGCCGTCTATCTCGAGGAGGTGAGCGATGGCTCCAAGTAGCCGCCATCTGCTGGGGCTCGAAGGCGTGTCCGCTTCCGACATCACGCTCCTCCTCGACACTGCCGAGTCCTTCGTCGAAGTCTCCTCGCGCGAGGTCAAGAAGCTGCCGACGCTGCGCGGCAAGACCGTCATCAACCTCTTCGTCGAGAACAGCACGCGCACCCGCACGTCCTTCGAGATCGCCGCCAAGCGCATGTCGGCCGACTCGATCAACATCTCGACGTCGGCGTCCTCCATGTCCAAGGGCGAGACGCTCGAGGACACGGCGCGCAATCTGGCGGCCATGGCGCCCGACTGCATCATCGTTCGCCATCCCGCCTCGGGCGCCGCGCGCTTCCTGGCCAAGGTGATCGACTGCTCGATCATCAACGCGGGAGACGGCAGCCACGAGCACCCCACGCAGGCGCTGCTGGACCTGCTCACGATCCGCCAGCACAAGCGCTCGATCGAAGGCCTGACCGTCACCATCGTCGGGGACCTGCTGCATTCGCGCGTGGCGCGTTCGAACATCTTCGCGCTGAAGACGCTCGGCGCCACCGTGCGCCTGGCCGGGCCGCCCACGCTGCTCCCGCGCGAGTTCGCCGACTTCGGCTGCGAGCTCTACTTCGATGTGGGCCGCGCGGTCGAAGGGGCCGACGTCATCATGATGCTGCGCATCCAGCACGAGCGGCTGGGCCAGCACTTCTTCCCGACGGTCAACGAGTACTCTCGCTACTTCTGTCTGACCGCCGACGTGGTGGCCAAGGCCAAGCCGGACGTGATCATCCTGCACCCCGGCCCCATCAATCGCGGCATCGAGATCGCCAGCGAGGTGGCCGACGGGCCCTATTCAGTGATCATGAGCCAGGTCGCCAACGGCGTGGCGCTGCGCATGGCGGTGCTCTACCAGCTGATCATTCCGGGCGCCGACGGCATTCGCGGGAGCACCGTGGGCGAGTCGACGATCGCGCCGCCGGCTCCCTCGCTGCCGGCGGCGGCGGCGCCTGCCGTGGCGGCGGCGGGGCAGATGCGGGTCGCGTAGCCGCGTTGCGGCGCCGCGACCGCCCGACGGACGGGCGGAACAGGGTCGCAATCGCCGTGGCTGCGCGTCGCGGGTATACGGTCAACATCATGGCGTACAACGCGTGGTTCCGATGCATCAATGGCTGTCCGGGCCAGTTCGACCTCCGCGAGGTCATCTACCGCTGTCCCACCTGCGGTGACCTGCTCGAGGTCGAGCACGACATGAGCGCGCTGCGGTCGCGCTCGGCTGCCGCCTGGATGGACCTGTTCAAGGACCGTTCCCACGGCAACACCTATCCGTACGGCTCCGGCGTCTGGGGCAAGAAGGAATGGGTCGTGCCGTTCATCGACAACGAGAACATCGTCTCGATGTACGAGGGCAACTCCAATCTGCTGTGGGCCGACCGCTACGGTAAGCAGCTCCACGTCGAGGACCTGTGGATCAAGCAGTGCGGGAACTCGCATACGGGGTCCTTCAAGGACCTGGGCATGACGGTGCTGGTCTCGGTGGTGAAGGAGATGATCGCCACCGGCGTTCCGATCGATGCCGTTGCGTGTGCATCCACGGGGGATACCTCCGCCGCGCTCGGCGCCTACTGCGCGGCTGCCGGCATTCCGGCGGTGGTGCTGCTGCCGAAGAACAAGGTGTCGGTGGCGCAGCTCGTCCAGCCGCTCGCCAACGGAGCGCTCGTGCTCTCGCTCGACACCGACTTCGACGGCTGCATGGCGGTGGTGCAGGAGATCACCAAGGAGCAGCGCATCTACCTGGCCAACTCGATGAACAGCCTGCGCATCGAGGGGCAGAAGACGGTGGCCATCGAGATCGTGCAGCAGTTCGACTGGGAGGTTCCGGACTGGATCATCATCCCGGGCGGAAATCTCGGTAACGTGCACGCTCTGGGGCAGGGCTTCCTGATGATGCAGGAGCTCGGGCTCATCAATAAGCTGCCCCGCATCTGCCTGGCGCAGGCCGAGCGCGCCAACCCGCTCTACCGCTCGTTCCTGAAGGACTTCCAGTCCTTCGAGCCCGTCGCCGCGCAGCCGACGCTGGCCACCGCGATCCAGATTGGAAATCCGGTCAGCGTCAAGCGCGCGATCCGGACGCTCCAGAAGTTCAACGGCGTGGTCGAGCAGGCCAGCGAGCAGGAGCTGGCCGACGAAGCGGCGCGCGCCGATCGCACCGGCATGTTCAACTGCCCGCACACCGGCGTGGCGCTGGCGGCGCTGCGCAAGCTGGTCGAGCGCAAGATCATCCGATCCAGCGAGCGCGTGGTGGTGCTGTCCACCGCCAACGGGCTCAAGTTCGCCGATCAGAAGACGGCGTATCACATGGGCGCGCTGGCCGAGATCAAGAGCACGCACGGCAACAAGCCGGTGGAGGTGCCCGCCGACCCCGAGCACGTTGCGCGGGCCATTGCTCGTCACGTCGAGAAGTCGCGGCTGCTGGTGTCGTAGTGTCGGAGAATCGGGGGCAGCAGATCAGGGCGGTGGGGCCGAGCACACTGGCCGTGCATGGGGGCGAGCCGCGCGACAAGCTGGCGCACGCGCTGACGACGCCGATCGTGCAAACGGCAACCTATACGTGGGCCAACAGCCAGGAGCTCAAGGACCATTTCGAAGGCAACATCGAGCACCGCATCGACTACGGGCGCTACGGCAATCCCACCCAGCGCACGGCCGAGCTCAAGATGGCGGCTCTGGAGGGGGCAGGGGACTGCCTGCTGTTCTCGAGCGGCATGGCCGGCATCACCACCGCGCTTTTCGCAATGCTCTCGCGCGGCGCGCACGTCGTCATCACCGATGACAGCTACCGGCGCACGCGGCAGTTCCTTCACGCGACGCTGAGCCGCTTCGGCATCGAGGCCTCGACCGTCCCGGCGGGCGATTACGAGGCGCTGGAGGATGCGATCCGCCCGACCACGCGCGTGCTGGTCAGCGAATCGCCGACCAACCCGTACAACCGCATCCTGGATCTGGAACGCTTCGCGGCCATCGGCCGCAGGCACCGGGTCAAGACCGTCATCGACGCGACGTTCGCCACGCCCTACAACGTGCGGCCGCTCGAGTACGGCGTCGACATCGTGATGCATTCCGCCACCAAGTACCTCAGCGGCCACAACGATCTTCTGGCCGGCGCCGTGCTCGGCTCGCGCGATCTGGTGCAGGGCTTTCGCCAGCTCCAGGCCATGACGGGAGCGACCGTCGATCCGTTCGCGGCCTACCTGCTCGTGCGCGGCCTCAAGACATTCGCGCTGCGCATGGAGCGGCAGAATGCCAACGCGCAGGCGATCGCGGAGTTCCTTGCGAAGCATCCTCGCGTGGAGCGCGTGCACTACGCGGGGTTGCCGACGCATCCGGCACACGACATTGCGCGAAAGCAGATGCGCGGCTTCGGCGGCGTGGTTTCCTTCGAGGTGCGCGGCGATCTGGACGCGGCCTCGCGCGTCGTCGACGCGTGCACGATCCCCTACATTGCCGCCTCTCTCGGCGGCGTCGAGAGCCTGATCGAGCAGCCGGCGATCATGAGCTTCTACGAGCTGAGCACCGAGGAACGCCTGGAAGTCGGCATCAAGGACAACCTGATCCGATATTCGGTCGGCATCGAAGACGCCCATGATCTGATCGCGGACCTGGATCAGGCGCTGGCGCGGGCGTTCGGATAGCACGGCCGGCGCGACTGCCGTCCGGCGCGAAGCCGCCGTCCGTCAGTTGCAGGAAAGCTCGACGCCCTCGTCGACCGCAGCCTTGAGAATCGCCAGGGCGTCGCTGGCCGCGACGCCTGGCGGATCGGTGACGTCGCAGAACTCGATCTGGCAGCAGCCAGATCCAACGGCGGCCTTCAGCGCGCCGAGCGCGTCGCTGGCGGTGATCGTGCCGCTGCTGTTGAGGTCGCCGCAGTCCTGGACCACCAGCGCCTCGATGAAGTTCGGTCGCAGCACGTTGTCGTAGATGAGGATCCTGGCCACGGCGCCGCCCGATTCCTCGCCGCAGGGCGCGGTGCATTCGTTGTCGCGGAAGAAGCGCAGCTCGTCGGCCGTCAGCGTGGTGTCGTCGGCGGCGTCGACGTAGGCGAGGACCTCCCGGCCGTTGACGTAGACGCGGAAGTTGTCGTTGCGGGCACGTGTCACCACCACCTGGACCCATGTGTTCGCGCACATCGACTGCGTGCCGCTCTCGCCGCACCGGATCACCGGCGCGCCGTCGACCACGTAGAGGCCGCAGTCGCTGGTCCCGCCCTTGAAGTCGATCAGGCGGCTCGAGCCGCTGACGTGGTCGAGCCGGAAGAGCATGAAGATGGAGTAGGTGTTCTTCGCCATCGCCGTCAGCGGAGCGATCTGCAGCCCGTTATCGGTGGGAAACTCGTAGACGGTCACCTCGGTGCCTTCGACGATCTCGCTGTGGAACGTCGCCTGGCCCGGGCCGATCGGCGTCAGCGCCGGCAGCGTACCGGCGGAGCTCGTCAGGTCGTTCTCGAACCGGTAATCGCCGCGCAGATCGGCCAGCGCGTGCGATGCCGCCAGGCAGGCGGCCAGCGCGGCCACCATCGCGCACGAGAAGCTCGGGCGACGGCTCTTCAGGAAAGCTCGCGACACCTACCTGCGACGGTAGCAACGCGAGCGGCGGCTAGCCACGACAGGAGCGTGATTCTACCCACCGTGGTGCGCGGCCACGCGCGCAGATGGTCCTCAGCCGGCGTTGGGCGTCAGCGTGCTCTGGTACCAGATGTACAGCGCGCCGCTTCCCGACTGACCGTTGGCCGAGCAGACCGTCACCGTCAGCGCGAACACACCGGTGCCTGCGCGAAACCCGCCACTGCTCTGCGCGGCGCACGTTTCGACCGCACCCGAGGCATTCGAGCAGCTCCAGCCTGCCAGCAGCGGAAGCGCCTGTGCGAGAGTGCAGTCGTCGTTGGCAACCGGATAGCTGGTCCCGTGGTTGTCCACGACCGAAACGATCGCCGGGTCGCCATTGGTGCCGCTGGAAGAATCGGGATGGCACGTGGTGAACACGTAGCTGCCGCCAGCCGAGATGCCGTACACCTGCACGTTGGCGCATTGGTCCGCGGTCCAGGCCATCGGCTGGAACCACTGCATGCTTTTCCACTGCGTTGCAGCGCAGTCGGCATCGTTCGCGTTCGAGCAACCGCTTCCACCGGCATACGGACAGCACTGGTCGCCTGCCGCACGACACTCGAGAACGGGCACGTGGCACTGCAGGTCGCACGTGCCGGCGGCGCCGACGTCCTCGAAGCATGCCGTTTGGGCCGGGCAGACCGGGCAGTCGCTGTCGCAGGTCTCGCCGTCCTCGATGATTCCGTTCCCGCACGAAGCGCCGACGGTGGTCGTGGGCGCTGCGGTCGTCGAGGTGGTTGCCGGTGATGTCGTCGACGTCGCCGGCGCCGTCGTCGTCGGCGGCTCCGTCGTGGAGGTCGGCGGCGCCGTCGTGGTCGTGGCGCCGCAAGGAGTTGGGCATTGGAGCGGCAGCGGCTGGCCGACGGCAACCTTCAGGCACAGCAGCGAATCGGATGCGGTGATGGTGGCGCTGCCGTTGGTGTCGCACACGCACGATGGGGAGCAGCTCTGCGAGCCCACGGCCGCACGCAGGACGAAGAGGCAGTCGGAGGCGGTGGGCGAGGAGCCGTTCGACAGTGGCTGCGCGCAGTCCCCCTGCGCGGCGTACGCGTGGGCCGCTGCCGCTGCAGCCATCACCAGCGCCGACAAGACACGCGCGACCACGACCTCTCCGACATTGGGCGGGCGCTGCGCGGCCGTCAAGGGCGCGCGCACTCGTGCCGGGGGATTGCGTCGCCCGGGCGCACGGCGAACGTCGTGCGCACGGCCGCGGCTTTGACACGCCGCCCTCCCGCCCCTATGACGCCCGCCGACGGCAGACGGCCAGGTGGGCGAACTGCCACGGCGGCTCTTTAAATCCGGCCCAGCGAGGTCGGGAAGGGTGCGACCTTGATCCGTACACATTCCACGACATTCGTCTGCGTCCGTGCGCGCGCGGGCAGACCTGCCGGCGACCATTCGCTGGTGGCCTGACGGTGGCGACGGCGAACATGATCACCGCGCGACGACCGCCCGCGGCCGGTGTGCGGCCCGCGCTTCTCGGTAAGACGCTCATCCGCGGCGGCCGCGTCGTCGATCCTGCCACCGGCCGCGACGGCAAGCTCGACCTTCTCATCGAGGACGGCCGCATCTCCGCCATCGGCGCGCCGGGTTCTCTCGATCCCGCGCAGCTCATGATGCCGGGCGTGGCGCCGGCGCTGCCGATCATCGATGCCACCGGCCTCATCGTCGCCCCCGGTTTCCTGGACATGCACGTGCACCTTCGCGAGCCCGGCTTCGAGTACAAGGAGACGATCGAAACGGGCACGCGCGCGGCGGTGGCCGGAGGCGTCACTTCGGTGGCGTGCATGGCCAACACCGATCCGGTCAACGACAACGCGGCCGTCACGAAGTACATCCAGGAACGCGGGTTGATTGCCGGCTACGCCAACGTCTATCCCATCGGCGCCGTCTCGCTGGGGCTCAAGGGCGAGCGCATGGCCGAGTTCGGCGAGATGGTGGAGGCGGGCATCGTCGCCGTCTCCGACGACGGCATGCCGATCGACGACTCCGCGCTCATGCGGCGCGCCCTCGAGTACGCGCGCATGTTCGACCTTCCCGTCATCGCGCACGAGGAGGACTCGGGCCTGTGCTGCGGCGCCGTCATGAACGAGGGCGCCGTCTCGGTGCGGCTGGGGCTGCGCGGGATGCCCTCCGCGGGCGAGTCGGTGATGGTGGCGCGCGACATCGAGCTGGTGCGGGCCACCGGCGGCAAGCTGCACATCGCGCACATTTCGTGCGCCGAGGCCGTCGAGATGGTCCGCCGCGCCAAGGCCGACGGACTGCCGGTGACGGCGGAAGCGGCGCCCCACCATTTCATCCTGGATGAGTCGGCGGTGCTCGGCTACAACACCAACGCCAAGATGAAGCCGCCGCTGCGCGGCCGCCGCGACGTCGAGGCCGTGCGCGAAGGCCTGGCCGACGGCACCATCGACGCCATCGCCACCGATCACGCACCCCATCATCGCGACGAGAAGGTCTGCGAGTTCGACAAGGCCGCCTTCGGCATCGTCGGCCTGGAGACGATGATGCCGCTGGCGCTGGCGCTGGTGCGCGACGGCTACCTCACGCTTTCGCGTGCGATCGAGGCGATGAGCGCGGCGCCGGCTCGCATCCTTTCGGTCGATCGAGGAACGCTGGCGGTGGGGGCGGCGGCGGACGTCACGATCTTCGATCCAAATCGGGAGTGGCGGCTGTCGGCGGACCAGATGATGACCAAGAGCCGCAACACGCCCTTCGACGGCTGGACGATGACGGGCAAGGTCGTGCGCACCATCGTCGGCGGCGCGACGGTCTGGCAGGAAACGGCGCACGCGCCGCTGCGGAAGGGCGCGTGAGCGACTGCGTCAGCATGGAGGCGACGACATTGAAGGCAACGCTGGCATTGGCCGACGGCCGCATCTTTCGCGGCACGGCCTTCGGTGCGGAAGGCAAGACCGGCGGCGAGGTCGTGTTCAACACCTCGATGACCGGCTATCAGGAGATCCTGACCGATCCCTCCTACGACGGTCAGATCGTCGTCATGACGTATCCGGAGATCGGCAACGTGGGCGTCAACTGCGACGACGTCGAGGCCACGCGCCCCTACGTGCAGGGCTTCGTGGTCAAGGAATACTGGGACCGGCCGAGCAACTACCGCGCCGAGACCTCGCTCGGCGCCTACATGAAGCAGCACGGCATCGTGGGCATCGAAGGCATCGACACGCGCGCGCTCGTGCGTCACATCCGCGATCACGGCGCGCAGCAGGCGGTACTGGCAACGGGCGAAGTCGATGAGCAGGCGCTGGTGGCCGAGGCGGCCGCGCGGCCCAGCCTGGTCGGCCAGGACCTGGCGACGCGCGTGACCACGCCGACGTACTATCGCTGGACCGGCTCGACCTGGACGCTGGACAAGCGCTACTCGCGCGCCGCCGACGACGGGCCGCTGGTGGCGGCGTTCGACTACGGCCTCAAGCTCAACATCGCGCGCTGCCTGGCGGCGCACGGATGCCGCGTCGTCGTCGTTCCCGCCGGAACGAGCGCGGAGGAGATCCGTGCGCTGGGCGCCGACGGCCTCTTCCTCTCCAACGGCCCCGGCGATCCGGATGCGGTCCAGGGCGCGGTCGAAGTGGTGCAGGACCTGGCCAGGGACACGCCCACGTTCGGCATCTGTCTGGGCCATCAGATCCTGGCGCTGGCTCTGGGCGGCAAGACCTACAAGATGAAGTTCGGCCATCACGGCGGCAACCAACCCGTGCTCGACATCGATTCGGGCGTCGTCTCCATCACCGCGCAGAACCACGGCTTCGCCGTCGATCCGCAAAGCCTGCCGCCCGACGTGCGCATCACGCACCTGAACCTCAACGACAACACCGTCGAGGGCCTGGCGCACAAGACTCTGCCGGTCTTTTCCGTGCAGTATCACCCGGAGGCGTCGCCGGGCCCGCATGATGCGGCGCCGCTGTTCGAGAAGTTCGTCGAGATGATGAAGCAGCACCGGAAGGACACCGGGCGCGCCTCGCGCGTGCACGAGTTCGAGGCGCGCGACGATCAAACCATTCAGAAGGTTGGCTGAGAAGTGCCCAAACGCGACGACATCAAGAGCATCCTGATCGTGGGCGCCGGGCCCATCGTCATCGGCCAGGCAAGCGAGTTCGACTACTCGGGCACGCAGGCGTGCAAGGCTCTCAAGGAAGAGGGCTACAAGGTGATCCTGGTCAACTCGAACCCGGCCACGATCATGACCGACCCCGAGTTCGCCGACCGCACCTTCGTCGAGCCGCTGACCGCCGATGCGCTGACGGCAATCATCGCGGCCGAGCGTCCCGATGCGCTCCTGCCGACGATGGGCGGCCAGACGGCGCTGAACCTGACGCTCGAGGTGGCCGAGCGCGGGGTGCTCGAGCAGTTCGGCGTGCAGCTGATCGGCGCCAACATCGGCGCGATCAAGAAGGCCGAGGACCGAAACCTCTTCAAGGCCGCGATGTCCAAGATCGGCCTGGATCTGCCGCGCTCCGGCTACGTCGGCAGCATGGAGCAGGGCAGGGAAGTGGTGCGCGAGCTCGGCCTGCCCGTCATCATCCGCCCCTCGCGCACGCTCGGTGGAATGGGCGCCAACATCGCCAAGACGCCGGAGGAGTACGAGAAGTACCTGCAGTGGGCCCTGGAGCTCTCGCCTGTCCACGAGGTGCTGGTCGAGGAGTCCATCGAAGGCTGGAAGGAATACGAGCTGGAGGTGATGCGCGACCGCAAGGACAACGTCGTCATCATCTGCTCGATCGAGAACCTGGACCCGATGGGCGTGCACACCGGCGACTCGATCACGGTGGCGCCGGCGCAGACGCTCACCGACAAGGAATACCAGATCATGCGCGACGCCTCGCTCGCGATCATTCGCGAGATCGGGGTCGATACCGGCGGCTCGAACATCCAGTTCGCGGTCGATCCGAAGAACGGGCGCATGGTCGTCATCGAGATGAACCCGCGCGTGTCCCGCTCCAGCGCGCTCGCCTCCAAGGCCACCGGCTTCCCCATCGCCAAGATCGCCGCCAAACTGGCGGTGGGCCTGACGCTCGACGAAATCCGCAACGACATCACGCGCGAGACGCCGGCCAGCTTCGAGCCGACCATCGACTACGTGGTGACGAAGATCCCGCGTTTCACGTTCGAGAAGTTCAAGGGCGCCGAGGACAGGCTCACCTCGCAGATGCGGTCGGTCGGCGAAGCCATGGCCATCGGGCGCACCTTCAAGGAGAGCCTGCAGAAGGCGCTGCGCTCGCTCGAGACGGGGTCGTACGGATTCGAGTCGCCCGATCCTCTTCCGGACGCCGAGTTCGAGGCGAAGATTGCAACGCCCAATTCGGTGCGCCTGTGGTACGTCGCCGAGGCTTTCCGGCGCGGCTACACGCTCGAACGCATCTTCGAGCTGTCCAAGATCGATCCGTGGTTCCTCGCCAACATCGAGCAGATCGTGGCGATGGAGGCCGACCTGTCCTCGCGCGGGGGCCTTCCGGCCGTCAGCAAGGAAGCGCTGCGCAAGGCCAAGCAGTGGGGGTTCTCCGACCGCCGCCTGGCCACTCTCCTGCAGACCGACGAGAAGACCGTGCGCGAGCGGCGCCGCCGCGACGGCATCCAGCCCGTCTTCAAGATGGTCGACACCTGCGCCGCCGAGTTCGTCGCCTTCACGCCCTACCTGTACTCGACCTACGAGGAAGAGGACGAGGCGCCGCCAACGGATCGCCGCAAGATCATCATCCTCGGCGGCGGGCCCAATCGCATCGGCCAGGGCATCGAGTTCGACTACTGCTGCGTGCACGCGGCGTTCGCGCTGAAGGAGGCCGGCTTCGAGACCATCATGGTCAACTGCAACCCGGAGACGGTCTCGACCGACTACGACACCTCGGACCGGCTCTACTTCGAGCCGCTGACGCTCGAGGACGTGCTTTCGATCGTGCGGCGCGAGAACCCGGTCGGCGTCATCGTGCAGTTCGGCGGACAGACGCCTCTGAAGCTCGCCAAGGCGCTGGAGGCCGAGGGCGTGCCCATCATCGGCACTCCTCCCGAGGCCATCGATCGCGCCGAGGACCGCGAGCTGTTCTCGAAGCTCCTGGACAAGCTGGCGCTCAAGCAGCCGCCTTCGGGCACGGCGCGCACGGTGGAGCAGGCCGAGGAGATCGCACGGCGCCTGACGCTGCCGATCCTGGTGCGGCCTTCCTACGTCCTCGGCGGACGGTCGATGGAGATCGTGCACGAGTTCGAGCACCTGCGCCGCTACATGCAGAACGCGATCAAGACCTCTCCCGATCATCCGATCCTGATCGACAAGTTCCTCGATCACGCCATCGAGGTCGATGTCGATGCGATCTCGGACGGCACCGAGGTCGTGATCGGCGGCATCATGGAGCACATCGAGGCCGCCGGCGTGCACTCCGGCGACAGCGCGTGCTCGATTCCCGCCTGGTCGCTCAGCATCGAGATCCAGGATGAGATCCGCCGCCAGACGGTCGCCATGGCGCGCGAGCTCGGCGTGCGCGGCCTCATGAACGTGCAGTTCGCGGTGGTCGGCGACGAAGTCTACGTGCTGGAGGTCAATCCGCGCGCCTCCCGCACCGTACCCTTCGTCTCCAAGGCCATCGGCCGTCCGCTGGCCAAGCTTGCCGCGCGTGCGATGGCGGGGGAGACGCTGGCGCAGCTCGGCTTCACCGACGAGATCATTCCCGCCTATGTTTCGGTGAAGGAGGCGGTGTTCCCGTTCATCAAGTTTCCGGGCGTCGACACGCTCCTGGGCCCGGAGATGAAGTCCACCGGCGAGGTGATGGGCATCGACAAGCGCTTCGGCCTCGCCTTTGCCAAGGCCGAGGAGGCCGCGGGCAACCGGCTGCCGTCGAGCGGCACCGTGCTGGTGAGCGTGCGGCCCGAGGATCGCGAGCGCATCGGCCGCGTGGCGCGGCGTCTGGTGGAGGCGGACCTGAGCCTGATGGCCACCGAGGGGACCGCCGAGTATCTCTCCAGCCTCGGCCTGGAATGCCTTGCGGTGAAGAAGGTGAGCGAGGGCGCGCCCAACACCGTCGATGCGATTCGCGGCGGCCAGGTCTGCCTGGTGATCAATACGGTGGGCACGCCCGAAGCGGTGCGCGACTCGTTCACGATGCGGCGGGCGGCGCTGGAGAGCGCGGTGCCGTACTTCACGACGATCGCGGGCGCAGCGGCGGCCGCCGAAGGGATGTTCCTGCGCAAGGGGCATGGCGTGCGCGTCACCGCGCTGCAGGACTTCCACGCGGGGAAGTGGAGCTGAGATCGCCGCGCGTCCGCCAGCTCGACCGCAGTCGGCAACCCGGCACGGCTGGTGCCGACGGTAAAACGCTCCGACCAACAGCTCGTGCGGATTCGCCAGGCACCAATGCTTGCGGGTGCACCGGGCCGCTGGCTTTTTTCCATGACCGCGATGAATTGAGCCGGTGCAGCTGACCGACTCCGTCCAGTTCATCAAGGGCGTGGGCCCGCGTCGGGGCGAGCTGCTCGAGAAGGCCGGGCTTCGCACGCTCGAAGACCTGCTGTTCCATCTGCCGTTCCGGTACGAGGATCGCCGTTCCATCACCACGCTGCGCGAGGCCGGCACCGGCGGCGAGGCCACCGTGGTCGGCCGCATCACGGGCGTGCGCGAGCATAGGCGGCCGGGGCGGCGCGGCGCGATCCTGCGCGCGCTCCTGGCCGACGAGAGCGGCTGGGCCGAGCTCCTCTGGTTCCATCAGACGGCGTATTTCAAGGAGCGCATTCGCGAGGGCACGGCGTGGCTCGTGCACGGGCGCGTCGAGGCCTCGCCGCGCGGCGGGCTGCAGATCGTGCATCCGGAGATCGAAGCGATCACGATCGCCGACGACGAGATCGACGCGGCGGCGCAGGCTCGCGCGGCGCGCTCGCCCGCGGCGGCGGGATCCGGGGCCCAGCTGCGTACGCTGGCGTCGCGCCTGGCGCGCATCCTGCCGGTCTATCAGAAGCCCGGGGAGATCCCGCTCGGCGCGATGCGCCGCATCGTCGCGCAGGTCGTCGACGAGCTGTGCCAGGACGCAGCCACCGTGCTGCCCGAGCCGGTGCGCCGCAGCGCGCGCCTGATGCCGGTCGCGCAGGCTCTGCGTTACGTGCATGCACCGCCGCCGGATGCAGACATCGAGGCGCTGCACGCATCGGCCACCGAAGCCCACCGCTCGCTGATCTTCGAGGAGCTGTTCGCGCTGCAGGTGGGCATGAGCCTTCGGCGCGCCGAGCGCCAGCGGCAGCCCGGCATCGTGCTGCCGCGCAGCGATGAGCGCATACGCGGCTTCTTCGCGCGGCTGCCGTTCACGCCCACGCGTGCGCAAAAACGAGTGATTCACGAGATCGCCGGCGACATGGCGCGCGAGCAGCCGATGAATCGCCTGGTGCACGGCGACGTCGGCAGCGGCAAGACGGTCGTCGCCTTCGCTGCTGCGCTGCAGGCGATCGCCGCCGGCTACCAGGCGGCGGTGATGGCGCCGACCGAGCTGCTGGCCGAGCAGCACTTCGCCACGATGCGGCCGTGGGCGGAGGCCGAAGGGATCGAGATCCGCCTGCTCACCGGCAGCCTGAAAGCGGCGGCGGCGCGCGAGGTGCGCGAGGCCATCGCCGGCGGACACGCGGGCCTGATCGTCGGGACGCACGCGCTGATCCAGGAGACGACGGACTTTGCGCGCCTGGGCCTGGCCATCGTCGACGAACAGCACCGTTTCGGCGTCATGCAGCGGCAGGCGATTCAGACTTCCGCGGTCGGGGCCGACGGCCGCGCCGGCGCACGCGCGGATACGCTGCTGCTGACCGCCACGCCCATTCCGCGCACGCTGTCGCTGACGCTCTACGGTGACCTCGACGTCAGCTTCCTCGACGAGCTGCCGCCGGGCCGCCAGCCGGTGACGACGCGGGTGATCCGCACCAGCGCTCGCGGCCGTCTCTACGAGCGAATGGCGGCCGCGATGCGCGAGGGCCGCCAGTGCTACATCGTCTACCCGCTCATCGAGGAGTCGGAGGCCATGGACGTTGCCGATGCCACGTCGATGGCCGAGCAGCTCAAGCAGACGGTCTTCCGAGAGTTTCGCGTGGGGCTGCTGCACGGTCGCATGAAGGCGAGCGAGAAGGATGCCGTCATGCGCAGCTTCAAGGCGGGGGACGTGCAGGTGCTGGTTGCCACCACCGTCATCGAGGTCGGAATCGACGTTCCCAACGCCACGATCATGGTCATCGAGCACGCCGAGCGCTTCGGCCTGGCGCAGCTCCATCAGCTTCGCGGCAGGGTGGGGCGCGGCTCGCAGGAGTCCTTCTGCTGCCTGGTTGCCGACGTCGGCCAGAGCACCGAGTCCTTTGAGCGATTGCGCGTGATGGAATCGACCAACGACGGCTTCGCGGTTGCCGAAGCGGACCTGAAGCTGCGAGGGCCGGGCGAATATCTGGGCACGCGGCAGGCCGGAGCGCCGAGCTTCCGCGCCGCCAATCTGGTGCGCGACGCCGAGCTGCTCGCGAGCGCCCGTCAGGCCGCCACGCAGTGGCTCGAGAAGGACCCGCGGCTCGCGCTGCCGGAGTCGGCCGAGCTGCGCCGCGCCATCGAGCAGCGCTGGGCTGGGCGGCTCGACCTGAGCCAGGTCGGGTAGGACGACGCCGCGGTGCAGTGGATAGCTGGCCTCTCCACTTGACTTCCGGTCTCAAACGGCCGATTCAATCACGCGATTGAAACGGGTGCTGGCTTGGCCATCCGCGCGAACAGACCGGACAACGGAGCGGGGGACGAAAAGGATCCCCGCGCTACCAAGGAGCGCATCCTCGACGCCGCCGAGGCGCTGTTTGCCCGCCAGGGCTTCTCCGCCACGTCCCTTCGCAACGTCATCGCGGACGCCGGCGTCAATCTTGCCGCCGTCCATTACCACTACGGCTCGAAGGACGAGCTGATCCGTGCCGTCTTTGGCCGGCGCTTCGATCCCGTCAACCGGGAGCGGCTCGCCCTGCTCGACGATCTGCAGGAGCGGCATCGCGACCGCAGCATTCCAATCGAGAACATCCTCGAGCTGCTCATGCTTCCGGTGATGAAGGCCGCGCGCGAGCAGGCCGACGGCTGGTCGGTCATCGCCACGCTCGTCGGACGCGTGCACACCGAGCCCGAGCTCGCGATCCGCCAGATCTTCTACGAGCAGTTCGACGAGGTGGGCGAACGATTCGTCGAAGCGTTGCACCAGCAGCTGCCGCATCTTCCACGCGAGGAGCTGTTCTACCGCTTTCACTTCGCCATCGCCGCGATGGCGGCATCGCTGGTGCATCCGGACGAAGTGAAGCTCCTGTCGAAGGGTCGGATCGATCCCAATGCGGACACGGCGCTGTTCGTCCGGCGCTGGGTGACGTTCGTTGCCGCCGGCCTGCGCGCGCCGGCCATCGATACCAGCTCGCGCGACGAGGACGAGCGATGAAAGCGCGCGTGCGGCAGCAGCGACGGCGCGGCCGCTGGAGGTCGCCGGCGATGATGCTGATGGCAGCCGCGTGCTGCGGCTGCGCGATGTCGGCGGAAAACAATCGCGCCGTGCTGGAGACGAAGGCGTCCGTGGCCGCCATGACGCCGCCGCAATGGGTCGCGGGCGGTGACGGCGCCGGCGGCGAGATCCGGCCGCAGTGGTGGCAGGAGCTGGGCGATCCGACGCTGGACGCGCTGATCCTCGAAGCGCTCGCGAGCAATCTCGATCTGCAGCAGGCGGCCGCGCGCGTGCTGGCGGCGCAGGCAGAGGCGCGCATCGCGGGGGCCGATCTGTATCCGCAGCTTCAGCTCGGCACCAATGCCGCGCGCAGCCGTCAGGTCTTCACGGGCTTTCCCGACATCGTTCCGACGGCGACCAATGCCGATGGCGGCACCACCAACGCCGACAGCGGCCCGCTGAGCAGCACCTCCAACAACTTCGGCGTTTCCCTCGATCTGAGCTGGGAGCTCGACCTCTGGGGCCGCATCCGTGCGACGCACAAGGCCGCGGCGGCCGAGGCCGAAGCCGCACGCGTCGCCTATGAAGGCGCGCGCCTCTCGCTGGCGGCGCAGGTGGCCAAGGCGTGGTTCGCGCTCGTGGAGGCGCGCGAGCAGCTCGCGCTGGCCGAGGCTACCCGCCAGAGCTACCTGCAGAGCAGCGCACACGTCACCGAGCGCTACGAACGCGGCACGCGCTCGCCGCTCGACGTGCGGCTGTCGCTGACGCAGACATCGGCCGCCGATGCTCGCGTCGCGCAGCGTCGCTCGCTGCTCGAGCGCACGGCGCGGCAGCTCGAGGTCCTGCTCGGCCGCTACCCGGCGGCCGACCTCGTTCCCACCGGTGCGCTCGATCAGCCGGTGGCGGCCGTGCCCGCAGGCATCCCTGCCGAGCTGCTGGCGCGCCGTCCCGATCTTGCCGAAGCCGAGCAGCGCGTGTTCGCCGCCGATCGTCGCCTCTACGCCGCCAGGGCCTCGCTGCTTCCACGCCTGGCCATCACCGGCAGCGCCGGAACGCTCAGCGACGATCTGGCCGACCTTCTCGACGGCGATTTCGCGGTCTGGACCATCGCCGCCAATCTGGTGCAGCCGTTGTTCCAGGGCGGTCGCCTGCGCGGCGCGGTCGCCCGAGCCGATGCCGGCACGCACGCCTCCATGGCCGAATACGCATCGGTTGCGTTGCGTGCGTTTTCCGAGGTCGAGACGGCGCTTGCCGACGAGCGGCATCTTGCGCAGATCGTCGACGCCCTGGCGCGAGCGGCCGAGCAGTCGGAAGCCGCCGAGCAGCTCGCGGCCGAGCGCTACTATGGCGGTCTGGAAAGCTACGTGACGGTTCTGCAGGCACAGCGCAGCTCGCTGGAGGCGCGCGCGGCGCTTCTGGATGCGCGGCGCCAGCGCCTGGAAACGCGGATCAACCTCTATCTTGCGCTCGGCGGCGGGTTCGCGGCGCCTGCGACGACCGACCGAGGCGGCCACGACGCCGGCAGACGCGAAGCGCGAAACGCCCCATCATCCACAGGCGAGCCGGCATAGCGGCGAATGCAGCCAGGCAGGGCTTCGTGACGGTATGAACAAGAAGGTTCTGTTTCCGCTGCTGACGCTGATGGGCACGATCGTGATCGCGGTGCTGATGGTCGTTGCGCGCCCGCAGGCCGAGCCCGAGATCCATACGCCGCCCGCGCCGCTGGTGCGCGTCGTGCGCGTCGAGGCCGCTGAGGAGCGTCTGATCGTTCGCGCGCAGGGGCGCGTGGCGCCGCGCACCGAGATCGATCTCGTTGCGGAAGTGTCGGGCAAGATCCTGGACGTCGCGCCGTCGCTGGCCAGCGGCGGCTTCTTTTCTGCCGGCGACGTCCTGGTTCGCATCGAAGCACACGACTACGAGCTGGCGGTGGAGCGCGCCAAGGCCGACGTCGCGCAGGCCGAGGTCAAGGTGGCGATGGAGGAAGCAGAGGCGGAGGTGGCGGTTCGAGAGTGGAAGTCGCTGCGGGGCGGGAATGCCCCGCCACTGGTGGCGCGGCGGCCGCAGATGGCCGAAGCGCGCGCACGTCTGGCGGCTGCGCGCGCCGTGCTCGAGCAGGCCAAGACCGATCTTGCGCGCACCGTCGTGCGAGCGCCGTTCGATGGCCGCGTGCGAAGCGAGCAGGTCGACAGGGGGCAGTACGTGGCGCGCGGCACGCCGCTGGCGCGCCTGTATTCGACCGATGCCGCCGAGATCCGCGTGCCGCTGCCGGATGAGGACCTGGCCTTTCTCGACGTCGATCTGGGGTTCCGCGGCGATGGCGCGCCGCCGGCAGGGCCCGAGGCCATCGTGCGCGCGCGCTTCGCAGGCCGCGAGCATCGCTGGAGCGGACGCATCGTGCGCACCGAGGGCCAGGTCGATCCGGCCACGCACGTCATCCACGCCATCGTCGAGGTGCGCGATCCGTACGCACGCGTGGATGCCGATCGTCCGCCGCTGGCTGCCGGAATGTTCGTCGACGTCGACGTGCTGGGAAAGAAGGTCGCGGGCGTGATCGCGGTTCCGCGGGCGGCCATGCGAGGCCCCGACCGCGTCCTCGTCGTCGACGAGAACGACCGCCTGCACTTCCGCGACGTGCGCGTGCTGCGCCGCGAGAGCGATCGCGTCCTGGTTGCCGAAGGGCTTCGCGGCGGCGAGCGGGTGTGCGTTTCGCCGCTGGAGGTTGCCGTGGAGGCGATGCAGGTGCGCGTGGAGGAGGGCAAGGCCGATGCAACGAGCAAGCCGCTGGCCATCGGCGTCACCGACGACGGTCAGGGGCACGGCACATGAACCGCGTCATCGCCTGGTTTGCGGCCAACAGCGTCGCCGCCAACCTGCTGATCGCCGTCATCTTCGTCGGCGGACTGCTGACGCTGCCCACGATCAAGCAGGAGATCTTCCCCGAGTTCGAGACCGACATGGTCACGGTGTCGGTGCTGTACCCGGGCGCTTCGCCGGCCGAGATCGAGGAGACCATCAACATCCGCATCGAGGAGAAGATCGCCGGGCTGGAGGGCGTCAAGAAGATCACCTCGACGGCCGCCGAGAACGTCGGCGCGGTCGTGGTGCAGGCGCAGACCGGAACGAGCCCTCGCGAGCTGCTCGACGACGTCAAGAGCCAGGTCGATGCCATCGACAGCTTCCCGGTCGAGGCCGAGGAGCCCATCGTCTCGGAGGTCACCATCCGCTACCACGTCATCTCGGTCGCCATCTACGGCGACACCGACGAGATGACGCTCAAGCGACTCGGCGAGCAGGTGCGCGACGAGCTGTCGGCGACGCCCGTCATCTCGCAGGTCGATCTGGTGGGTGCGCGCCCCTACGAGATCAGCATCGAAGTGTCCGAGGAGACGCTGCGGCGCTACGGCCTGACCTTCGATGAGGTCGCCGAAGTCGTTCGCCGCTCCTCGCTCGATCTTCCCGGCGGCTCCATCCGCGCGCAGGCGGGCGAGATCCTGCTGCGTACCAAGGGGCAGGCCTACGTCGGCGCCGAGTTCGAGAAGCTCGTGCTGCGCACGCGCCCCGACGGCACGCGGCTGCTGCTCGGCGACATCGCCACCATCCGCGACGCCTTTGCCGAGACCGACCAGGGCGCGCGTTTCGACGGCAAGCCGGCCGTGCTGCTCGACATCGGCAGAGTCGGCGATCAGAGCGCGCTCGAGATTTCGACGGTCGTGCGCGAGTACACCAGCAACATGCAGCGGCGCCTGCCGCCGGGCGTCTCCATCACGACCTGGAACGACGAGGCGCGCATCCTTCGCAGCCGCATCCACACGCTGGCCAACGACGGAATCCAGGGGCTGATCCTGGTGTTCGTCAATCTTGCGCTGTTCCTGCAGATGCGCCTTGCGCTGTGGGTGACGTTCAGCATTCCCGTCTCGCTGCTGGGAACGCTGTGGCTGATGCCGACGCTGGACATCTCGATCAACCTGCTGTCGCTGTTCTGCTTCATCATGGTGCTCGGCATCGTCGTCGACGATGCAACGGTGATCGCCGAGAACGTCTACAAGAAGAAGGAGGACGGCCTGCGCGGCCTCGACGCCGTCATCGCCGGCACCACCGAGCTGTCCAAGCCGGTGATCTTCGGCGTGCTGACGACGTGCTCGGCCTTCCTGCCGATGCTGTGGCTGCCCGGAGCCACCGGCAAGATCATGCGCACGTTTCCGCTGGCGGTGATCCCGGCGCTGCTGTTCTCGCTGGTCGACTCGCAGCTGACGCTGCCGGCCCACCTGCGGCACGTGGTCGCGCACGACGAGAAAAAGAACGTCGGGCCCATCGCGATGCGATGGCGCGCCATTCAGGACAAGTGCAACGCCGGCCTTCAGTGGTTCGTCGGCACGATCTACTCGCCGTTCCTCGAACGGGCACTGGAGTGGAGATACTGGACCGCATCGTTCGCGGCTTCGGTCGTCATTCTCGGCATAGCCGCGGTGATGGGCGGCTGGATCGGACTGGCCTGGTTCCCCGAGGCCGAAGCCGACAACGTCGTGGCGCTGCTGACGATGCCGCAGGGAACGCCGCGGGAAGTGACGGCGGGCGTGCTCGCGCGCCTGGAGGCGTCGGCCGAGCAGCTTCGCAAGGAGCTCGACGCGGAGACCGAGACGCCCGGCGGCGCGTTCCGGCACGTGCTGTCGACGGTGGGCGAGCAGCCGTACCGAGCCGCGCAGCGTCGCAACGCGGGCCTGTCCGAGGGCGCGAGCACGGGCTCCCACCTCGGCGAAGTGAACCTGCAATTGGCGGCGTCCGAGGAGCGCGACTTCGACAGCGCGATGGTCGCGCGGCGCTGGCGCGAGCTGACCGGTCCGGTGGCCGACGCGACCGAGCTGCTCTACACGGCAAGCCTGTTCAATCCGGGGCCGCCGATCGCCATTCAGCTCGCCAGCACGCACATGCACGACCTGCAGGAAGCGGCCTCGCGTCTGAAAAACGCCATCGGCCAGTATCCGGGCGTCTACGGCGTGGCCGACTCGTTCCGACCCGGCAAGGAAGAGATCAAGCTCGTCATCAAGCCCGAAGGCGAAGCGCTCGGACTGACGCTGTCGGACCTGGCGCGGCAGGTGCGCCAGGGCTTCTACGGCGAGGAGGCGCAGCGCGTCGCGCGCGGCCGCGAAGACATCAAGGTCATGGTGCGCTATCCCGAGGAGCAGCGCCGCACGCTGGCCACGCTCGAGGACATGCGCGTGCGCACTCCGTCGGGCGCCGAGGTTCCCTTCGCCACCGTCGCCGACGTGCAGTTCGGCCGTGGCTACGCGCTGATCGAACGTGCCGACCGCAGCAGGGTCGTGCAGGTGACGGCTGAGGTGGACCCGCGCGCCGGCAACGCGAACAAGATCGTGGCCGACGTGCAGAAGACGATCCTGCCGAGCCTGGTCTCGGACTACCCGGGCCTGACCTGGGACTTCGAGGGCGAGCAGCGAGAGCAGCGCGAGGCGATGTCGAGCATGATGGCCGGCCTCGGGGTCAGCCTGGTCATGATCTTCGCGCTCATGGCCATCCCGCTGCGCTCCTACATCCATCCGATGATGGTCATGAGCGCCATTCCGTTCGGCGTCATCGGCGCGATCTTCGCGCACGGCATGCTCGGGCTGGACCTTACGTTCCTGTCGATCTTCGGCATCGTCGCCCTGGTGGGCGTGGTGGTGAACGACAGCCTGGTTCTGGTCGACTACATCAACGAGCGGCGAGCGGAAGGACGGCCCGCGGTCGAGGTCGTGCGCGAGGCCGGCCCTGCGCGCTTCCGCGCAATCTTCCTGACTTCCTCGACGACGTTCATCGGCCTGGTGCCGATCCTGACCGAGCGCAGCCTGCAGGCGCAGTTCCTGGTGCCGATGGCCGTGTCGCTGGGTTTCGGCGTCGTCTTCGCGACGTTCGTCTCGCTGGTGCTGGTGCCGTGCCTGTATCTGATCGTCGAGGATCTGCGGCTGCTGCCGGCGATGGTGCGGCAGCGATCGCTGCGGCCGACGGTGACGCTGCCCGTGCTCGGTGCGCGCCCGCCGCGCCGGCCGCGGCCGGAAGCCGAGCAGTCCTAGGGATCACCGGCGCGCCAGCTGCGGCTGCTCGAGTCGGGCTGGCCGCGGCGCAATCACTCCTGCGGAGTGCGCTGCAGCGCTCCGAGCGGGAGCAGGATGTTGGCAGCGCCCGCCGCGGCGCCTTCGGTTGCACCGCCGCCGACCACCAGCGGCGCGGTGCCGTCCCATTTCTCGACGATCTGCAGGCCGATCAGCGAAGGGTTCTCCGTCAGCGCGCTGCCGCGGATGCGGATGGATTCGGCTTCGGCCTTGGCGCGGATGATCACCGTCTGCGCCTCGATCTCCGCCTTCTGCTGCGTGTACTTGGCCTTGGCCGCCTCCTGCTCCTGAACCATCTTGGCTTCGATGGCGGCCTCGAGCTCGTCGGTGAGCTCGAGGTTCTGGATGACGAGGTCCTGGATCTCCAGCAGATCGCCGACCTTGCTGCGGGCGGAGGAGAGCGCCTTCTGCTTGATGCCCTCCCGGTTCTTGACGATCGATTCGGCACTGCTGAGCGCCGTGACTTCCTTCAGCGCTTCCTGCACCCGGGGCGCAACGAGCGTTTCGAAAGGCTCGCCCGAGTACTCCTGAAAGATGCGCACGACCGACTGCTCCGGGATGCGCACGAGCACCTTGACCATGGCGTTGACCTGCTGCAGGTCCGACGAATAGCACTCGGCGACCAGGTCGCGCGTCTGCTGGCGGATGCTCATCGCGTAGATCTGCGTGAGGAAGGGAGTCTTGAATCCGAAGCCCTCGCCACGAAAGTCCGGCGAGACACGTCCCAGCCGTACCTCCACGCCGCGATGACCCGGCGGTACCTGGTAAGTGGCCGAGTAGGCGACAAAGGCAAGGAGAAGCGCGGCGAGGCCGAGCGCCGGCAGGTAACGCAGAATCGGGGGATTGGTAGCCGGCCCGAGCAGCCCGGGCGGCGGAAAGGGTTTGTTGGGATCGAAAGCCATGGACGCGATTAGGCTGGCGGGGGCATGTGCGGTCAAACCGCGGCGCAAGGAAGTCGGGCTGCGCTGGCGACGGCCCCGCCCGGCGCCGTCAGCGACGGGCGATCCCAGGACAGTGCTCTTTGCGCCCGAGATATCTTCGCCATAGTCGGTCATGCCGATGCCGATACCATCGTCGAAAGCGTTGCCGGCCCTCTACGCGAAGAGGATGCGCGCACGATCGGTTGCAATGGTCGTCGTCAGCCTCGTCGCCGCCTCCTGCAGCTCCGGCGGCGCCGTCTCGCCGACGACCAGGCGCGGGCCTTCCGCCGCGACTGCCTCGGTTGCTGTCTTCGTTCCGTCGTACCTGGTCACGCAGGACGGGCTTGCCTACGACGCCGGTCTCATCCTCGGCGCTCGCATCGTACGGGCGCTGGAGCCCGGCGTCGCCGCGGTCGAGCTCGTCGAGGCACCGACCGAGGCGGCTGCCATGGATCGCGCGCGCCGCGCGGGCGCCGAGCTCCTTTGTGTCGCCAGCATCGAGGAGTGGAAGGATCGGGACTCGACGTGGGCGGCCAGGCTGCCCGACCGGCTGACGCTCGAGATCGCGCTTCGCGATGTCGCCACCGGCGACCTCCTGCGCTCGGCATCGTACAAGGCACAGGGGCGTCAGCAGTACCTCAGCGGCAATCCGCCGCTCGAAGAGATGCTTGGCGACAAGTTCGAGCGCCTGGTGCGGGGACTGCTGCGCTACTGAGCTGTTGTCGATCGAGCGGCTGCGCGAAATGCACCTGCCGTCGGCGTACGGGTTTCCGGCTGCCGCCCGCTCCTTTTATAACCGCCGTATGTCGGCTTCCGCGCATCGTCTTCCACCATGGGTGGTCAGCGCAACGCCCCACCTGGCGGCCTCGGACTCGCTGAAGCGGCAGCTGCGCCAGGGCCGCCTCGTAACGGTGTGTGAGGAAGCCCGCTGTCCCAACATCGGCGAGTGCTTCTCCAGCGGCACCGCAACGTTCATGCTGCTCGGCGATACCTGCACGCGCCGCTGCCAGTTCTGCTCGGTCGCCACGGGCCGGCCGCTGCCGCCCGATCCCGACGAGCCCTCGCGAGTGGCGGAGACCGCGGCGGCGCTGGGCCTGCGCTACATTGTCGTGACCACCGTTGCCCGCGACGATCTGGCCGATGAAGGAGCAGGGCAGTTCGCGGCCACCATCACCGCTCTGCACGAGCGCATCGCCGGCTCGCAGGTCGAGGTGCTGACGGCCGATTTCAACGGGCGCCGCGAGCTGATCGAGCAGGTTCTTGCGGCTCGGCCTGAGGTCTTCGGGCACAACATGGAGACGGTTCGCCGTCTGACGCCCGAAGTCCGCGGGCGCGCGAAGTACGAGCGCTCGCTCGAGGTGCTGCGCATCGCGGCGCAGGCGCCGCGGTCCGACGGCTGCGGCGTGGTCAAGACCGGCATCATGGTGGGCTTCGGCGAAACGCGCGCCGAGATCAGCGAAACGCTCCGCGACATCCGCGCCACCGGCTGCGAGCTGCTGACCATCGGCCAGTATCTACGGCCGACGCGGGAGCATCGACCGGTCTCGCGCTATCTTCCGCCGGAGGAGTTCGACGAGCTGGCGTGCGAAGCACGCGAGCTCGGCTTTTCCGAAGTGGCCTCGGGGCCGCTGGTGCGCTCCTCCTATCGTGCCGACCGGCTCTACGCAGCCTCCGCGGGACCGCAGCGATGAGCATCGGCTGCGCGCGCCTGGTCACCGCGTGCAGGGGCGCAGGACGATGAGCCGCGATTTCGCGCGCATCAAGCGCCTGCCGCCGTACGTCTTCAACGTCGTCGGCGAGCTGAAGATGGCGGCGCGGCGGCGCGGCGAGGACATCATCGACCTGTCGATGGGCAATCCCGACGGCGCCACGCCGCGCCACATCGTCGAGAAGGCGACCGAGGCGCTGACCAAGCCGGCCAATCATCGCTACTCGGTATCGCGCGGTCTCTACAAGCTGCGTCTGGCCGCGTGCGACTGGTACCGCCGGAAGTGGGGCATCGAGCTGGATGCCGACGCCGAGATGATCTGCACGATGGGCGCCAAGGAAGGCCTTGGCCATCTCGTGCTGACGCTCGTCGGTCCCGGCGATACCGTCGTCTGCCCGTCGCCCACATATCCGATCCATCAGTATTCGGTCGTGATCGCCGGCGCCGATCTGCGCCACGTGCCGCTGCTGCCGGGGCAGGACTTCTTCGACAGCCTGGTGGAGGCGGTGCGCGATGCGTGGCCGCGGCCCAAGCTGCTGATCCTGAGCTTCCCCGCAAATCCGACCACGGCCGTGGTGGACCTGTCGTTCTTCGAAAGGGTGGTCGAGTTCGCCCGCGACAATGACCTCATGGTCATCCACGACAACGCGTATGCCGAGCTGGTGTTCGACGGCTACCAGGCGCCGAGCCTGCTGCAGGTGCCGGGAGCCAAGGAGGTCGGCGTGGAGCTGTACACGCTCTCCAAGACCTACAACATGCCCGGGTGGCGCGTCGGCTTCGTAGCGGGCAACGCCGAAATGATCGCTGCGCTGGCGCGAGTGAAGTCGTACTACGACTACGGAATGTTCAACCCCGTGCAGATCGCGGCCATCGCCGCGCTCAACGGCCCGCAGGACTGCGTCGCGGAGATCGTGGCCACGTATCGCGAGCGACGCGATTCGCTGATCGCCGGGCTGGCGCGCGTCGGATGGGAGGTGCCGAGTCCCAAGGCGACGATGTTCGTGTGGGCGCGCATTCCGGACGAATTCGTGAAGATGGGCTCGCTCGAGTTCACCAAGCTCGTGCTGGCCGAAGCCAAGGTGGCGGTGTCACCCGGAATCGGCTTCGGCCCGTATGGCGACGAGTACGTCCGTTTCGCGCTGATCGAGAATCCCCATCGCATGCGGCAGGCGATTCGCGGGCTGCGGCGGCTGTTCGGCGGCGAGTAGGCGCGGCTACGGCGAGCAGGCGCGGCCGCGATCGCGCTCAAGGATGCAGCGATGCTGCACGCTCCTGCGCTGCCAGGACGCGCAAGTCGCGCTGCGAGATCTGCGAACGTCCCAGCTGCTTGCGCGCCTGTCGCAGGCGCTCGAGCAGCGCGCGATCGGTGACGAGCCGTCTTGCGTTGGCGGGCGCCAGCTCGGCGGCACCCATGGCCAGCGCAGGCCTTCCGTCTGCCGTGCGTGCGTGGATTCGCACCTCGACGCGGCACACGGGCTCGCTCCACAGCGAAGCCGGAACCGCCACCTGCACCAACGTCCAGCCTCGCGGCTCCATGCTCTGACGCGACATCGCCGTCGCCGCGAGCTGCGCCGGCAGGGCCCGGTCGAGGTCGGCGCAAGCAAAGCCCCGCAGCGTGACGTGGTCGAGCGTCGCGCCCGACCCGTCGCCGGCGATTTCCATCTGCACGAGCGCCGCTTCTTCGTCCGATGCCTTGACCGCGAACGGCTGCGTGCGCGTCCGCAACCAGGTCGTTCCGCTGCGGCTGGCCAGCCACCATGGATTGGCGAGGGTCACGGCCGCACGAGCGGAAACGTCTGCGTCGTCGGCTACGGCCTGAGCCTGCACGACCCACGTCGCCGTCGCACGCGGCTGCCACGGCATCGAGTAGTCGTGAACGAGAACGGGCTCGGTGGTCGTGGCCAGAGTGCCGTCGCCTGGCAGCCACCGATACGCCCTGGCCCGCACGCCCGAGGACGGGTGGACGTAGCGCAGGGCAACGCGGCCGTCGCCGACGTCGTCGACCTCGATGGACGGCTCGGAGACGTCGCAATCGGCAACCTTCACGCGCCGTCGCTCGATGTGGATGCCGTCGGCCCAGTCGCGAGCGACGATGCCGATGCGCCTGCGGCCGGCGCGCCCGAGACGAACCATTGCCGCCGTCCCGGCCGTGCCGGCGATGGAGACCTTCGCATCGCGAGCGTGCGGCAGGAGCCGCACGCGTACCTGCACGCTTTGTCCTCGGCACGGCTGCTGCGGATCGATCGACACCGACTCGATGAGCGGTTTGCGATCAACCTCGACCGCAGCGCGCGCCTGCGGCAGCGACGGCCGCGCGGCCAAGGACAGATGGGATGCACCGCGACCGACACCGTCACCGGCCGCAGGCGTCGTCATCGCTGCACACGCGGCAGCGGCAACGGCGATGCGCACGGCCGCTTTCACCACAGGATGTACTCGGTTTCGTTCCACGTCGTGCCCAGCACGTTCATCGGCTCGATGACACTGAACGGCGTCTGCACCGCGCCGTTGGGATTGACCACGTGGTCGCCGGCCTCGATGAAGCCGTTGCCCCATGGCGCTTCTCCCGAGCCGGTGACGTCGAACTCCTCGGGCAGCAGGTTGTCGGGCGAGACGGTGTTGGCCGAACCGACGCCCGATTCCCAGGTATCGGTGTTGTCGTCGCAGCCCAGGCCCGCAAAGCAGTTGGTGACCTGATTGGCGATCTTGTTGGCGCTTCCGGTGAGGAAGTTGCCGATCGCCTGCCAGAAGCCGAGCCCGGCCTTGATGTCGTCCTTGATCTGATCGTGGAGGATCTCGGCCACGTCGTTGCGGATGGACGCGCCGTAGAACGTCTCGGTCAGGACGAAGCCGACGTCGGTGTAGGCGTAGTGGACCAGCCCCGAGCACATCGTGCCTTTGAGGTCGTCGGTGTCGTAGTCGTTGGTGCCTGGCCCGGCGTAGGGCAGGACCATGCCATCGAGGCCGCTGTAGTCGCTGATCTTGTAGTAGCCCTCGGTGGCCAGTGCGACGTCGGCGGCGGCCTCGGCGCCGGCCTGGCTGATGATGTCCGGCGCGGTTTTCAGCAGCAGGCCGCTGTAACCCAGACGTTCGGTGGCCAGTGCCGAAGACACCGATTCGCTGGTGATGCCTGGCTGAGCGTTGCGCAGCACGGCCGGCTTCAGCTTGTTGTTGCTCTCGAGGTCGTCCTCGTCGATCTCGTCGTAGGAGGTGTTGTGCCGGATCTCGCTCGGCGAGGTGAAGATGACGGCGTGCCGGTGGTTCTGGCCGAGCGTGTTCATGATCAGCCGCACGATGTCCTCGCCGCCTCCGTCCGAGACCGGAACCAGACCGACGGCGCCCTTGGCGGCATTGGTTACCTGCGGGTCCGTCATCTCCCAGACGATGCAGCGGCAACGGCAGCCGCGCACGCCGATCGTCACGCCCGGCGGACGCGACTCCTCGTCGCGCAGCACCGCGCGCATGCTGACGAGCTGGCCGTCACGCGCCAGAGTCACCAGCTGTTGCTTGTCGGTCTGCGCCGGAACGTCGATCAGACTTCCGTCGGGCTGAAGCCTTCGCAGATCATCGCGCTTGTTGAAGCGCGCGAGCTTGGTGGTTTTCGATGCCAGGCCCGCCGCGACCAGCTTGATCTGGGAGAAGCAGCCCGCGCCGTCGACGACCTCGATCGTTCCGCCGAGCTCGTCTTCGCAACGGTCGACCCGCTCGCTGCCGCAGCGGACTTCGTCCCAGTCCAGGACGTAGACGTGGGGATTGAGGGAATTGTAGATCTCGCGCAGGTCTGCCGGATCCGGCATCACCAGATCTTCGCCGGGGTCGGGCGGGTCCTCCACGCCGGCGATCGCCGGGAACGGCTGAGCGAGAAGGAAAGCGAGTGCGAGAACGGCAATGTTGAGCATGCGCCAAGCCTAACGACGCAGCGCCACGGCTAGCAACGGAGTCGACGCGGATTTTTCCGTCGCGTCGCTCTGCCGGCGCCGCCTGGCGGACGCGCAACGGCGGTTGCTCGCCCGCAGCGGTCCTTGTACCTCGGGAAACGGCCGCCCGCCCGGCGGCCATCACCGCGAGACGAGGAGATCCATGGCCAAGAAAGAGATCGGGGTAGGCCTCATCGGCTTCGGGACCATCGGCACGGGCGTCGTGCGGGTGCTGCGCGACAACGCTGCCAGCATCAAGGCCCGTCTCGGCGTGCCGCTGCGCCTGGCCAGGATCGCCGACCTCGACATCAAGACCGATCGCGGCGTCAAGGTGCCCAGGGAGATGCTGACGACCAACGCCCGCGAGCTGATCCACGATCCGGCCGTCGACATCGTCGTCGAGCTGATCGGAGGGCTGGAGCCGGCGCGGACTTTCCAGCTCGAAGCGCTGCAGGCGCGCAAGGCGGTGGTGACGGCCAACAAGGCCGTGCTTTCCGCGCACGGCGTCGAGCTCGCCACCGCCTCGGAGCGGAACGGGGTGGGGCTGGGGTTCGAGGCCAGCGTCGGCGGCGGCATCCCCGTCATCCGGACGCTCAAGGAAGCGGTGGCCGGCGACCGCAACCTCGAGGTCTACGGCATCGTCAACGGCACCTGCAACTTCATCCTGACCGAGATGGCCGCGGGCGCCGGCGAGTTCGCGGACGTGCTCACGCGCGCGCAGAAGATGGGCCTTGCCGAGGCCGATCCCAGCTACGACGTCGATGGCCTGGACTCGCTGCACAAGCTCGTGATCCTGACGACGCTGGCGTTCGGCAAGCTCATCGATCCCAAGCAGGTGCACGTCGAAGGCATTCGCACCGTCTCCGGCATCGACATGGCCTACGCGCGCGACTTCGGCTACACGATCAAGCTACTGGCGGTGGCCCGGCAGACCGACGGCGGCATCGAGGCGCGCGTCCATCCGGCCATGGTGCCCAACTCGCACCTGCTCTCGAAGGTCTCCGGTCCCTTCAACGCGGTGTGCCTGCGCGGCAGCGCGCTCGGCACGTCCGTCTACTACGGCCGCGGCGCAGGAATGATGCCCACGGCTACGGCCGTGGTCGCCGATCTCATGGACACCGCGCGCGTGCTGGTGGCCGGCGGCTCGCCGCTGGTGCCGCCGTTCGGGCAGCCCACCGGCAACCTGCAGAAGGCCAAGGTCGTGCCGATGAGCAGGATCGAGCACGAGCACTACATCCGCTTCCAGCTCAGCGACAAGCCCGGCGCGCTGGCCAAGATCACCTCGATTCTGGCCAAGGTCGGCATCAGCATCGCCACCGTGGCGCAGCACGAGAAGCCGAGTCAGGGCGCGGTGCCGGTGGTCATGCGCACGCACCGGACGAAGGAAGCGGCGCTGGCAAAGGCGTTGGCCGCCATCGCCCGGCTGCGCGAGGTGCGGGCCAGGCCGGCGGTGATCCGGGTGGAGGAGAAGCTGGGCGAGGAGGGTTGAGCGCTCAGCGCGCGTCGTCGGCAAAATCGGACGGCATTCCGCCAGACGGCGAAGCGTCCGTCGGCTGCGACGCGTCGATGCCCATTCCCGCTGCACCGACCAGCAACGCCCGCAGCGTATCGGCAGCCTCGGTCATCTCGGCGATCTTCTGTTCCTGCCGCGCCTTGCGCTCGGGCTCCCAGCCGCCGAGGGCGACGCGTTTCGCCACGGATATCGTCTCCTGCAGTGCACGGACGGCCTGGAACAGCGCTTCCTCGACTGCTTCTGGCTGCGCGTGCGCCAGCGATTGCAGCGAGAAAGCGTGGCCGGTGTGACAGCGGAAGCGGTTTTCGCCGTCGACCTCGCACAGCGTGCCGTGGCAGGACGGGCATGCGAGCTCCGACGGTTTTCCGATTTCGTCCATCGCGCTCATGTCGCGCTCCAACATCGCAAACTGCGTTTCCAGCTTGATGCGGTTCGGCACCGGATAGCCATCCCGCGCGGGAGCCGGCTGGCGGGCCAGACGCGACAGCAGCTGCGGCATCCGCGCCAGCGGCACGCAATGATCCACCTCCGTGGCCGCGAGGGCATGGGCCGGCATCGATGGAAAGAGAGCATCCGCGGGATCCTGCACGACGGTCAAGCCGCCGCACGTCTTGATCGCAGAGAGGCCGGCCGAGCCGTCATCGAGATTGCCGGTCAGCACGACGCCGATCACCCTGGTGCCGAACTCCCAGGCCGCCGATCGGAACAGCACGTCCACCGCCGGTCGGTGAAGATTCTCCCTGGGGCCGCGAACGGTGCGGATGCGCCCGCCGTGCACGAGAAGGTGATGATCCGGAGGCGCCACGTAAACGGTTCCGCGTGCGATGTCGCCGCCGTCGCGCGCGGTCTCCACGGTCAGCTGCGTGTTCTTCTGCAGCAGCGAGGCCAGACGTGTGTCGCGATCGGGCGTCAGATGCTGGACCACGAAGATCGCCGCCGGCAGGTCCGCCGGCAGCTCTTCCATCAGCCGGGTGAGCGTGCGGTAGCCGCCAGCCGAGGATCCGATGACGATGATGTCGTGGCCGGCCATGACGCATCAGACGAGTCGTGCAGACGGCGCTCGGGCGCAGATGAGAGCGATGATGCGGCTCGTCTCAGGGAACACGCTAACAGTCGGGCGGGGCGGTGGAAGGCGGCGAGCTCGCTTTTTGGCCACGCGAGCGAACGATTGTGCGGATGTGGGGGACCGCTCAGCGGCGCTGCGTGTCCGGCACCTTGTGCGGATACGGACAATCCGCGAACAGCGGGCATTCGCTGCACTTGGGCTTTCGCGCCACGCATATGCGGCGGCCGTGGAAGATCATTGCATGAGAGAACCGGGTCCAGTCCTTCTTCGGGACCAGAGACATCAGATCGGTTTCGATCTTGACCGGGTCGCTGTTGGCCGTCAGCTCGAGCCTTTGCGAGACGCGCGAGACGTGCGTGTCGACGACGATGCCGGGAACGTCATAGGCGTTGCCGAGCACGACGTTGGCGGTCTTGCGGCCGACGCCCGGCAGCTCGACAAGCTCTTCCATCGTCCGCGGCACGCGGCCGCCATGGGTCTCGTGCAGGGCTCCTGCCAGGCCCAGAAGAGAACGAGTCTTGGCCTTGTAGAAACCGGTGGACTGGATGAGCTTCTCGAGCTCGGCAGGCCGCGCAGCCGCCATCGCCTTCGGGCTCGGATACTTTCGGAACAGCTCGGGCGTGACCTTGTTGACGCGCTCATCGGTACATTGTGCCGACAGCACGGTGGCGCAGATCAGCTCGAAGGGATTGCCGAAGTCGAGGGCGCACCTGGCATCGGGGTGCGCGGCGAAGAGCTTGCGCACGATGCGGCGCGCTCGTGCCTTGCGTTCCGGCGGAGCTTCCCTGGCCACGCCGGCTTCCGTAGCAGCCGTGCCCGGCGGCCGCCAGGGTTGCGGCAAAGAGACGGCAGCGTGTGCATAGCCACCGACCTTGGCTCAACGCGCGCTCACGGACAGGTGCGCGTGCGGCCAGCTCTCGCCGAGTCGCGGAGGATCCGCGGGCCGCGAGCGGCCGCTGCCGCTTGCGGCACGCGCAGACTCCCTGCAGCCGCAGGATTGGAGACACGACCGGTAGCCAGTACAACGGGGCTGCCTATGGCACCGCCCGGCCCAGCATCGCCGGCGGCGGGTCAAGGACCATGAGATGAGCTGGCCAGGCCTGATCGAGTACTACCGCGACCGCCTGCCCGTGGGCGACCTTGCGCCGGTCACGCTGCACGAGGGCAACACGCCGCTCATCGAGGTCCCGCGCCTTGCCGAGCACCTGGGCCTGAAGGCGCAGGTATTCGTCAAGTACGAAGGCCTGAACCCGACCTGCTCCTTCAAGGACCGAGGCATGACCATGGCCATCACGATGGCTGTGGCCGAGGGCGCCACCGCCGTCATCTGCGCCTCCACGGGCAACACGTCGGCTTCGGCGGCCGCCTACTCGGCGCGCGCCGGCCTGGACTGCTTCGTCATCATCCCCGACGGCAACATCGCTCTCGGAAAGCTCAGCCAGGCTGTCATGCATGGCGCCAAAGTGCTTGCCGTCCAAGGCAATTTCGATGACGCGTATCGCATCGTCTCGGGCGTGGCCGAGCGCCGGCGCGTGACGGTGGTGAACTCCATCAACCCGTTTCGCCTCGAGGGGCAGAAAACGGCGGCATTCGAGATCTGCGAGGCGCTCGGACGCGCGCCCGACTACCATGTCCTGCCCGTAGGGAATGCCGGCAACATCACCGCGTATTGGATGGGTTACACCGAATACTTCGACTCGGGCGTGACCAATGGGAAGCCGAAAATGATGGGCTTTCAGGCAGCCGGCGCCGCGCCCATCGTCCGTGGCCATCCGGTGGGAGCGCCGGAGACGGTCGCCACCGCGATCCGTATCGGCAATCCCGTCTCCTGGAAGAAAGCCGAGGCGGCGCGCGACGAGTCCGGAGGCGTCATCGACATGGTTACCGATGCCGAGATCATGGAGGCGTACCGGCTCCTGGCGGCCAGCGAAGGCGTGTTCGCCGAGCCTGCCTCGGCCGCGTCCATCGCGGGGCTGCGAAAGCTCGCCGACAGGGGCGCCATCGCCGCCGGCGCCATCGTGGTCTGCACCCTTACCGGCCACGGCCTGAAAGATCCTGACAGCGCCATTCGATCCTGCCCCGAGCCCGTGCGTGTCCCGGCCGACCTGGACACAGTGCTGGACGTCATGGGACTGTAGGGAGCAGCCCTCGATGGAAAGAAACCTCGCTCTCGAGCTCGTCCGTGTCACCGAGGCCGCCGCCCTGGCGGCCGCGCGCGAAAACGGCCGCGGCGATGAGATGGCGCCCGAGCGCGCGGCGGCGCAGGCCATCTCGCATGCCTTCACGGCAGTGGGCGCATTCCAAGGCGAGATCGTGCTCGGCGATGCGGTGCATGGTGTGGGCGACGCGCTGATCACCGGCACGCGTCTGGGCTCCTCCGGCGTCGAGGTCGAAGTCGCCGTGGACGCGCTCGAAGGCGCGACGAGCTGCGCGCTCGGCGGGCCCAACGCGATGTGCATCATGGCGCTGGCCGACGTCGGCTCCTTCCTGCGCTGCCCGCAAGGCTCCTACATGGACAAGATCGCGGTGGGCCCCGACGGCGTCGGCGTGGTCGACCTGGATCTGTCGCCGGCCGAGAACCTCCGGCGCCTGGCCGAAGTGCGAAAGTGCTATGTCGAGGATCTGACGGTGGTGATCCTCGATCGGCCGCGACACGACGCGCTCATCGAGCAGGTTCGCGAAGCGGGCGCGCGCGTGCGGCTGATTCCGCACGGCGACGTCGCCGCCGCGATGGCAACCGGCAAGGAAGATTCGGGCGTGGATCTGCTTCTCGGCACCGGCGGCGCGACCCAGGGCATCGTCTCGGCCGTCGCCATCAAGTGCCTGGGCGGGTTCATGCAGTGCCGCTTCGTGCCGCGCGGCAACACCGACCGCGACGAGCTCTACCGGCTCGGCATCAAGGATGCCTCCGTCAAGCTCGACATCGAGGACATGGCCAGGGGCAACGTCATGCTGGCCGCCACCGGCGTCACCGACGGTGCGTTTCTGAAGGGCGTCAAGTTCACCAAGGGCGGCGCAATCAGCAACTCCGTGGTGATGCGCTCGCAGAGCGGAACGGTGCGCTACCTGGAGACGCACCACCGCTTCGAGTTCAAGCCGAGCTATTGAGACGGAACGCGAGGGTGTGATGAGCACGGCCAGCGCCGCACAGATCGAGTGGGGAGAGTGCTGGCTCGAGCCAGCGGCGCTGCCGGCGCCGCTGGAAGCGGAGATCAAGGCCGCTACCGGAGGAATGCTGCTGGCGTGGGGGCCGCGGCTCGGACGCGTGCCGTGGGTGGTGCGCACGTTCGCCGGCTCGGTCGATGGCAGGCTGGCCCACATGCCGCTTCGGCTCTGGGATCTCATCCATTTCGCCGTCAGCCAGGACAACTCGTGCCGCTATTGCTACGGCGCCACGCGCACGGTCCTTCGCGTACTCGGATACAAAGACGACATGATCGACCGCATCGAGCGCGATGCTCATCTGGCCGATCTGACGGCGGCCGAGGTGGCGGCGCTGCGTTTCGCCCGTAAGCTCTCCAACGCCAATCCCAGGCCCGCTGCCGCCGACATGCAGGCATTGCTCGATGCGGGGCTGACGCGCGCCGCCATTTCCGAGATCGCCGCCTGTTCGGCCTTCTCCAGCTACTCGAACCGGCTCTCGACCATGTTCGCGCTGCCGCCCGAGTCCATGGAGCACATGCTGGACAATCCGCTGATGCGCCTTGCGCGGCCGCTGCTGGCGCGCAAGTTCAGGCTCAAGCGCCACGCGCCTTTCGCGCTGCCGGTGCGCAACGACCCGCCTTTCGTCCGCCTGGTGCGCGCGCTGGACGGCTGCTACGCCGCCCACCTGCTTCGCTCCGCGATCGATGAATCGCTGGCATCGCCGGTGTTGCCGCGGCGGAGCAAGCTGCTGATGGTTGCCGTCATCGGTCGCGCGCTCTCGTGCGACTACGTCGAAGAGGAAGCCCGCCGCGAGCTGCAGGCGGAGGGGCTCGGATCGGGCGAGGTCACGCAGATCCTGACCAACCTGGCCTCGCCGCGTCTGGATGCCAGGGAGGCGCTGCTGGTTCCCTACGCGCGCGAGACGGTGCGATACCGGCCCATCGAGATCCAGGCCCAGACGCGGAAGCTGGCGGCATCGCTGCCGGCCGAAGAGGTCATCGAAGCCGCGGGGATGGCAGCCACAGCCAATTCGGCCGCTCGTCTGAGCGTGCTGCTGCAGATGTGCTGACCCTCCTGGCGGCGATAGCATCGGCCGTCGCGGCAGCGTCGCTGTGGCAGCTTCGAAGAGTCGCCGGGCGCCTCGAGGATCTGGAGCTGCGCCTGCGGCGCTCGACGACCGAGCTGGAGACGCTCGAGAATGCCTTCACCCGCTTCGCTCCCCACGAGATCGTCGAGCGCATCATCGCCGACGGCATCGCCACCGAGGCCGAGACCAAGGACATCACCATCCTGTTCGCCGACCTCAAGGACTTCACGCCCATGGCCGAGGAGCTCGAGCCGTCGCAGTTGATGGTGGTGCTCAACGGCTATTTCGAAAGCATGGGGCAGGCCATTGCCGCCAACCGCGGCTACCTCTCCAAGTTCATCGGCGACGGGCTGCTGGCGCTGTTCGGAGCGCTCGAGCCCAACCCCTGGCACACCAACGACGCGCTTCACGCGGCGCTGGCGATGCGTGCGGCGCTGACGGCGTACAACGAGCGTCTTCGCGAACAGGGCCTGCCCACGCTGGCGATGGGCATGGGAATTCACCGCGGTCCGGTCGTGGCCGGCGTGCTCGGGACGTCCAGCGTCAAGGAGTACGGCGTGCTCGGCCGCAACGTCAACGTCGCCTCGCGCGTCGAGGATCTGACGCGCGTGCACGGCACCGACATCCTGGTCACCGAGGCGGTACGGATCCGCTGCGACCCGCGCTTCCAGCTGCGCGAGATGCCGCCGGCCGAGGCCAAGGGCATCGCCGAGCCCGTCGTCACCTATTGCCTGACAGGCTTCGATCCGGCCTGAGCGGAGCGACGGCGGAAGCCATCCATGGGTCGGAGCGTATCGGCGCGACCGGTCCCTGCACGTCGACCAACATCGTCGAGTCGCGTCCGCACTTCCTATGCCCCCGATTTTCCTAACGATACCGTCCCGGCTATAGTCCCGCGTCCTTTTCCAAGGGACACGAGGCATTCATGAGTAGCGGCAACGCAGCGCGAAAGTTCGATCCCAGGCCGATCCGCCCCAAGCACTCGACCATCTCCGGCATGGAGCTGAACGAGTGCTACGGCGCCTCCGATGTGCACGGCGAGATCGGCGAGCCCGGCAAGTACCCCTTCACGCGCGGCGTCTATCCGACGATGTATCGCACCAAGCCCTGGACGATGCGTCAGTTCGCGGGCTTCGGCAGCGCCGCCGACACCAACGAACGCTTCAAGTACCTGCTCGCCCACGGCGGCGGTGGCCTCTCCACCGCCTTCGATATGCCGACGCTGATGGGCTACGACGCCGATCATCCCCGCGCCGAAGGCGAAGTGGGACGCGAGGGCGTTGCCGTCTCCACGATCGAAGACATGGAGACGCTTTTTGCCGGCATCCGTCTGGACGAGGTTACCACCTCGATGACGGTCAACTGTTCGGCCTCCATTCTTCTGGCGATGTATCTGGTGGTGGCCGAGCGTCAGGGCTGCGACTGGAAGAAGCTCGGCGGGACCATCCAGAACGACATGTTCAAGGAGTTCATCGCGCAGAAGGAGTGGATCTGCCCGCCCGAGCCGGCGCTGCGCATCGTCACCGACATGATCGAGTTCTGCACGCGCGAGGTGCCGCGCTGGCATCCGGTGTCGGTCAGCGGCTACCACATCCGCGAAGCCGGCGCGACGGCGGTGCAGGAACTGGCCTTCACGCTGGCCGACGGCATCGGCTACGTGCAGGCAGCCGTGGAGCGCGGCCTCGATCCCGACGAGTTCGGCCCACGCATCAGCTTCTTCTTCAACGTCCACAACGACTTCCTCGAGGAGATCGCCAAAATCCGCGCCGCTCGCCGCCTGTGGGCCCGCATCATGCGCGAGCGCTTCGGCGCCAAGACCGATCGCGCCTGCCTGCTGCGCACGCACGCGCAGACCTCGGGCGTTTCGCTGACCGCGCAGCAGCCGCTCAACAACGTCGTGAGAGTCACGGTACAGGCGCTGGCCGCCGTGCTGGCCGGCGTGCAGTCGCTGCACACGAACTCGCTCGACGAGACTCTGGCGCTGCCTTCGCAGGAGGCGGTGACGGTGGCGCTGCGCACGCAGCAGATCCTCGCCGAGGAAAGCGGCGTGGTGAACACCGTCGACCCGCTCGGCGGCAGCTACGCCATCGAGGCGCTGACCGACCGCATGGAGCGCGAGGCGCAGGAGTACATCCGGCGCATCGACGAGATGGGCGGCATCGTCCGCGCCATCGAGATCGGCTATCCGCAGGCGGAGATCGCCGATGCCGCCTATGCCTTCCAACAGGCCACCGACCACGGCGAATACATCACCGTCGGCGTCAACGGCTACACGATGGAGGAGGCTCGGGCCCTGGAGATCCTCAAGATCGACCTGTCCGTCGAGCGCGACCAGCGCGCCAAGGTCGCCTCTTTCAAGGCCCGTCGCGATAAGGCCGAGGTTGCCCGGCGCATCCAGGCGGTACGCGACGCAGCGGCGGACGGAACGAACCTGATGCCCCCCATCGTCGATGCGGTGCGGGCGGGCGTGACGGTCGGGGAGATCTCGGACGTCTACCGCGAGGTCTTCGGCGTCTACCAGGACCCCGCCACCATCTGATCGCAGGGATTGGAAGAGGAAAAGGAGCAAAGGTGTCGGAAAACGTTCTCAGAATCCTGGTAGCCAAACCCGGCCTGGACGGTCATGATCGGGGCGCGAAGATCATCGCGCGGGCGCTGCGGGACGCGGGCTTCGAAGTCATCTACACGGGTCTGCATCAGACGCCGGAGATGATCGCCGAGACCGCCGTCCAGGAGGATGTCGACTGCGTTGGCCTGTCGATCCTGTCGGGCGCGCACATGACGCTGTTCCCGAAGATTCTCGAGCTCCTCAAGGCCAAGGGCGTAGGCGAGATTCCCGTCTTCGGCGGTGGCATCATCCCGGAAGAAGACATTGCGGAGCTGAAGTCGCTGGGGATCAAAGAGGTCTTCACCCCGGGCGCCAGCACCAAGGACATCGTGGACTGGATCAAGACCAACATTCAGGCGCGAGACTGAGCACCGCCGGGTGCGTAGGATGCTCGGAGGCGTCTTGCGCGCTTCGGAGCGAGCGCGGCATGCCAAGGAGGCAGCCGCAGCAAGGAGGATACGAGTTTGAGCAAGGCAGTCATCGTAAGTGCAACGCGAACGGCCATCGGCAGCTTCGGCGGAGCGTTTGTCGACAAACCCGCCCCGGAGCTGGGCGGGCTGGCCGTCGCGGAAGCCATTCGCCGGGCCGGCATCGACGCGTCCTCGGTCGATGAGGTCATCCTTGGCAACGTGCTGGCGGCGGGCCTGGGCCTGAACCCGGCGCGCGTGGCGGCCCTGAAGGCCGGCGTGCCCAAGGAGGTCCCGAGCTACGGCGTCAACAAGGCGTGCGGCTCGGGGCTGAAGGCAGTCGCTCTGGCTGCACAGGCGATCGCCTGCGGCGACGCCGAGTGCATCGTGGCCGGCGGCATGGAGAACATGAGCCAGGCGCCGTACCTGCTGTCCAAGGCGCGGTACGGCTACCGCATGGGCCACGACCAGATCGTCGATTCCATGATCTCCGACGGCCTGTCGTGTCCCATCACGTTCACGCACATGGGCATCACCGCCGAGAACGTGGCTGGCAAGTACGGCATCTCGCGCGAGGCGCAGGACGAGTTCGCCGCCGCCAGCCAGCGCAAGGCCGGCGAGGCGCAGGCCTCGGGCGCCTTCGACGAGGAGATCTTCGCCGTCGAGATTCCGCAGAAGAAGGGCGATCCCATCAAGGTCACCAAGGACGAGCACGTGCGCGCGAGCACGACCATCGACGTGCTGGCCAAGCTCAAGCCGGCCTTCAAGAAGGACGCGGGCACGGTCACGGCCGGCAATGCTTCGGGCATCAACGACGGCGCCGCGGCGCTGGTGGTGATGTCGGAAGCGCGCGCCAAGGCCGAACGCCTGACGCCTCTGGCGTACATTCGCGGCGCGGCCTCTGCCGGCGTCGACCCGGCCATCATGGGCATGGGCCCGTGGCCGTCCTCGGAGAAGGCGCTGGCCAGGACCGGCATCAAGAAGGAGGACATCGGCCTGTGGGAGCTCAACGAGGCTTTCGCGGCGCAGTCGCTGGGCGTGCTGGCCGAGCTCAAGATCGACCCGTCCCGGGTCAACGTGAATGGCGGCGCGGTCGCGCTCGGACATCCCATCGGCGCAAGCGGCGCGCGCGTGCTGGTGACGCTGCTGCACGCGATGAAGAAGCGCGACGTCAGCCTCGGCCTCGCCTCGCTGTGCATCGGCGGCGGCCAGGGCATCGCGCTCATCGTCGAGCGCGCCTGACCAGTGAGTGAGCCGGAGCAGGGTGCCGTCGGCGCGTTCTTCGACGTCGATGGCACCCTGCTTCGCGTTCACTCGGGCAGTCTCTACGTCGCCGATCTTCGCCGCCGCGGCCTGCTCTCGGCCACCGATCACTGGCGGTTCATCTATCTCGCCGTCACGTATCGACTCGGCCTTCTGAGCATGAAGCGGCTCGGTGACGTCGCCGGCCGCTGGCTGCGCGACCGTGACGAGCAGTCGGTGGTCGCACACTGCGGGCAGTGGTACCAGGAACAGGTCCGGCCGCACTTCAATCCCTGCGTTCTGCAGCATCTGCGCGAGCACGCTCAGCGCGGACACGTGGTGGCGCTGCTGACGGCGGGTACCCGCTACCTCAACGATTTCATCGCCGCCGAGCTCGGCATCGATCACGTCCTGGCCACCGAGCTCGAGGTCTGCGACGGCCGCTTCACCGGCCAGGCGGTGCTGCCGCTGTGCTACGGCAGGGGAAAGATCGAACGGGCCGAGCGCTTTGCCGCCGAGCACGGCATCGATCTGTCGCGCAGCTACTTCTACAGCGACTCGATCTCGGATCTGCCGATGCTCGAGCGCGTCGGCGAGCCGCGCGTGGTGTGCCCCGATCCGCGCCTGCGCCGCGAAGCGCGGCGCCGCGGCTGGCCGATCCTGGAGGACGCAGCGCCGTGAGGATCGTCTCGCTGGTGCCGAGCCTGACCGAGGCACTGATCGATCTGGGTCTTGCCGGTACGATCGTCGGCCGCACGCGCTACTGTGAGGAGCCGGCCGAGGTCGTGGCCGGCATCGAGGCGGTTGGCGGCACCAAGAACCCGGACGTCGCGCGCATCGTCGAGCTCCAGCCCGACCTCGTCATCGTCAACAAGGAGGAGAACCGGCTCGAGGATTGCCGGGCGCTGGAGGCGGCCGGGCTCGAGCTGCACGTGACGCACCCTTGCACCGTCGAGGAGGCGGCGACGATGCTCGAACGGCTGGGCGCCGCCTGCGGCGCCGAGCAGGCCGCCGCCGAGCTCGCGCGCAGGTGCCGCGACGCGATCGCGCGTTCGCGCGTCGCTGCTGCCGCGTCCGTGCGAACCTTCTGTCCGATCTGGCGCAAGCCGTACATGACGTTTCGCAACACCACCTACATCGGCGACATGCTGTCGCGCGCCGGCTGCGAGAACGTCTTCGGCGAGCGTGGCGGCGCCGATTTCTTCGAAGTGGGCCTGGAGGAGATTCTTGCGGCCGAGCCGGCGCTGGTCGTGCTGCCGGACGAGCCGTACGTGTTCGAGGCAAGACACGCCCACGAGCTCCAGGAGGCGGGCGTGCGCGCATCCTTCCTGCACATCGACGGCAAGGACCTGGCCTGGTATGGCCCGCGCATTCCCGGCGCGCTGGCGCGCCTTTCCGCGGCGGTTCGCGCCGCCGCCTCTGCATAGGAGGCCGACATGAAGGCAATCTGGAACGGCGAGGTGGTGGCGGAGTCCGACGATACGGTCGTGGTCGAAGGCAACCACTACTTTCCGGAGTCGTCGCTGCGGCGCGATCTGATCGTCGGCAGCGCAACGACCAGTGTGTGCTCGTGGAAGGGCACGGCCAGCTACTACACGCTGAAGGTCGCCGGCAGGGAGAACGCGGATGCCGTCTGGTACTACGCCGATCCGAAGCCGGCCGCGGCGCAGATCAAGGGGCGCGTGGCATTCTGGAAGGGCGTGCAGGTGGTCGAGTAGCGCACGTGGAGCCCGTTCGCAGGCGGCGATGGGCGCGGCGCCTGGCCGCGATGTTCATCGTGCTCGTTGCCGGCACACTTGCTGCGCCGCTGTTCCTGAGGCCGAATCCGCGCCTGCTTCCTGCAAGGACCCCGGCGGATGTGGGCCTGCCTTTCGAACAGGTGACTTTCTCGCCGCCCGATCTGCCGCTCGTCCTGCGCGCATGGCTGATGCCGTTGGCGGGCGCCAAGGCCAGTGTCGTGTTCGTGCACGGTGGCGGCGAGGACAACCGCTCGCTGCCGTTCGGAAACGGCCTCGAGCTGATGCGCGATCTCGTCGGCGCCGGCTATCAGGTGCTGGCACCGGACCTGCGCAATTTCGGCGAATCGGACGCCTCGCCCGATGGCCGAATCAGCTTCGGGCTGCATGAATCCGACGATGTCATCGGTGCTGTCGATTTTCTCGAGACGCGCGGCGGCTCTGCGCGGGTGGCGGTGATCGGATTTTCCATGGGGGGGTCCGCAGCCATCTACGCAGCGGCGCGAGATCCTCGTATCGCGGCCGTCGTCAGCGACAGCGCGTTCGCCGACAGCCGCGCCATCGTCAGCGGCTTCGTCCATGCGGTGATCGGCATTCCGCCCTGGCTGTCGAGCCCGCTGCTGTGGACCGCCGATGCCATTCACGGAATGAAGCTCGGAGCGGGCAGGGCGATCGATGTCGTAGCTCGGATCCCTCCGCGTCCCCTGCTGATCGTGCACGACCGGCGCGATTCGATCGTGCCGGTCGAGCATGCCCGGCGGCTGGCGGCGGCAGCGCCCGGCTCCGAGCTGTGGGTGACGGATGTGGGACAGAGCGAGCCGAGCCCGTTCGATACGCACATCAAGTCGTACATGTACGCGCCCGAGCCCTACGCCGCGCGCATCGTTGCGTTCCTCGATCGGGCGTTGGGGACGCGCTGACCTGCTCCTCTAGGAGCGACCGTTCTTTGGCATACCCACGAGCGAGCGAACGCGCTCGAGCGCCGCGCCGGCCTGGATCTTGACCATCTCGCCGGCGGCCCAGGCGGCGAAACCGAGCGTGCTGATCTGCGGCGGACGCGTTCCACGGACGCTGCCGTGCTCGGCCGACGGCTCGTACAGGTTGCCGTGTGCATCGTGCTCGGGCTGCTCGCTGAAGTGCCAGCGCCGGATCGCGTGCAGGATCAACTGCTCGGTGGTCTCGGGCAGCAGCCAGTGCAGCGCCAGACCGAAATTGGCGATCTCGGGCACCAGGCGCTCGCGGCGGGGTCGTTCGGCCAGATCGACGAGAGCGGCCGCCACGTCCTCGGGCGCCTGCACGGGCGGCATCGCATGCGCCTGCGCGCCCACCTTGTTGGCGCCCGACTGGAAATGCGGCGTGTCGATCGCGTAGGGAAGCAGCGTGCAGATGTGAATGTCGGGCTCGTCGGCGACCGTCGGCCGCAGCGCCTCCGACAGACCACGAAGCGCGAACTTGCTGATGACGTAGGAGGGGACCGCGGGCTGCCCGATCAGGCTCAGGATCGAGCCGACATTGATGAGCACGCCGCGGCGCTGCCTGCGAAAGACCGGCAGGACCGCACGCACGCCGTAGATCGCCCCGAACAGGTTGATCTCGATCACGCGCCGGTGCTCGTCGAACGGGCCCTCATCCAGCGCGGCGAAGTGCGTGACGCCGGCGTTGTTGACCCATACGTCGATGCTGCCGAAGCGGTCCAGCGCGGCCTGCGCCAGCCGCTGCACGTCCTGCTCCACCGAAACGTCGGTGACGACGGCGAGCGCGTCGCCGCCGGCCTCGCGGCACATCTGCGCCGTCTCTTCGAGGCTGTCGCCCCGGCGCGCCGCCAGAACCGTACGCCAACCCTTGGCCGCGAACTGCACCGCAGCCTCTCGCCCGAGGCCGCTCGATGCTCCGGTGATCACGACGACTTTTCCGGACATGCGTCCACTACGTCACGAAACGGACCGGCGGCAAAGAACGCAGGCCGTAGTGCGCGTCGAATTCGTGCGATTGGGACCGAAAGGGGGAACGTCGGCGCCGGCGGTTTCGCTCGCGGCCTCTTGTTGAGCGTCCTCGTACCCCGCAACACTGGAGCCGGCCTTTCCCTTCCTCAGCAGCGGACACGCGCCGCAAAGGAGTGCACCCCATGAAGCCAGCACGCGCGACCGCCATCGCCGTGGCACTGCTGTTGGCGCCGTTGGCTCAGGCGCAGGACGAAGAGAGCCGCAAGCCGGTCACGGACGAGGCAGCCAGCGCCAGCGAGCTTCCCAAACAGGGCCGGCAGCCGGCCAATCGCGTGCGCGCGGAGCTGGAGTCGGCGGGCATCGCGCTGCGCGGCGAGAGCAGCTTCGCGCCGGTGTCCAACGAGGAAGACTTCGATGCGCTGGTCAAGAAGATGAGCGACGCCAAGGCCGCCGTCATGCAGCGCCAGCAGCAGCTGTTGCAGACGCGTTATGACCTGTCGGACAAGCCGGTGGCGGGCGTGACGATGACGCGCGGCAAGCCGATCCAGGGCGGCGTGCGCGTCAAGCTTCCGGCCGGCGCGACCTGGGAGCAGCTGGCGGGAATGACGCCGGAGGAGATTCGGCAGAAGGGAGTGTTTCCTGCCGGTTTCCTGCCCCTGCCGCACCCGAATCATCCCGAAGGCGGGATGACCTTCCCCAAGCATCACATCGACGAGATCAAGAAGCAGGAAGGTCGCGATCTGACTCGGTTCGACCTCGACTTCGACCTGCCCACGCATTTCCTGCCGGAGTTCCCGCCGGCGATCTTCCTGACGACGCGACCGGACCTCGGCGACGTCTCCAACGGCGAGCTGGTCACGAACAAGAACTTCTATCGCCTGTTCAGCGGCATCCTGACGCCCAAGCAGCTCGATGGCCTGCGTCTGCTGACGACGCCTTTTCCGCAGCAGCAGTTCAACTCGACCAGCGACCGTCGCTCGCTGCAGCCGCACCTGGGCGTGGCCTGCTTCGACTGCCACACCAACGGCCATACCAATGCGACCACGCATCTGGTCGGCGACATCCGGCCGCAGCACTTCCGCCACCGCATCGACACGCCTTCGCTGCGCGGCGTGAACGTGCAGCGTCTGTTCGGTTCGCAGCGGGCGCTGAAGACCGTGGAGGACTTCACCGAATTCGAGCAGCGCGCGGCCTATTTCGACGGCGATCCGGTCATCGCCACCAAGAAGGGCATGAACGTGCTGGAGCGCGGCAGCTCGGTCCACAACATGGGCGAATTCCAGGAGCTGCTCGATTTCCCGCCCGCGCCCAAGCTGAACGTGTTCGGAAAGCTCGACGAGAGCCAGGCCACGGAGGAAGAGATTCGCGGCCAGGCCGTCTTCTTCGGCAAGGGCATGTGCTCGACCTGTCACATCCCGCCGTACTACACCGACAACCTGATGCACAATCTGCAGGTGGAGCGGTTCTACAAGGTGCAGATGATCAACGGGCGGGTGGCGGCAGCCGACGGGCCTATCAAGACGTTCCCGCTGCGCGGCATCAAGGAATCGCCGCCGTACTTCCACGACGACCGCCTGCTGACGCTCGAAGACACCGTTGAGTTCTTCAACCTCGTCCTCGGCGTCAACCTGACGGCGGAAGAGAAGTCGGACCTCGTCGCCTTCCTCCGCGTGCTGTGAGGAATGAGGTCGGTCTTGCATCTGAGCATTCCGCTGCGCGCCACGGCACGTGAACCGAACCTGTGCGCTGTCGGTGCACGAGCAGGCGCGTTCCTGCACCGGTCGTCCACAGGTCGGCGCCCGCAAATCGCTTGCAGGAACACCGGCCTCGGGACTTGTCCACCTTCGCGCACGCGAAGATGCGCAAGCCACGCTCCGGCCGCCGGCGGGCATGCCCGCCCTGTCATTTCCGCGGCATCGCCGTTCGGCTATCACTCCCGCCGTCATGGACGAGCAGCGCGCCGCATTCACCCGGGTCCCGCCCCACAGCATGGAAGCCGAGGAGTCCGTCCTCGGCGGCCTCCTCATCGACCAGTTTGCCCTCGACAAGATCGCCGACCTGGTTCGCGCCGAAGACTTCTACGTCGAACGGCACGCCCGTATTTTCAGCGCAATGATCCAGCTGTCCGAGAGCGCGCGGCCGATCGACGTCATCACCGTCAGCGATCGGCTCAAGCAGTCGGGAGAGCTGCAGCGGATCGGCGGCGCGGCCTTTCTGGTCGAGCTGGCGGAGAAGGTCGTCACTGCCGCCAACGTCGAGCACTACGCCCGCATCATCCATGACAAGGCCATCCTGCGCCGTCTGATCCGCGTCTCGACCGAAATCCTCGGCGGCGCCTACGAGGCCCGCGGCTCCACGCGCGACTTCATCGACAAGGCCGAGACCGCAATCTTCGAGCTCTCCGCCGACAGCACGCATTCGGCGCTGCGCCGGATCGACGGTCTGATCGGGCCGACGGTGGAGCGGATCGAGCAGCTTTTCGAAAAGAAGCAGGAGATCACCGGCGTCGCCACCGGCTACTACGACCTCGACCGCATGACGGCCGGCCTCCAGCCGTCCGACCTGATCGTCGTGGCGGGACGGCCGAGCATGGGAAAGACCGCATTCTGTCTGAACATCGCCGAGCATGCCGCCATGGAGGGCAACATCGGCGTGGCGGTGTTCTCGATGGAAATGTCCACCGAGCAGGTCGTCATGCGCATGCTGTGCTCGCAGGCGCAGATCAACAACGCGGCCGTACGCACGGGCCAGCTGCGCGATCGGGACATCAAGAACCTGGCGCTGACGGCGGGCCGTCTGGGCAGCGCGCCGATCTACATCGACGACGCCGCGGCTCAGACCGTCGTCGAGGTGCGCGCCAAGGCGCGGCGGCTCAAGCACGACCCCGCGGCCAATCTCGGCCTGATCATCATCGACTACCTCCAGCTCATGCGCGGCGGCGGCGAGGACAGCCGCGAGCAGGAGATCTCGACGATCTCGCGGTCGCTCAAGGCCCTGGCCAAGGAACTGAGCGTCCCGGTGATCGCGCTGTCGCAGCTCAATCGCGGAGTGGAGTCGCGCACCGACAAGCGGCCGGGAATGGCGGATCTTCGCGAAAGCGGCGCGATCGAACAGGACGCCGACGTCATCGCCTTCATCTATCGCGACGAACAGTACAATCCCGATACCGCCGAGCCCGGTGTCGCCGAGATCATCGTGGCCAAGCAGCGTAACGGCCCCACCGGGACGGTGCGGCTGATGTTCGACAAGCCGTACGCGCGATTCCGCAACTTCACGTCCAGGGAAGACCCGGCATTTGCCGGAGCGCAGTCGGCAACCGATGGATACTGAAAGAACGACCTACGCCGCCGCCGCTGCGCTCGCGATCGTTCTCTGCATGGCGTCGCCTGCGCCGGCCGGTTCGCCGTCGGCTCGCGAACGATCCGACGACGCGCAGGCAGTATCGCTGGCGGAGCCCACGCGCGATTTCGCGGAAACGGGCGCCTATCTCGCCGCCGGCGGCGGGCTCGGGTTCCAGGATTTCGAATCGCCGGTCCTGGGTCTGCCGGCAAGATCGCACACGACGCCCGATCTCCTCGGCGGGATGTTCAACCTGCGCGCCGGGCATCGGTTCGGTGCGTGGATGGCCGCCGAGCTGCTGTGGGAGTACTACACGGGCTGGGACTTCCAGGTTCTCAACGGCTCCCCCCAACGAACGGACCTCAGCGGCTGGAGCCTGACCGCCAATCTCAAGGTGTTCGCGAGTCGCTCGCGGTTCCAGCCGTTCGTGGTCGTGGGCGGCGGCATCGGTCGCCTCGGCCATGGAAGCCGCGGCACGTCGTGCGAGCGCAACGGTACCGGCTGCCGCGATTTCTCGAACGATGACGAGGAAGGATTCGTGCCGCGCTTCGGCGCGGGCCTCGACGTGCACGTGACGGAGGCGTGGCGAGTGGGCGTCGAAGGCGCGTACCTGCTCGGGCGAGGCGGCTTGGAGGACATGAGCTGGGCAACGGCGGGTCTGGTGCTTGCCTGCCGCTTCCGCTGAGGCACGCGCCAGGAAGGCACGCGCCAGGAAGGCACGCGCCAGGAAGGCACGCGCCAGGAAGGCACGCGCCAGGAAGGCACGCGCCAGGAAGGCACGCGGGTGGCGGCCGGCGGTTGATCCTTCACCCGCAGGGCACAAGGATGCCTCGACGATGTCGCGCACGCTCGATCATTCCTCCGCCACGCGGTCCCGTCACTTCGCCAGCGACAACTACTCGGGCATCTGTCCCGAGGCATGGGAAGCGCTCGAGCAGGCCAATCGCGGGCACGCCGCCAGCTATGGCGAGGATGACTGGACGCGACGTGCGTCCGAGCTGCTGCGGGAGATGTTCGAGACCGATTGCGAGGTCTTCTTCGTCTTCAATGGCACGGCTGCCAACTCGCTGGCGCTCGCCACGTGCTGCCAGAGCTACCATTCCATCCTCTGCTCGGAGATCGCGCACGTGGAGACGGACGAATGCGGCGCCCCCGAGTTCTTCTCCAACGGCACCAAGGTCCTGCTCCTGCCGGCCATCGATGGCAAGGTCACTCCGCAGGGCGTCGAGCACGCAGCAACCCGCCGCACGGACATCCACTTTCCGAAGCCGCGGGTGGTCAGCCTGACGCAGGCAACCGAAGTCGGCACCGTTTACACGTCAGCCGAGGTTCAGGCGGTCTCGGCGACGGCCCGGCGCCTGGGACTCAAGCTGCACATGGACGGGGCACGTCTCGCGAATGCCGTCGCCCGCCTCGGCTGCAGTCCCGCGGCGCTGACGTGGCAGGCGGGCGTCGACGTCCTGTGCTTCGGCGGCACCAAGAATGGCATGGCCGTCGGCGACGCCGTCGTTTTCTTCGACAAGGGCCTCGCCGCCGAGTTCGAATGGCGGTGCAAGCAGGCGGGCCAGCTGTGCTCGAAGATGCGCTATCTGAGCGCGCCGTGGGTCGGAATGCTCTCGGACGGCGCGTGGCTGCGGCACGCGCGGCACGCCAATGACATGGCCGCCCGGCTCTCGCAGAGGCTTTCGGCGATCGACGGCGTGCGCCTGCAGTTTCCGACGCAGGTCAATGGCGTGTTTGCCGAGCTTCCGGCCGACGTCATCGAGGGACTGTGGGCGCGGGGCTGGCTGTTCTATACCTTCATCGGCCCCGGCGGTTGCCGCTTCATGTGCTCGTGGGACACGAGCGAGCAGGAGGTCGAGGAGCTGGCGGCCGACGTGCGCGAGCTGATGACGGCGCGCGGCGCGGCGTGATCGCAGCCGCCGCGGACGTCGCGGTGCCGTCCTCGCAGATCACCGCCGCCGCCTTCGCCGATCTCGACGCCGGGCCGCCGCGATCACGCCGGCGCCCTTGTGGCGCTGTAAAGCACCACCGGATCGTCGAAGCCCTTGAGCATGCGCCGCCCTGCAGGCTCGAACGCGACATCGGTGCATGCCGCGTTCGCCTTGACCTCCGAGGTGACCAGCAGCTCGCTCGGAACGGCGACCTGCGCGACCCGCGACGCCAGATTGACGATCGGTCCGTAGTAGTCGCCGCCGCGCAGCAGCATCTCGCCATACGCCACCGCACCGCGCGGGGTGACGGCCGCGTCGCTCGCGAACCGCTCCAGCAGAGTCAGCGCGACCCTGCAGGCAGCGCCGGCGCTGCGGGTCACGTACATCACCTCGTCGCCGATCAGCTTGACGACACGGCCGTCGTGCGCCGCGACGACGTCGTACGCCGTTTCCTCGAATCGCTCGACGAGGTCCGCCAGCTCTCGCGTGACCATGCGCTGGGTCAGGGTGGTGAAGCCGACGAGGTCGACGAAGCCGACCGCGAAGATGACGTGATCGGTGGAACGGCTGACGCGCGCCTCGCGCAGGCGGCGGATGGCCGTCTCCACGTGAACGCTGAAGAGGCTCATGATCAGGCTTCGCACACCCTCCAGCGACTCGATGGCCTGCAGGTTCCGCTTGGCGACCGTCAGCTCGCTGCCGCCGCCTTCGAGGATCGGCTGCTCGACGTTGGCCTGGAACAGCGTGACCGCCGCCTCGGCGATGCGTGAGAGCGAGGACGCAACCACCCGCGTGAAGCGACGAGTGGCAGTCTCGCCAAAAAGTGCCGAGCCTCCGCGATAGACCGAGAACAGTGCGAGGTCGGCTTCGGTGAACACGGGATCGTCCGGCTTTGCCGGCGACATCCCCGCAGCCAGCGCGAGCGATACGACCTCGTCCAGGGACATGTCGACGCGTGTGCTGATCTCTCGCGCCGAGATCCGCTTCCCGGGCCGCAGCGCCAGATCGCCGGCCAGTCCGGTCAAAGCGCGATGGCGGTGCGTCAGCATCTGCTCGATGGTGATGCCACGCTCGGTCAGCCACACCAGCAGCTCGAGCCGACCGGGTGCGTTCGGAGCGTCGGGGTCGTAGAGGCCCGCTGCCGCGAAATCCTCCGGCGTCATGCGCTGCGCTTACGCTGCCACCGGGCCGAACGCAACGAACATGCCCGCTAGCGCTTTTTCTCCAGCGCCGCAGCCCACCGCTGCGACCAGGCCGCGATGGGCGCCAGCCGCTCGAGCAGATCGCGCCCGAGCGGCGTCAATCCGTAGCCACCGGCTTCTCCGTCGTCGATGAGCGCATTGCTGCGCAGCTCGCGCACGCGGTCGTTGAGTACGGTCGGGCTGACGCCGTCGCAGGCTTCCTGCAATGCTCGAAACGTCCGCCGCTCCTCGCGAAGCTCCCACAGGATGCGCAGCGCCCATCGGCGCCCCAGCAGATCCAGGAGCGCCATGACCGGCCGCCCCGTACGTGATCCGCGAACGCTCCGTCCGGGAGCCGGACGCATTTGTCTGCGTGTCGACACATCGAACCCCTTGCGCTATGAAAAGCGTAGCGATACCGTGCTACGCAATTCATAGCGCGGCCCGCGTGCCGCCGCCAGCGAGGAGTCGATCATGCAGCCGAGAATCCAGCCGGCCCAGCCGCCGTACCCCGAAGATGTCGCCGCATGGCTCGCCAAAGTCATGCCGGCCGAGGTCGAGCCGCTGATGCTGTTCCGAACGCTGGCGGTCAACCCGCGCGTGTTCGGCCGCGTCATGGCCGGAGGTCTGCTCGACCGGGGCAGCCTGACGCTTCGCCAGCGCGAGCTGGTCATCGACCGCACGACCTGGCGGTGCGGCTCCGAGTACGAATGGGGAGTGCACGTGGCGTTCTTCGGCGGGCGAGCGGGGTTCGGCGACGCCGAGGTCGCCGACATCTGCCGGGACGATCCGGAACAGACGAAATTCGCGCCGGAAGAAAAGCTGTTGCTGCGGCTGTGCGACGAGCTGCACGAATCGGCGACGGTGAGCGAGGAGCTGTGGAAGGAGCTGGCGGCGGTCTATGACGTGGCGCAGCTCGTCGAGCTGGTCGTCGTGGCCGGCTTCTACCACCTCATCTCGTTTGCGACCAACGCATTCGCGCTGGCACCCGAGCCGTTCGGCGCGCGTTTCCCGGAGCCTCAGGCCGTCGCTGCGGCTGCCGCAGAATAGGCGGCGAGCAGGGCGCGGCGGTCGGTGCTGCGCTCGATCTCGCTGATCACGGCGACGCTGGCCGCGCCGGCGCGCCAGCATGCCGGCGCCGAGTCGATGGTGATGCCTCCAATGGCGACGACGGGCCTGGCGCCGGCAGCGCGGCACGCCTGCGCGAGAAGCTCGATGCCTCGCCCCGCGCGGACGCCGGCCTTGGTCGGGCTCTCAAAGACCGGGCCGAAAGCGAGATAGTCGGCATCCAGCCGGGCGGCGGCGGACATCTCGGCCACCGAATGTGTCGAGTAGCCAATGATTGCGTCCGGCCCGAGCACGCGCCGCGCGGCCTCCACCGGAAGATCCTCATCGCCCACGTGCACACCGCTGGCTGCCGCGATCAGCGCGACGTCGACGCGGTCATTGACGATCAGGCGGCAGGCACTCCGATGCAGCCGCTCGCCGAGGTCGGCCGCGAGCGCCGCAAACGCTGCGGCACCGAGCTCTTTCGCACGCAGCTGCACGATCCGCGCGCCCGCCTCCGCCAGCTCGAGCGCCAGAGCGCGCCCCGACTCGATGGCGGCGGCGCCGCTGCCGGCGACGTTGACGATCGGATAGAGCGGCGGCAGCCGCAGCGGCGGCTTCACGGCTTGGAGCGGCTGATCGAGATGCCGTAGTCGGTGATCTTCTTGCGCAGCGTGTTGCGGTTGATACCGAGGATCTCGGCGGCTTTGAGCTGATTGCCGCCGGTGCTCTCGAGCACCGCTTCGAACAGCGGCTTCTCGACCATTGCCAGCACGCGCGCGTGCAGGTCGCGCGGCTCGACGCCCCCGAAGCCGGCCAGGTGCTCGCGAATCTTCACCGACAGCACGTCGGCCAGAGGCAACCCCTCGTCGGCCACCGTGCGAGGGGAACGGCGGGTCAACGGAAGGTCGGCCGGCGCCAGCACGCGATTGGGAGCCAGCGCTGCCGCCCGCAGCAGCACGTTCTCGAGCTCGCGCACGTTGCCTCGCCATGGATGCTCGAGAAGCAGCGCCATGGCTTCGGGAGAAACGCCGCGAACGTTGAAGTGCTCGCGCTCGTTGATGCGGTCGATGAAGTAGGGGACCAACAGGGCGATGTCCTCACGTCGTTCGCGCAGCGGCGGCAGCTCGATGACGACGACCTTGAGCCGGAAGTAGAGGTCCTCGCGGAACTGCCCCGCCTCCACCTGAGCTTCGAGGCGCTTGTTGGTGGCCGCGATCACCCGGCAGTCGGCGGGGATGAGCTCGTGCCCGCCGACGCGCGAGAACTCGCGCTCCTGCAGGATGCGCAGCAGCTTGGCCTGAAGCGGCAGCGGCATGTCGCTGATCTCGTCCAGGAACAGCGTTCCACCCCTGGCCTGCTCGAACTTGCCGATGCGGCGCTCGGTGGCGCCGGTGAAGGCGCCGCGCTCGTGCCCGAACATCTCGCTCTCGAGAAGGTCGGCCGGAATGGCGGAGCAGTTCACTGCCACGAACGGGCCCGCCGATCGTGTCGAGTAGGCATGGATCGCGCGTGCGACCACCTCCTTGCCGGTGCCGCTCTCACCCTGGATCAGCACCGTCGTGGGACTGCCGGCCATGCGGCCGATGATCTTGTAGACCTCCTGCATGGCAGGCGAGGCGCCGACGATGTCGACCTTGGCTGCCGCGTCGCCCTTGCCGCGCGATTTGGCGATGGCCCGTCCGAGAGCGCGTCCTTCCAGGATGCGTTTGGTCAGCTCGACGATGTGGTCCAGGTCGAAGGGCTTGGTGACGTAGTCGTAGGCGCCGCGGCGGGTGGCCTCGATCGCGTTGGCGACGGTCGCCTTGCCGGTGATGACGACGACGTCGGTGTCGCTGCCGCCCTGCTTGACCGCGTCCAGGACCTGCAGGCCGCTGGCGCCGGGAAGGTTGATGTCGACGAACGCGACGTCGACGTCTCCCGCTTCCAGGCGCGTCAATGCTGCTTCCGCATCGCCGGCCGTCTCGACGTTGCAGCCGGTGTCGGCCAGCGCATCGGCGATGATGCGGCGGATATCGACCTCATCGTCGACGACGAGGACCGTGCCGTTGCGGGCGCTGCTCATGTTGCGGCCGCCTTGGCCCCTTCGCGGCCCGTGACGACGGGAAGGGTGACGTGAAAGACGGCGCCGCCGTCGGGGCCGTTCTCGGCGCGGATCCTTCCGTCGTGCGCAGCCGCGATGGCGCTGGCGATGGCCAGTCCCATACCGTGTCCGCCCTTGCGGCGCGAGAACAAGGGCGAGAACATGTGCTCGAGCGCTTCGGCGTCCAGGCCCGGGCCGTTGTCTGCGATGGACACGGTCAGGAAGTGGACGCGGCCTCCTTCGCGTTCGACATAGAAGGAATGCTCCATCCGTGTGGTCAGCCGGACGCGGCCGCCGGGGGAAGGGCAGACCGAAAGGGCGTTGCTCAGGATGTTCAGGAACAGCTGCTCCAGGCGCCCGGCATCGCCCCTGACGTCGGGCAGGCTCGGGTCGAACTCGGCCTCCAGGGCCACTCCGCGCTGCTCGGAGGCGGGGCGTTGCAGCAGCAGGAGATCGTTCAGAATGCGGTGGATGTTGACGGGCTCGCGCTTGAGAAGCGGCGCTTCCAGCGCCATGAGCGCCTCGACCAGCTCCTTCATGCGGTCGGCCTGACGCACGATCATCTCGGTGTACTCGCACAAGTCCGCGCGATCGCTGAGGCGGCGGCTCAGCAGCTGGGCCGCGCCGCGAATTCCGGAGAGCGGGTTGTTGATCTCGTGCGCGAACTGCGCCGCCAGCCGGTCCAGCTCGGCCACACGCTGGCGGTCGCGATCCTGATGCTGCAGCGGTCCTCGGCGGCTCAGATCGTACAGCACCAGAAGCCGGCCGAAGGCAATGTCATCGCGATCCCTTATGAGTACCGCCTCGGCCACGACCGGCTTTCGGGCGCCTGCAGCATCCAGCTCCCCTTCCTCTCGCAGCGCCGGATGCTCGTGATCGATGCGGTCGAGCACGCCACCGATCCAGGCCGAGCGCGCAAAGATGTCGCTGGCGCGCTGGCCGAGCAGGGCCCGGCGCGAGCGGCCGAGCATCGCTTCGGCAGCCTGGTTGACGAAGGAGGCGGTCTCCTCCGAGAACACGACCACGCCCTCGAGCATGTTGGCCAGCACCAGCTCGAGGTCGACGGAGGAATTCATTGCGTGCGAAGTCACGAGCGAGGCTGGCGCATGGGCGATCGGAAAAACGATCGGCCGGATGCTAACATGCGCGGACGCGCGGCCAAACCGGCCAGCGGCCATGGAGAGCGACGTGCTGCGAATCGGACAGGGCTACGACATTCACCGTCTCGTCGAAGGCCGGCCTTTGCGGCTCGGGTGCGTGACGGTCGAGAGCGAGCGCGGCGCGCTCGGTCACTCCGACGGCGATGCGGCCGCCCACGCCATCTGCGATGCGCTGCTCGGTGCCGCTGCGCTGGGCGACCTGGGCACGTTCTTTCCCTCCAGCGACGCGCGTTGGAGGAATGCCGACTCGACCGTCTTCCTCGCCCACGTCGCGCGTCTGCTCGGCGAGGCTGCTGCCACCATCGTCAACGTCGACGTCACCATCGTCATCGAGCGCCCCCGCATCGCTCCGCACATCGATGCGATGCGCGCCGCGGTCGCCGCGGCCCTCGGCGTCGACTTCACCCGCATATCGGTCAAGGCCAAGAGCGGCGACAGCATCGGCGCGATCGGCGCGTGGCAAGCCGTCGAAGCCCACGCCATCGCCCTGATCGATCTGTGATCCGGTGTTCGAGCGCGGGCGACGAGAGTGGTTCGTATGCGAGGCGCGGCGCGAGGCGTGAGCGCAAGCGGGCTGGAGCGGGCCCCGAGCGACGCAACGAAGCACCCGCGCCGCTATCGTCGTCCGTCGGAGATCCTACCTAGGACGGACTCTTCGTGGAGAAGCCCTGGTCGTTGAAGACCAGGAGCGTCGGTCGTCCGCCGACGACCGTCTTCAGCGCGACCTCACGGCCCCATAGCTGAAAGATGTACGCCAGCGTCTTCTCGGCATCGGCGAGCTTCAGCTCGCGGCCCTCGAAATCGTGCTCGAGCAGCAACACGCGAGCGCCACGATAGTCCGCATCGATGACCTTGATGACCGGCACCGACCCCATTCCGACGCTGCGGACGAGCGAGGTCTTGATCTTCTCCCAGCCGTCCTCGTCGGCCACTTCGCTGACGACGCGCTCGCCGCGCCGGTCGGTGAATTCGAACAGGCCAAGCTCGCGAGCCAGTCGCTCCGTGAGGAAGCGGCGCAGGAAAGAGCTGTCACGCTCGCACTCGCGCGCCGCAAAGATCGCCCTGCGCCCCGCGTTGTCGCGGGAGAGGTCGATCGGGCCGTCGCCCTCGTGGCTCCGGTAGATCGCGTCCCAGACGCGAAACCCGATGTGGTACGGGTTCAGCCCTCCAGGAGCCGGCCGGATCACCGCGTTGTGGTGGATCATGAACTCGATGGCCAGCGCCTGCGGAAGGTCCAGGCTGTTCATGATGTGATAATGGAAGAAGCTGGCCCAGCCCTCGTTCATGATCTTGGTCTCGATCTGGGGCAGGAAGTAGTGTGTCTCCTCGGCGACGATGGTGATGAGGTCGCGCTGCCAGTCGGCCAGGAAAGGGTTGTAGTCGCGCACGAAGAGAAGCAGGTCCTCTTCGGGCTGCAGAGGGACCTTTCTGAGATCGGGCTCGACGTAGTCGGTCTTCTTGTGGATGTTGCTGTACGGGTCGCGACGCGGCTGGGCGGCCTCGTAGAGGCTCTCGAGCTGCTCGGCCGGACGCATCTTGCGCACGAACAGGTTGCGCCGGCACTGCAGGGACAGCGCATGGGCGGCATCCAGGACCGGCTCGACGCGGGCCACGCCGATGCTGGGATCCTCCAGATACTTCCGCACCCTGGCCGCGTGCGATTTGAATGTCGGCAGGGTGAACTCGGGGCGCGTCCGCGAGAAGCCGAAGTTGTTCTTGAAGAAGTCGTTGTGCCCGTAGACGTGCGCCATCGTCAGCACGTTCAGGCACAGCGAGTTGTCGCCCATCAGGTAGGCCAGAGACGGGTTCGAATTGATCACCATCTCGTAGGGAAGGCCCTGGACGCCGTAGTGGTAGAGAGTTTTCAGGCGCTCGAATGCCTTGCCGAACGACCAGTGCGAGTAGCGCGACGGCATGCCCGAGTAGGCCATGTAGCCGATCATCTCCTCGTGGTCGCAGATCTCGAAATCCTGAGGAAAGCAGTCCAGGCCGTAGGCGACGGCCTTGTCCATGATGCGCTTGTCCCAGTCTTCCAGCTCGCGCAGGTCCAGGTTCATGAAGAGGCCTCGGCCTGGACGCGCTCGCCGGTGAGGAAGGCGCGGAAGCTCGGCCAGACGTCTTCCTTGCGCTCGATGAGCACGGTGCGGAAGTTGTCGGTGCCCACGCGCTTGAACGTGTCCAGCAGCGAGCTGCCGTAGAAGCCGGCGCCGCGCGGCTTGATCTCGCCGTAACCGACGAGGTTCGCCACTTCGCACAGGGCCTGGACGGCCTTGATGGCGGTGGGAGTGTCGGATCCGAAGTTGTCGCCGTCGCTGCAATGGAACGCGTAGATGTTCCAGAGCGCCGGATGATAGCGGTCGTTGACGACGTCGAGGGCCTTGCGATAGCCGGAAGACACGAAGGTGCCGCCGGACTCGCCCTTGTGGAAGAACTCGTCCTCGGTGACTTCGTTGGCTTCGATGTCGTGCGCGATGAAGACGACCTCGACGTGCTCGTAGCGCCGCCGCACGAACTGGTAAAGCAGGAAGAAGAAGCTGCGCGCCAGGTACTTCTTGGTCTTGTCCATGGAGCCGGAGGTGTCCATGATGCACATGACCACGGCGTTGGACTCCGGATGCACCTCGGCGGTGCGGTGGCGGTAGCGCAGGTCCTGCAGGTGGAACGGGACGCGCTGGTCGCTGCGGCCGGTGCCGACCGTCTTCCTCGAGATCACGCGCTTCATGCGCTCGCGAACGGTGCGTCGTTTGTCGAGCCGCACGCGAAGACCGACCGAGCGGTAGCCCTTGCGGCGGGTGTTGCGCAGCGCCTCGATCTGGGCCATCGGCTTGCGCTCGAGATTGGGCAGCTCCAGGTCCTCGAACATCATGCCGATGAGCTCGTCCAGCGTGACCTCGGTCTCGTAGTAGTCGACGCCGGGCCGGTCGCCGCCTTCGCCCTGCTTGCCCTGGCCCTTTTCGCCGTCCTGGGCGATCACGTCGCCGCGCTGCAGCTCCTCGCCGGCGCCTTCTCCGACGCCGGGCGCATTCTCGCCGTAGATGAACCTGTACTCGCGGACGCCGCGGATCGGCACCTTGATGATCTGGTCGCCGGAGCGGCCGATGATCGATTCCTCCGCGATGATGTCGGCGATGTTCTCGCGGATGGAGGAACGGACCTTCTGCCGGTGCCGCAGGCGATCGCCCGCGCTGCGGTCACCGGAGATCTCACGCTTGGGACGGAAACTTCCCATGGGACGAGCCCGCGGTCAGCTTCAGTCCTTCCAGAGATGATTGGCCGCGTACTTGAGCACCACGTCCACGCAGTGGCGGCAGTACCCGTTTTCGAGCAGGTTCTGCACCATCGCGGAGTACTTGGTGTTCTGCTCCTCGTCGCGCGTCGTGGCGCGCGTGACGATGCGCGACAGGTCGCGGACCGAGGACATGAGCTTCTTCTCGATGGCCTGCCGCAAGGGCTCGTAGCTTTCGTAGCTGACCTTGACGCCGCGGCGCGTGCTCGACCACAGGTAGGAGATCACGTCCTGGCGGAAGCCCTCGGCAGCCGAGCCGATGACCGCGATCTGCTCCTCGATCGATTTGAGGAACGCCTCGTCCGGCTGCAGCTCCTCGCCCGTGTTGCGGTCCTTGACCTTGCCCTTGTTCACGTAGGCTTCGGCATGGTCGAGGTAGTTCTGGAACAGCGACTCGGCCTGCTCGGAGAACGAGAACACGAAGGCCTTGGTGATCTCCTTCTCGAGGACCTCCTGGTACTCCTTGTTCAGGGTGTCCTGCAGCATCTCGAGATAACGCTTGCGGGTGTCGTCCGGGAAGTCGTGCTCGCGCACCATCGAGACCAGCGCTTCGCGCACGCTGATAGGATTGATGCAGTTGCCCGAGGAGCCGTCGGAAAGCGCATTGTCGAGGGCCTTCATGATGAAGCGCGTCGAGATTCCGTCCATGCCCTCGCGCTTGGAATCGCCGCGCAACTCGGTGACGTCGATCTTCTTGGTGCGGCCCTTCTCGAGGACCTCCTCGCCGTTGTAGATCTTCAGCTTCGTCATCAGGTCGCACTTCTGCGTCGGCTCCAGCCGCGACAGGATCGCGAACATGGAGGCGACCTCCAGTGTGTGCGGCGCGATGTGCGCGGCGAAGTCGCTGCGCTCGATGATCTTCTTGTAGATCTTCACCTCTTCGGAGAGGCGCAGGTTGTAGGGGACCTTCACGACCACGATTCGATCGAGAATCGCCTCGTTGGTGTGGTCGGCGCGAAACTTCTGCCACTCCGCTTCGTTCGAATGCGCCGCGATGACGGCGTCGACGTAGACGAGTCCGTGCCGGCCGGGCGCCGGGATCACCTTCTCCTGCGTGGCGGTGATCATGGCATGCAGGTACTCGGTATCGTTCTTGAAGACCTCGATGAATTCGCAGATTCCGCGGTTGGCGACATTGAGCGCGCCGTTGAGATCGAGCACGCGCGGGTCGCCCTCGGAGTATTGATCGAGCTTGGAGATGTCCTCGCTGCCGATCAGGACGGAGGTGTCCTGGTTGTTCGGGTCCACCGGCGGCACGACGCCGATGCCGATGCGGTGCCGGCGCGAATAACGCATCGTCTCCACCGGAACTTCCTCGTATCGTCCGCCGAAGTCGTTCTGCAGCCGGAAGCGGCACACAGGGCACAGGTCGCCTTCGATGTGGACGCCGAGCATCTTCTCGAACTCGCGACGCAGATGGCGAGGGATCAGGTGCAGCGGCTCCTCGTGCATCGGACAGCCGACGATGGCGTAAAAGGGCGGTCCCTCCTCCAGCGCGGCGTGGATACGGTCGACCAGCGAGCTCTTGCCCGAACCCACGGGTCCCATCAGGTAGAGCACCTGGCGCGCTTCCTCACCCTTGAGCGCGGCCGAGTGGAAGTATCGAACGATCTGGCCGGTAACCTTTTCGATCCCGAAGAAGTGATCGGAGAAGAACGGGAAGACTCGAGTGACCCCGTCAGGGTAAAGACCGCTGCCACGTTCGCTTTCGGTCAGCTCATGAACGCCGTGGCTCGTGATGATGTCGTAGACGCGGGCGTGGGCGAGCTTGGCTATGGAAGGATCGAGCCGAACCTTTTCGAGATAGTCGAGGAAGCTGCCGCGCCATTCCAGTTCGGCGCCTGATGCGCGGTCTGCCCGTATGATGTCCTCGAAGGTCCTTGGTGACTCGTCCATATGTCCGCTCCTCCCATCAGGTCGGTGACGACGCGGCCGACGAGCAGCGCTCGTCTGGGTCGCCGCGGTTCCCTCCTCCCTCCTTTAAACGTGCCATGCGTGCACACCCTTCAACGCCTTCATGGAAAAAAATTATGCGCCCGCACTTGGAGGAGGGCAATACGATAAACGCACAGCAATCCGAGTACCTGCGCCGGCGACCCTGTGCGCGTGCGCGAAAACCTCCGCGACGCAAAGCGGCGAGGCATGTCTTGCACCTGCGCAGTCTCGCGCGGCGAAGCCCGATGCAGCCGAGCAGTTGAGCATTGGCCGTTCCTGGTGATCCCGTCTTGACAAAAGCCGGTAAGGTGCGCTGCTGCGAGGCCGTGTCGCCATGGCCGGCGGCAGCGGCGCGCAACGCGCGCCGGATCGGCAGCGACGCCAGACACGGGAGCGGCGATGGCGTGCTGCAGGCCCAAGTCGGCAGCGGACGGCGCGTCGGCCGGCAGCGCGGCCTGGCACAGGCCGGGCCCTTCGCGCGTGACGCGGCATGTTCGCCAGAGCGCTCCATCGATTTTTCTTCGACGCGACCATCTGGTTCATTCGCGCATGCAGGCCATTCGCACGCGTTTTGCACCCAGCCCCACCGGCCATCTGCACATCGGCGGCGCCCGCACGGCGCTGTTCAACTACCTTCATGCCCGCCGGCACAGCGGACACTTCGTGCTGCGGATCGAAGACAGCGACCGTGAGCGATCGACCGAGGAATTCACTCGTTCGATCCTGGAAGCCCTGAGCTGGCTGGGGCTCTCCTACGACGAGGGCCCCTACTACCAGTCGCGGCGCGGCGACTATTACGAGCAGGTCATCGATCGCCTGCTCGCCAGCGGCCATGCCTATCATTGTCTGTGCACGCCAGAGGAGCTCGAGGCCAAACGGCAGGCCGCTCAAGCCGCCGGCCGGACGCCGGCGTACGATCGCACCTGCCGTGATGCCGGACACCAGCCGGTGGCAGGGCGGCGAAGCGTTGTGCGGCTCAAGGTGCCGCTGGACGGACAGACGATCATGACCGACGTCATTCGCGGCGTCATCGCGTTCGAGAACCGCGAGCTCGACGACTTCGTCATCGTACGCTCGGACGGCAGTCCGATGTTCCATCTCGTCAACGTTGCCGACGACATCGACATGGGGATCACGCACATCCTGCGCGGGGAAGACCACATCACCAATACGCCGCGGCAGATGCAGATCTTCGCCGCCCTCGGCGCCAGGCCGCCGGTCTATGGGCACATGCCGCTGATCGTGGGGCAGGACCGAACGCGGCTGTCCAAGCGCCACGGCGCCACCTCCGTCCTGGCCTATCGCGACGCGGGCTTCCTGCCGGAGGCCACCATCAACTACCTGGCCCGCCTCGGCTGGTCGCACGGCGACCAGGAGGTCTTTACCAGGCAGGAGCTGATCGAGCTGTTCGATCCGGCCGGCATCAACAAGGCTGCCGCAGCCTGGGATATCGAGAAGTACTCGTGGGTGAATGCGCAGCACATGCGAGCGCTCGGCCTCGAGGAGCTGACGCGCCATGTCCGGCCGATCCTGGCCGAGCGCGGGCATGGCGGCCGCGACGAGGGCTGGCTCGAGCAGGCCGTGGCACTCGTGCGCGAGCGCGCGCGTACGCTGGTCGAGCTGGCCGATCAGCTCGAGCCGCTGGTGCGCGACGAGATCGAATACGACGCCAAGGCCGCCGAGAAATTTCTTGGCGAAGGGGAGAGGGCGCGGCTGCTGGCGCTGTGCGACCGCCTGCAGACGCTGGAGCCGTGGGAGGCTCCGGGCATCGAGGGTGTCTTTCGCGCCGTGTGCGAGGAGCAAGGGATCAAGCTCGGTGCGCTCGCGCAGCCTGCTCGCGTCGCGCTGACGGGCGCGACCGCGAGCCCCGGCATCTTCGAGCTGTGCGCGGTGCTCGGACGCGAGCGGACGGCGTCGCGCATACGTTCAGCCTGCGATGCCGCGGCATCGGGCGGGCTGCGGACCAGACCCGCGGGCGCGCTCGGCTCTAGCGATGCCGCCGGCTAGGCCGCCGGAGCGCGCAGCAGGTTGAGCGCTCCACCTGCCTGAATCCAGCCGATCTGCTCGGCGTTGCAGGAGTGGCGGACTTCGATGCGGTCCTCGCTGCCGTCGCGGTGGTGCAGCAGCATCAGCAGCGGCTTGCCCGGCGCGATCGTGAAAGCGGCGGGAATCGACAGCTCGTCGTCCTCGCGTACCCGGTCGTAGTCGGCGGGGTTGGAGAACGTCAGCGGCAGGATCCCCTGCTTCTTCAGGTTGGACTCGTGAATGCGCGCGAAGCTGCGCGTCAGCACCACCGCGCAGCCGAGATGTCGCGGGCTCATGGCGGCATGCTCGCGGCTGGAGCCTTCGCCGTAGTTCTCGTCGCCGACGACCACCCAGCGGCGGCCGGCCGCCTTGAGCGCCCGCGCGACCGCGGGAACGGGCTGACCCTGCTCGCCGGTGAGCGGATTGCGCGTCATGCCGCGCTCGCCGGTTCCCGCACGGATGGCGCCGGTGAACATGTTGTCGCTGATGCGATCGAGATGGCCGCGGTAGCGCAGCCATGGGCCGGCGGGGCTGATGTGGTCGGTGGTGGTCTTGCCCCGCGTCTTCAGCAGCAGCGGCATGCGCAGGAACTGCGCTTCGACTGCCGGCGGAAACGGGTCGAGCAGCGAGAGCCTCTCGCTGTCGCTGCGCACCTTCACCACCACCGTCTCGGGGTCGGCGGAGGGCGGCTGATAGCCCGTCATCACGCGCTCGAAGCCGCCCACGGGAACCTCGGGCGCCTGCGGCGGCGGCGACAGCCGAAAAGACCGCCCGTTCGCCTCCAGCATGTCGGTGAGCGGATTGAATGACAGCGAGCCCGCCAGCCCGAGCGCAAGCGTCACCTCGGGGCTGGCGATGAATGCCAGCGTGTCGGGATTCGAATCGTTGCGGCCGGGAAAGTTGCGGTTGAAGGAGGTGACGATGGAGTTGGGATCGCCTTTGCGGACGTCCTCGCGCTTCCACTGGCCGATGCAGGGACCGCACGCGTTGGCCAGCACCTGTGCACCGACCTTCTCCAGCGCCGCCATCTGTCCGTCGCGTGCGATGGCCGCATGGATCATGTCGCTTCCCGGGCTGATCAGCAGCGAGGCCTTGGCGGCGTAGCCGTGGGCCGCCGCCTCCTCGGCGATTGCCGCGACACGCGAGATGTCCTCGTAGGAGGAGTTCGTGCAGCTGCCGATCAGCGCCGCCGTGACGCGCTGCGGATACGCCTCGGTGCGCGCCGCCGCCGCAACCTGCGAGAGCGGCCGCGCCAGGTCGGGCGTATGCGGGCCGACCAGGTGCGGTTCCAGCGTGCAAAGGTCGATCTCGACGATCTCGTCGTAGTAGAGCTCCGGCTTCTCCGCGGTCTCCGCATCGGCGGTGACGAGGTCGAGGCTGCGGGCGGCCAGATCGGCCAGCGCGGCACGGCCGGTGGCGCGCAGATAGATCGCCATACGGTCGTCGAAAGGGAACACCGAGCACGTGGCGCCGAGCTCGGCTCCCATGTTGCAGATCGTTCCCTTGCCCGTGCAGCTGATGCTCGAAGTTCCAGGCCCGAAGTATTCGACGATCTTGTTGGTTCCACCCTTGACGGTGAGCATGCCGCAGAGCTTGAGGATGACGTCCTTCGGCGCGCTCCAGCCCTCGAGCCTGCCCAACAGACGGACGCCGATCGTCTTCGGCAGCAGGACCTCCCACGGAAAGCCTGCCATCACGTCGACGGCATCGGCGCCGCCCACGCCCGCTGCGCACATGCCGAGACCGCCGGCATTGGGCGTGTGCGAGTCGGTGCCGATCATGAGGCCGCCGGGAAACGCATAGTTCTCCAGCACGACTTGATGGATGATGCCCGAGCCCGGCTTCCAGAAACCGATCCCGTACTTCGCCGACACCGAGGCCAGGAAATCGTAGACCTCGGCATTTTCGCTGCGCGCGCGGTCGGTGTCGGGGCCGGCGCCGGCGCGGGCCTGGATCAGATGATCGCAATGAACGGTGGTCGGCACCGCGACGGCCGGGCGGCCCGCCTGCATGAACTGGAGCAGCGCCATCTGTGCCGTCGCGTCCTGCATCGCCACGCGATCGGGCCTCAGCTCCACGTAGCTCACTCCGGCCTCCAGCTCGGCCAGCTCGGGCCGCGCCAGATGACCCAGAATGATCTTCTGCGCCAGGGTCAGCGGCCTGCCGATGCGCTGGCGGACGATCTCGAGCCGCTTGCGCATGAGGTCATAGGCTGCGGCGACGAACTCCGGCGTGCTTTCGATGCAGGGCATGGGCGGACTCCGCTGCGGGATTGCCTCTGCTATTCCACGAGCGGCGGCCGGTGTCAGTCGGCGCACCTGCGTTGGGTGCGCCGGCGATTCGCACGGTTGACGCGTGCGATTCTCCTGTCTAATAGAACTCTTCCGTCGCGGCGGCGCGACTCGCTCCAGCGCCGTCCAGCGCCCGCGGCCCCATCGTCTAGCGGTCTAGGACGTCGGCCTCTCACGCCGAAAACACCGGTTCGATTCCGGTTGGGGTCACCATCCAATCGTACGTTTCTGCTGCACCGGCCGGCCGGCGCCGATAGCCGCCGATCGACCTCGTCGCTCGCTCCACCGGGCCTCCAGCGCGCTTACGCTCGCTTCTCGGCCCGCGTCTTGCGGCGCGACGGCAGGCCTGCGGCGCGACCATTGTCGACGCCCGCGCCTGGTCGTGCGGGAGCATCTCGCTTTGCTTGCTGCTCGGCGGGCGGGCGGCGGGCAGAACCCGCTGGCGTTCAGTCGCTGCGGGATTTGAAGAGAGTGGCGGCGTTGGTCGCGGGGTCGGTGAACCGGGCCTGCCAGCAGGGCGTGCCGTCGTTGCGTTTGAGGCGGACGGTTGCGGGGAGGGGCAGGAAGAGCGGGGGGACGCCGAGCATTTCGCCACGGCCTTTGAGGACGATCTTGCCTTGGGTCCCTTCCTTGATCCGGATGCTGGTCAGGCCGCCGACGGCCCCGTCTTCTTCGGTGTAGGCCGCGCTGGTATCGCGGACGTCCCAGCAGGCGCCGTCCGCGCAATCGCTTCCGCTTTGCGCCGTCGCGCTCAGCACCAGGCCGCTGGCGTCGTAGACGCACAGCGTGAGCTCGGTCGACGCTTGCGGCGCGCCGAACTCGTCGAGCGCCACCGGAGTCTGGCTCTTCCACTTCCAGATGATCGAGTCGGCCTCATCGACCGATCCGTTCTTGAGAACGAGCACGCTCTTTGCCGGCGCCGCGTCCTGGCACGGATAGATGTCGCCCGGTACGACGCAGCCGGCGTCGGGATCGCAGGTCAGGCAGGGATCGCATTCCAGAAGGAATCCGCCCTGGCAGGTGCCGCTGCTGCACGTGCCACCGACCATGCACTGGTTCTGGCTCGCGCACGGGGTGCCGTCGGCGCCGATGGTCTGGCAATCGGCCGAGCAGCAGTCTCCGTTGAGGGCGTTGCCGTCATCGCAAATCTCGCCCATGTCCACGGTTCCATTGCCGCAGATCGTGCACACTTCCAGGCTCCAGCTTTCGAGGACGCCGTCATCCTGCGCTTCCAGGTCCTCGACGTGCAGCGTCCATGTCCCCTGCGCGTCCTCGCCGAGAAAGGCGGCAAGCGGCTCGGCCGGCTGCTTGAGCGTGGAGGGGTCGGTGGCCGGGCATGGAATGGCAGTTGTCGCCTCATCGCCGAGATAGAGATCGAAATCGTTGTCGGAGCTGCAGATCTGGTCGACCAGCCGCACCTCGGTCGATGCAGGGCTGATCAGGCGTGCCTGCAGGTCGCCGACGTAGGAGTGCTCGCCGGCCAAGCGTACGCGCATCGAGGTGACGTTGCCGAGATCGGGAAGCACCAGCGTCGAGGTGATCGAGGACTCGTCGGGGATGTTCTTCGGCACGTCCGTGGACGCGTACTCGGGACAGACAGGCGGAGTGCTCCCGATCTCCAGCGGCACCTCGATCGTGTTGTTGCTCTCGCTGGCTTCGGCGATCTCGCCGTCGGGATCGACCGTCACTCGCAGCGTGTACAGCCCGTCGGGTACGGCAGCATCCGTGATGTCGACGTACTGGCAGGGCAGCCCCGAGGCGTAGACGTCCGAGCAGCCTGCGCTGATGCCCTGGAACGAGCAGCTGTACTGCGGGTCATCGCACTCCAGGTCGAGGAGACAGAAGCCGTACTTGCTTCCCTGCGCCACGACGTTGCCGTTGGCGTCGAGCAGCTCCGTGCGGGCGAAGGACTCGAAATGCGCATGTCCGTGCGACGTGCCGCACTCGAACAATGGGTTGCTGCAGGCCGCGCCCGGATTGAGCGTGCAGTTGGGGCAGCCGGGGTTGCCGAGGATCAGGTCGTCGGCGCCGACGTTCCGCGTCCGCAGCGAGAAGTCGATGAGACGCCGGTTCTGCGTGCCCCCGGCGCAGCCTTCGTCCACATCTTCCTGCGCAACGTCGGTGACGATGACGCCGAGGTCGAAAACCTCCGCGATCAGATCCGGCAACGCCAGAGCCTGCCGCGGCACCCACAGCGCGAAAACGACGAACGCCGCGGCAGCGGCACGAGCAATGGTCCTGGTCATCGGAATCCCCGTTGCGGCGCCCGAAAAAGACGACGCGCCCGCTACCTAGCACGCCGCCGCCTTCGTGGGTACCGCGTTTCTGTGGCGTCCTCGCACGGCCTCTGGCAAGGGGAGGGCAGAGGCAGCCGCATGCGCGTATTCGACAAGGTCCTCATCGCTGGAGAATGGGTCACGCCGCACGGAAGCGGCTTCTTCGATGTCATCAACCCGACGACCGAGGAGGCGTGCGGCCGCATTCCGCGAGCCGACACGCGCGACGTCGACGCCGCCGTGACTTCCGCACGAGCGGCGCTGCTCGGCTGGAAGCTGACGCCGGCGGCCGAGCGAGGTCGCTGCCTTCGCGCCATTGCCGACGAGATGGACGCTCGTGCCGCGGAGCTGGCCGACGTCATCGTCGAGGAGCTGGGCTCGCCCGCCGCGATGACGGCGCAGTACATGGTCGGCTTTCCCGCCTCCACGATTCGTTTCTATGCAGACCTGCTCGAGAAGAACGGCTACGCCTTCGAGGAGCGCATCGGCAATTCGGTGGTGATCCGGGAGCCCAAAGGCGTGGTCGCTGCGATCACCCCGTGGAACTACCCCATCCATCAGATCACGGCCAAGGTCGGGCCGGCGCTGGCCGCGGGCTGCACGGTGGTCGTCAAGCCGAGCTGTGAAGTGGCGCTGTCGTGCTTCCTGTTCGCGGAGATCGCGGGGCGTCACCTGCCGCCCGGCGTCTTCAACTTCCTTTCGGGCAAGGGCAGCGAGATCGGCGAGGCGATGGCGACGCATCCGCAGGTGGACATGGTGTCCCTGACCGGAAGCACCGAGGTCGGGCGCAAGATCATGGCGCTGGCCGCGCAGTCCATCAAAGACGTCTCGCTCGAGCTCGGCGGCAAGGCTGCCAACATCATCCTCGACGATGCGGACCCGGCGGTGATCAGCGCCGGCGTCCATCACGCCTACACCAACGCCGGGCAGACGTGCGCCGCCTGGACGCGCATGCTGGTGCCGCGCTCCATGCACGAGGAGGCCTGCCGCGTGGCCAGGCACGTGGCCGAAAACGTCATCATCCCGGGCGACCCGCGCACGCCGCCGGAGCCGGGCACCACGCGAATGGGGCCGCAGGTCAGCCGCCAGCAGTACGAGACGGTGCTCGGGTACATCCGCGCCGGCATCGACGAGGGCGCGCGTCTGGTGGCCGGAGGCACCGAGCCGCCGCCGGGTCTGACCCGTGGCTACTTCGTCCGGCCCACCGTCTTCGGCGAGGTGAGGCCGGAGATGCGCATCGCGCAGGAGGAAATTTTCGGCCCCGTGCTGACGATCATGCCCTACGAAGACGAGGACGACGCGGTGCGGATCGCCAACAGCACCATCTTCGGCCTCGGGGGAGCCATCTGGTCCAAGGACGTAGACAGGGCGATGGCGGTGGGACGGCGGATCGACACCGGCGGCATCGACATCAATGGCGGGACCTTCAATACGCTGGCACCGTTCCGGGGCATCAAGCAGTCCGGCATCGGCGCCGAGCTCGGCGTGGCCGGCCTCGAAGAGTACCTGACGACCAAGTCCTTCCAGCTGCCGATCGACGGAAAGATCGCGGCCTATCTGGAAGGGCGATTCGAAGCTCGTCGCTGACGCAATGTCGGCAGATCGCGTCAGCCGCCCCGCCGACGTCCGGCGTCGACCGCGGTTTCGGATGCAGCTGCGAAAGCCCAGATAGGAGTTTGCCTAGCGGCCGGCAACAGCGGTAGTGTTGGCGCGTTCGGAGCGGCGCCGTCCCTAGCGGTCGGACGTTGCACGATGATCCTCCCTCCCATCTTCCTTCTGTTGGCGGCCATTCGCCGCTCGCGGAGCTGCGCCATGATGGCGGCGTTCGGCAGTCCGTGCGCACCGAGGGCGCGGCGCGGAGCCGCATCATGACGTCGACGTTTGGCCTGGCGCGCCCGCGCATCGACCTGACGCCGGTCCTGGCAGGCCTGGGGCTGGCGGCGCTGACGTTCGTCATGTTCGTGCTCGACCTCTTCACGAACGGTCAGGCGGCATTCGGCCTTCCCAATCTCGTCGTCCTTCTTTGCGGTCATCGCGTCCTGCGCGGCCGCTTCATGTTCTCTCTGGCGCTGTTCGTCTGCGCCATGGTCGTGGCGGTACCGACGATCATTCATCAGCTCGTGCCCGGGCCCATTCCCGTCGGTCACATCCTGGGTCGGACGCTGGTGGTGGGATCGGTCTGGATGTTCGCGGTTCTGCTCGTGCAGCGGGACCGGGCGCGCGCCGAGATGCTCGAGCATCAGGACATGGCCGAGGACACGCTGGTCAAGCGCACCAGCGAGCTGCGCCAGGTCAACGTCCAGCTGCACCGCGAGATCAACGAGCGGCGCCGCGCCGAGAACCGCTCCCTGTACCTCGCATCGATCGTCGAGTCGTCCGAGGACGCCATCATCGGCCAGGGGATCGACGGCGTGATCGTCAGCTGGAATCCGGGCGCGACGCGCGTGTACGGCTACGATCGCGAGGAGATGATCGGCCAGCATGCGTCGATCCTGCTGCCGGTCGAGCACGAGGCGGAGATGGCAGGCTTTCTGGCGCGCGTGGCTCGTGGGGAGCGCGTCGAGCACATCGAGACGGTGCGCCGGCGCAGCGACGGCAGCCTGATCGACGTCTCCGTCTGCATGTCCGCCATTCACGACCAGAGGGGCGAGATCGTCGGGGCATCCTCGATCGAGCGCGACATCACGCGCCGCAAGCAGGCCGAGGAGGCGCTGCAGAGCCTCAACGCCGAGCTCGAGGCGCGCGTCGCCGAGCGCACCGAGGCGCTGGCCGCCGCCATGAGCGAGCTGGAGGCCTTCAGCTATTCGGTCTCGCACGACCTGCGGGCGCCGCTGCGCGCGCTGCAGGGGTTCAGTGCGGCGTTGCAGGAGGACTGCAAGGACCGCCTGCTCGAGAGCGACGTGGACCTGCTCGACCGCATCCGCTCGGCAGCCGGGCGCATGGATCGGATCATCGACGATCTGCTCCAGCTCTCGCAGGCCAGCCACCGGCGCATCGATCAGGAAGTCGTCGATCTGAGCACGCTGGCGCGCGACGTGGCGGCGGAGCTCCATGCGCAGCGCGGCCAGCGGCAGGTGCGCTGGCAGATCGCGCCCGGGATGGATGCGTGGGGGGACCAGGGCCTGCTCCTGCTGGTCGTGCAGAACCTGCTCGGCAATGCGTTCAAATACTCGCGCGACGTCGAGGAGGCGGTGATCGAGATGGGCATCGAGGAACGCGCCGGCGGCGCGGTCACCTACTTCGTGCGCGACAACGGCGTCGGCTTCGACTCGCAGTACGCCGACAAGCTCTTCCGTCCGTTCCAGCGCCTGCACCGCCGCGACGAGTTCGAAGGGTCGGGCATCGGCCTGGCCACGGTCGAGCGCGTCATTCGCCGTCATGGTGGACGCATCCACGCCGAGAGCAGCATCGGCAAAGGCGCAACGTTCCGCTTCACGTTGCCGGCCCCGTCCGCCGTCCGCCTGGACGCGGTGGCCTGAGCCCTCGGCGCACACTGGCTCCTCCTGTCGGGCGCGTGTATCGTCCGAAGCCGCGTCCGCCCACGACGCGTGCGGCCGACACGCATTTCGTCAGGAGTACAAAGTGGCTGGTGAGCCCCTCATTTTCGACGCTGATTTGACGCTGCGCGCTCAGATCCAGGCCCGCGCGGACCACCCGACGGCAAGCGGCAAGGTCTTCCTCAAGCACCACGACCGCACCTGGACGTTCCGCCAGTTCCGCGACGAGGCCACGCGAGTCGCGCATTTTCTGCTGCGCCGCCTCGGACGCATCGACGATGCGCATCCCGGCCACGTGGCCATGCTCCTGGAGAACCATCTCGAGTTGCTGTCGCTGTACGGAGGCTGCGGCATCGCGGGCGTCACGCTGTTCGGTGTCAACACGGGCCTGCGCGGAAGGACGCTCGCTGGAGTCCTCAATCAATCGCGAGCGCGCCTGCTGGTCGTCGACGAACGCTTTGCCGAGGAGGTCGAGAAGGTGCGGGCCGACCTGCAGCATGTCGGGGCCGAGGACGTGCTGTACCTTCGCACCCAGAGCGCGCCGGGCGCGCTGGCCGCCGGCACCGATTACCTGCACTGCCTCGCATCGGAGGTGGCGCCCGAGGGAGCCAGCCTGGAGTACCCGGAGGCGGACGTCACGCCCGGAACCAACCTGATGATCATCTACACCTCGGGGACCACCGGGCTTCCCAAGGGCATCATCAACAACCATTTCAAGCTCTGTGCCACCGGCATCGGCGTATCCACGCAGCTTCAGCTGGGACAGGACGACTGCGGGTATGCGTGCATGCCGCTGTTCCATTCCAACTCGATGTTCATCGGGTTCATGCCGACGTTCTGGGTCGGCGCCAGCCTGGGCATCCGAGAGCGCTTCTCGGCGAGCAATTTCGTGCCCGACGTCGTGCGGTACGGCGTCACGTATTGGAACTACGTCGGCGAGCCGGTGCACTACGTGCTGCAGACACTGCAGAAGCAGTACGGCGGCGACCTCGACCGCCTGCGCGCCGAGGTCACGAACCATCCCGACAACCATCTGCGGTATGCGATCGGCAACGGCGCTTCACCGCCCGACATCGACAGGTTCGTCGACTGGCTCGGGCTCGAGGACATGTTCGAGCTCTATGGCAGCACCGAAGCGGCCATCGCGACGTATCGCCGCCTCGGCGACCCGCGCGGCAGCGTCGGCGAGATCACCGATCCTGCGGTGAAGATCCTCGACAGCAAGGGCGACGAATGTCCGCCCGCCGAGCTTGGCAGCGACGGCCGCATCCTCAACTACGAAGAAGCGGTGGGAGAGATCTGCCGCGTGGCCGGCGATACGGCGCTCTTCCAGGGCTACTTCGACAATCCCGGCGCCAATTCCCAGAAGTACCGCGACGGCGTCTATCACTCCGGCGATCTCGGGCACATCCTGGTGCGCGACGGCAAGCGCTACCTCTTCTTCGACGGCCGCACCGACGACTGGATCCGCAAGGACGGTGAGAACTTCTCGGCGCTGCAGGTGGCGCGGCTGCTCTCGGAGCACCCCGATATTCCTCTCGTTGCCGCCTACGGCGTGCCGTGTGCCGTGTCGGACGAGCTGGTGATGGCGGCGGTGAAGATGCGCGAGGGCGCAACGTTCGACCCGCAGGCGTTCTTCGACTTCTGCGAGCGCCAGGTCACTGAGGGCGGGATGGACCGCAAGTGGTTTCCGGACTTCGTACGGGTCGTCGAAGACTTCGAGTACACCGGCACGCAGAAGATCCTGGTCCGCAATCTGAAGGCCGTGCACTTCGATCCGCACCGGATCCCGGATCCGCTGTTCTGGCGCGAGCGCGGCGACCGCACGTTCAAGCCTCTTACCTCTGCCGACTACGCGCGCCTGCGAGACCAGTTCGCGGCTGCCGAAAAGCTGCCGTTGCTGGAGCGGTAGCGGGCGGGCACCCCCCGTCGTGGCCGGCCAGTCCTGCTGCGCCGGCGCACGAGGCGATTTCGTCACGGAATTTTCAAACCGTCGAGGCGACGCCACACTAGGTGCGCCACCCCGGCCATTTCCTGGCGGTTCGAACAAAATCTGCCCCCCGGTCTTGTTGCTCCTCCGTTTGCGGGTTAGCTACTCACCCGTAAGTAGTCCGGGAAAGGAGGATGCTCCTGTGACAAAACTGCGAGCTCGTCTGGCCCTCACCGCTTGCTTCACCACCGTCTTTCTCGCCGTTGCCGGTTCCGCGGGTGCGCAGGACGCCGCCCAGGCCAAATGCCGGGCGTCGCTTGCCAAGAACACGAACAAGTATTTGAAGGCCGTCGTCGGTGCGGTGACCAAGTGCCACCTGGCCCGCGACAACGGCTCGATCGCCGAGTCGACCGACTGCAACGATCCGTCCACCGCCGATTCGGCCGGCAAGCTGCCGACGCTGCGAGCGAAGGCTCAGGCCTCGATGATCAAGGCGTGCCAGGACAGCCTCGGCAGCCCGGTTCCCGGCATTCTCGCCATGTATGCCCGCTGTCCGTCGCCTTCGGAGACGAGCGACGACGGCGGCGCCACCGCCGGCATCGACGGCGTGAGCGAACTTGCCGCTTGCCTGCTCGATCTGCAGGAGGATGTCTCGACGCTGATGACCACCGATGTTCTCGGCCTGCCCGATGAGCCGGTGGGAGAGGCGGGCAAAGACTGCCGCGCGGCGGTGGCCAAAGGCCTGGCCAAGGCGGTGGTGACCATCGGCAAGGAGCGTGCGAAGTGCCAGAAGGGCGCCGACAAGCTCGGCGGCCCCATCGAATACGACTGCGTCGATCAGGACCCCTCCGGCAAGATCGACGCCGCCGTCGATGCGCTGGCGGCAGCGGTGACCGCCGCGTGCGTGCCCACCGGCGGATCGGATTTCGAGCAGCTGCAGTCGATCGACAGGTTCGGTCTCTGCGCCGACCGGCCGGCGCAGCTCGTCGACTGCATCGCGAACAAGGGCGCTCTACTGTACGGTTCCGGTCTGATCGCCACAGCCTACGAGCTGCCCGATACGTGCCGTGCCGGCGGCCTGCGCCGCACCGGCCATGCACGCATCGGCTCGCAGCTGACCGGCTCCAGCCTGAGCGCCGGCTACAACGGGCTGGCGCATGCCATCGATCTCAATGATGCGTTCCATGACGCCGTCGACCTCGACTGCAACGAGGACTGCTCGAGCTGTGCCGTGTCGCTCGATGCACGAAAAGACCAGCCCGACTCCTTCTGCCGCTGCGTCAACGACTCTTCGATCTCCTGCGATGTCGTCAACGGCCCCGACACAGATGATTGCCCCGCGCTCGACAACCGTTGCCGATGCTTCTTCGGCCCGCCGCTTCCGGTCTCGGTCTCCAGCGCGCCCACCTGCGAACCGGTGCTCATCATGGCCGATTACGAGGGCACGACCGACGTCAACACCGGCGAACTGGATCAGAAGACGCTGGTGTCGGCGCTGATTCATCTCGGCGAGGTCGTCGACCGCCCTTGCCCGACCTGCGAAGGCGACGTCACGCCCAACGACGGAGTGCGAGACGGCGAGTGCCTGGGCGGCGCGCGCGACGGCCAGCCGTGCGATACCAACGGCGTCCATTCCACGTTCGGCTCGCACAGCCACGACTGCCAGCCGCCGCCGGTCAAGAACATCAGCGGCGGCTCGGGTCTGCTGCTGGACTTCAACTTCACGACCACGCAGGACGTTCTGCCCTACAACCTGCCGTGCGACGATCCCGGCGAAATGTGCCCGTGTCGCGTGTGCTCGGGCGACAACAGCATCGGGTGCAACGACGACAGCTTCTGCGCGGCCAACGGCGCCGGCACGTGCACCGCCGGCGGCGGCGCGGGGGTGCATCCCAACGCCTGCGACAACCTGGACTGTGGCGCCGACGGTTTCTGCACCGAAGGCCCGGTGCGCACGTACTGCGACGGCAAGACGCACGCCGACGGTCGCGGCTACATCACATGCACGACCGACGCCGATTGCTTCGCGCACGATGCCGGCACGTGCTCGGATTTCCAGGAGCTGCGCTGCTTCACCAACCCCGTCGTCGCCGAAGGAGAATCGGGTTTCCTCGGCCAGGTGCTCGGCACCGCAGCCTGCATCGGACTGACCTCCAACACCGCCATCAATCTTGCGAGCGGCTTGCCCAGCGCCGTCCGAGTGATCCTCGACACCGATACCGAGGTGCGATGCGCCTCCGATCCGGATGTCGTCTACGCGCCGCCGACGGGAGCCAACTGCCCCTGAGGCGCACTGGGTCGGGGCCGCTAAAATGTGAGCGAGCGCGGCGGCCCCGGCCCACTCCTTGTCACTGCCGAGCGACGATCCATGCGCGCGACGCGGCGCCCCGCCGCCGATTGCCGCGCCACGACCGCGGCGTGTGTGAAGCGGCGTAACGTCTGCGCGCGACCATCGGTTCATTCGCACCCGACTGGCGCCCGTGTACCCTGAGCGCACGGACTCGGGTGACGGAGGGCTGGTGGCATGGACGAGGGACAGGACTACGATTGGCGCCCGACCAATCTCCGCGAAGGTGCCGACCGCCGCTACGCGTGGGCCGAGAAGCGCATCCGCACCGCGAGCATCGTCGGCGGCGCGTGGGGAACGCTTCTGCTCGCGATCGGCGCGTACCAGTTCATGGGCGGTCTGGGCATAGCGCCCTTCGAATGGAACGTGGTCGGCGGCATTGCCGCGCTCCTGTTCGCGCTCGGCGCGGCTTCGCGAAACCTGCCCGCGTGCGGCGCTCTGGCACTGCTGTGCGTCGGAGAGCTGCCCGCCCTGGCGACATCGCTCGGCGAGGTTCTTGCCGAAGGCGGCGTTCTCGACCAGGCGCTCGCCGGGATGCGCTGCGCGGCACTGCCAGCCGTCCTCTACAACGGCACTCAAGGCTATGCGGGCGCGTTCGAATACCAGAAGCTTCGCCGGCCCCACAGCGAGCCCACCTTGCGAGCGCTCAATCCCGCCTTGCTCCAGGGCGCGATCCTCAGCTCGCTCGCGCTGCTGATGATGGGATTCATGTTCGGTTGGGGAACCCGCATCATGGAAGGGTTTTCGCAGCCGGGCGCGCCGGTTCTGAATGCGGACGGTTCGCTCGACGCGGGCAGCCGCCTGAGCAAGCACCTGCAGGACAATGCGGTGAACGTCGAGACGTTTCAGCAGCGCAGCGGCGAGGAAGAGCGCGCCGAGGCGGAGGAACGGCGCAAGGCCAGGGAGGAGGCTGCCAACGAGAAGGCTGAGCGCGACGCCGCCCGCCGCGAGGCACAGTGGAAGGTGGAGGAAAAGGAGAACCGTTACCAGGAGGAGGGCGCGTCGTCCGATCCCGGGGGCGCCGGCAGCCACAAACCGCCGCGGCAGAAGCTCGAGCTGAAAGGGCCGGCGTACGCGACGGCGCAGGAGGGCATCGAATTCGCGGGCAAGACCGACGAGGCAGGCTGCCTGACCGAGTCGCTGCGCCGACACGAAGCCTGCAAGGACGAGGAATGCCGCGACCTGGCGGGCGTCTTCATCACGTCCTGCCTTCCCGACAGCAAGCCCGCCAAGGGGTTCTGCACCGGCGTTCCATCGATTCACTCGGTGGTGGAGACGACGGCGTGGCGGTCGCGCCTGTGCGCGTCCAGCGGCGCTCCCGCTGGTGCCTGCCATGCCTTCTACGCCAATCTGCAGACGTACTGTCACCCCGACGACGCCGCGAAGGCGGCGGCGGGGAAGAATCCCTGAGCACCGGCGGACCGGGACACCGGCGGAAAGGGCCCGGCGCGCTTGGCGCCGTCGCTCGAGGCCCTGTAGTCTCCGCCACCAGGAGAAAGGGGGCGTGAGCGAAGAACCGATCCGCATCCTGCTCGTCGAGGACGAGGAGGACGACGCATTCCTCCTGCAACGGGCGCTGGCCAAGACGGCCCCGGGGCAGTTCGAGATGACCAACGTGACCACTTTGGGCGCGGCCCTGAAGGCGCTGGACGGCTCGCCGTTCCACGTCGTGCTGTCGGACCTGTCGCTGCCCGACAGCCGCGGTCTCGAGACCTTCGAACGCATCCACGGCTTCGATCCGGAGATCCCGGTCGTCGTGCTGACCGGGAATGACGATGAGCGCCTGGCGGTGCGTGCGCTGAACGAGGGCGCGCAGGATTATCTGGTCAAGGGCAGGGTGGACGGACAGTCGCTGGTGCGGTCGATGCGATACGCCATCGAGCGCAATCGCAGCCGGCAGCTCGAGCGCGACAACACCGAGCTGGCCACCGAGATCCGCGCCCGCAAGGCAGCACAGGAGCAGCTCGAGCGCGTGGCAGCGCAGCTCGAGGCCAGCAACCGGGAGCTGCAGCAGTTCGCGTCGGTGGCCTCGCACGACCTGCAGGAGCCGCTGCGCAAGATCATCGTCTTCGGCGACCGGCTGCAGACCAAGCTCGGCGACACCGTCAGCGAACAAGCCAAGGACTACATCGGCCGCATGATGAACGCGGCCGAGCGCATGCAGACGCTGATCAATGACCTGCTCGAGTTCTCTCGAGTCGTCACTCGCGCACGGCCTTTCGTCACCCTGGACGTCGGACAGGTGGTGCGCGAGGTGCTCAACGATCTCGAGGTTCTGATCGAGAGCAAGGGAGCGGCCGTGGAGATGTCCGACCTTCCGACGCTCAGCGCCGATCCGACGCAGCTGCGGCAGGTGTTCCAGAACCTGTTGGCCAACGCGATCAAGTTCCAGACCGCGGACAACAAGCCTCGCATCGTCATCGCTTCGGAGCCGGCGATGATCGGGTCGCGACCCGCCTTCTGCATCACCGTTTCCGACAACGGCATCGGCTTCGAGCAGCATCATGCCGAGCGCATTTTCGCGCCGTTCCAGCGCCTGCACGGGCGCAGCGAGTACGGAGGATCGGGCATCGGGCTGGCCATCGTGCGGCGCATCGTCGAGCGTCACGGCGGCAACATCACCGCGCACAGCGCGCCGGGGCAGGGCGCGACCTTCCGGATCCTGCTTCCGGCCGAGCACGGCAGCAGCGACACGGAAGCGGGTACGCCTCCGGCGCCGCCTGGAAGCGCCGCTGCGGCTTCCTGAGCGGGGGCCGCACTGCGCTGCGGCCGTCGAGCCTGGCGCGCCGTCATCATGCCTGGCGTGCACAGCGTCGAGCGAATGCGCGCGTCGCAGGGCCGGCGCAGCGCCGACAAGGCAGGAGGCTACTTGGATTTCTGGCGGTGACCGGGCAACTCGACCGTTTCGAACCAGTAGTGCGACAGCGTTTCGACCAGCCGGACCAGCGCCTCGTAGGTCACCGGCTTGCTGATGAAGGAACTGACGCCGAGGTCGTAGCTGCGCAGAATGTCCTCTTCGGCCTTCGAGGTCGTCAACACGACCACCGGGATGCGGCGCAGGACCGGGTCGGCCTTGATCTCGGCCAGCGCCTCGCGGCCGTCCTTGCGCGGCATGTTCAGGTCCAGAAGGATCAGCGAGGGAGCGGGCGCGGAGCCGGGCTGGGCGTAGGGGCCGCGCTGGCGGAGGTATTCGAGAAGATCTTCGCCGTCTTCGACGCAGCGGAGATCCAGCGCGCCCGCACACTCGGCGAACGCGTCGCGTGCCAGCATGCGGTCGTCTTCGTCGTCATCGGCCATCAAGACCGTGACGGGCCTGGTCACCTCTATGGTCAACGCGTCCTCGCAGCGCCACCGTCACGTTCGACGGGGACAGGTGCATAGTAGCGGTTTTGCCCGCGCAGCGGCATCGCTTTCCGCGCCATGGCGCTCACGCGCCTTCGTAGCCTGGAGGCCGCCAGCCTTGGCCGTAGCATTTCGCGCAGACGGGGAAAATGGAGGCCGCGCCGCCCTGCCGCCCGACCAGCGCCCAGGTCTGCCGGTCCGTCGGGTCGGTACTGACGTCGGTCGGGATGTCGGCCGCACAGGACGAACAGCGCGTGCGGAGGGTCTTGTTGGCCTGCGCATTGTTCTGGTTTCGGTGGCCCATCGAAGATTCCTTGCAGCCCGAGGCGCGCAAAGCGACGGGCGCGGCGAACGGGTCGCCGCGCCCGTCACGTCATTTGCCGCCTGCGGGAATCTCGCGGGCCAGGCCCGCGCTGGCGATGGTCTTGTTGTCGGTGACGTAGACGGGCGAGCGGGTCTTGTTGACCTCCTCGCTTTCGGGCGCGCTCCACTCCACTTCCCACTGGAATGCCACCTTGGCATCGGGGCTGTTGAGATAGGTCGCGAGCGCTTCGTCCTTGGCTGGATCGACCGTGGCCCGGAGCTGGTGGACGTTGCGAACGTACTCGCCATCCAGGGTCTTCGGGTCGATCAGCTCGGCACCCTCGTCGCCCTGCTTGTACATCTCGCCTTCGGTGGAGAAGTAGACCTTGGACTTGACGATCTTGTTCTCTTCCTCGGCCACGCGCGCATTGAACTCGAACACGGGCAGGGGCTTTCCGCCGATCTTTGCCATGTTCATGCGGCCTTCTGTCAGGCGGGGAGGCCTCCTGTTCGAATCCGCACCCGGTGCGAGGCACGCCGCCAGCGAGAACGAACACAGAACGGCCAATACAGCAGCTTTTCTCATGGCTTCTCTTCTCATGCTCCTTCGGATGGTTGGCTTCCGGGGACGAAGCCGTTCGTGTCAACCGAGGCCGGTGCGGCATCGGCCGCTGCGCATTGGCGCGGGCGGGTTGCCGCCGTAGGCACCGGACTTCATTATGCGACGCCGAGCCTTGGAGCAACTCGATGGACGTCCTGGAAGCGATGCACACATGCCGGGCGATGCGCTATCTGCGCAGCGATCCGGTGCCGCACGAACTCATCGTCACCGTCCTGGAGGCCGCCATCTGCGCACCCAGCCCAGGCAACTCCCAGGGATGGGATTTCGTCGTCGTTCGCGACCGCGCGACGCTCGATGCGCTGGCGGCTGTCATGCGTCCGGCCATTCAAGCCGTGCTGCCCCCGATCCCCGAGCAGGGCGACGCGACGCGTCGGCGCATGCTCGCCGGCGCGCACCATCTCGTGGAGTCGATCGAAAAGGTGCCGGCCTGGATCTTCGTGTGCGGGCGGCCGGTTTATCCGCCGGGCGCACCGACGGAGGGCTGGATCTGGCCGGCGGTTTATCCGGCCGCGCAGAACATTCTGCTGGCCGCGCGCGCGCTCGGCCTCGGCGCGACGTTCACGACCTATCACATGCTGGCGGAGGCCGGCGTGCGATCCATTCTTTCGATACCGGCCGAGGCCCGCATTGCGGTCTCCATACCTCTGGGCTGGCCGGAGAAGCCGTTCGGGCCCGTGCGACGCAGGCCGCTCGAGGAGTTCGTCCACTGGGATCGCTGGTAGACGCTCAGGGGCGGGTCGGCGTCAGCGCGCGCCAGTACTCCTTGCGCTCGGTGATGAGCAGCTCGGCGGCGCCCGCAGCGAATGCCAGGAACTCCGAGTCGCCGCGCAGCGAAGCCGTCGCGGCATCGTAGGCGGCCATGCTCTCAACCGACCAGAGGTGGATGATCTCGCTTTCGGCGAAGTTCTCGAACACGCCTTCGCTGCTGACGCCGTGCTTCTCGAACAGGCGCACCAGCTCGGTGGCATTCTCGGCGACCCTGCGGCGATTCTTGGGAGAAACGACCAGACGAGTGACGATGCGGATCACGGCTGCCTCCATCGGCGACGCCGCCGGCGCGGCGCCGTGCACGCCGCTGGTACGGCACGCGTGGACAGCCTTGCATCGATGGCGGCGGAAGGCGAAGGGCCGCTTGCGCGGGCGGCGATCCGCCATCACTGTGCGCGCGCTTCGACGGCCAGCGAGGGAAGCATGGGCAAGCTAGACGACAGGATTGCTCTGATAACCGGCGGCGGCACCGGCATCGGTGCGGCCATGGCAATGGAGTTCGGTCGCGAGGGCGCACGCGTGATCATCTGCGGCCGCCGCCGCGAGCCGCTCGCGGAGACGACGACGAGGGTGCGCGCCTACGGCGCCGACATCGAGCACGTCGTCTGCGACGTTGCGCAGGAACAGGAGGTCGACAACCTCATCACCGGCATCGTCGAGCAGTACGGGCGCCTGGACATCCTGGTCAACAATGCGTTCCAGATGTCGGCCGCCCCCATCGCCTCCATGACCACACAGGCGTGGAAGGACAGCTTCACCGTCGCGCTGGATGCCGTCTTCTTCACGATGCGCACGGCGCTCCCGCAAATGGCCGGACAGGGCGGCGGGGCCATACTCAACATCTCATCCACCGCGGGCCATGCGGGGCAGCATTCGCTGGCGGGCTACGGTTCGGCCAAGGCCGCGTTGGAGAATCTGACGAGAATCGCGGCCATCGAAGGCGCGCCGGCACGAGTGCGCGTCAACTCGCTGGCACCCGGGTGCATCGCCACGCCCGGCACGCTCGAAGCTTTCGCCGCGCCGGCGGCGCGGCGGGGAATGGAGCGGATGATTCCGCTCGGACGTTTCGGCGCGCCCGAGGAGGTGGCTCGTGCTGCCGTCTTTTTGGTCAGTGACGATGCTTCTTTCGTCACCGGCGCTTGTCTGGTCGTCGACGGCGGGCAACGCGCCTCGTTGGGTGCGCCTGCGATCGAGGAAGGATTCCGCCATTGATGCAGGGTCGTAGTGACACGCGCCTTCGTCTCGTGCTATCGGTGCGCCCGTGACGAACGCACGTTGGGCTTCGAGTGTTTCCGATGCTGCCGACATCGCCGATGCGGTGGCGCAGACTGTTTCCGACATCCGCCGGCAGCTCGGCGGCGATCAGTGCGACGTCGTTATCGCATTCGCATCTCCGCATCACGCTGCGCACTACCAGTCGATCCCGGCCTTCGTGCAGGAAGGTCTGGGCGGCCAGTTCTTCGGATGCAGCGGCGGCGGCGTCATCGGCGGCGGCCGCGAAGTGGAAGCGCGTCCGGGGTTCTCGCTGAGCGCGGCCGTGCTGCCGCGAGTGAAGGTCCTGCCCTTCCATCTCACCGACGCCGATCTTGCCGCTCTCGGCGCCCGCGCCGAGCGCTGGGAGGAGCGGCTAGGCGTCGAGGCAGCCGAGGATCCGCAGTTCGTGCTGCTGCCGGATCCGTTCAGCTGTGACGTCGAGCATCTGCTGTCCATGCTCGATCAGATCTACCCGTGCTCGCCGAAGATCGGCGGCCTGGCCAGCGGCGCGCGCAAGGCCGGCGGCAATGCGCTGTGGGCCGGCGGTGCCATGCACAGCGAGGGCGTCGTTGGCCTGGCGCTGGTCGGCGATCTCGTCATCGACACCCTGGTGGCGCAGGGTTGCAGGCCGGTCGGCGAGCCGATGTTCGTCACTCGCTGTCACGACAACCGCATCTATGAGCTCGACGGGCGCCCGCCGCTGGACGTCCTTCGCGAGTTGTACGAGCGTTGCGACGAGGACGACCGCCTTCTCATGCAGCACTCGCTGTTCCTCGGGCTGGTGATGGCGCCGTCGCGGCAGAATTACGGTCGCGGCGACTTTCTGGTGCGCAACATCTTCGGCATCGATGCGGAGTCGGGCGCGCTCGCCATCGGCGCCGCCGTCAAGGAGAACGAGGTCGTGCAGTTCCACTTGCGGGACGTCATCACCTCAGCCGAAGACCTCAGCGAGCTTCTGCAGCGATACCGCCTGGACCATGACGGCGCGGAGCCGCAGGGATCGCTGCTGTTTTCGTGCCTCGGCCGCGGCAAGGGCTTCTACGGCCGCGCGGATCACGACACCGATGCGTTCCGGGCCTTTCTCGGGCAGGTGCCGCTCGGCGGCTTTTTCTGCAATGGCGAGATCGGCGCCGTCCACGGCACCACCTTCCTCCACGGCTACACTTCTTCCTTCGGCCTCTTCCGGCAGAAGGGGCGCTAGAGCGCGTTCACCCTTTCGCGAAGGTATTGCGGATCCGGTCCACGGCCTCCTCGACGTGCTCGCGGCGGGCGAAGCTGGACAGGCGCAGGTAGCCTTCGCCGCAGGCGCCGAAGCCGGCGCCGGGCGTGCACACGACGTGCGCGCGTGACAGCAGCGCGTCGAAGAATTCCCACGAGCCCATGCCGTCGGGCGTACGCAGCCATACGTAGGGCGCGTTGACTCCGCCGAAGACCTGCATTCCTGCCTCCGACAGCCCGCAGCGGATCAGCGCGGCATTGCCCATGTAATAGTCGATTCGCTCGCGAACTTGCGCGCGGCCGGCCTCGCTGTAGACGGCGGCGGCCGCCTTCTGCACCGGATAGGAAACGCCGTTGAACTTGGTCGTGTGTCGCCGCGTCCACAGACGATGCAGGTCGACGCGGCTGCCGTCGGCGGCAGCGCCGGTCACCGACCTGGGCACCACGAGATAGGCACAGCGCGTGCCGGTGAAACCGGCGGTCTTGGAGTAGCTGCGGAATTCGATGGCGACGTCGCGAGCGCCCGGCACCTCGTAGATGGAGTGGGGGATCTGCGGGTCCGTGATGAACGCCTCGTAGGCGGCGTCGAACAGAAGCAGCGCATCGTGCTCGCGCGCGTAGTCCACCCAGCGTGCCAGGTCCTCGCGGCGGGCAACGGCGCCCGTCGGGTTGTTCGGGAAGCACAGGTAGACGAGATCGACCTTCTCGTGAGGCGGCGCCGGCAGGAAGCCGTTCTCGGCGGTGCAGGGCAGATAGAGGAGCTTGTCGTACTTGCCGCTGGCGTCGGCGGCGCCGGTGCGGCCGGCCATCACATTCGTGTCGACGTAGACCGGATAGACGGGGTCCGGAACCGCCACGCGCGCATCCATCGAGAAGATCTCCTGGATGTTGCCGCTGTCGCACTTGGAGCCGTCGGAGATGAAGATCTCGTCGGGATGGATGTCTACGCCGCGGGCCGCGAAATCGTGCGTGGCGATCGCTTCGCGCAGGAAGTCGTAACCCTGCTCGGGGCCGTAGCCGCGAAAGCCGGAATCGGTTTCCATCTCGTCGACGCCGGCGCGCATCGCATCGCAGATCGCCGGCGGGAGCGGCAGCACGACATCCCCGATGCCCAGACGCAGGATGCGCGCGTCCGGATGCTCGCTCTGGAAGGCTCGCACGCGCCGGCCGATCTCGGGGAAGAGGTAGCCGGCAGCGAGCTTGAGATAGTTGTCGTTGATGCGGGCCATGCTCGGCTACTCCTGACGCAGCGGCGAGCGCCGCATGCAATTGCGTTCGATGAAGTCGCGGAATGTAGCCGGGGACGCAGCGCCCTTCAATTGGTCGCGTGCGATGCCTGCGCGACCGGATGACGCTCGAGCACGACGCCGTCCTTCATCACCGCACGTATGCGGGACAGCGCGGCGATTTGGAACGTCGGGTTGCCTTCCACCAGCAGCAGGTCGGCGCGCTTGCCCGCTTCGACGATGCCGAAATCGGGATCCTCGCTCTTCTGCAGGAACCTGGCTGCATCCAGCGTGGCGGCGCGGATGGCCTCGGCCGGCGTCATCCCGGATTCGATCAGGAGCGCAAGCTCGCGATGCAGGCCGGGCCCGGGGAAGACGCCGGACTGCGTGTCGCTGCCGGCCAGGATGGTGACGCCGGCTTCGCGCAGCGCACGGATGTTTTCGCGCCACTGGCGACGGTGACCGCGCAGCTTCTGGAAGAATTCGAGGAAGGAGGGCGAGATCGCGCCCTCCGGCCGCTGGTCGAAGGAGGCGAGCACGTCGGCGCTGACCGTCTCGATCTCGAGCGGCGTCGGCTCGCGCTTGCGCTCGCCAACGAGCGCATAATTCTCGAACACGCCCATGGTCGCGACCATGGGAATCTTGAAGCCGGCCACGCGCTCGACGTCGGCCGGGGCCAGGTCATCCTTGTAGATCATGTGCATGAACGCATCGACGCCCGATTCTCCCGCGTCGATGGCGTCCTCCAGCGTTCCGATGTGCGCCACCACCCGCATGCCGCGGTGATGCGCCTCGCCGACGATGGCGCCGATCAGCTCGCGACGGATGCGCGGCGCACCGTCGGGAATGCTGTCGACGGCGACCTTGACGAAGTCGGCCTTCTCGCCATGCAGCTCGGCCACCGCCTCGCGCGCCTTCTCGGGCGAGTCGATCTGCCGCGTGACCTGGCGCTCGATGTACCAGCCTATCCACCACGGCGTCAGCGCTTCGAGCACGGGCACCGGATGACCGCCCTCGGCCGTGAGCATCGGGCCGGCGGCGAAGATCGTAGGGCCCACCAGCTTGCCGCGCGCGACGTCCTCGCGACGCTCGAACGCTTGCGAAGCCAGGTCGGCCGGATCGAGGACGGTGGTGACTCCGCAATACAGGTACGACTGCAGGTTGCGGTCCGGGTCGGGAATCTCACCGGCCCACGGCGGCGCCGAGCCGTTGCCGACGTGGCCGTGGCTGTCGATCAGGCCCGGCAGCAGCGTGGCGCCGCTGGCATCAATGCGGCGAGCGCCTTCGGGAATGGTCAATGTGCCTTGCGGCGCGACGGCGGCGATGCGGTCGCCGCTGACGAGCACGTCCATGCCGGCGTGGATCTGGCCGGTCGCCACGTCGAGCACGCTGGCACGCGTGAAGACGGTGTGGGCGTCGGCGTCCTTCGGTCTGGTCACGAGCGGCGGCGCGCCGTGGCAGGCGGCAAGCGCGAGGCAGGCGAGCGCGCCAAGGAAGCGTGGCTGCAACTTCACGGTCCTTCCTCCTTCGCGACCGGCAGCGCCACCGGCGCCCGACTCGTCTCCAACACGGGGATGATCCAGAACCGCTCGCCGTCGAACCAGAACAAGGCCGACTGCTCGTAGCGTGCCGCCAGCTCGCACGCCGCCTGAAGCGGCATCGCGACCGCAACGCCCACCTCGCGGTGTGCGCCGTCGGGCGAGACGCCGTCGGCGCGCAGAAACCGCACGCCGCGAGCAACGACTTCGGTGTCGAGCAGCTCCGCCCGCACGTGATTCTCGGCCTCACCGAGCGCAAGCCCGCGCGGGTTGGCCGCGGTGACGACGGCGAAGGTCGCGCCGAGGCCGAGGTCGCGCAGCCGCCTGCAATCGTCGGGGTCGAGGCGCTCGCGCAGATCGATGCGCACGGTGCCGTCGCGATAGATCTCGAGAACCGTGTCCGGATAACGCGCCCAGCTCGGATCCCCACGACGCGCCGGGTCGGTCACCGGCCCTGCATAACAAAGGGGCGCTCAGTCGGGAAGGGCCGCGAGCGCGATGTGCCGCAGCGGAAGGGCTGGGGCGAGCAGTGCCGGATTCACGGCTTCGATGGTCCCTGGGTTGTGGTAGGCTGGCGGACCATGGCGAGAGCAACGGTTCCTGCAGGCCGCAATGAGCTGTGCCCGTGCGGCAGTGGCAAGAAGTTCAAGCGCTGCTGCGGCGCGCCCGAAGTCGAAAAGTCGGATGCGGCAGGAAGCTTCTTCGGCATCGCCGCAGCGATCACCGGCGTCATGATCGTGATCGCCGTCGTGGCCGTCGCGCGATCGTTCCTGGAAGACCCGCCGCAGCGGGTGTGGTCGGCCGAGCATGGGCACTGGCACACGGTCAGCGGCGCGAGCGGCAGCGAGGATTCGGGCAAGCCCGGTCCCGGCAAGGTCTGGGACGAGGCACATGGCCACTACCACTCCACGGGTGGCAGCGCCGAGGGCGGCCCCGGCAAGGTGTGGAATGAGGAGCACGGGCATTATCACGACGCCCCGGGTGCCGCGGGAGTTCCCGAGCACTCCGCGCCCGTGGCCAATCCCCTCGAGGAGCGCCGCCGCCACATGGCCGAAACGGCGCGCGAAGCGGCCGGCACCGAAAAGGATTAGGCCGCGTCAGCCGACGCCGTGCAGGCGTCGCGGGTTGTCGACCATCATCGTGTGAAGCTGTTCGTCGGTCGCGCCGCATGCGCGCAGCCACGGCAGGATGTTCTCGTACACGTGGCTGTAGCCCCAGCCGCCGTACGCCTTGTAGCAGGTCTTCCAGCCCACCTCCGCGCCGAGCAGGATGCGATTGGCGTAGCCCTTGCCGATCAGCTCCATGACCGTTGCCACCTCGATGCGATCGGGCGTGAAGCCGCGTCCGGGGCCGATCGCCTCGCAAAGCTCCTCGTGCCCGAAGTGATCGTACGAGACGAAGCCGACTCCGCGCTGCAGCAGGCGCTCAGCGGTGTGCGCCTCGAACAGTCCGAGATGCGAAGGGTAGACCTTGCCCAGGTCCGCGCCTTCGCGCTCGAGGATGTCGATGTAGGTGTCGAAGTGGTCGGCGGGGCTTTCGCCGTAGATCGTCAGGTGCGCGTTGGGATGCAGCGTCAGAGAGAGGCCCGTGGCACGCTGCGCCCGCGCTGCCGCGCGCAGCACCTTCTCTTCCTGCGGCTGAAAGGGCACGTCGGGCATGCCGCTGAGCCCGATCTCGCCGATGTTGCCTGCGCGCACGCCGGTGCCGTCGATGCCTTCGAGGATCTCGCCGATCATGATGTCGGCCATCTCCTCGATGCTCATGCCGGCGATGCGTGCGGGATGCGCGCCCTGGATGTACCAGCCCGTGGAGGCGACGATGTGCAGGTCCGTGGCGCGCGCGATCTGCTGGAGCGCAGGCACGTTCCGGCCGATCCCTTCCAGGTCCATGTTGATGATGGTGCCGCCGCCGTGCTTCTTGAACTCGGCGGCCTCGCGAATCGTCAGTTCGACGTCGTCCTGGACGAGGTTGCGCTTGAAGCCGAGCCCGTTGCGGCGGATGCGGCCGAGGTTGTCGAGCGAGAACTCGGCCTCGGCCGCCTCGCGTCGCTGCGGATCCTGCGGCGGCATGTACCAGCAGGAGATGTCCAGGGTCAGATGGACGTGGGACATGGTGCCGCCGAGACCAGCGGCATCAACGGGCCCGAGGACGGTATTGACGGTGGCCACTTCGTGCTCCTTCGCAGGCGCCGCGTCCTGGGCTGCGATGCCTTCTGTTTGCCGGGCCCCGCCCGCGCGAGCGGAGCCGCGCCGCAAGGCCAGCGCGAAGGTGGACACGCGCCGCCAGCGGCCCCATAATCGGCCCGACTGAAACAAGTTCTAGCCGGTCCTGCAAGCGCAGCGGCCGCGCGCCGGTGCCCCGGCACGCGCTTTCTGCCGGACCCGCTGCCCGAATCGGAGGAGCCCATGCAGCGCATTCCGCTTCCGCCATTCCCCAACGGCTGGTTCGCCGTCAGTCATTCGGACGAGCTCGAGCGCGGGCAGGTCAAGACCGTGCATGCCCTGGGACGCGACTTCGTCGTCTATCGCGGCAAGAGCGGTCAGGCGTTCGTCATCGACCCGTACTGCGCCCATCTCGGCGCCCATCTCGGCGTGGGCGGCACCGTCGAGGACGATCATATCCGATGCCCCTTTCACGGCTGGCGATACGACGGCCTCAGCGGACGCTGCGCATCGATTCCGTATACCGACAAGATTCCGAGCAAGGCGGCAGTGGGTGCGTATCCGGTGTGGGAGAACAACGGCTTCGTGTTCGTGTGGCAGCACGCCGAGGCAAAGGAGCCGGACTGGACTCCCGACGTCGTCGAAGAGCTGGCGGATCCCGACTATTACCTGTGGGGAAAACGCGAGTGGACCATTGCCTCGCATCCGCAGGAGGTGATGGAGAACGGCGTGGACATCCAGCACTTTTTCACGCTGCACGGCTGGAAGGCGCGCTCGATCGACTGGCAGCCGCATGGGCATCGCTACACGCTTCGCATCGACGTCGATCCGGGCGAGGAGGGGCAGGCCGCCACGGCGCAGAACGCCACCGACGTCGATTCGTTCAACTCCGGCCCCTCCTTCACCTGTACGCGTGTGCGGGGCCCGATGACCGGGATCGCCATCAACGTGCTGGTTCCGCTGGAGCCGGAAAAGCTGCTGATCCAGCATCGCTACTATGGACACAGGAGGTCGGCACCCGAGGTCGTGGACGCCTTCTTCACCAACTACATCCGCGACTACGAGCTGGATGTGCCGATCTGGAACGCGAAGATCTACCGGCCACTTCCGGTGATCGCCGAGAACGACGGCCCCTACGTGCGCTATCGCCGCTGGTTCTCGCAGTTCTACTCCAAGGCGCCCGAGCAGGCGGCGATCTGAGCGTGCGGAGCTTCGGCGGCAAGACGGCTCTGGTCACCGGCGGCGCCACCGGCATCGGCCTGGCATGCGCGCGCGAGATCGTGGCGGGCGGCGGCAACGTCATGCTCGCTGCGCGGCGCCGCGACGTCCTCGAGCACGCCGCGCGCGAGCTGGGCCCGCGCGCCGCATGGATCGAATGCGACGTCACCAGCGACGCCTCCGTCGACGCCGCCGTTGCCGCCGCCGTCGAGCGGTTCGGCTCGCTGAATCTGGCCGTCAACGCGGCGGGCATGGGAATGGCCGGCTCCGTCACGGCGCAGGCAACCGAAGTCTTCGCAATGGTGCTCGATACCAATCTGACCGGCGTGTTCCGCAGCGTGCGTGCCGAGGCTCGTGCGCTGAAAGAGAGCGGCGGCGGCAGCATCGTCAACATCAGCTCGATCGCTGCTGCGCTGACGCATCTGTGGATGTCGGCGTACTGCACCTCCAAGGCAGGCGTCAACATGCTGACCCGCTGCGCTGCCGACGAGCTGGGCGAGCACGGCATCCGCGTCAATGCGGTGATGCCTGGCCTCGTCGAGACCGAGCTGGCGATGCCGCTCGTGTCGAACGAAGCGGCCGTGCAGGAGTATCTGCGACGCATGCCGCTGGCTCGCACGGGCAAGCCCGAGGATGTCGCGCGTCTGGTCGCGTTCCTTCTCAGCGACGATGCGGACTGGATCACGGGCCAGTGCATCGGTGTCGACGGCGGTCACACGCTGCGGCAGGGCCCCGATCTGGTCGACGTCTTTCGACCGATGATGGGCGAATAGCTTCGACCTTCGTACTTCCACGATTGAGGCAGGGCTGCGTGATCTGCCGTCGACGCCGGTCGGGTGAATCTGCGGCGGCTCCGGCGTTTCGTCTTGACGGCGCGGTTACGACATCGTAGGTTACGGTTTCGTAGGCTACGCCTCCGTAGGGGCGCCCGCCAGAGCCGAGATCATGCTGCCGTCTCATCGCCCGAATACCTGCTCAGCGCCCGGAAAGGCCGCCCCGACCGGCGGCCGCTGGCGCGCTCCGTTTGGCGCGTGGGTGGCGCCGTTCATCGATGGTCTGGCCTACCCCCTGCGCGTGTCGCATTACGCGGAGCTGCTCAATCCGCTGTGGGCCTCCCACCAGTTGCGCGCCCGCATCGAGCACTTTCACGAGGAGACCGGCAACGCGCGCACCCTGACTCTGCGACCCGGGAAGGGTTGGCGAACCCATCGCGCCGGGCAGCACGTGCGCGTCGCCGTCGCGATCGACGGCAGAACCTACACGCGCACCTACACGATCTCGTCGGCGCCGGAGCGGGACGATGGATGCTTCACGATCACGGTGAAGGCGATCGCCGGCGGGCGCGTCTCGCCTCACCTCGTGCGCAGCGTCGGGATCGGGGATCATCTGACCGTCGGCTTGCCGCAGGGCGATTTCCACCTGCCGGACGCCCGTCCCGTTCTGCCTCTGTTCATCACCGCCGGCAGCGGCATCACGCCCGCGCGGGCGATGCTGGCGAGCCTGATTGCGCAGGAGCGGATGCCGGAGACGGTGCACGTCCACTATGCGCCGCGGGAGCGCGAGGTCATCTTCGGGCAGGAGCTGCGGCAGCTCGCGCAGCATCACCGCCGCTACCGATTCGAGCAGGTTTTCACGCGCCAGGGCGCCGGCCCTGGCGCGCCGACGGCGCATTTTCATGCCGCACAGCTCGAGCGACTATGCCCGGACTGGCGGGAGCGCGACGTCTACGCGTGCGGCCCGCCGGCGCTGCTGGCCGCGCTGCAGCGGCATTTCACGGCCGAGCGAGGCAAGCACCGGCTGCACATCGAACGTTTCGTTGCAGACTTCGCGGCCACTCCTGCCGACGCCGTCGGTGGCGAGGTTCGTTTCGCACGCAGCCGTGTCCGCGCGACAGCGGACCAGCAGACACCGCTGCTGCGCGTGGCAGAGAACGAGGGCATGAACCCACCCCACGGCTGCCGCATGGGCATCTGTCACTCCTGCGACGCCAGGCTGCTTTCGGGCTGCGTTCGCGACCTGCGCACCGGCAGGATCACCACCGAAGCCGGCAGCATCGTCCAGCCGTGCGTCAGCGCCGCTGCCGGCGACTGCGAATTGGATCTGTGAGAGGAACCCGATGAGCGCCATACCCGCCGCGATGCATCTGAGCGCGCAACAGATCGAGGAGCTCGGCCGTGAGCTGGACGGCATGCGCGAGGAAGTCCTGGAGTCTCGCGGGGAGCGCGACCGCCGTTACATCGTGCGCCTGATCCGGACGCAGCGCAGCCTGGCGCTCGGCGGACGGCTGGCTCTCGTCCTCGCGTCCTTCTTCCTGCCGGCGTGGGAGCACGCGCTCGGCCAGGCGGCGTTGTGGACGTTGACCGCCACCGGCACATCGATGCTGGCGCTGGCGAAGATCCTCGAGAACATGGAGATCGGCCACAACGTGCTGCATGCTCAGTGGGACTGGATGATGGATCCGGACATCCAATCCAGCACGTGGGAGTGGGACCATGCCTGTCCGGCAGACCAATGGATCCATTCCCACAACGTCGTCCACCACACCTGGACCAACGTGCATGGCAAGGATCGCGACATCGGCTACGGCATGCTGCGCGTGACCGAGGGGCAGCGCTGGCATCCGTTCCATCTGCTCAATCCGCTCAATGCGCTGGCGATGGCCGTCTTCTTCGAATGGTTCATCTCGATCCACGACCTCGAGCTGAACCGCATCATCGCGGGAAAGAAGACGCTGGCGCAGGCGCGGCCGCTGCTGCGTGGCGTGGGGCGCAAGCTGCTGCGCCAGTCGCTGAAGGACTACGTGCTCTGGCCGCTGGTGGCAGCGGCGATCGTTACGCCGGCAGCGCTTGCCGGCGCGGGCCCTTCACCGCTGGCTGCGGCGTTGCTGGTGCTTGGGGCCAACGCCTCCGCCTGCGTCCTGCGAAATCTGTGGACCTTCGTCATCATCTTTTGCGGGCACTTCCCCGCCGGCGTGCATCATTTTCCGAGGGAAGCGGTCGAAGGCGAGACGCGCGCGCAGTGGTATCTGCGCCAGCTCCTGGGCTCGTGCAACATCGACGGCGGCAAGACGTTCCACGTGCTGTCCGGCAACCTCTCGCACCAGATCGAGCATCACCTCTTTCCCGACCTTCCCAGCAATCGATATCCGGAGCTGGCCCCGCGCGTGCGGGCTCTGGCCGAGCGATATGGGCTGCCCTACAACACGGGATCGCTCAGCCGGCAGTTCGGCACGACGATGTGGGCGATCCTGCGACTGTCGATGCCGCCGCGACGCGCGGCGGTGCGCTGGCAATCCGCCTGAGCGCCGGCAGCGCTCAGATGGCGTGCGACGTCAGGCGCGACGCTGCAGCTCGTGCAGCCAGGTGCGTTCGCGGCGCCCCTCTTCGTGCACCCACAGCGGCCGGACACGATCGTCGAAGCCCAGGTCCTTCATGCCCGCGAGGAAGATGCGCGCATCGGCGCGCAGGCTCTCGGTGAGCAGGATGCGGCCGTCGTCGGCCAGGTGCGCGGCGAGAAACTCGGCGAGCGGTGCGTATTGCGAAGGCTCGTACACCACGTCGGCCGCAAGGATGACGTCGAACCGTTCGTCGAGACGGTCCCGCGTGAAGTCGAGCCGGACCACACGCGCTCCTTCGATGGACCCGGCATCCACGGTGGCTCCGACGAACTTTAGCGGCTCGTCGAGATAGTCTGCGAATACGACTTCGGCCCCGGCCCTTGCGGCGGCCAGACCCGACAGTCCAAGTCCGCATCCGAGATCGAGCACACGCCGTCGGTGCAGCGACGGCCCGTGCAGCAACACCGCCGCGATGGCGCGAGCGCCGGTCCATACGATGGCCCAGTAGGGCGGATCGGCAATCTCGCTCTCGCGCAGCAGTGCCTTCGAATCGATCCACCTCTCCGGCTGCGCGATGGTGTAGAGCGAGCACCGGGCACGCAGGGCCGTGCCCGCCATCTCGTCCTCGACGTGCACGTCGACCGTCGTCCACGTTGCGGGGAAGCCCGCGAGCTCGCGCGCCTGCATGCTCACTGGCTGGTCTTGGCGAGCTCGAGGATTGCCTTCATCTCCGCGTCGGTCACCGGCATCACCGACAGGCGGCTCTGCCGCACCAGTGCCATGTTCGCCAGCGGCGGGTGCGCCTTGATGCGCGCGAGCGTCACCGGATGGGCCAGCTTCCTGGCTGGAACGAGGTCGACGGCCACCCAGCGAGGATCGTCGCTGGTGGGATCGGGGTAGGCGGTGCGTGCGACCTTGGCGACGCCGATCACGGCCCTGTCATCGCCGCTGTGGTAGAAGAGGACGCTGTCGCCCTTCTTCATGGCGGCGAGATTGTTTCGGGCCTGCGCGTTGCGCACGCCATCCCACACCGCGCGGCCCTCCTCGACCAGACGATCCCAGGAGTAGGCTGCGGGCTCCTGCTTGACCAACCAGCCCGCCATTACCCCGCTCGTTGCACGCGCCGCGCGTGAATTCCACGCCAGCACAACAGCTTGCGCGCAGTTGCAAATGGGTCTCGCGCTGGTATCTTTCCGCGTCTTTCGAGCCGTTAGCTCAGGTGGTAGAGCAGCTGCCTTTTAAGCAGCGGGTCGCTGGTTCGAGTCCAGCACGGCTCATCCGTCGGCAGCGAAGCGCGAAGGCCTTACGTCCCCGTCGTCTAGCCTGGCCCAGGACACCGGCCTTTCACGTCGGTAACACGGGTTCAAATCCCGTCGGGGACGCAACTCTTGATTTCTGGACGGGCAACGCCTGCAACAGTCTGAAGATCACGGAGATTTCGGCGGTTCCAAATCCGCGCTCTCGCGAGTCGGTCACGCCGCTCGGGAAGAGCAGTTTTTGGAGCCGCTGCTTCTGCTCGATCGAGGCCTCCGTCCAGAGGCGAGCGGAGTTCCCAAGGACGTACTCGGCAAAGTTGAGCACGCCCTCGACGTCCAGCTCGTCGAGCCGAGCGTCGTGTAGTGCGCTTTCCGCAAGTGCGATTTCCTCGTCGATCTTCGCCGTCTGCCGGTCGTAGGTGCGCTGGTCGAGCACGCCGCGGTGGACGAAGGCTTCCACGATCCGGTCTTTCTTGGAGAGGAGGGAATCGAGGCTGCGTTGCAGCCGGCGCCGGGCGCCCTGCGCTTCGGTCTGGCGCTGGTTCCAGACGTCGAGCACGATCTCTCGGAATAGGCGCAGATACTCGGGCTTCGGGACCATGGCTTCCAGGTATCGGAGGAAGCCTGCTTCGAACTCCGCCTTCGGGATGTTCGACGCCCGGCACGCGGACGAGCGGCAGCGATAGTAGGCGTACCGCGACGTCCGGCCTTTCGACCAGCTCCTGGTCATTGCAGTTCCGCATTCGCCGCAGCGAGCGAACACGCGCAACGGGAAGTCTGGATTGTTGCGGTCGTGCGGTGTTACGGAAAGCGACTTCCCTTCCAGGACTCGGTGCACGCGCTGGAGCAGGTCGTCACTGACGATGGGCTCGAAGTCCGCTCGTTGCGGTTCCAGGTCGCCCCAGCTCTTCACTCCGAGCCAGCCGCAGTAGATGGGATTGCGAAGCATTTGCTGGAACGTCTGCGGGCTGACGGGTCGCGCACGCAGGGTGCGCAGTCCGAGGTTCGTGACAAGGCGAAGGGCTTCCCGCTTGGTGTGCAGCCCTGAGCCGACCAACTCGAAGGCGCGGCGGATCAGCGGGCCGCGCTGCGGGTCCGGGGCGATGCTGACGCGGCCGAGACTGTCGATCGTTCGCTGGTAGCCGAGGGGCGGGACGAAAACCCAACGCCCTTCTGCGAGGGCTGCCTTCATGCCCGCGATCGTCCGCTCCGCCCGGACGTCGTTGTCGAGCTGCGCGACCGCGGCCATCACGTTCTCGACGAACTTGCCCGTCGAGGAATCGTCAAATCGCTCCGTTGCCGAATGTAGGGTTACGCCTGACCGCTTGAGCAGGGTGGTCATCAGGACATGGTCGTGGGCGTTACGCGCGAAGCGGCTGAGGGCGTACACCACTACCGCGTGGACGCGCCCTCAATTCTCTCGGCAGTAGGTTAGCAGCTGCTGGAATTCGGGTCGGTCCGTTGTCTTGGCCGACTCCCCAGCGTCCACGAAGACGCGGTCGCACTCGAAGCCGTTCTGCTCGCAGTAGTCGCGGCAGACGCCCTCCTGTGTCGGGAGGCTCAGGTTCTGGGTCTGTTCCTTGGTCGAGACGCGGCAGTAGATGACGGCGCGCAGGGGGAGCGCGCTGCTACGGTTCTTTCCAGACGCGCCGTCGCTTGCCGATGACTGAGTCGAGCGCCCGCCGTTCGGCTTCGGCGCGGTTTCTCCCGCCGTCAAACTGGGCGATCGCTGCGCGTTCTTCCGCATCCTCGGCGTCCTCCGGCGCCAGCCAGGTCAGGGCGTGATCGAAGGCTCCTCTTCCGGCGCGGCGATCGTGCGTTCGTAGCTCGCAAAAGGCCCGCACCGCGACGTCAGCGAAGGCGTACAGCTGGTCCCGGACCAACGCCAGTTCCTCGTCCGAGCCCCGGCCGACAATCTGCCGGCACCGCTCTACGCTTACCCTCTCCGCCGCCACATGGCAGAGCGTCCGCTTCTGTCCGTCCGACTAAAATTCCCTGAATCAACGCAAACTCCCGTCGTGCTCGCCACGGGAGTTTTTCGGTCGCCGGCCGGGCTTGCGGTTGGGGCAGAGGTCCTTGATCCAACCCCGCACTGTCTTGGCCGTGTACTTGACGCTTTCCTGGGCGATTCGCGTCATCTCGTCGCGGCCTAGAAGGCTCTCGATTGTCAGCTCCGGTTCGCGCTCCCAGATCAGGGTGGCAATTGCGCGAGAGCGTTCGCGGTGGAAGTCGCTCGCCCGTCCGGGGCGCGCCGACGCTCCGTCGCGCTGTGCGACCTGCTCGTACCGCTCGATCTCTGCTCGGAGCAGGCGAAGGTTCTTTCGGCTCAAGCGAGCATCATAAACGTCGATGTCCGCGATTGTCCCGGCTGGATCGTTGAGGAGAACGGATATGTCTTGGTCGGGGTCGTCGCCGTCGTCCAGCGTCAGGAGGAGCACGGCCGATTCCGGAGTCAGTGCGTAGTGGCCGGTCAGGCTTGTTGTCGTCCGGATCTCTTACCCCGGATGGTCGCCTCGGTGTCTTGGAGAAGGAGGCAGGCTTGAAGCACGCCTGTCCGGACGTAGTCCCCGACGACGCTCTCGCTGGTTTCCCAGCGATGGGCGAGCTGCGGCAGGGAGAGGCTCGGCAGGCCCCGCAGCGCGTTCGTATCGACGGTTCTCCGCATGGTCAGACCCGGAGGGAAGGACTAGCACGGCTTCGGCGCCGGCTTCCAAGTCGGCGTGTGCAGCCGCTCCTCGGGCGGAACCTCCGGTACTCGTCGGGATGTGTCGAGGCGCGGCCGCAAGGGCTCGTTGCCGCAGCTCCGTGTCTATCAGCTCAAGGTCACAGCGTCAGGTCGGAACGCGGGCGGAGGGGCCTTTCTCGGCTTCGGCGCCCGGACCTGCTCGACAATCCGGCGACGTCCCCAAAGCTTCCGGTAGCGACGTTCCAGGCCAAGGCCGCCCGCCAGTTCGACCTCGCTTCCTTCAGCACAACCTCGACGAGCTCTCTCGACGGTGAATTCAGCTTTGTGGAAATCGAGACAAAACTGACAAAACTCCTGTTCCTCGTGTGTGAGGCGATGGCCGCTTTCGCGCTTTTTCACGGCTTTTTCGGCGACTTTGAGAAACCGGTTCAGGGTTCGCAGGGAGATGCCGGCGGAGGCAGCCACGACGCCGCGGTGCGCCCCGTGCTCGCTGCGGCGAGAATGATCGTCTGGACCCGCGGCGTGCAAGCTCTGGGACGCCCGCCCGTGCGTCTCCGACTCCTCCGCAGCAGTTCGACGACGTTCTCCGGGTGCCTCATGCCCTAGTATACCGTTTGCCAGAGTCGGCCTCTCTATTTCGCTCTGCCCGGAACGTGCAAAGCCACGGGCCCGGCGGCCGTGGCCGATCCAGCGTCCCCACTGACCGGGATCGGAATCGTGCCGACGCCGCTTGCAACGAGGGCTGGCGGACCGATAGGGTCACTCCGTCTTGGAGTCGAGGACGAACAGGAGAATCGCCCGGGTCCGTACCGTCGCGGCCGGTTGGTTGGCGGCCGTCGTGCTGGCGCAGCCGACGTGGTCGTACGCCGTGGTAGGTTCATGCGTTGCCGCAAAACGAGCTGCCACTGCAAGGGCATTCGTTTGCCTGGTGGCGGAGCAGAACAGGCGTGTCCTCGGCGGCGAGTCGGAGCCCGCTCAGTGTAGCGTGCGGTTGGAGCGAGACTTTGCTGCGATTGAACGTGTGCGAACCTCTTGTCCGCGAACTGGGGACTGGACAATTGCGGCGTCGTTGGCCGTTCAGGCCGAGGAGGCCGTGCTCTCGCTCCTCATGGTCGACGTGGCTTCGACGCCGACAGAACGGGCCTGCGTCGCTGGGAAGAACAACTTCGCTGGTAAGTACGCCCGTTGCATTGCGAAGAGTTTAAGCCACGTCCCTCCGCGAGACGGTGACGATCGGCGGCCATACGAGCGGTGCGAAACGGCGTTCTTTCACAGGTTCGCAGCTTTGGACAGCGTTGGCGGATGCGTCACACAGGGCGATGCGGAGATGATCCGCGACGCAGCAGGGCCAGCCTATGGCTATATGCCGGGCGTTACGTTCTACGGTCAGTCACTTCAACAAGCCAACCTTCCCGGTGCTGTTTTGGTCGGAGCTAGACTCGACGAAACGAGTTTTGCGGGGGCGGATCTCGCCGGAGCCGACCTGAGCGGCGCGATGATGGGCGGGGCGTGGATGCGGTTCACGGATCTTCGGAACACGAACCTGAACGGCATTAGCGGGTACGGCGTAGATTTTTCGAGATCGGACCTGACCGGCGCCAGTCTCGCCGATGTGGATCTGCAGCGTTTCCTTAGCGGTCTTACCGGTTGTCCTTCCGTGCTCTCCGCGGGCTGGCTGTGTGTCGAAGGTCTGCTGCTGGGCCCTTGGGCAGTTCTGCAGTACGCTTCGCTGCCTGGGCAGGACTTGCACGGTATCAATGTCAGTTACGCCGACCTTAGCCATGCGAACCTTGCTGGCGTCGATTTGACGGGCGCCAACCTGACGGATGTCTATCTTGGTTTCGCGGATCTCACGGCGGCAGATCTTGCGGATGCTGATCTGACCAGTGCCGGCCTCAACTACACCAAGCTGATCAACGCCAACCTGACGAGCACGACACTTCGCGAGGGATACCTCGCGGGTGTCGATGCTACGGGTGCTCAGTTCACCGATGCTGACCTCGCCAATATCTCGATCGAGCGGACCGACTTAACCGATGCTGATTTCGGCGGTGCCGATCTCAGCGGGGTACATTGGGCGCAGACGACTTGCCCAGACGGTACCTATGCGCCGTTGTACGGCGGCACCTGTTGCGGGCATCACGTCGGCGCTGCACCGGCGGCGTGCACGCCCTGAGCCGGGTGTCTGCGCCGATGTTTGAGCGGCCCCGCCGCTTCCGGCGTGTGGGGGTACACGTGCCGTATTTCGAGTCCTTCGATCTGGGTCTAAACCGAACAGGGATGTCGGGCTTAGCGTCCTCAGGCCTCCTAGGCTGCCACCGGAGGTCGCAGGCCATCGAGTTTGCGGAGCCACCCCAGGAGCTGGTTCCAACTCGCAACGTCGAGGGACGCCTCCCTCTCCGCCATCGCCCGCTCACGCCGTCGGCGCCCCTGCCGCCGTCCCGTGCGTCAGCGGCCACTGCAATCTGCGCGCCGTCAGCGCACGCACGAACAGGGTCGCTTCGATGACGAACAGTGCGCAGCCGCTTGCGAGCATTGCCCACACCTGCCACTTCAGGAGTCCTTCGGGCTGCGGCGCAGGCGAACCGAGCGCGACGGTATAGGAGGCGACCGCCAGCCCCGTACCGAAGCTGGACAGGACGTGCACCAGATACTCGCCGCTCGGCAGCCCGCCCAGCGGCGCACGCGATCGCCGCTCGAGCAGCACGTCGACGACCGAATTGGTCATGTCGATCGCGAACAGCACGAACGCGATGCGCGCGTACTGTTCCGTTGCCGGCTGCAGGCAGACGACGAGAACGGCGAGAAATACCGCGTGGCGGATCAGGTGCGTGACTTCCTCGGCGACGCAGGTTGGCTGGCCGTACAGCCGGAAGCGATAGAGGTGGTAGTAGAGCACGTCGATGGAGCCGATCGTTCCGACGATCGTCAGGATCGTGAGCGTGGTGATCATCGCGCCGCCTCCATCGTGATGCCGTAGCGCAGCTGCTCATCGCCGTCCTCGAAGTCCGGCGCCGACAGCCACAGCCGCAGGAGGTGCCTCTTCTGCTCGGGGTCGTCCCAGTCTTCGTACGCGGTGCGCTTGTGCAGGATGACCGAGTTCTTGAGGAGCTGGATGTCTCCCGGCCGGAACTCCATGTCCAGATACAGCTGCGGGTCGTTGGCCGTGCGCTCCATGATCTCGAGCGCCTCGTTCTGCGCGCGCGTCAGTGGAGGGACGTCGGGAAGCTCCTGCGCGCGCCGGATGTACCAGGGTATGAACGAGATGTTCAGGCCGCCTCCGCGCTCGGCGCAGATCGGCCGGACGAAATGCATCGGCGCCGGCATCTGCGGCTCGTAGTAGTGCCAGTAGAAGTTCTCGAAGAGCACGGGCGCGAGGTCGGGACGCCGGCGCAGGATTTCGTTGTAGACGCTGATCGAGCTGACGATGCGGCTCTCGCCGCCGGACCTGGACGTTTTCAGGCACAGCAGCCCGATGATGTCGGCGCCATCGGTATGAAAGTCCTGCTCGGCGCGCGTGCGATACAGGCGCGTGCTCGGGTCGCCGGGGTCGGCACCGGTGTCGCGCACGTCGGTCAGCAGCTCGCCCAGGAAGTTTTGCGGCACCGGCGTGCCCAGGTGCAGCCCGATCGTCCAATACACCGCAGCCGCTTCCTCCCTGGTCATGCGTTCGACCGGAAGTCCGCGGATGAGGACGAACCCGCGGCCGCGGTGGAGGGTCTCGCGCCACGCGCGGATCGCTGGCGCCAGTGCTCCCGGGGACACGTCGTCCTTCGTGAGCTCCTCGACGCCTTTGCCCGCGCCGCGCACGGCCGCGGCGATGCTTTCGGCGGCGGCCACTTCGGCGGCGCTCAGGCGGTGGATCCATTCGTCGGTGCGGCTCATTTCGGCGCCGGTCCAGGCGGCAGGTCCGGCGACAGCGGTGGCGAGGGTAGTCATGGCGGGAGCCTCCTTCATCGATGTGCGTCGATGTATTGCAGATTGCATCGATGAATGTCAATGTATCGATATGAAGGAGCGTGTCGACCCAGCGACTGCATCGTGTTGTCCGCCCGTCTTCCATGGCCGGCTGGGCAAGGCCGATGCGGAGGAGCTGGCGGCGGCGTTCAAGGCCATCGCCGATCCGGCACGGCTGCGGCTGCTCAACTACATCGCCTCCCGCCCCGAGGCGGAGACGTGCGTCTGCTATCTGACGGAGCCGCTGGGGCTGTCTCAGCCCACCGTCAGTCATCATCTCAAGGTCCTGTACGACGCCGGCCTGATCGGCCGCGAGCGGCGCGGGACGTGGGCGTATTACCGGATCGTACCCGAGCGAATGGCCGAGCTCCGCGAGGCGCTGGCGGTTCCGCAAGCGCCCGTGCCCGCAAGCGCGCGAAAGGCGGCGAGGAAGCGCTGAACAGCGGGTCTTCTCTTCAGCGGCCGCTCAGGCCGCTCGGCCGCTGCGCGCCCGCTCAGGCTGCTTGCCACCGGTGCACGCTCATTCCGCTCCGCACCGGTGCGCGCCCATTCCGCGCGCGCTCAGCGCGAGCGGTTCTTGTCGATGATCGCCGCCAGGATGAGAGTGAAGGCCACGAGCCGCACGCCATAGCGCGTCAGGTTCCCTTCATTAGGCGCCGCCGAAAGCGTCTGCACCACGCGGTTGACGCCCTCGAGGTAGAAGGAGCAGGCGAACAGCAGAAAGAAGCGGTCTCGGCCCTGCCGCCAGAAGCGCAGGAACATGGTTCCGATCACGAAGCACGCCATCGCGATCGCGCCCATCATCGTGTAGTTGAGCGAGTCCACCGCTACTCCGATTCCCACAGCAGACCGTAGAGCAACAGCGAAACTGCGACCAGCGCCGCCAGATTGCGCAGCGCAAAAAGGTCGATCTCCGGAAATATCAGCAGGTCGACGGCCAGCAGCGCGTTGTTGACCGTCAATCCCGCAAAGCACAGGCCGCTCCAGAGCAGCAGCCTTACGCCGTTACGGGCGTAGGCCCGCAGGAGCAGCGCGCTGCAGGCCAGCGCGGTGGCGGCACACAAGGAGTAGACGACGGCCCCCATCACTTTTCCTTCCGTAGGCGGAACGCCTCCGCGAAATGGCGAATGCTGGCGCTTGGCTTCGAATGGATGAGGTGGGTGACCTCGATCAGGTGCCGCGAGTACGCAGTGGCCAGAGCGTCGACGATCGCGGCGAGCTCGGGCGACGCCGGCGAGTAGCGGAACGTGCCTCCGGCCTCTTCGGCAAAGCCGCGCTCGGCGAGCACCGAGAGCACGTGCGATGCCACGGGTTTGCTCACGTATAGACGCTCGCCGGCATCTTTCGTCGTCCAGCCGCGGTTTGGGTGCTCGCGTAGCAACAGAAGCGCTTCCAGCTCGGGAACCGAATCAATGCTCTCGGCGATCAATCGACGGACGCTGTCTGGTATCTCGTCGGCCATTACCCCAAGCGAGGCAGCAAGGACGAAGCTCCTGCGCGCGCCCTTGGTAGAGCAAACGGTGATGCTTCGCGAGAGCACGCGCGGCCGTCACCGGCGCGCCGAACCGTCGTGGCCCGTGGGGCGTTTCCGGCGTGGAGGCGTCAGCAGAGAACGAAAAGCAGCACCACCCCGGGCACGATGAACAGAATGAAGCCGAACACGATGGCGATGATTTCGCCGGTCGTGTAGTAGCAGCGTCCCGGGCCGCGCACGCTTGGGCCGGCATCAAGATCCGCAAGCTGGATCAGCTCGCCCCTGGAGTCCACGTCGACCAGGCGGCCGAACTCGACGGCCACCTCCCGCTGGGTGCTGCTGCGCTGGATGCGATCCTCGAAGCCCTCCAGACGCTGTCCCGCATCGGCCAGCGCCTTGCTCCAGGGGACGACGGTTCCTGCAACCGCTACCGCCGTTCGCGCGGCTCGAGCCGGACCGATTGCCAGAGCGCGCGCCTCCTCGACGGTGGCTGCTTCGGCAATGCGGTGCTGGCGCTCCTTCATGAGCTCGACGTGCGCCGGCGCGCAGGTGTACTCGCCGCTGCCGATGCTGGCGCGCGTCGGCACCTGGATCTTGTCCATGGCCGCGCGCTCGCCTTCGATCGAAGCGTGGGAGGAAGACGTGGTGGCAGGGACGGCGCCAGCCGCCAGCAGGGCCGTAACGAGGAACGGGAAGCCATGCAGGCGGAAGTTGATCACGATTGCCTTCATCGCATTCTCCTCTTTCGTCGGATTTGCAGCTCGCTCGTAGCGAACAGACCCATCATTGCGCGGAATCCGCCACTCGAACAGAGGGTCGGACTCCCCCGATCAGAGGGCGGCCACACAATTTTTATTTGCATGACGGGTCGATACACTCCCGCGCCATGAGCGACCTCGACACCTTTCGTGAGCAGACCCGCCAGTGGCTCGAGACGAACTGCCCTGCATCGATGCGATGGGACACCAAGGGCAACGACACGATGGGGGAAGGTCTGGCGTGGGGCGGGAAGAAGGAGAAGCACGCCAATCCCGACGTGCAGCGATGGCTGGCAGCGATGGCCGAGCGAGGTTGGACGGCGCCGACCTGGCCGCGGGAGTACGGCGGGGGAGGGCTCTCCAAAGCGGAGGCCAAGGTGCTCGCGGAGGAGATGAGGCGCCTGCGGTGCAAGCCTCCGCTTATCGGGTTCGGTCTCACCATGATCGGTCCGCTGCTGCTGCAGTACGGCAACGACGACCAGAAGAAGCGCTTCCTGCCCGAGATCGTCCGCGGCGAGGTTCGCTGGTGTCAGGGCTATTCGGAGCCGGGTGCCGGCTCCGACCTGGCGGGCCTGCAGACGCGCGGCGTGCGCGAAGGCGATCATTGGGTCATCAACGGGCAGAAAGTATGGACGTCCTATGCCGACAAGGCTGACTGGATGTTCCTGCTGGTGCGCACCGATCCGGACAAGCCCAAGCACGAGGGCATCAGCTTCATGCTGATGGACATGGATCAGCCCGGAGTTACCGTGCGGCCGATCCTGCTCATCAGCGGAAGCTCTCCATTCTGCGAAACCTTCCTCGAGGACGCGCGGGTTCAGAGCGATCACGTGGTCGGCGGCATCGGCAACGGCTGGACCATGGCCAAGGCGCTGCTGGGCCACGAGCGCAGCATGATCAGTGAGGCGTTCAACGAGTCCGAGGAAAAGAACGAGCTGGTGGTGGCTGCGCGCAGTCACCTTGGCGTGGACGATGCCGGTCGCATCCGCGATGGAGCGATGCGCGACCGCATCGCCCAGCTGACCATGGACAAGACGTGCCTGGAGCTGACGCTGCGACGCACCAAGGAGGCGGCGAAGCTGGGCCATCAGCCCGGGCCGGAATCTTCGATTTTTAAGTACTACGCCACCGAGTTGAACAAGGAGCGGACGTCGACCGTGGTCGGCATCCTCGGCCCGCAAGGCCTGGGCTGGGAAGGCGCGGGCTTCTCGGAGGACGAGATCGCCGCGGTCCGCAGCTTCCTGCGTGCGCGCGGCAATTCCATCGAAGGCGGCACCTCCGAAGTGCAGCTCAACATCATCGCCAAGCGCGTGCTTGGCCTTCCCGACTGAGGAGCCGTTTCGCCATGTCACTCGTTCTCACCGACGACCAGCAGATGCTCAAGCGTGCCGCCGCCGATTTCGTGCGCAAGGAGTCGCCAGTCGCGCGCGTCCGGCACTATCGAGACAGCGATGATGCCGTCGGTTTCTCGCTCGAGCTGTGGAGGAAGATGGCCGAGCTCGGCTGGCAGGCGATCATCATTCCGGAGACATACGGCGGGCTGGGCATGGGATATGTCGAGTTGGCCTGCGTCCTCGAGGAATGCGGCCGCAGCCTGGTGCCCGAGCCGCTGCTCTCGACGGTGCTGCTGGGCGCCAACGCCGTACTGCTCGGCGGCAGCGAGGCACAGAGGAGCGACATGCTGCCGCGCGTTGCCGACGGCTCACTCCTTCTGACGCTGGCGTATCAGGAGCACGGCGCACGCTACGACCTCCATCATTGCCAGACGCGCGCACAGGCGAGCGGCGGCGGCTACGTCCTGCGCGGCGAGAAGACGCTCGTTCTGGACGCTGGCGCAGCCGACAAGCTGTTGATCGTCGCGCGCAGCCGCGGTGAAGTCGGCGATCGCAGCGGGCTGTCGCTGTTCATCGTCGATCGCGACGCGCCGGGTCTGCAGGTGGTGCGGCAGAAGACGATGCACCTGCGGCCGGCGGCAATCGTGCGGCTCGACGGCGTGGAGGTGTCCGAAGCCGCGCGCATCGGCGAGGAGGGCGCGGCCGGCCCTCTGCTGGAGGAGGTCATCGATCGCGCCACGGCCGGACTATGTGCCGAGATGCTCGGCAACATGCTCGCGACGTTCGAGATGACGCTCGAGTACCTGAAGACGCGCAAGCAGTTCGGCGTCCCGATCGGCAGCTTCCAGGCGCTCAAGCACCGCGCCGCGAAGATGTTCATCGAGATCGAGCTGGCACGTTCGGCGGTGCTGGCGGCGGCGACCGCCATCGACGAGCGATCTCCGCAGGCCAAGGCGCTGATCTCGGTGGCGAAGGCACGATGTTCCGACGCCGGCGTCCTCATCGGCTACGAAGGCATCCAAATGCACGGCGGCATCGGCATGACGGACGAGCATGACGTCGGGTTCTACATGAAGCGCCTGCGCGGGAACGAGATGACGTTCGGGGACGCCAGCTTTCACCGCGACCGCTTTGCGACCTTGAGCGGGTTCTAGTCGCCGACGTATCCCAAGGATTTCAGTCTCTCCATCGTTTCGTCATCGATATCGATCGACGCGCGGCCGCCGGCGGCGGCTTCAGCGTTGCGCTGCGCGCGCCACTGCGTCTCGAGCCATTGCGACAGCGACGACAGCTCGGCGTGCACGGCGCCGGGATTGTCGGCGGCGCGGTCGTCGCGTTCTTCGGGATCGTCCTTCAGGTCGTAGTACTCGATGGGGCTGCGACGCGGGTGCGTGATGCGGTTGAAGTGCTCGATCGTCTTTGCCGCCGGCGTCCGGCGCGCAACCTGCAGGTTCAGCCCGAGCTTGTCGAAGAATTCGGCGTAGACCGCATCGCGGTCGGACCGGTTGCCCTCGGCGAGAGCGCGAACACTGATTCCCTCCACGTCGGGTGAGGGCGGCAGCCCGGCCAGATCCAGCAGTGTCGGGAAGACGTCGACCAGGCTGACCTGCTCGTCAACCTCCTTGCCGGCGTGGGCGCCGCCGGGAATCCGCAGCACGAACGGCACGCGCAGCACCTCCTCGTAGACGGTGCGGTGATGGCCCTTGTTGCCGTGCTCGAAGAACTCTTCGCCATGGTCGGCCGTCAGCAGGATGACGGTATTGCCGCTGAACCCCTTCTGATCGAGCTTGTCGAGGATGGCGCCGACGTGGTGATCGGTGAAGCGGATCTCGCCGTCATACAGCGCGATGATGTGGGCGAGGTCGCGCGGATCCATCTTGGGATGCACGTCCTTGCGCTCGATGAAGTTGCGCCCGTCCATGGTCCCCGTGTAGTCGGGATCGAACATCCTGTCGTAGGGCGCGGGCGGGATGTAGTCGTAGTGAATGTCGAAGTAGTGCAGGAACAGGAAGAAGGGCTCCTGGTCCGTGCGCTGGTCTAGCCACGCCAGCGCCTGCTCGTTGATCGAGGGGGAGGTGATCTGCTCGCGCGCCTCGCGTCCCTTGCCGACGTCCTCGCTGAAGTCCACGTACGTGTCCATGCCGCGCGAGTAGCCGTAATGCCCTGCGACGTAGGGGCCGGAGACGTAGCCCGCGGTCGCATAGCCGGAGGCCTTGAAGATCTGTCCGAGCGTCGGGATCGACGGCAGCAGAACCCGGGTGTCCTCGACCACGCCGTGGGAGATCTGATAGCGGCCGGTGAACATCGTCAGGTGCGTCGGCAGCGTCCATGACGAGGTCGCGATCGCGTTGCGGAAGAGCACGCCGCTCCTGGCAAGCCTGGTGATGTTCGGCGACGTCTCGCGCTCGTAACCGTACGTGCTCAGATGATCCGCGCGCAGGCTGTCGAGCGAGATGAGGACGACGTTGTAGCGGTCGCCCGTCGCCACGGGTGCAGAAAGCTGAGCCGGCGCCGCACTGGCGCGCGTGGCGGGAACGGCCGAGCTCAGGATGAACGCCGCGATCGCCGCACATTCGAATGCAGAGACGGCGGCGTATCGGCGCAGGCGCCGCCCGCGTCCCTCGAACTGCGGCGCCATCCACGCCGCCGCCGCGCCTGCCACGATGGCAACCGCGATGGCGAGCAATGCGCCGTCCACGACGAGGCTGCGTGCGCGATACGCGATCTGGCTCATCCGCATGCCGCTTTCGATCCCCAGCGCCGGAATCGACATGCCCACATGCACCAGTAGAGCGACGACGGACCAGAACAGCACGTACGACCGCAGCGAGCGCATGCGTCGCTGCGTCAGCGCCGCCACGGCGCCGGCAGCGATGCCGAGCACCAGAGTCATCGATGCCAGGACGGGCAGGAGTCCGGCGGCGTAGCGGACCTTGTCTCCGATGCCCAGGCCGGTGAAGCGATCGGGCAGGGGAGGCGCCAGCCACGGCAGTTCGTTGGCCAGCCAGCGAAGCTTGGCAAGAAAGTCGTAGAGCTGGTTCGGGAAGAACGCGTAGGGCGGAATGATCTGCCCGTGATACGCCGCCAGCAGAGCGAGCGTTTCGACGATCCACGTGACGCCCGCGAGCAGGAGCAGGCCTCCGAGGCAGCGCAGGAAGTTGCTAGCGGGTATGGACATGTTCCCTTGATGGCGTTGCAGCGATCAGTGCGCCGCTGCCGACGCCAGGCCGGCAGCTGCGCGTTGTATGGCAGGCGCGGCGTGGGCGCCCGGCCCGGCGAAAGCCGAAGCAGTGCGGCGGTAGATGGTGATCTCGGGGTTGAGGCTCTGAATGGCGCGATCGGCGCTCAAGCTCGGCGGAATCCAGGGGTCGACCGTGAAGCGGGCCACCTTCTCGTAACCGAGCGCCCCGCTGTCCAGAGCAGCAAGGAATTCCGTGTTGGCGTCCTTGCTATAGCTCATGACGACGCCGCCAGTGCTCTTCTTGGCGGGCGTGTAGCCCTCGATGGCTCCGTCGCTCTCCTGCCAGTCCTGCTTGTACTGCACGGACACGCCCGACAGGCCTGCCGAGGAAAGCACGACGAAATCGGGTTGGCGCTTGCGGAAATCCTCGATGTTGCGCTGGTCGAACTCGACCGTGTCCACCCTGGCCCACTGCGGAAAGCGCGGCAGATACGTGGGATCCTGATAGACCTCGACGCGCTCGTGAGGATCGAGCTGCTCGCGCAGCCAGGCCTCGGCGTCATAGCGCCCATCGCCGCTCATCATGCGATTGACGTCCCAGCCATAGGCCGCGACGAACAGCAGCGCGAGCGCGGCCAGAGGGCGCCGCCACTGCGTGCCTCGTCCATTCTGCACCAGTGCGGCGATTCCGATGCCGGCGAACATTGCCGCCATCACCGAGACCGGCAGCAGATAGCGCAGGCTCAGCGACATCATGGCGCGCACGCTGACGAGGTAATAGGTGACGATGGCTGCCAGCAGCAGCGCGGCCCACGCCGGCCGCCGCCGCAGCGCGAGCACGATGCCCGCCAGCGAGACGATCAGAGTCGGCCAGCCGAGGCTCTGCAGCACACGTCGTCCAGCCAGGCTGAGCTGCGCAAGCTCGGCGCCGGCGTCGCGGGCGGATCCGAGATCGACGGGAAAGGTATAGGGCGCATATCTGGCGGTGATCTCGGGCGGCAGCGTCTGGGTCAGGAACTGCACGCGGTGCAGGAAGCCGAGCGGATTGAAGAGGACGTTGTTGGCCAGCACCATCGCGACGGCGAACGCAGCGGCCGCGGTCAGTCCTCCGCGCAGCCAGGTCGCAAGTGGACGGCGATGGATCGTGAAGACCGCGACCAGCACCGCCGGCAGCCCGACGAACGCGCCCGCCGCCAGTTCCTTCGTGGACACGGACAGTGCGGCGCCGAGCCCGAGCAGCACCCACCAGCGTCGCCGTTCGTCGCCTTCGATCAGTCGCACCGCCGCCAGCAGCGCCAGCATCATCCAGAACAGGAACGGCACCTCCACGTTGGTGGTCTGCGAGTAGAACACCATCGGATAGGAAAGCGCCGTGACGAAGGCCGCGCACGTGGCGGCAAGGCGGCCGTAGCTGCGCACGACGCACGCATAGGCGAGCAGCACGGTGCCCACACCCATCATCGCCGTGATGGAGCGGCCGATCAGCGCCAGATTGGAAAGGACGGTGGTGGGGTCGGAAAGCCCGAATGGATACTCGGAAGCGAAGCCGCTGATGCCGCCGCTGATCCATACCCAGGCCATGTAGGGCGCATAGGCGACGGCGAGCAGGAAGGCATGGAAGGGCGGATACTTGAACCAGAACCAGCCGCTGTTCCAGCCGCCGGACAGGAAGCTGTGGTACAGGACGGCCAGCGGGGCGCTCGGCTTGATCGCATCGGCGGCCCACGTGTCGTCGTTGGTCGGAAGGCCCCATGCGAGCGCGCGCGTGTAGACGAACAGAGACACCAGCAGCAGCGCGACCGGTACAACGACGCCCAACGGGTCGCGGCGCCATCTGGCCGAAAGCTGATCGAGGAGATGCATGATGACGATGCTCGGGCGGTGGGCGCTCGCGTGGTCGAGCGCAGCGCGCCCGGTACTGCAATGGCCGGCAGATAGTACCAGCGGCCTTCGGGGGCGGCAACGAAACTTCGTCGCATGAATGCACGCAAAGCCCCGACATTGCGCCGCTTGCTCCACCTTTCCGGGCCGGTATAAAGGCGCGCTTTCGCGCCCGCCGGCAGCCGCCGACGACGGACAACCAGCCATCGAGGAGACTCGGAATGCGCAGCCCCAAGGACTTCTTTCAGCCGCTGGCCATCGGCGCGCCCGAGCCCGTGCGCGAAATCCCGTTCCGCCCCTCGCGGATGATCCATTTCTTCGACCCGAGCAACGCCAAGATGGCGGCCAAGGTTCCCGACATCGCCAGGCAGGTCGATGTGCTGCTGGGCAACCTCGAGGACGCCATCCAGGCCAGCAACAAGGTCGCGGCGCGCGAAGGGCTGGTGAGGATCGCCCGCGAGACCGACTTCGGTGAGACCCAGCTCTGGACGCGCGTCAACAGCCTGGATTCCCCGTGGGTTCTCGACGATCTGACCACGCTGGTCACCGAGATCGGCGACAAGCTCGACGTCATCATGATCCCCAAGGTCGAAGGCGCCTGGGACATCCACTACGTGGATCGCCTGCTGGCCCAGCTCGAGGCGCGCGCCAAGGTGAAGAAGCCGCTGCTCGTCCACGCGATCCTCGAGACCGCCACCGGTGTGGCCAACGTCGAGGAGATCTGCGCGGCCAGCCCGCGCATGCAGGGCCTTTCGCTCGGGCCGGCCGACCTTGCCGCCTCCCGCCGCATGAAGACCACGCGCGTCGGTGGCGGCCATCCCGGCTACGTCGTTCGCACCGACCCGGATGCGGCCAATCCCGACGCTCCGCGTCCTACCGCGCAGCAGGACCTGTGGCACTACACGATGGCGCGCATGGTCGATGCGTGCGTGTCCAATGGCGTGCTGCCGTACTACGGCCCCTTCGGCGACATCAAGGACGTGGTTGCCTGCGAGGACCAGTTCCGCAACGCGTTTCTGATGGGATGCGTGGGCGCGTGGTCGCTGCATCCGGTGCAGATCGACATCGCCAAAAGGGTCTTCAGCCCGCCGGTGGACGAGGTGCTGTGGGCGAAGAAGGTCATCGATGCCATGGGCGACGGCACCGGTGCCGTCATGATCGACGGCAAGATGCAGGACGATGCCACCTACAAGCAGTGCAAGGTGATGGTCGAGCTCGCCCGCATGCTGGCGGCCAAGGACCCGGAGCTGAAGGCGGCGTACCAGTTCTGAGCGGCCCGCGCACTTCAAGCACACGGCTTTCCAACGGCCCGTGCCGAGGCCCAATCGTGGACGGTTTCTGAGCGCACGGCGCCGTTCTCCAATCGTTGATCTTCGGGCGGCGCCGAACTCCAACCGTAGACCAATGGCGCTGCGATCGCCGGCGCAGGCGCGTCTGTGTACAGCGGCGGCTTGCCAAGCGGCGCCGAGTTGCTCACCTTCGAACGCATGCATGAACCGCCGCGTGCGCAAGCGTCTCTGCCGCCGTCTTCGCCTCGGCAACCGCGGCTGCTGTCGTGCCTCGTTTTGATTGCTGCGGCCGTCGTCTCCAGCGCGACGTCTGCCCGAGCGCAGGAAAACTCGGCACAGGAAGCCGCGCGCCAGAAGGCCGCGCTGGCAAGCCTGCCCAAGGACGCCGCGCGCCGTGCGTTCGGCACCGTCCGGACGCCGGCGGCCGGAGAAGGCCGCATCATCGGCGAGTACTGGAAGGGCTGCTTCAGCGGAGGCATGCGGTTTCCCGCCGACGGCAAGCACTGGCAGGTGATGCGCCTGTCACGCAATCGAAACTGGGGTCATCCCTACGTCCTCGATTTCCTCGAGCGCTTCGCGCGCACGGCGTCGCAGGTCACGGGCTGGCCTGGCCTGCTGATCGGCGACATGTCGCAGCCGCGCGGCGGGCCGATGCTTACCGGCCATTCCTCGCACCAGCTCGGCATCGAGATCGACATCTGGCTGCGGCCGATGCCGGCGCGCCGCCTGACGCCCAAGGAGCGCGAGGACAGCTTCTCGACGAGCCTGCTGCGGCGCGACCGCAAGGACGTGGATCCCAGCGTCTATTCGCGCCAGCACCTGGCCCTGCTGCGCGCCGCGGCCAGCCAGCCCGAGGTCGCACGCGTCTTCGTCAATGCAGGGATCAAGAAGGCGTTGTGCCGCGACGCCGGCTCCGACCGCGCCTGGCTGCGGAAGATCCGTCCGGCGGCCGGGCACGACTACCACTTCCACATCCGCCTGGCCTGTCCGCCGGGGCAGCCCCAGTGCATCGACCAGGCTCCTCCTACCGGCGGCGACGGCTGCGGCAAGGAGCTGGACTACTGGTTCCGCGAGGGGATCCTGCATCCGAAGCCGGGCGCGCCGGGAAAGGCGATGTCGGTGTCGGCCATGCCGGCAGCCTGCCGAGCGCTCCTTCAGGCGCCGGCCGCCTCCCCGGGCCCGCCGCCCAAGCCGCTGGACCCGAGACGCTGATTCGACTGCCGCCCGCCTCGGGCTGGCGCCGAAACGAGCGGCCCTAATAGAAAGGAGAAGCGCCGACGGACTCAATGCTCGCTTCTCTGAGGCGAACGGCGTAGAAGCGCCGCTTATTCTCGGCTCAGCTCCGGACTCGGAGCACATATCACAGGGCCGCAGGAGGCAGGGACCGCCGATGCACAAAGGGCTGCAGCAATGGGTGAATGAGGTCGCGGAGCTGACCAAGCCGGACCGGATCTACTGGTGCGATGGATCGCAGGAGGAGTACGACCGGCTTTGTCGCGAGATGACCGACAGCGGAGACCTCATCCGGCTGTCCGAACAGAAGAACCCAGGCAGCTTCCTGGCCCGCAGCAACCCCAACGACGTCGCACGCGTCGAGCACCTCACCTTCATCTGCTCCGACAAGAAGGAAGACGCCGGCCCCACCAACAACTGGATGTCGCCCGAGGAGGCGCACCAGCGCGTTCTGCCTCTGTTCAAGGAAGCGATGAAGGGACGCACGATGTACGTGATTCCCTACATCATGGGCCCGGCCGGCTCGCCCATGTCGGCCGTGGGCGTGGAGATCACCGACTCGCCCTACGTCGTCGTCAACATGCGCATCATGACGCGCATGGGAAAGATCGCGCTCGATCAGCTCGGCGAGAGCGGTGTGTTCGTCAAGGGGATGCACTCGATCGGCGACCTGTCGCCGGAGCGGCGTTTCATCGTGCACTTCCCGCAGCGGCGCGAGATCTGGAGCATCGGCTCGGGCTACGGCGGCAACGCCCTGCTCGGCAAGAAGTGCTTCGCCCTGCGCATCGCTTCGACGATGGCGCGGGAGGAAGGATGGCTGGCCGAGCACATGCTGATCCTCGGCCTCGAGAGCCCCAAGGGCGACGTGACGTACATGGCGGCCGCGTTCCCGTCGGCTTGCGGCAAGACCAACCTGGCGATGCTGCTGCCGCCCGAGTCGCAGGAAGGGTGGAAGGTCTGGACAGTCGGCGATGACATCGCCTGGATGAAGTTCGGCGCCGACGGCCGCCTCTATGCCGTCAATCCCGAAGCCGGCTTCTTCGGCGTCGCGCCCGGCACCAGCAACAAGACCAACCCGAACGCGATGGCGGCGCTGTCGAAGAACTCGATCTTCACCAACGTCGCCCTGACTGACGACGGCGGCGTGTGGTGGGAAGGCATGGGGCCTGCGCCTGCGCATGCGCTGGACTGGCAGGGCAAGGACTGGACGCCCGACAGCGGCCGCAAGGCCGCGCACCCCAACTCCCGTTTCACCGCGCCGGCCTCGCAGTGCCCCGGCATCTCCAGGGAATGGGAGAATCCTGCGGGTGTTCCGATCTCGGCGTTCATCTTCGGCGGCCGCCGCGCCAAGACCGCGCCGCTGGTCTTCGAATCGCGCGACTGGAAGCACGGCTGCTATGTGGGCGCCGCGGTCGCGTCGGAGACGACGGCTGCGCAGCAGGATCAGCAGGCGGGCGTCATCCGGCGAGATCCCTTCGCGATGCTGCCGTTCTGCGGTTACAACATGGGCGACTACTTCGGCCACTGGCTGAGCCTGGGCGGCCGCAGCGACAAGCTGCCGAAGATCTTCCACGTCAACTGGTTCCGTCAGGACGGCGACGGCAACTTCCTGTGGCCGGGCTTCGGCGACAACGTGCGCGTGCTGCGCTGGATCCTCGGCCGCTGCAAGGGCGAGGCGGATGCGGTGGAGACGCCGATCGGCTTCGTGCCCGCTCCCGGCGCGCTCGACCTGCGCGGCATCGAGCACGAGGTGAGCAGCGAAGTGATGGAAGAGCTCTTCCGCATCGACAAGGACGACTGGCGGGCCGAGATGGCCAGCCAGAAGGAGTTCTTCGAGAAGTTCGGCGACCGCTGTCCCCAGGAGATCTGGGCGCAGTACAAAGCCACGACTGAACGCCTCGGCCTGTAGCAAAGAGTGGGGTCAGGTCTCGATTCGCGGTTCTAGCCACACTCGTGAATCGAGGCCTGACGCTTTTCGGCATTTTGCCCCGCCGCGGCGCGCACAGTAAAAGCCGGCGCTTTTTCTGGGAGGACTGACGCTTTGCGCTTCTACGAATACGAATCGAAACTGCTGCTGGCGCGGCACGGGGTCGCGCTGCCGAAAGGCTCGAAGCTCGCCAGGTCGGGCGAGGAGGCGCGCCAGATCGCGGCCGCCATCAACGGCCCCACCGTTCTCAAGAGCCAGGTGCTCACCGGCGGCCGCATGAAGGCCGGCGGCGTGCTGTTCGCCGATACGCCCGATCAGGCCGCCGAGGCCTGCGAGAAGATCCTCAAGCTCGAGATCAACGGCCACAAGGCGCGCGGCGTGCTCGTGGAGAGCCGCCAGCCGGTGGCGCAGGAGTACTACCTCGGCGTCACCTGGGACGGCATTGCCAAGAAGCCCGTCATGATCCTGTCGGACATGGGCGGCATCGACGTCGAGGAAGTGGCGGAAAAGCATCCTGAGCACATCGCCAAGAAGCACTTCTCGACGCTGATCCCGTTCTCCGACTTCCGCGCCAAGGAACTGGTCGCGCAGCTCGCCACCGGCTCCGACGTCAACGCGATCATGCGCTTTGCCGCGCCGCTGGCACGCATCTTCATGCAGTACGGCCTGACGTTGGCGGAGATCAATCCGCTGGCCAAGCTCGCCGACGGGACGTTCGTGGCGCTGGATGCGCACGTGGACATGGAGGCCGAGGCGAGGGGAGCGCACAAGGCGCTGCTGAAGGAGCTCGGCATAGGCGACGACGAGACGCGCATGGCGCGCACGCCGACGAAGTTCGAGCTGGAGGGCGCGGCCATCAACGCGGCCGACCACCGCGGCGTGGCCGGCAACGTCACCGAGTTCGGCGGCACGCTCGGCCTGATCATCGGCGCCGGCGGCGGATCGCTGACGCTGTTCGATGCCGTGCGCAACCACGGCGGCGATCCCGCCAACTACTGCGAGATCGGCGGCAACCCCAGCGTGGGCAAGGTGGCCAACCTGACCAAGCTGATTCTTTCCAAGCCTGGCGTCACCAAGATCGCCGTCATGATGAACGTCGTTTCCAACACGCGCGTCGATATGGTCGCACGCGGCGTCATCAAGGGCGTGATCGAGTCGGGAGGCGATCCCGCCGAAAAGATCGCCATCTTCCGGATCCCGGGCTCCTGGGAGCAGGAAGGATTCAAGATCCTGAGCAAATACGGCGTCGAGTACTGCGATCGCACCGTCTCGATGTATGAGGCCGCCGGCCGCGCCGTGGCCAAGTGGAAGGGGAACTGACGTGTCGATCCTGATCACCGGCGACACCACCTGCATCATTCAGGGCATAACTGGCCGCGAGGCCGTCTCGATGACGCGCGAGTGTCTCGACTACGGCACCAAGATCGTCGGCGGCGTCACGCCCGGCCGCGGCGGGCGCGACGTGCATGGCGTGCCCGTGTTCGACACCGTCGAACAGATCGTCAAGCGCGAGCGCGTCGACGCCAGCGTCATCTCGGTACCGCCCGCGTTCACGCGCGATGCCGCGTTCGAGGCGATCGAGAACGGCATCAAGCTGCTCGTCATCGTCACCGAGAACATCCCGCGCTTCGAGGTCGCGCAGATGGTCGAGCTGGCCAGCCTGCGCGGAGCACGCATCATCGGACCCAACTGTCTCGGCATTCTCTCGCCCGGCGAGGCCAAGATCGGCGGCCTCGGCGGCCGCGCCGTCGATGCGAAGAAGGCGTTCAGCAAGGGCAGCATCGGCGTAATGTCGCGCTCGGGCGGAATGACCACGGAGATCTGCAACACGCTGACCGCGGCCGGCCTCGGCCAGTCCACGGCCTGCTCGATCGGCGGCGACGCCATCATCGGCTCGAGCTACGCCGAGCTGATGCCGCTGTACGAAGCCGATCCGGAAACCGAGGCTATCGCGATCTACTCGGAGCCCGGCGGCCGCATGGAAGCCGACCTGGCTCGCTGGGTGACCGAGAACAAGTCGCGCCTGCCCGTGGTCGCGTTCATGGCGGGCCGCTTCATGGATGCAATGCCCGGCATGCGCTTCGGACACGCCGGCACCATCGTCGAGGGCAAGGCCGACACCACGGCGGAGAAGATCGAGCGCATGCGCGCTGCCGGCATCGGAGTTGCCGAGCGCATCGAGGACATCCCGGCCCTCGTCAAAGAGAAGCTGGGGAGGAAGTAGGATGGCACTCTTCATCGCAGTGGAAGTCGATCCCACGCTGGCCAACGACGCGGCCGCGGCCAAGAAGCTGGACGAGGTCTGTCCGGTGGACATCTACGACGGCACCACGGGCAAGGTGCAGATCGTCGAGAAGAATCTCGACGAGTGCACGCTGTGCGAGCTGTGCCTGGCGGTGGGAGCGCCGGGGCAGGTCAAGGTGCGCAAACTGTATGACGACGGGGCGGTGCTGGAGCGACGGGCGTAGCCGATCCACGGCGCGCGGGTTCTAGCCACCTCGACGAATTTGTCGAGGTGGCGCGCGCTCGGGGTCACACCCCTTCCGCTGTTCGTGGAGCAGACGTTCCGCGACTCCCTCGATTGCGGCGATCTGCTGACGCCGATCGTCCAGGCCTTTATCGAGGCCGTCTTCGCTTGCGCGGCGCAAGCGAAGGGCCGCGCGCGACGACGACGGCGCATGGCGCGCTTGCCGCTGCAGCGGCGGGCATGCGACGGCAAGCGTGGTGGCGGCGTTCCTGCGTAGCGTCGTGCGACTCCCCCCTCGGCACAGGAGCGCGTGCGAGTGCGTTACATGCGAAGCCGCAGAGAGTGTCACCGCAGCGAGGGCGTAGTGCGGTGACGGACGTTGAGGCTGCTACGGCGCAACCATCACGGCACGAATGCTGTCGTAGGCTCCTTCGTCGCGCGTGAAGCCGACGAGCGTTCGTCCGTCGCGCGTCGAGGAAATCGCCGGCTCTTGCGCAAGGACGTTCTGCGCGATGACGGCCGGCGTGGGACGGCGTTCGTCCGCAGCCACCGTCACCGCCTTCAGGTCGTGTCCGCTTGTCGTGCTCTCGGTCCACGCCACCAGCCACAGAGTTCCGTCGAAAGCAGCCGAGGGCCCGCCGGTGATCGCCGTCGCGGCCGTCGCCAACAGCACCCCGCCATCGGCATCGATGCGACCGCCGGCGCGGGTGACGCGCGCGGCGCGAACGTCGTTCGTCGCGGGTGCCGACGTCGTACCGCCTTGTCGCCACGCCACCAGGAATCCGTCATCGCCGTCTGCTTCCCGCGCAGCCCGATGGTCATGGCCAACATCGCCCGCGACCTGCACGGCGAGAGCCCGCATCGGTTGCGGTCCGCTGTCGCGGCGCGCCCGCGTCTGCACCCCGATCGTGGAGTCGCCGCGATGCATCGACCGGCACTGACCAATGGGATAGGGTCAGCATAGGCGTAAAGCCACACAAGCGGGGTAGGCAGAGCTCCATGGACGTTCTTCACCGCAACAATGTGACCGTACTGGGTCGAGGCGAGCAGCCCATGCTGCTGTCTCATGGATTCGGGTGCGACCAGAACATGTGGCGCTACCTCGTGCCGGCCTTCGAGGCCGATTACCGCCTCGTCCTGTTCGACCACGTCGGTGCCGGCAAATCGGACCTCGGCGCCTATCAAAGGTCCAAGTACGATACGCTCGCGGGTTACGCCCAGGACGTGCTCGAGATCTGCGACGCTCTCGATCTGCGCGACGTGGTGTTCGTCGGGCACTCCGTCAGCGCGATGATCGGCGCCCTTGCCGTCTGCGAGCAGCCTGAGCGATTCGCGCACCTGGTCATGGTCGGGCCGTCGCCGCGGTACGTCGATGACGAAAACTATCAGGGCGGCTTCTCCCGGAAGGACATAGACCAGCTGCTGGATTCGATGGATGACAATTACCTTGGATGGTCTCGTGCGATGGCGCCGACGATCATGGGCAATCCCGACCGTCCCGAGCTCTCCGAGGAACTGGCCAACAGCTTCTGCCGTACCGACCCGGAGATCGCCAAGCACTTCGCTCGCGTAACGTTCCTCTCGGACAACCGGTCCGACCTTGCGCGGGTCACGGTGCCGACGCTCGTGCTCCAATGCGACAACGACGTGATCGCACCCGTGGCCGTGGGCGAGTACGTGCATCGCAACCTCCGCGACAGCGAGCTCGTGGTTCTGGATGCTACGGGCCATTGCCCGAACCTGAGTGCTCCGTCCGAGGTCATCTCGGCCATGAAGCGCTACCTTGCGCGCCAACGGACGTGCCGCAAGGAACCGCATGGCTGACGAAGAGCTTCCGCCGGATCTTCTCGATCGTGCTCCCTGCGGACTGCTGTTGACTTGCCCGCGAGGCAATGTCGTGGCGGCGAACTCGACGCTCCTGTCGTGGCTCGGATATGACCGCGCCGAGATCGTGGGAAAGCGCAGGTTCTCGGAGCTGATGACGGTCGCGGGCCGGATCTTCTACGAAACGCACTTCGCGCCGCTGCTGCGCATGCAGGGCTTCGTTCACGAGATCGCGCTCGACCTCGTGCGCAAGGACGCTTCCTCACTTTCCGTCTTCGTTAGTGCCAACGAGCGGCGTACGTCCGACGGCAGATCCGAGGCGATACGCATCGCCGTGTTCCAGGCGGTGGACCGCCGCAAGTACGAGCGTGAGCTGCTGCTCGGCCGCAGGATGGCCGAGCAGGCGATGCGGGCGAAGTCCGAGTTTCTCGCGGTTTTCGCGCACGAGGTGCGAAACTCCGTCGCTGCCGTCGGTATGGCCGCCGAGTTGTTGCAACACTCCGGGCTGCAGCCCGACGCCGACCGTTATCTGGGCATGCTGCGTCGCGGCCTCGACAAGGCACTGGCGCTTCTGCAGAGCATGCTCGACTTCAGCAAGGTCGAGGCGGGCAAGGTGACGCTCGAACGTCGGCGTTTCGATCTGCGTGACCTCTTACTCGGCACCGCGCAGACGCTGGAGCCTGTTGCGTTGCGCAAGCAACTGACGCTGAACGTCGAAATCGACCCGAATGCCCCGACGCATCTCGTCGGGGACCCGATCAAACTCGGCCAGGTTCTGACGAATCTTGCCGGCAATGCCGTCAAGTTCACCGAGCGCGGCGGGGTGACCCTGGCGGTCGAGCTGATTTCGCGCGCCCCGCACGGCGTCGTGCTGAAGTTTCGTGTCACCGACACCGGCATCGGAATCTCGCCCGATCGCATCACGAGAATTTTCGATGAGTACTCGCAGGCCGGCCCGGAGATCGCGGAACGCTACGGCGGGACCGGCCTCGGGCTGGCGATCAGTCGCCGTATCATCGAGTTGCATGGCAGTACGATATGCGTTGAGAGCGCTGCGGAGCAGGGCTCCACGTTCCACTTCGATGTGACCCTTCCCGTGGCCGAGCCGGCTACTGGCGACGACGATTCGCCGTAGCGGCCAGGGTCTTCAGAAATGCCTGTGCAGTGGAAACGTCGTTGACGTTGTAGCCGAGCCCCGAGCATGCCGACGTCCCCGCCGGCGGCTTCGTAAACCGGCCCGGCGGTGCGGCCGCGACATGTCGTCTCGGCCGCACCGCCCTTTGCGCCTGGCGACGCGAAGCTGCATCTCCAGTTGTTGGCACCGCTGCGGTCGCGGCGTCCAGCGACGTCCGCACTGCGGGCCTGTCGAGCGGGATGATCAAACGAGGACGGGATCGGCCGCCGCCCCCGCTCGTCGGTTCGCTCAGTACTCGATGCAATCGGGCGTCCCGTTCATATCGGCATCCGTGTCGGAGATGCCACAGCCGCAGGTGCCCGGCTCGGTCTTGCTCGGGTCATCCGGGCAGGAGTCTATGCAGTCGGGCGTCGCGTCGCCGTCCGTGTCCACGTCGTCCGAGCAGTCGCCGCATGCGCCGCCCGGCGCATTCTTGGTCGGATTCGCGGGACAACCGTCGACGCAGTCGGCGGTACCGTCGCCGTCGGCGTCGGCATCGCTTTCGTGGCAGCCGCAGACTCCGGCATCGATCTTCGCGGGATCGGCCGGACAGTCATCTCCGCAATCCGGAGTACCGTCGCCATCGATGTCGCTCTCGTCTTCACAACCGCCGCAAAAACCGCCGGGTGAGGTCTTTAGCGGATTGAGGGGACAACCGTCGAAGCAGTCGGCGGTCCCGTCGGCATCGACGTCATCATCGGACACTCCGCAGCCACAGACGCCGCCATCGATCTTGTTGGCATCGAACGCGCAGAGATCCTGGCAATCCGGTGTGCCGTCGCCATCGGAGTCGCTTTCATCTTCACAGCCGCCGCATATTCCGCCAGCCGTCGTCTTCGAGGGGTTCGCCGGGCAAGCGTCCACGCAGTCGGCGGTACCGTCGCTGTCGCTGTCGGTGTCGGACACGTTGCAACCGCAGATACCTGGCTCGGTTTTATTGGGATCGTCCGAGCACGCGTCCTCGCAGAGCACACCACTGGTGCCGGACCAGCACTGGCAGGAAAAACCCGCCTCCTCGTTGATGCACGTGCCGTTGTTCATGCATGGGTTGGGATTGCAGGGGTCCAGAGTCGTGGTCGTCGTGGGCTGGCTCGTTGTCGTCGTCGACTCGGCAGTGGTTGTGGTCGTGGCTTGAATGGTCGTCGTCGTCGGATCCATTACCGTCGTCGTCGGCGACTCTGTGGTGCTGGTCGACGATGTGGTCGTGGTCGGTGGGCCCGTGCAGATGGCGGAAATCATGTCCTGCGCGTCCAGAGCGATTGCCGGCTCCACGCACGCGGTTTCGATGAGCGTGAGCGGGGACCCGCCGTCTGGGCAGTCGCCGGCTCTGTCGATCGCCGCGGCGAATTGCGCGTCGGCTTTGTCGATGCAGTCGTCGGAAATCGGGGTGAGGGTCGCGGCGGCTCTCGCCGCACACTTGAGGCGCGACTTCGCCAACTTGGCCGCCGCCTTGAGTTTTGCCGCCGCGCAGCTGCTGGGGAGCATGACGGTCATTGCGGTCGAGACCGCCTCTGCGCAATCCTGCTGCACCTGATCGCAACTCGTGAGCACGCCGGCGCAATCTCCGGCCTTCTCGAAAGCTTCGTCGAGCTTCAGCGAGGTTTTGGCAAGGCAGTCGGCGAGCTTGGAGTCCTCGCCTCTGGCGGCAACCTGCGAGTGACACGACAGCGCCGAGAACTCGGCCTTGGCGACAGCTTTGAGCTTGCTCGAGAAACAGTCCGCGAACGCTGCTTCGGTTGAACCGACGAGCAGCAGAGCGGCGCAGGCAGCCGCCGCCGCTTTGCGCGTGCGCGTCAAGGAAAACTCTGCGAAGAACGAAGGGTGTGCGACGCCTGCGGTGGCGCCTCCTGATGCACTGGCCGAAGCGTAGAAGCTCATCTGGGTCCGCTCCTTTTTTCCCTTTCGGGGGTTGTGGCCCCCTGTTTAGGGGTGAGGCGCGGTTCTCGCAAATGATGCGGGACAGATTTCGGCGGACCCGTCGCGCGCGCCCCGGGAGTCGAGGGACAGGCGGGACCTCACCGCCCGTCGACGACGTCGTCACCCGTGGGCGATCGATCCGCGGCGAGATAATTCTTGGCGTGTGCCAGCTCGCGGCGAGGCGCGTCGGCCTTCTCGGCCTGCTTCGCAAGCATCCGGTAGCGTTCGCGCGCGACCTTCTGATCGCCAAGCGCCTCGGCCGCGCGCGCCGCGCCGTACATCGAGTTGAAGCGGGAAGGGTAGATACTCAGCGCTCCGGCGTAGGCCTGCTGCGCCTCGTTCGCCCGATTCAACAGCAGCATCATCTCGCCCAGTTGCTCGCGCGCCGGCACGAGAGCGCCGGGCGTTACCGGGTGCTTGCCCAGCGCGTCCTCGGCGTCGGCGACCGCCCGCAGCGCCGAGAGCGCCTCGTCGTGCCTTCCTTCGGCGTGCGCGAGCCAGGCGGAGGCGGCCTGCATCTGCAACTCGAGGTGCTTCTTGAAGTACTCGAAGCGAACGTCCGTCGTCGCGTCGCGCAGCGCGGCCATGCGCTGGAGCGACGCGCGCGCGCCCGCCGCGTCGCCGCTGCGAGCGCGTCCCAGGGCTCGCGCGTACTCGATCAGTCCTTCGGCGAAGGGATTGGCCTCCCACTGCTTTCGCGGCTTCACAGGCAGTGTGGCGGCCTCCTGCCAGGCATTTCGCTCCAGCGCGTAACGCGCCGGGACCGCGGCGAGCGCATAGGCGCCGACGAAATCGGTCTCCGGGAAGGTGTCGTCGACGGCCAGTACCTGGTCAAGCACCTTCTTCGCCTCGACGTCGCGCGCCTGCTGCAGGTACGAGTACATCATGTAGTCGAGCGCGTGCAGCTCTTGGGTGTCCATGGCCGTGCGGCCCTGCAGCTTCGAGTAGTCGTTCTGTGCCTGCGCCGATGCGGCGTTTCCCGCGATCGCCTCATCCCACATGCCAAGGCGCGTGAAGATGTGGGACGGCATGTGCAGCGCGTGTGGCACCCACGGTGCGATGTCGGCATAGGTCCTGGCCGCGTCCAAAGCCTTCGTCGCCAGGGCAGGGTAGTCGTAGCTGTGGATGATGTAGTGGGCGATGCCGGGATGCTGGCGGTGCTTCTTCCAGAGCTCCTCCAGTATCGCCCCAGCGGCCTTCTGGTTGACGAGTGTGGTGTCGAGCGGGGTGGCGTAGCCCACCGAAAGCACCGCGAACGCATAATAGACCTGCGCCTCGAGCTCGCCGGGGTACTTGTCGTACACGTTGTGCTTGAAGGCGCGCTCGTAGGCGACCACACGGTCCCGCGGCCCGACCGGGCCGTGGCAGGAGTGCCCGGCGGACTCGGCGACGACCGGATCGGCAGTGTTGTAATACACGTTGATCGCCTCGATCCATGCGCGCTCGCGCGGCGTTGCCGTCAGCGCCATCGCCTTATCGGCAGCGGCTTTGCCGGCGGCCATCTCCTCGGCCGTGGGCGGCGCCCAGATCGGATGCCACCAGCTCTGCGCAATGCCCCATTGCGCCATCGCGCACGCAGGATCCTGTGCGGCAATCCTCGTGAAAATGTTGCGAGCTTCCTCGTAGAAGAATGAGTGCAGCAGGGCGACGCCGCGGTTGAACTCGGCCTGCGAGGCCGGCTGGCAGGAGATCGGAAAGTCGATCCTGCCCGCGGATCGCAGATCGCCCGGAGCGAACGGCTTCAAGTTCTCTGCTTGTTGCGCGAGGACAGCGGCGGGTCCTAGCAGCAGAGCGGCAAGCGCGGCACGGCAAAGGTTCCCGGACATGGCAGGTCCTCCATTTGCGAAGGCGGTAACCATCGCGCTGCGGGGCCTACCTGTCAATGGAATTGCGCGAGTCCCCATATGAGCTTGGCGGCGGGATGCGTTCAAGGATGAATGCGGTTCCCGTACTGTCCGCCCTGGGACCTGCGGCTGCGTGACGTGTTGTTGCCGCGCCGCTCCTGCTCGGTGCATGCGATGACGAGCTACGTCACTCCGACATCCAGGAGGGCGACTTAGGCGTCAACACATGGCGGCCTGCATACACCGTTCGCGCCGTACCGTATTGAGAAGGCGACGGCGGACGTCGACTTCGCCGAGAAGAGTTCTCATCGCAGAAGCTCGCACGCCTCCATGGGACGAACCTCCACGGCCCAGCCGAGATGCTCGCCGAGGGTCGCCGCCGGATGCAGTTTTGCGATCTGCAACGCTTCGTTCATGTCGTGCGCTTCGATGATCACGAATCCTCCGACGATCTCGTGACTCTCGATGAACGGGCCGTCGGTGATGACCGATTCGCCGTTCTTCGGCCTGATCGTCGTTGCGTCCCAGCTCAGGCTGCCTGAGCTGACGAGCCTTCCGGTCTGCTTGAGGCGCTCGTCGAGATCGGCACATTTCCTGCCGAGCGCCTGCATCTGCTCGTCGGTGAGCGCTTTGCACTTCTTCTCGTCGCCGTAGGCCAAAAGCAGGTACCGCATGGGCGTCTCCTTTTTTCCGAACTGCGAAACGGTTCCGTCTCTACCCTGGTCGAACGAGGAAGGCTCGATTCGACACGCGGCGTCACTTTTTTGAAAATCGCGCGTCATCGCTGGCCGGGCGCCAGCTCGAGCCATTTCTGCATTGCCGGCAGCGCCCACTCGTCCTAACGCCGGGGGCGACCGTCGTCACGAGGCAGACCGCAACTGAACTCCAGTTCACATTTGGACACAGCGTTGTCATTGGGGCCAGTTCTTGCCGCCGCCGCGCCAGGCGACGGCCATTACAAACTGTTGGGGAGAATACGATGCGACATTGGAAGACCAAGGCCATGCCCGTGCCGCGCGCTGCTGCGCTGGGCGCTGGCATCGTGACGATCGTACTGTCGTACGGGCACCCGGGACATGCGGGGAAAACACCGGAGCAGATCTGTCAGGCGGCCAAAACCGACGCCGCCGGCCGCTACTCTGCCTGCCTCGCCAAGGCCGAAAAGGCGTTCGCGCTCACTGCGGACACCGTCAAGTACGCGGAAGCGGTGGCCAAGTGCGACCTCAGTATCAACGAGTCGTTCGAGAAAGCGGAAGTGAAGGCGGAGGGCCAAGGCACATCATGCCTTTCCACGGGTGACGTGTCTGCCATCAAGGACCTTTTGGAAGGCTGCGGTGCTGGCGTCGTCAGTGGCGTTTCGGGCGGTTCGCTGCCCCCAAACCCTCTGCAGTGCGCCGAGGATCTGGCGCAGTGCCAGACCCAGCCGGCCGCTCAACCGTTGACGTCGGGCCAGACCCTCTGCTGGAACTCCTCCGGCGTCCTCATCGACTGCGCAGGCACTGGCCACGACGGCGATCACCAGAACGGCTTCGCGAGAAACTTCGTCGACAACGGGGACGGGACCATCAGCGACCTCGCCACCGGTCTGATGTGGGAGAAGCTCTCGGACGACGGCGGCATCCATGACAAGGACACGTCCTACACCTGGAACGATGCCTTTGCCGTCAAGGTCGCCACGCTGAACTCGATGAGCTTCGCCGGCTATAGCGACTGGCGCGTGCCGAACGTCCGCGAGCTGCACTCGATCGTGAACTTCGGTGCGGTCTATCCGGCGGCCTATGCCGAGTTCAACACCAATTGCACGCCGGGCTGCACGATCGACACCTGCAGCTGCACGCGTTCGGACAACTACTGGACCTCCACCACCTACGTTTCGATCCCCTCTGGCGCCAATGTGGTAGTGTTCGACGATGGTGAGATCTACACGCCCCTGAAGATGTACGGCAATCCGGTACGCGCCGTGCGCACCATACCCTGACGCCCGCGGTACGCCTGCGTCTCGCCTCGCGGCCGAACGTGCACGCGGACGAGACGCGGGCGGCACCGCCGTCTCATCCGGCCCCGTCGCGCGCCGCTAGTTTCGAGGCCCCGGCCAACGTAACGTCCGACCATTTGCGGACGAAGAACACGTCCGTAGTGCACTATGGGCGACTCTTTTTCGCGCCCAGACTCCAGCACGAGCTTCATGGCGGAAGATCGGAGAAGTAGGCACGTGGTTCCACGTGGTCGGGAAAAGCTTTGAACTGCTATTCCCGGGAGTGCAACGCGCTCGGCCTGAGCTGGGCACCCGACGCCTCGACACGGGTGGGATATGCATGCATAGTCGCCGCTTAACTCCGTTCTCGTCACGCCTGCCAAAGCCAACAGGAGAGCCCATGAAGACCCGATACGTTCTCGGAGTGACCGCGTGCATTCTCATGCTGACGACCGCCGAGGCCAGCGCCAAGGACGTCTGCGTGAACACCGGGGCTTTCAACCTCGTCCTGAGGAAGGTGAAGGCACTCAAGCCCAGCGGTGCCGTCGGGCTGGCGGGTTTCGCCTACTACGACGCCGATTCGGCCAGGCCCTGTGATGGCAGCGCGACCATGAATGCTGCCGGCACGATCATCAACGTGGGTCTGGTCTGCCACGGGCGTCATATTCAAGGCAGCACGATCATGTTCGACTGGACCGCGGCTGACAAAACGCTGGCCGGCCCGGGCAGCTCCTCCTTCAGCACAAGCTTTTCGACGTCATCTCCGATCGCCGTTACGAGCGTCGAATGCGACGGACTGACACCGCCATAGACGGACGCAACGGCACGCGTCGCGGCCGCGCCTGAATGCGGTTCTCCGTCTCGGTTTGAGTTGTAGCCGCCGAGCATCGACTGCGCGTGAAACGCCCGCGCACCGGGCCTCGTAGGTCGGCAAGGTGCGAGTCTGGTCACAGCCTCGCCACCCCGTTAGGTTTCCCCCGACGCTTCCATCTGACCGTAGGGGGACACGTAATGGCCATACACGCCCGGTCCATCTTCGCCGTTGTCGTTGCCGCTTTGCTGCCGTACAACGCTGGAGCCGCGGATACCTTCGTGAATTTCGAAAGCGGGCATACCAGGCCGCTCGCGCTCTCGCCGGCGGGCGATCTGCTCTTCGCCGTCAATACGCCGGACGGATCGCTTTCCATCTTCCAGGTGAATGGAGGCGGGCTCGTGCTCGCCGCCACAGTTCCGGTCGGACTGGAGCCGGTGGCCGTCGCCAGCCGCCTCAACACGGCCACCAACCGAACCGAGGCCTGGGTCGTCAACCATCTTTCCGACAGCGTCAGCATCGTCGAGGTGGATGCGGCCGACCTTACGGCCTCGCGCGTCAAGCATACGCTGCTCGTTGGCGACGAGCCCCGCGACATCGTCTTCGGCGGCTCCGTCACCAAAGCCTTCATCACGACCGCGCGGCGCGGGCAGAATCTGCCGGAAGCGATCGACCCTGCATTCAGCGAAGACAGCATCCCGCGCGCTCTGGTGTGGGCTTTTCACGCCGAGAACGTCGGCGCAGGTATCGGCGGCACGCCACTTGCCGTGCTCGAGCTGTTCGGCGACACACCACGTGCGCTCGCGGTGACGCCGGATGGCTCTACGGTCTACGCCGCGGTCTTCCATTCCGGCAATAACACGTCGGTGATTCGCGAGCTGACCGTTGCCGCCAACGGCGGTGCGCCGCCTCCGCCCGCCGATTCACCGTATTACGGGGACCCGGACATCCTGCAGCGATCGCTCATCGTCCGATTCGATGCCGGAAGCGGGGAATGGAACGACGAGATCGGCCGCGACTGGAGCGCGCATATACCGTTCTCGCTGGCCGACCAGGACGTCTTTGCCATCCATGCGAATGCGACCCCGCCCACCGCCGCTGCCGCAATCGGGCCGTTTGCCGGCGTCGGCACAACGCTCTTCAACATGGCCGTCCGGCCCGGCACCGGAAGCGTATTCGTCACCAACAGCGAGGCGCGCAACGAGGTCCGCTTCGAGCCGATCAGAGCCGGAGGCGTTCAAGGTCACGCGACTGAAGAGCGCATCACCGTGTTGTCGGGAGCATCGGTCACGCCCGTGCACGTCAATCCGCACATCGACTACAGCATGGCCACCGGCCCGACGAGCGAGTCGGAGCAGAGCCTGGCCCTTCTCGGCGACCTGGTCTTCTCGAGCGACGGCGGCTTGCTGTACGCGGCCGCAATGGGCTCGGATTACGTAGCCGTATTCGACGCTGCGGCCCTCGAAGCGGGATCGTCCACGCGCGACCTGGTCGAGGTGGGCCGCGGGCCCAGCGGCGTCGCACTGGATGAAGCCAACGACCGGCTCTACGTGATGAACCGGCTGGATCACACGATCTCGATCGTCAGTGACGCCAGCATCGCCGGCCTGCGACAACAGTCAGCCACCGTCGCGGTCGGATACGATCCGACGCCGCCGGCCGTCGCACAGGGGCGTCCTTTCCTGTATGCGGCGCGCGGCTTCTCCGGCCACGGGGACCTGGCGTGCGCAAGCTGCCATACCTTCGGCGACGCCGATCAGCTGGCGTGGGAGCTCGGCGATCCGTACGGCGCGCCCGAGCCCAATCCCAATCCAATCCTACCATTCCCGCCGGTGGGCGGTCTGCCGCTGAAGCCGTTCTCGCCGATCAAGGGACCGATGACGACCCAGAGCCTTCGCGGCATGGCCGATGCCGGGCCGATGCACTGGCGCGGAGATCGCACCGCCGGCAACGATCCGGGCGGCGACCCGATGGACGAGGACGGCGCCTTCAAAAAATTCAACGCGGCTTTCGTCGAACTTCTCGGCCGGTCGGCGCCGCTGGAGGCCGGCGAGATGCAGGCGTTCACCGACTTCGTGCTGACGATGCGCTATCCGCCCAATCCGGTGCGCTCTCTGGACAACCGCATGACGCGCGAGCAGAAGACGGGCCTGGAGCTCTTCACCGGGCCGATCGTCGACCCCTTCACGGTTCCGTGCGCCGGTTGCCATGCGTTGCCGCTCGGGACCAACGGCGGCACGTCGACCGGCGTGACGAACGCTCTGAAGGTCCCTCACCTTCGCGCGCTTTACCAGAAGGTCGGCAAGTTCGGCGCAGAAGAACGTTTCGATCCCGAAGAGCTCGTCGTCGGCGACCAGGTTCGCGGCTTCGGCGTTTCGCACGACGGCGGCATCTCGGGGCCGTTCGAATTCGCATCCGGCTTCGAATTCGAAGGAATCGATGCGGAGCTCAGGCCTGGCGACTTCGTCGGCGAGTTCCTCATCTCCCTCGATACCGGGCTGGCTCCGGCAGTGGGCCAGCAGGTGACGATCGGCGCGGCTCCGGCCTCCGAGCGCCTGAGCCGTCTGGCGCTGCTGGTGGGCCGCGACGCGGCCGGCGACTGCGAGCTCACGTTCTCGGGACGTGTCGGAGGCGAGCCGCGCGCAGGCTCGGTGCTGCCCGGCGGGCGCGTCGTGCTCGATGACAGCGAGGACGTCGCGCTCAATGACGATGCGCTCCTTGCCATGGCCTCGTTGCCGCGCGGCGAGCAGACCTACACGTGCCGGCCGCCAGGCACCGGCGCTGCGGCGACGGTCGACCGTGACGGGGACGGCATCCGCAATCGTGACGAGCTGCGCGAAGGCACCGATCCCCTCGATCCCGCCTCCGTCCCGTACGACTGCGCCGGCGGCGTCAACATCCATGCGGTCAAGATGAAGATCACCAAGAACCAGCCTCCTCGCGGCGACGAGAAGCTGTCGCTGAAAGCGACGTGGTTTCCGACCGGGCCGGGCAGCGCTCCCGCGGTGGACGGGCTGAACTTGGTGCTACGCACGCACGACGGCAGCATCGTGATTCACCACAGCCTTCCTGCCTCGGGCTGGACGAGCTCGGACGGCGTGCGCTTCAGCTATGCGGGTGCCGCCGGCGCAATCATCTCCAAAGCGCGGCTTGCCACCGGCCGTGACGGCCAACTCGTGCTGGATCTGAAGGGCAACGCCGGAGAGTTCGGCGTCGACACGGCGAATCTGGTGCTCGACATCATCCTCGGCGGCAACGAAGCCGCAGCCAGCGGCGCGTGTGCTACCGGCACGCTCGGTGCCGGCAGCCTGCCGGCGTGTGAGCTTTCGAGCAAGAAGCTCGTATGCGGGTAATGCGGCAGGCAGGTGGAAGCGACACGAGTCAGGCATTGCCTGCGTTACGTTCGTGATCCGAGTATCAAGTGCCCGCCGGTCCGGTGCCGGTCGCGCCGGGTCTGCTTCTGCGCAGCCTGAGGTGGCGCGCGCCACCATGACTCAGGTGCATGGCGGGCAGGTGAGTTCGACCGGCTGTCCGACCGCGGAACGCAGGATTCGGGCGGCATCCGAGCTGGTTATGTTGCCCGAAGAGTCGGTGTCGCAGCGGCAAGCGCGGCAGGACGCCAGGCCAGTCGCCGTATTGAGCGTACGCAGCCCGTCGGTCACGTTCACCCGCTGCGCCGGTATCGCAACGTCTGCATCGCCGCTGCAGGTCGCGTCACCGCACAACGCGCCTTCGTCGAACTGCACGCACAGCCACTGCGCGGCGATGTCGTCGCGCACGAAAGGCGGCGCGACCTGCGTGCGCATCGACCAGACGGCCACCAGGGTCGTCGGGGTGTCGGCCGCAATGCTCGCGTGACCGGGCAGATAGTATGCGCTGCTGGACGTTGCGTTCAACCGTGTCGGCGTTTGCGACTCATCGCCGGCACTCGCCGGCGCGCCGGTGAGAAACAAGGCAGGCCCGACCGCGACGAGCGCGTTGCAATCCGGCGTCATGGTGACCGACAGCGTACCGGACTGCTCGCTTCCTTCGGTCGCGATCGTGTAGGTGTCTCCGACAGGCGCCATCGCGTCGTCGAGCCACTGGCCGAGAAGCGCGGCCACCGGCCCCTCCTCCGTCAGCGTGCTGCCGGCCCAAACGACGATATGACGCCCATCCCGACAGTTGGCGATACCGATCGACGGCGGCCACACAGACCAGTCGCCGGCAAGATCCAACGAGCCGAGAACGTGCCCGGCATCGTCGAAGTACCGAACGACGATCGATGAGGTATCGCGCGGCCAGGCGATCACGAACCGATCGCTTGCGAGAGCCGCGACGGGCGTCGCCGCATCGACATGAAGCAAATCGTCGCCGACGAGGAACTCGTCCGTCGCTGCTGCACCGCCGCTGTCGTAGATCCTCGCCTTGAGCTCGGCCGGCATGGCCGCGAATTCGCCGTCCGTCCACACGACGATGTAGGGGCCGTCAGCCGCCGCGCCGACGTATGGGCGATCCTGGTATTCAGCGATCGCTTCGTTGACGAGGAAGGGGCCGCCCGGAGCAGGCGCACTGGCCCCATTCAAATGGCGACCGAAAACGGCGTCGCCGTCGCCATCGGCATCTCCGAGTGCCTGCCAGGCCGCGAGCGCGCCGGTTTCGTTCGCGGCGACGTTCGCATAGAAACCAGGGTAGCCCGTAAGGCCTTCGTTCAGAAGCGCATCATCGCCGACCACACCGTGGCGCGCGAGCTTGCCGCTCCACACGCCATGGCCGGTCAGGTGGGGCGAGGCCGGACCCTGCCAGACGACGATCGCTTCTCCGGCGCGCGGGGAGGCGACGGCCGGGAACGTCTGATGTCCTTCCGTCATCCGATTGACGATGAACACCGGCGAGTCCGCGTCAAAACTCGCATTTTGTGCTCGTGCGTACGGCGGGCAGAGGAATGTGACCAGCAGCAACGTTGCAAGCGATCGCATGCGTGACGATGACCGGCTGCCGTCCTTGCCGCAAGCTGCGCCGCCAGCGTTTCCGCCGATGGAGGACACGAGCGTTGCGGCGAGTCGAGCGCAGGCCGTCAGGTGTAGGCCCGCTGGACAGAGGCTGCGAGCAGTCCTCCTGCGCCGCGTACGACTGGCCTGTTGCAGCCGCGGCCGCCGCCAGCGCGACGAGAGGATGTACACGGCAGCCAGCGGCTATTTGCCGGCTTTCTTCTCTTTCTTCTTGGCCTGCTTTTCCTTGATGCTCAGTTTGGGCTTGTTCGTCGTGGCTTTCTTCTCTTGTCCCTTCGGCATGTGAGAACTCCTTGAGGGGCCCAGAATACACGTTCGGCGTCGTCAGCGCACGAGTGCCGAGCGGGTCCGAAGAGGCCGCTGCCATCGTGCGGCCCAAACCGCCAGACTCGGTGCAAAAGCCGGAAAGCGTCCGTCGCGGCGCCGGGAAGGACGACCATGGGGCTCCGTTTCATGCTCTGGCACGCTATGCCGACGTCGAATATACGTCCCCGTCGAGTGGGCAATGGCTGCCGGCAGCGGCCATGTGTGCAGCCACGAGCCATCAGGTCGCCAGCAGGCTGCGGGCAATCTGCGAGATCTGAATCTCGTCGGTGCCGGCGTAGATCTGCAGCACCTTGGCGTCGCGGCACAGCTGCTCGACGCGGAACTCGGCCATGTAGCCGTTGCCGCCATGGAGTTGCACCGCCTCTAGGCAGACCTCCATCGCAGCCTGTGCCGAATACAGCTTCATCGCCGAGGCTTCCGCGAACGTAGGCCGGATTCCCGCCGCAGCCATCTCGATTTGGCGGAACACCATGTTCTGGATGTTCATGCGCGCCACTTCCATCTTGGCCAGCTTGAGCTGGATGAGTTGGAATTCGCCGATGGGACGCCCGAACGCCACGCGCGTGCGTGCGTACTCGACCGATAGCTTCAGACATTCCTCGACGATTCCAAGCGCCATCGCGGCCACGCCGGTCCGTTCCGTGGAGAACGTGTCCTTGGCCCCGGAGCGGGAGGCGAGGGTTTCGGTCTCGCCTAGAAGCTGGTCGCGGCCCACGCGTACGTCCGACAGGAACAGGTCGCCGGTGGGCGAGGAATGCATTCCCATCTTTCGCACCGGACGGGTTTGCTCGAGGCCTGGAGTGCCGCGCTCCAAGACGAACGTCAGCACTTTGCGCTCTGCCGGCGGATTGCCCTCATCGAGACGGCAGATGAAAACGATGGTGTCGGCGTAGGGGCCGTTGGTGATGAACGTCTTGCTGCCGTTGAGGATGTAGCCGTCCCCGTCGCGGCGTGCGGTGGCCTTCATGCCGCCAAAGGCGTCCGAGCCCGAGCCGGGCTCGGTGATGGCCCACGACCCGATCTTGTCCATGGTCAGCAGATCCAGCGCCCAGCGCTCCTTTTGCGCGGTGGTTCCCTTCGACATGATGGCTGCGGCCGTCAGCCCTACGCTGACGCCCATGGCGGTGACCATTCCCGGGCAGTAGCGGCACAGTTCGATGATCGGGATGATCTGCATCGCCACCGCGTCGGCCGCCTCGGGGCCCGTGGCGGCTTTGCGCGGCTCGGCGGCCTCGGCAGGAACCTCGCCGGCAGCGACGCGTTTTTCGCGCCGGATCTGCTTGTCGAAGCGTTCGCGCGCGACATGGTCGATGCCGAAGGTCCGCATCATCTTGCGTAGCACGTCGTAAGGCGGGGTGTCTCCGTGCTCGAACTCGGCGATGTTCGGCACGATTTCGGCCTCGATGAAGCGGCGCACCGCGTCGCGCATCATCTCGTGCTGCTCGTTCCACTGGATCATGAGCTCTCTCCGCGCGGCGGCGAGGACGCCTGGCGCGCCGCCGACCAAATTTCGCGGGAGACTATACGGTCAGCGCGCCGAGTCGAGGCGTCGGTCATCGCAACGCGGCCATCCACCGGGTCACGCGCGGCCGCATCGCTGCTGGTCGCTCGTCAGTGGGTCTCGTCAGCGGCGGCCTCAAATGGCGTCCTGTCCGGCGAAGAACAGCGGCTGCATCTGGAAGCGAGCAACATCGGCGGCCAATTCCTGGTCGCTGGGAAGGACCTGCACCCGCTCCGCGGCCTGCAGGATCAGCGGCAGCAGCGTCGCGTCGCTCGAGGAATTCAGGAACAGGCCAGGGCGTGAAAGAACGTAGGCTACCCCGCGGCCCACGGCACCTTCGTCGCGCAGCGGCTCGTACCAGCTGAAGTGTGGGGAAGCCTGGTCCTGCCAGCGCCGGCGCGCTACCGATTTGATGGTCTGCACGGCGATACCGCGTTGATGGCACTCGGACACGAGCGCCTCGAAGTCAGCGGCGTACCCGGGAACCTTCATCATCGTGTAATTATATGGCAGCAGCACGCTGTCGAAGGCGAAGCGCTCGATGCTGCGCCGGTGCTGGCGCGCTACGCTCGCTCCGTGACCGGTTACGCCGATGAAGCGCACCAGTCCCTGATCACGCGCCTCCACCAGCGCTTCGAGCGCACCGCCGGGCCCCATCGCCACGTCCCATTCGGTCTGGTCGACCAGGTTGTGGAGCTGGATGAGATCGATGCTGCCGATCTGCAGGCGCGCAAGCGAGCGCCGCAGGCTCGCCCACGCGCCTTCGTACGTACGCTCGCCCGTTTTGGTGGCCAGAAAGAACGCCTGTCGGTGCTGAAGCATCCACGAGCCTACCCGAAGCTCGGAGTCGCCGTAGGAAGCAGCGGTGTCGATGTGATTGACGCCATGGGCGAGAAGCAGCTCCAGGATCCGATCTGCCTTGTCCTGCTTCATGCCCCAGAGCGCGGCCGCGCCGAAGAGAACGCGGCTGGAGCGGTGTCCGGTGCTGCCGAAGGGGATGCGCTCGATCATGGAGCCCGTTACGACTGCTGCCTGCGACCGTCAAGCACAGCGTTGGCCGACCGGCGCGTCCGTGCCCCGCGTCCCTCCCGGCCCCAACGCGCTGGTTCTGGGGGCGCGACGCGGGGTAGGGTAGAACGACATCGACCGCAGCGAGAGCGCATGCAGCAAGACGACGCCATCACCGCCGCCAATTTCGCCCGCTACGACGCAACCGCGAGCAAAGGGCACTACGAGAGCTTCTTTCTTCGCGCCAATCATCCGACGCGCCCGCTGGCGTTCTGGATCCGTTATACGGTCTTCCATCCCGCCGCAGGCGGCGGCGCGCCGATCGGCGAATTGTGGGCCGTCCACTTCGATGGCGAAGAGGGCAGCAACGTTGCTGTCAAGCGCGAGGTTGGCGCGGAGAAGTGCCGCTTCGAACGTACGCGTTTCGAGGTGGCCATCGACGATTCTGCTCTGGCGGCGGGCCGCGCGGTCGGCAGTGCGGCCTCGCGCGGCCATCGCATCCGCTGGGACCTGGCGTTCGATGGTGACGAGCCGCCGCTCTTTCTGCTCCCGTTGCGGCTCTACGAGGCGAGCCTGCCCAAGGCCAAGAGCCTGGTGGCGCTGCCGATGGCACGCTTTCGCGGAACGCTGGACGTGGACGGGCGCAGCGTGCAGATCGACGACTGGACCGGCAGCCAGAACCACAACTGGGGCGAGCGCCACACCGATCAGTACGCGTGGGGACAGGTGGCGGGCTTCGACACGCACCCCGGCAGCTTTCTCGAAATCGGCACGGCACGGCTGCGGCTGGGCCCGCTGTGGACGCCGTTCATGACGCCGCTCGTCCTTCGGCACGCCGGCCGCGAGCACGCGCTGCACACGTTGGCGCACCTGCTTCGTGCCCGCGCATCGTTCGAATACTTCGACTGGAAGTTCCGCGCGGCTGGCGACGACGTTCGCGTCCACGGACGGATTTGCGCGCCTCGCGAATCCTTCGTGGGGCTGACGTACCTGAATCCGCCGGGCGGGACCAAGCATTGCCTGAACTCGAAGCTGGCAGCCTGCACGCTGAGCGTGTCCGTGCGTGAGGGTGCGGCGTGGTCGCCGCCGCAGACATTGTCGACGCAGCACCGCGCCGCTTTCGAGATCCTCACCGATGACCGCGGGCACGGCGTTCCCATCCTGGTCTGAACGACGGCCCGCCCGCCGCCGTTCTGAGACGCCGATCGGGCGGTTCTGACGACGCTGGACAGGCACGGAGGCCACGGCTATCGAGCGCGGATGGACCGTACGATCTTCCGTCAAGAGCATGAACAGTTCCGCGACGCGCTCCGTCGCTTCATCGCCTCCGAGATCACTCCGTTTCACGCCGAGTGGGAGAAGCGTCAGATCGTTCCGCGCGCCGTGTGGGAGAAGGCGGGCGACAACGGCTTCCTGTGTCCCTGGATGCCCGAAGAATACGGCGGCGTCGGGGCCGACTTCCTCTACTCGGTCTGCATCATCGAGGAGATGGCCAAGGCACGGGCCACCGGTCCGATGTACTCGCTGCACAGCGACATCGTCGTTCCGTACCTTTACAGCTTCGGCAGCGAGGAGCAGAAGAAGCGCTGGCTGCCCGGCTGCACCAGCGGGCGCCTGATCACCGCCATTGCGATGACCGAGCCGAATGCGGGCTCGGACCTGCAGGGTATCCAGACCACCGCGCGCCGCGTCGGCGACAACTACGTCATCAACGGCCAGAAGACGTTCATCTCCAACGGCCAACTTTGCGACCTGGTCATCGTCGTCGCCAAGACCAACCCCGACGCCGATCCGCCCTACACCGGCGTCTCGCTGATCGTGGTGGAAGCGGGCACGCCCGGCTTCGAGCGCGGCCGCAATCTCGAGAAGATGGGGCTGAAGGCGCAGGACACGTCCGAGCTGCACTTCAGCGACTGTGTCGTGCCCAAGGAGAATCTGCTCGGTGAGGAAGGCGGCGGCTTCTACTACCTGATGCAGAAGCTGCAGCAGGAGCGCCTGGTCTGCGCCATCGGTGCGCAGGCGGCCGCCGAGCTCGTCCTCTCCGACGGCGTTCGCTACTGCCAGGAGCGCAAGGCCTTCGGCCGTCCGATCTCCAAGCTGCAGCACATCCAGTTCCGCCTGGCCGAGATCGCCACGGAAGTGGAGCTCGGACGCAATTTCGTCGATCGCCTGATCGTCGAGCACATGGCCGAGCGCAACATCGTCAAGGAAACCTCGATGGCCAAGTACTGGGTCACCGAGATGCTCAAGCGCACGTGCGACGAGATCCTCCAGTTCCACGGCGGCTATGGCTACATGATGGAGTATCCGATCGCCCGCGATTACCTGGACGCTCGCATCCAGACGATCTACGCAGGGACGACCGAGATCATGAAGGTGATCATCGCCAAGCAGATGGGCCTCTAGGCGGCGCCGCCGCGGCGATTTGCGGCGTCGACGGTGGCTCGTGCGCTCCGGCGTAATTCCATACGCCCGCGCGCCGCGAACCGCCTCCGCCGCGTTCAGCTGCGCAGGCGGGCGAGGATGTCGCGCGTGGCCCGGCTCTTGTTGAGCGTGTAGAAGTGGATGCCCGGCGCACCGGCGTCGAGCAGCTCGCGACACTGCGCCACCGCCCAGTCCACGCTCAGCTTCTCGACGGTGTCCGAGTCTTCCCGGTACGGCTCCAGCTTCGCATGCAGCTCGCCGGGAATGATGGCTCCGCAGCGACGCGTGAAGCGCTCGATCTGTCCGAGGTTGGTGATGGGCATGATGCCGGCGATGATCGGAACGGTGATGCCTGCGTCGCGCGCCCTGGCCACGAAATCGAAATAAGAGCGATTGTCGAAGAAGAGCTGCGTGATGAGGAAATCGACGCCGGCGGCGACCTTCTGCGACAGGCGCGCAAGATCTTCGTCCATCGAGGCGGCCTCGATGTGCTTCTCCGGATAGCACGCCCCGGCCACGCAGAACGGCCGCTTCTGCTCGCGGATCAGCTCGACCAGCTCGCAGGCATACGACAGGCCTTCGGGATGCGGAACGAAGCTCTCCTCGCCGACCGGCGGATCGCCGCGCAGCGCAATGACGTTCTCGATTCCGGCCTTTTCGAGCCGGTCCAGCACCAGGCCGAGCTCTTCTCGGCTGGCGCCGACGCAGGTCAGGTGCGCCATCGCCTCCAGGCCCAGGTCGTTCTTGATGTAGGAAACCAGCTCGACCGTGCGGTCGCGGGTGCTGCCACCGGCGCCGTAGGTCACCGAGACGTAGTCGGGCCGCATCTCGCGCAGGTCGGCGAGGGTCGACAGCAGCATGCGGTCGCCCGCCTCGGTTTTGGGCGGGAAGAATTCGAACGAGAAAACGGGCTCGCGCCGCGACAGCAGGGAAACGATTCGCATTGGGTCGCGTGCGCTCGCGTGCCCTCTACTTGCGCTTGACCGACTGGATGACGATGTCCTCGGTCGGCCGGTTCTGGAACGCACCGCCCTTGTCGGCGGTGGGCGTATTGGCAATCGCGTCGACGACGTCCATCCCCTTGGTCACCTTGCCGAAGACGGCATAGCCGAAGCCTTGCGGCGTGGGGGCCTTGTGATCGAGGAACGCGTTGTTGGCGTGGTTGATAAAGAACTGCGACGTCGCCGAATCCACTACGCTGGTGCGCGCCATCGCGACGGTTCCGCGCTCGTTCTTCAGGCCGTTGTTGGCTTCGTTCTTGACCGGCGGCCGGTTCGGCTTCTGCATGCCGTCCGGCGTGAAGCCGCCGCCCTGGATCATGAAGTCCTTGATGACGCGGTGGAAGATGGTGCCGTCGTAATGCCCGGCCTCGGCATACTCGAGGAAGTTCTTGACGCTCAGCGGGGCCTTGTCCTGGAACAGCTCGATCTCGATGACGCCCTTGTTCGTCGTCATCACCACGACCGGATTGTTGCTCGCCGGCTCCGCGGGCTTGGCTTCGTCTCCTTTTTCGGGACTGGAGCAGCCGACCGCCGCCACCGTGAATGCGGTTAGCAGCATCGCGAGCAGGCGAGAGGGGTGCGGTGCATGAGCCATGATCGTTGCCTCCTGGTATGTGCAAGGACGCCGGGGCTGGATAACACGGACCTGCCCGGCGCGAAAGTTTACGTCACAGCCGGCGCAGCTTCCGGATCAGGCTGCCCAGCAGCCAGATGTCCTTGGCGCCGCCGCCGGTCAGCGTCCCGCCGATGTTGGAGACGATGATGTGCTTCGCGCCGGCCGCGACGATGGGAGCCACCTCGTCACGGATCTGCGACGGGCTGCCGGCGTACAGCGACGACAGCAGCATCTCGGCGGTGACGTCGCGCGCGGCCTGCTCGATGTGCTCCTCGGTCACGCGAGGTGGCACGATGTCGTAGAACCCGCCGAAGTTCTCGCCGAGCGGATGCGTCTTGCCGTGCTGCTTCCAGACCGGCCCCGGGACCAGCAGCGCCATGGCAGCGCCCAACCGGCTCTTCAGGGCCAACTCGATCATCTGGTCGCGGCTGTCGCCCAGGGCGGTCAGAATCATCTGACAGGGGACGAAGTGGTCCATGTTGCGCCCGGCATCGCGGCCGGCCGCGTGGATGGCATCCAGGCGCTGACGATACTCTTCGGGCGTCGCGCGCAGCGTGGGCAGCCAGCCGTCACCGTAGCGGCCCGTCAGGGCCAGCATCTTGGGCGCGTGCGCCGCGATCCAGATGCGCGGCTGGCGGCCGTTGTACAGCGGCAGGTTGAAGATCGCATCGCGCAGCTGCCAGAACCTGCCTTCATAGGTGACGGGCTCGCCGTTGCTGGCCCACAGCTTGCGGATGATGATCAGCGCTTCTTCGAGCCGCGCGACCTGCTTTCCCCACGGCAGGCCATAGGGCTCCACGTTCTCCCGCTCGCCGTTGCCGATGCCGAGAATGGCGTGGCCCTTGGAGATGTGATCGAGCGTGACGAACGACTGCGCCAGCGCCATCGGGTGGCGCCGGTAGGCCTCGGTGACGGCGGTGCCGAGGTCGACGCCGCGAAGACGAGTGGCCGTGACAGCCAGGATCTGCAGCGGATCAAAGAGGCCGTCGGGCGAGTGCACGACCTTGGCGGCGGGCGTGATCTCGGGCTTCCAAACGATAGCCGGGATGAATCCCATGAAATGGTCCGGCAGCCACAGCGACTCCGCGCCGAGAAGGCGAGCGATGCGCAGGCCGGCGTTGGTGAGCCAGAGAGGATGAAGGCAGCCGTCCTGATAACCAACGGTGATGCGTCCCATAACGAGGCCGCGCGCAAATGCGGGCCGTCTTCATCCCACGGCATGGCCGGGGATGCAACGTAGGCTCGCGCGCCGCGCGATGCAGGTTTTGACTCCGCTGGCATGACTCCGTAGCGTCGTGCGCCGCTTTTCCAAGCACGCAACGGAGTAACGCCAGGATGTCGGATCGGACAGTTTCGAAAGTGGCGCTCGACGACGTCGATGCGCTCGTCGCAGCATTGGAGACCATCGTGCAGCAGGCCACGGCAGCGGCTTCGCGCCGCACCGACGGTGGCAAGAACATCGATGATCACCAGGTGCATTCGGAGCGCATCGCTTATGTTGCCACCGAGGTGGCTGCAGCCAGGGCGCTGGCCGAATACGCACGTGCCGCCACCGATGCCGGCAGTGCCGACGATACGCTGATCGACCAGGCCGCCCTCGTGGCCGGAGAGATCGCGGCCAGATTCAGCGGCCAGATCGTGGCCGCCGGCGACGACTTCGACCTGCCCACCGGCGCGTTTGAGAACGCGATCGGCAACGATGCGATGCGCGCCCGCATCCGCGCGTTCGCCGACGAAGGCCGCGCGCGCTCGATCGGGCGCAAGGTCGGCGAACGGCGCGGAGCCAACAACGCCTGGCTGCCCGAGGACGACGTGGTGATGGTGCGCGACTCGGTGCGTTCCTTCGCCGAGAAGGAAGTGGGCCCGATCGCCGAGCGCATTCACCGCCACGACGAGCTGGTTCCGGAGTCGGTGATCTCGGCGATGGCTGGAATGGGCTATTTCGGCATGTCGGCGCCGGAGGAATACGGCGGCCTCGGCATGGGCAACCTGGCGATGATCGTGACGACCGAAGAGCTGTCGCGCGTGTCGCTGGCCGCGGCGGGTTCGCTGATCACGCGGCCGGAGATCCTGACCAAGGCCCTGCTCAAGGGCGGCACGGAAGAGCAGAAGAAGAAGTGGCTGGCTCCGGTCAGCGCCGGCGAGCTGATGGTGGGCATCTCGGTCACCGAGCCCAACGTCGGCTCCGACGTCGCTTCGGTCTCCTGCAAGGCCGAGCGGGCCGAGGTCGGCGGCAGGAAGGGATGGCTCATCAACGGCGCCAAGGCCTGGTGCACGTTCGCCGGGCGCGCCAACGTGCTCGCGCTTCTCGCGCGCACGAACCCCGATCCGAAGTCCGGTGCGCGCGGACTGTCGCTGTTCATCGTGGAGAAAGATTCCTTCGACGGCCACGAGTTCGAGATGCGCCAGAGCACCGGCGGCGTGCTCGTCGGCCATGCCGATGCCACGCCCGGCTACCGTGGCATGCATTCGTACACGCTGTCGTTCGAGAATTATTTCGTCCCCGAGGAGAACCTCATCGGCGGCGAGGGCGGGCTGAACAAGGGCTTCTATCTGCAGATGAACGGCTTTGCTGCCGGGCGCCTGCAAACCGGCGGTCGCGCCACGGGGCTCGCTCAGGCGGCGCTGGAAACCACTGCCAACTACACGCTCGACCGCAAGCAGTTCGGCAGCTCTCTGATCGATTTCCAGCTGACCCAGTACAAGCTCGGACGCATGGCCGCCTACACGCAGGCCGCGCGGCAGATCACGTACAAGGCTGCTCGCGCGATGGACAAGGACGAGTCGATCTCGCTCGAGCCGGCGATGGCCAAGCTCCTGGCGTGCGACGTTGCGGTGTGGGTCAGCCAGGAGGGCCAGCTCCTGCACGGCGGGTGGGGCTATGCCGAGGAGTACGCGATCTCGCGCCTGGTCGTGGATGCCCAGGTCCTGCCGATCTTCGAAGGCGTCAAGCCCATCCTCGAGCTCAAGGTCATCGCCCGCCAGCTGCTGGCCTGACCATCGGCGGGCGCCGAGCTCACGGGCGCCCGCCGCACGCCGCTGCAGGCGAAGCCGCGCACGAGCCGCAGATGCGCAGCCAGCACCGTACAAGCCTGGCCGGGAGCGGCCGCGCTTGTACGGCAGCCGCTGCGCCCGATCACGGAAGTTTCTGAATTTCCAACACTTTGTGCGAGCCATCCCGGTGGCCGCCGGGTTGCATTTCCTATCACCGAGACCGGCCCGAGGCAGGGCCGCCGTGGAGGTGGATGAGATGAGCAGTGCAACCAGCAGCGTCAAGATCGGCAACAAGGCTTCGGCCGCGCGTTTCGCGCGGACGCGCGCGCGGTCCTACATCGCGGCAACACGCCAGGACGAGCGCGAGGAGGGCCCGGGCGCGCAGCGCACTCCGGAGCGCGCTTTGATGATGGCCGTCCTCGAGGATGCCATCGCATGTTATGCCGGCCGCCTGAAAGCGCCGCGCGAAAACCCGAAGATCCTGCGCCGCCAGGCCGAGCACTGGCTGCAGTCCGAAGACTGGGACTCCCCGTTTTCGTTCAACAATGTCTGCGACGCCCTGGCCCTCGACCCGAAGGCCCTGCGCCAGCGCATTCTCGGGTGAGACCTGTCGGCGCGTGCCCCCTCGACGGCAAGTTTTTGCCTCGACCGGAGCCGCAGAGCTTGCATCCGCGCCGGCGCACCGGCTAGTTGACGGGCAACCGTGCAAGAGCGAAATGGTAGCGGCGCAGCCGTGCAACACGTTGGCTGCGCCGCTGCCAGTCCTGTCTGGCAGGACTGCGGCCGTCGGTGGGTACAGACGTGGGCAGTGCAAGCGCCGAGCAGACCAAGATCCTGGCCGAGGTCGCCCACGACCTGGCCAACCGCTTTCACCGCTTCTACTACTACGCCGAAATTCTCGGCCGCCTGCTGCCGGAGGACACCGGCGAAGCGCGCGACTATCTCGATCGCGTGCACGACACCGTTGAAGACATCGAACGGATGACGCGAGGCGCGCTGTCGTACCTGCGGCCGATGGAGGTGCGCACTGTGCGCGTGCAGGTTCGCGACGTCGTCGGCAGCCTGCGCCAGCACGTCGGCGACCGTGCCGTGGAAGTGGGCGGTCTCGAATCGGCCGGCGGGATGCCGGTGGCCGTCGACCCCTCGCGGCTTGGCGAGGCGCTCGGCCATGCCTGCCGCGCGGTCCTTGCTCATGCGCCCGATGCCGCACCGCTGCGCATCGATCTTCGCGCCGCCTCCGATATCGACATCACGTTTTCGGCCGAGAGCTCGCAGACCGAGGCTCTGCCGTTCGACCTATCATTGGCTCTGGCGGCCAAGATCCTTCGCCTGCATGGCGGGGATCTGGAAGTCGCCCCGGCACAGCCGGCCACGCTGAGCGTGCGCCTGCCGCTTGCAGATCAGGAGTAGCAACGCATGCCCCAACGCATTCTCGTCGTCGACGACGACCCGCTCATCTGCAGGCAGCTCGAGGACCTGTTCCGTGAACGGCACTACGATGTCGACGCGGCCGGCAACGCCGGCGAGGCGCTGGCCCTGCTCGAACAGTACGAGTACGCGCTCGGTGTGGTGGACCTGAAGATCCCGGGCACCGACGGCCTGTCGCTGACGCGCCAGATCCATGAGCGCTGGACGGATCTGGACGTCATCATCGTCACCGGCTACGCGTCCATCAAGGGAGCCGTCGAGGCGATCCGGCAGGGCGCCAGCGACTACATCACCAAGCCTTTCGAGCGCGAAGAGATCCTGCTGGCCACCGAAAAGATCCTCGAGAAGCGCCGCCTGCTCGACGAGATCAGCTACCTGCGCAGCCAGCTCTCGGACCGCTACTCGTTCGCCAACATGGTCAGCCGCAACCCGGCCATGCACGAGATCTTCCATACCATCGAGTCGCTCTCGCAGAACGACGCCACCGTGCTGATCTTCGGCGAGTCGGGAACGGGGAAGGAGCTGGCGGCGCGCGCCATTCATTTCCAGGGACGGCGAAAGAGCGGCCGCTTCGTCGCCATCAACTGCGCCGCCTTTCCCGACACGCTGCTGGAGGCCGAGCTGTTCGGCCACGAACGCGGCGCGTTCACGGGCGCGGTGCAGGATCGCGTGGGCAAGGTCGAACTGGCCAGCGGCGGCACGTTGTTTCTGGACGAGGTCGAGAGCATCTCGCTGTCGATGCAGCTCAAGCTGCTGCGCGTTCTGGAGCAGCGCGAGATCGAGAAGCTCGGCGGCAACAAGCTCGTCAAGGTCAACATTCGCGTGATCGCGGCGACGAATCGCGACCTCGAGCAGATGGTGGCGCGCGGCGAGATGCGCGAAGACTTCTTCTACCGCATCAACGTCGTCCCCATCCACATCCCGCCGCTGCGCGACCGCATCGAGGACATTCCGCTGCTCGTGGCCGAGATGCTCAAGAACAACCCGCTTGCTCGCGAGCGCAACATCTCGCGCGTCTCCAACCGGGCGCTGCAGAGCCTGATGTCCTACCACTGGCCCGGCAACGTGCGCGAGCTCGGCAACGTGGTGGAGCGCTCCATCCTCAAGACCAGCGGCCCCGTGATCAAGGAAGTGGACCTGCCCAACTCCGCCTCCAGCTCGGCCCCCGTGGCAGCGTCGCGAGCCCGAGACTACGAGCTGCCGCTCAAGGAGTTCCTCAAGCGAGTGGAGAAGGAGTACCTGGCCGCGGTTCTGCGCCGCGCCCGCGGCGGGATCGCCGCCACGGCCAAGCATGCAATGATCGATGCCGCCACGCTGCACCGGAAGATGAAGCAGCATGGGCTGCGGCGCGAGGAATTCCGCCGCTCCATCCGGGAGGTCGAGCACGCCTGAGGACGTTTTCGCCTCGATACCTGGTTGGGATCGATCGCGCCACGTGAGATAAGAAGTCGGTTGGACGCCCGTCATCGTGGCGCCAGCCGACAGGGCGCAGCAGGATGTACGCACACTTTTATCATCTGTCCGAGAACCCGTTTAACCTGACTCCGGACCCCAAGTTCCATTACATAAACGAGTCCACGCGCGAGGCGCTCGCCTCGATGATGTACGGCATCAAATCGCGCAAGGGCTTCCTGACACTGATCGGCGAGGCGGGCACCGGCAAGACCACGCTGCTGCGGCGCATCGTCGACGAGATCGAGGGCGAAACCCGCATCGTTTTCGTCTTCAACCCCGGCGTCAGCTTCGATGAGCTCCTCGAGTACATCTGCATGGAGCTCGGCATCCACACCGAGTCGCGCGGGCGCCTCCACCTTCTGGAGCGCCTCAACAAGTTTCTGCTCGAGCAGCTGACCGAGGGTGTGAACGTCGTCGTGATCATCGACGAGGCGCAGACGCTGGAGGACGCGGTGCTCGAGGAGCTGCGGCTCCTTTCCAACCTCGAGACCACCAAGGAAAAGATCCTGCAGATCGTCCTCAGCGGCCAGCCCGAGCTGGAGGAGAAGCTGCGGCGGCCCAATCTGCGCCAGCTGCGTCAGCGGATCGGCGTGCGCGCCACGCTCAAGCCGATGCGCGCCGACGAGATTCGCGCCTATGTGGAGACGCGGCTGCGGACTGCGGGCGGACAGAAGGCCGAGCTGTTCACGAGCGCGGCGCTGATGCGCTGCTGGCAGGCCGCGCAGGGCATTCCCCGCGTCATCAACGTCATCTGCGACAACGCCATGATGATCGCGTTCGCCGAAGGCAAGGATCGCATCACGACCTCGCTGATGAACGCGGCGATCCGCGATCTCGACGGCCAGACGCAGACGCAGGCCTGGATGATGCGCGTGCGAGAGGTGCTCTCGCGGCCGGCCGTCCGTTACGGCGCCGTCACCGCGGTGGTGCTGCTGACCGCGTACGCCGCCGGGCGCCTCTGGGGAGGAATGCGCACGGATGCTGCAGCGCCCGTCGAGGTCGCGTCGGTGCCGCCGCCGGCCGCGCCGGCGCCGCAACCCGCCTCCGCTCCGGCGACGCCGCCCGCGCCGGCGCCTGTGCCGGCGCCTGTTGCAGCTACGCCGCCTGCGGCCGCCACCGCGCCTGCGCCTGCTCCAGTGGCAGCAATGCCGCCCGCCGCAGCGCCCGTTGTCACAGCGCCGAACGCCTCGCCGCCACCCGCGACGCCTCCCATCGTCGATGCTGCCGCGGCTGCGCCGGCGCCCGCGCCAGTGGCCGAACCCGAACCGTCGCGGACCGCGCCAGCGCCTGCCGACGCGGCGCTGGTCATGGCCGATCGCGTACGCGCAGCAATGCCGCCAACCGGTGCGGAGCGCAGGAGCGCGCCGTCGGTGCCGGAGGCGCCTTCTGCCGTCGCCACCGCAGATTCCCAGCCGATCGACGCGTACGTTCCCGAGGTCTCCGGGGACAGCGGGGGGCAGGATACGGCGAGCGCCGAGCCGCGCTCGCTGACGGACGTGATGAGCGGCACCGTGCGCAACGCGGAGGAGCGGGCCCGCCGCGCCGCATCGAGGCTGTATGGCGGCAGCGATGCCGACCCCGGCGCTCGGCGGCCGCCGACCGCGGCCTCGGCGGCAGCAGAAGCGGCAGAGGACATCGGTGGCGAAGAGGCGGCCGTCCGCCCGCGAGAAGACGCGGAGGCGATGGCGCAGGCCGCACTCAAACCCAAAGGCGCGACGCCGCCCGTTGCCGCTCCGGCTCCGGCAGTTCCCGCCGCGGCGGCGGCCGAGGCCGCCAAGCCGCTGCCCCCCGAGGATCTCGGTGTGGCTTCGCCGCCGACATCTCCGCCGGCCGGCCTGGCGCAGGGGCTGGAAAGCGTAGCGTCGCTTTCCGGAACCAGGCCCGGCAGCAGGCCCCCACGCGCCGCCGGCACCGCCCGGCCTGTGATCGGGCGGCACGTCAAGGTCGCGCGCGGCGACACGGTGTGGGCCATCGCGATGCAGTACTACGGCACCGTCGATTCCTCCGTCCTGACCGAGATTTTCCGGCACAACGCCGGTATCAGCGACGCGCACGAGCTCAGCGTCGGCACCGACGTCTTCCTGCCGTTCCTCAGTCCCGAGCAGATGGTCGCGCCGGCCAGCGGCGGCGGTTACCAGGTCCTGGTCGCCGAGAGCACCGACGGCAAGTCCACCGAGCGGGCGGCGGCATGGGCCACGGCGGCGCTTCCGGGGCGGGAGCTCAAAACCGTCACGCGGGGAAAGGGAACGCCGGTGAAGACGATCTACGTCACCGGGTTCCCGTCGCGCGACTCCGCCCTGGAGGCGGCGCGTTATCTGCTTGGCCGCTCGTCGCGTTCTTCGCTCGAGCGCACCCCTGATCGCCTTGTTGAGCCCCGCGGCAGAGGGTAGTGTTAGCGCGCTGCGTGCAGTTCTTGGGATGAAAGTCCCACTTCCGGATGGTAAGATTTTCGCTCTTCGCATCCGGAATGACGTCCGTGCAAGCTTCGAGCGGCCGTCTTCGTGCAGCGGTGTCCGTCCGAGGAGAGCAAAGCACGCGGTGCGTTGAGGATTTGTTGTAAGTTTTTGCGGGATGCTCTATGCCACGGCAACGGATCGCGCCGGCATAGTGCTGGAATCTTCGGCTGATCGGGAACTCCGGCAGGTGAAGGGGATGCGTAGCCGCGAGTCCGAATGTCCGGGGGGCAGTTCGTGCATCTAGGAACAGTTCCCGAGTGCGGGGATGAAGGTCGCTGTCGAGCAACGGGCGGCGCGCGCCCCGGGGCAGCGCCCGACGCTCGCGACTTCTTCTTCAGATGCAGGATCGCCAGGCAGTGTCGAGACGACGAAAAGGCTGCATCGTAGTGTTGGTTGCGCCCGAGCCTGAGAGCGGACGAATTTCATGAAGTCACGAATACTGTTCCCGTTGCTGTCCGCGTTGCTGTGGGCAGGATGCTTCCCGAATTACTCGGGCATCCCGGCATACCAGCCGGCGCTGGCGACCACGCCCGAGCTCGGTGCCGCTCAGCCCGAGGCCCCCGCGCCGATCTACCGCATTCAGACTGGCGACAAGATCCAGATCACCTCGCAGTACCACGATGAGCTGGCCGGCGAGGCCACCGTCGGTCCCGATGGCCAGATCTCGGTACCGGGCGTCGGTCAGTTCCAGGCCGTGGGCCTGACCACGGACGAGTTGGAGGCCGACATCATGCGCCGCGCCTCCATCACCTATCGCAGCCCGTCGCTGTCGGTGCGGGTCAAGGAATTCACCAACTATCGCGCCTATGTCGGCGGCGAGGTGAAGAAGCCCGGTTACGTGACGGTGCGGCCGGGAATGACATCGCTGCGTGCGATCCTGGAGGCCGGAGGGACTGCCTACTCGGCGCGCCTCGACAGCGTGCTGCACATCGCGTGGAACCCGCAGGGCGGGTATTCTGCACAGCGCATCGACCTGAGGCGCGTGCTCGAAACAGGTGACACCAGCCAGGACCTGGCTCTCGGCCCCAACGACGTGGTCTACGTGCCAGCTACCTGGATTACGAACGCCGATTTGTGGGTGCGTCAGTGGCTCATCGATCTCATCCCGATCCGCGAGCCCACGACGCGTCTGACCGACTTCTGAGCGGGCCGAGGGAAGCCGACCTATGGACCAGCGTTCACTCTACCTTCTGCGACAAGCCGTCACCGCCATCTTCAAGAGGTGGCGGCTGGTCGCGTTGGTGTTCCTCGCGATCTTCGTGCCGTTCAACTTCTTCAACTTGATCCGGCAGCCCGTGTTCAGCGCCAAGAGCAAGGTGATGATCACGCGCGATCGCGCCTATCCGGAGGTCTCGCCGCTGGCCCGGCAGACGGCCGTCTCCGAGCTGCCGAACGAATCGGTGGTGAACTCGGAAATCCAGCTCATTCGCAGCCGCGACCTGATGCGCCGCCTGCATGACGAGCTCGAGGCGCAGGCCGCCGCCGACCCCGAGGGCGGCTTCCCGTCGCCGAACGTGGCGCAGCTCGAGCAGCGCGTGCAGGTGCTGAGGAAGCCGCAGTCGAACGTCCTCGAGATCTCCTACAAGAGCTCGGACCCGGACTTCGCGATCCACGTGGTCAACACGCTCGTGGACCTGTACTCGCGCTACCACATCGAGGCACACAAAGCGCCGGGTGCCCTGACGTTCTTCGACAAGGAGACGCAGGCGGCCAAGGAAGCGTTCGTGCAGGCCGACCTGGAGATGGAGCGGTTCGACGCCACCAACGGCCTGACCTCCATCGCCACCGAGAAGGACAACCTGCTTCGCCAGCGCGCCGCGCTGGAGTCCGATCTGCGCCGCACCGAGGCGCAGGTCACCGAGCTGACCACGCGCGTGGCCTCGGTAGAGGCCGAGCTCGAGTACATTCCCGAGCAGCAGGCCACCGAAGTCGAGATGATTCCCAATCCTCTCCTGTCCTACCTGCGCCAGAACCTGGCCCGGCTGGAGATGGAGAAGGAGCGGCTGCTGCAGCTCTACACGCCGCAGCACCGTCTGGTGATGGACGCCGACGCGGAGATCGCGGGCCTCAAGTCTCAGATCGCCGCGCAGGAAGGTACCGTGGTCGGCCGCAAGAAGATGGCCGAAACGCCGGTGCGCCGCCGCCTGCAGGAAGAGCTGCTCAGCGGACAGGCGCAGCTCGGCGCCCTCGAGGCGCGCCGCGCGCTCCTGGCCGAACGCATCACCGACTACGAGGGCAAGATCCGCGTGCTGCACGCCAAGCACTACGAAGTGATGCGCATGCGCCGCGACCGCGAGGAGCTCAAGAACACCTACGACGCCCTGCTGGCCAAGCTCAATCAAATGAAGGTCTCCGAGGCCATGGACATGGCCGGGCTTTCCAACGTCGCGCTGATCGAGGCGGCGGCGGCGCCCCTGGATCGCGAGGCCGACTACAAGGTCGTCACGCTGGTGCTGACGACGTTCCTGGCGTTGCTGCTCAGCGTCAGCTCGGCGGTGGTGTTCGAGATGGTCAACCCGGTCATGAACAGCGACCTGGACGTGCGCCACCACCTCGGCCTTCCGGTGCTGGCGGCGATTCCGCTCAATGGCGGAGGCGGCCCGGGTGGCAACTTCAACCTGCAGGGCAACCTCCAGGGCAATCTGCAGGGCAACGTCCAAGGCAACGTTGGCAACGGCTATCGCGTCGGCAACGCGCGCCGGCCCGGCAATCGCCGCGGCGGCAACGGCAACGGCAACGGTGGCCGCAGAGCCTGATGGCTGAAGGGGCGGAGCAGAGATGAGCAAGACCTACGAAGCGCTCAAGCGCGCCGAGGCCCTCCGGGCACAGGAGCGTGCGGCCGAGACGTTCGACGTACCCTATCCGACGCCGACCATTCCGCTGCACGGTGCTGACGACTTCTACGAGCTGCGCCGCTCGCTGCTCGGCTCGGCCGTCGGCGAGAGCGTGCGCACGATCCTGGTGGTCAGCTCGCTGCACGGCGAGGGCACCTCGAGCGTGGCCTGCCTCCTGGCCCGCGCCATCGCCGAGGGCGGCCGTGCCCGCGCGCTTCTGGTCGACCTCAACCTTCGTACGCCCGCCTTGTGGCGCCTCATGAACGTCAGCGGCCAGACCGGCTTCATGAACGTCGTCGGCGAGAACAAGCGCATCGACGAGGTCATCCAGCCGACCGACCTCGAAGGCGTCGCCATCGTTACGGCCGGCAGCGGCCGCATCAGCGCCGTCGACGTCATCGACAGCCCCAAGACGGCCGAAGTGGTGGCGGGCCTGGCGCGCCTGGCCGACGTGACCTTCGTGGACGCGCCGCCGGTGACGCTCTATCCGGACGCGCGCGCATTGGCGCCGCTGGTCGATGGCGTCATCCTGGTCGTGGAGGCGGACATCACGCCCGTGAGCATCGCTTCGCGGGCCGCAGAGATCATCCGCGAGACGGGCGCCAATCTGCTCGGCGTCGTCCTGAACAAGACCAGACAATACATTCCGGAGCGACTGGCCGCGGTCATCGGCTAGCGCGCGACGCGCAGGGCTTCGATAGCAGATGGGGACAACGATCAGCCGCGGGGCCGACGCCAGCCGCGCACAAATCATCGTCCTCGTCGTAGGCTTCCTGGTCCTTCTTGCCGGAGCCACGCTCACGGCCTCGAGCGGCGCCGGTGCGCTGGCGATCCTGCTGGCTGGTGGCGCACTCGGCGCCTACGGGATCGTCCGCTACCCGTTTCTCGGCGTCGTCGTCTACCTGATCACGTTCCTGTTCACGTACCCGGAGCCGCTGCGCGGCTCGGGCAACTTCACGATCAACAACCTGCTCGGCATGGTGCTGCTGCCCATGCTGCTGTTCGGCACGCTCAAGGACGGCTTCGGCTGGTTCTGGCGCGCGCGTCCGCTGGTCTTCCTGCTGGTCGCACTGGCGATCCTGCTGTCGTCGGGCGTGATCTACAACCGCACCATCGGCACGGGCGACGACGAGCAGACGATGGAAGAGCGCAAAGGCATGAGCAAGGAGCTGTACGGCGCCCGCAAGGCCGGCGGCGAGCTGCTCGTGCGCACGCGCGATCCCCGCGTCAAGATCGTCACGCGCTACGTCTTTCTGCTCTTCTTCGTGTTCTTCGTGCGCACGCCCCGTCAGCTCAAGGTCATCGTCGGCCTGCTGCTGTCGGTGCTCTTGATGAGTTATCTGAACCTCAGTAGCGAGGCCGGCGAGTTAGGCTGGGGGAAAGGGCGCTTACGCGTCGTGGGCGAAGCCGGAACCGGTCTCTACACCGGAACCAACCCCAACAAGCTGGCATTCTACATCCTGCTGTGCGGTGTGTTCCTCTGGTACATGCGTACCCGCGTACGCTCGTTCACCGTCTGGCTGGCCTGGCTGGCAGGTTTTGCCGGCTGCATGATTGCGTTGCCCATGACCGGCTCGCGCTCGGGCTTTCTCGGCATCCTGCTCTTCCTCGGCATCACGCTGCTGGAGGGGCGCTTCAGCTATCGCAAGCTGATCGGCCTGGCGCTGGCCACGATGGTCGTCGTCGTGCAGATGGGCTACGACGTCAACTTCCTCGACTACCTGCTGCCGAGCGAGACTTCGCAGCGAATCACCAGGATCGCCGGCAGCGGCGACGTTCTGGCCGAAGGCCAGACGGCCGAGGGCTCTTTCCAGAAGCGCGCGCAGAAGTTCTTCGAGACGGCGGCCAACATCCAGTACGCGCCGCTTCTCGGCGTGGGCCTGGAAAACTACCCGATCGTCCAGCAGATCATCGATCCCAGCGGCATGGGCGGTCCGCCCCACAACTCCTACCTGTGGGCCGCGGTCGAAGGCGGGCTGGTCACGCTCGGGCTCTATCTTGCGATGTACATCTGGACGCTGCGCCAGCTCAACGGGATTTTGCGCGACTACGAAGGCCGGTTCGGGCCCGTTGACCTGCGCTGGCTCGTCAACGCCATGCGCACCCTGGTCGTGATGTTCCTGTTCTTCTCTTTCTTCGCCGACATCTGGGTGCACATCTACTTCTACGTCATCATGGGCCTGTCGCTGGCCGTGATTCAGCTCCATCGTACGTACGCCGAGACCGGACACGTTCCGGGCACCGCCATCGGCGCATCGGGGTCCGCGACGGCATGAGGCGGGTCGCCTATCTCTTCCCGCTCTTTCCCGTCATCAACCAAACCTTCACTCTCGCCGAAGTCGTCTGGTTGAAGCGGCGCGGCTACGACATTCGCCTGTTCTCGCTGCTCTCGCGCGTGGACCCGGGTCTTCAGCAGGCGCAGGGACGCGAGCTGATCGGCGAGACCCACTACTGTCCAGGCTACGGATCGGCCGCCTTGTGGGGCCCTCTCTGGCGCGGCCTCAAGAAGAGCCCTCGCGGCGTGCTCGCCCTCTTTGCGACGGTCTGGAAGGCGTGGCGCCAGCACGTGCCGACGAGGCGGGGGCAGGGACCGGCCCCCGACACGTTCACGCTGGCCGAGTGGTTCGACGTGCTCTGGCGAGGCAACCGCTACTTCTATCTGATGAAGAATTGGATGATGGTGCCGCACGCGCTCTACCTTGCCGAGGTCTTCGAGCGCGAGGGCATTCCTCACGTGCACTGTCACTGGGCAACGTATCCGGCCACCGTCGGCATGCTCATCAAGCAGTGGGCGGGAATCCCGTTCAGCGTCACCGCCCATGCCTACGACATCCACATGATGCCGTGGATGCTGACGGCCAAGCTCGAGGCCGCCGACTTCTTCGTCACTTGCGCCGACTACAATCGCCGCTACCTGGCGTCGGTGTGCTCGCCGCAGGCGGGCTCGCGGATCTTCCTCAACTATCACGGTACCGACCTGGACCGCTTCCAGCCGGGCTCGCGCAGCGAGGGCAAAGAGTTCCGTGTGGTCAGCGTCGGCTGGCTCAAGGAGTACAAAGGCTTCCACATCATCGTCGAGGCGATTGCGCTGCTGGCGCAACGAGGTGTGGATGCCGTTTTCCATCTTGCTGGCGACGGCCCGCAGCGCGGATATCTGGAAGCGCAGGCCAAGCGCCTCGGCATCGAGGAGCGCGTGGTGTTCCACGGCTATCTCGATCATGGTCGCCTCGTCGGCCTCTACCGGGACTGCGACGCGTTCGCGATGGGCAGCATCGAGATGACCAACTTCGGGCGCCAGGATGTCATCCCCAACGTCATCGCCGAGGCGATGGCCGTGGGGCTACCGATCGTGGCAACGCGCATGGGTGGAATCGCGGAGCTCGTCGACGAGGGCGTGTCCGGCCTGATGATCCCGCAGCGCGACCCGGCGGCGATGGCCGACGCGCTGGAGAAGATCGCACGCGATCCCGAGCTGGCGGCGCGCCTGCGAGCGGCGGCGCGCGCCAAAGTGCAGCGAATCTGGGACCGCAACCGAAATCTGGAGGAGTTGGCGGCGCTCTTCAACGAGCGCATCCGCGCTGCGGCGGATGAGGCCGCCGCGTAGCTGTCATGACTTCGACACGACGAAGCGAGTTCCTGCCGTTCCACCGTCCTTCCATCGGCGAGGGTGAAATCGCCGAGGTCGTCGACACTCTCCGATCCGGGTGGCTGACGATGGGGCCGAAGACCCATCGATTCGAAGAGCAGTTCGCCGCCTATGTCGGTGCCAGACATGCGGTCGCCGTCGCCTCCTGCACGGCGGCGTTGCACCTGGTCTACGAAGCGATGGGAATCGGGCCCGGCGACGAGGTGATCACCACGCCGTACACGTTCACCGCGACCGTCGCCACGGTGCTGTATGCCGGTGCCACGCCGGTGCTGGTGGACACGCTGCCCGACAGTCCCAACATCGACCCCGAGGCCGTTGCGCGCCGGATCGGGCCGCGCACCAGGGCCATCGTCCCCGTCCACTTCGCCGGCCATCCCTGCGACCTGGACCGCCTGACGGCGCTGGCCTCGCAGGCCGGCGCAGCCCTGATCGAAGACGCCGCGCACGCGCTGCCGACGACGTACAAGGGCCGCACGGTCGGCTCGATCGGCACGGCGACGTGCTTCAGCTTCTACGCCGGCAAGAATCTGACGACAGGCGAGGGCGGGGCGATCACCACCGATGATGCGGAGCTGGCCACGGCCCTGAAGATCCGACGCCTGCACGGAATCTCGCGCGATGCGTGGAAGCGCTACACCGCCGAGGGAAGCTGGTACTACGAAGTCGAGCAGCTCGGCTTCAAGTACAACATGACCGACATCAACGCGGCCCTCGGCCTGCATCAGCTCGCCCGCCTGGACGAGCTGCAGCGGCGGCGCAAGCGCATCATCGCCTTGTATGAGGAGTGTCTGGCCGATATTCCGGGCATTCTGCGGCCGCAGGCGCCGACCGACGGGGAGTCGGCCTGGCACCTCTACGTGGTGCGGATCGACTCGGAGCGGCTGAAGGTGACGCGCAACGAGGTCATCGAGATGCTGAAGGCGGACAACATCGGGACGAGTGTGCACTTCATCCCGGCCCACCTGCACCCGCTCTACCAGCAACGCCTCGGCTGCAAGCGGGAGGATTTCCCGAACGCCACGCGGCTCTACGATGCGTCGATCTCGCTGCCGCTGTTTCCGGACATGGCCGACGACGACGTCCGCGACGTCGCCCGCAGCCTCGAAAGGATCGCACGGGAGAACCTGCGATGACCAAGGGGCAGGCCGCCGCCAAGAGAGCGTTCGACTTCACGGTCGCGCTGCTGGCGCTGGCGCTGCTGTGGCCGGTCTTTGCCATCATCGCCGCGCTCATCAAGCTCGACACCAAGGGGCCCGTCTTCTTCCGGCAGGAGCGGGCCGCGGCCGGCGGCGGCACCTTCCGAATCTACAAGTTCCGCACGATGATCGTCGGCGCCTACCGAAGCGGCGCGCGCCTGACGGTCAAGCGCGACCCGCGCATCACCACGGTCGGCCACTTTCTCCGCTGGACCAAGCTCGACGAGCTGCCCCAGCTCCTGAACGTGCTCGCCGGCGACATGTCCTTCGTCGGCCCGCGCCCCGAGGACCCGTACTTCACCAACTTCTACACGCCCGAGCAGCGCGTGGTCCTGTCGGTCAAGCCCGGCATCATCGGGCCGAGCCAGATCGACGGGCGCGACGAAGTCGAGAAGTATCCCGAGGGCTGCGAGAACGTCGAGGAGTTCTACATCCAGAGCATCCTGCCCGAGAAGCTCGAGCGGGACATCGAATACGCCCGCACCGCCACCTTCGTGGGCGACGTCCGCTTTCTGGTCGGCGGCTTCCTGCGCGTCCTGCTGACTCAGTTCAAGAGCGGCTTCTTCGCCCGGCAGCGCTACCGCTTTGCGGCCCTGGCCCTGGACATCGCGCTGATGGTCGTGGCCTACGTCGGCGCCAACCTGATCAAGTTCGACTGGTATCTGGACGCCGAAGGATGGGCCTACGTCGGAAAGGCCCTGATCTGGGTGGTCATCCTGAAGCCGCCGGTGTTCGTCTACTACGGCCTCTATCAGCGCACGCCCCGCTGGATGGGGAGGCGCGATCTGGCAGCTATCGTCAAAGCGGTGAGCACGAGCTCGGCTTTGCTGGTGGCGATGACGTATTTCAGTCTCCAGCGGCACTCTCGCGCCGTCTTCCTCATCGACTGGGTTTTGCTCCTTTCCCTGGTCGCAGGCTCCCGGTATATAGTCCGTTCGGTTTTGAGCGGCGTGGCCCGGAGCGAGGAGAGGGGCCCGTTCGTGAAGGTGCTGGTGGCGGGCTCGGGTCATGGGGTGGAGGCGATCCTCCGATCGCTTCTGGAAGACCCGAACTCAAGGTTCATGCCCGTCGGCATCATCGACCACGAGCCGCATAGGTGGGGGGCCCTCATCCACGGGGTACGGGTGATGGGCGGAGCGACCGATATCGCCATGGCTGCGAGCACGCACGGCGTCGAGATGGTCCTGATCTCGCTGGCCGACCTCGATCCCATGGTGGTTCGCGAGATCGCGGAGGCGTGCGAGAAGCTCGGCCTCCAGTATCGGCTCGTTCCTGCTTTATCCGATCTGCTGGCGCAGGGAGGCCCTGAACCGCTCAACAAAGTCGTTCTCTCCTCACAGGCCAGGGTATGACAGACAAGTTTTTGAAGCCTCGCGATCTGGTGCTGGTCACCGGCGGCTGCGGCTACGTCGGATCGCATCTCGTTCGCATGCTGCTCGAGCGCGGCTACCGTGTTCGCGTCCTCGACAACTTCCTGTACGGCAACGCCGGCCTCAAGGGCGTAGGCAATCATCCGGATCTGGACATCCAGTACGGAGACATCTGCAACATCCGCGACATGATGCGCGCGGCCAAGGGCGCGCGCGCGGTGATCGCATTGGCGGCGCTGGTCGGCGACGGCGCCTGCGACCTCGATCACGACGAGACGATCTCGATCAACATCGAGTCGACCAAGCTCCTGTGTCACGTGGTCAAGCACCGCCCCGACCTCGAGCGCGTCGTGTTCGCCTCCTCGTGCAGCGTCTACGGCGCGACCGAAGGACTGATCCTCAACGAAGGCTCGCGCCTGAATCCGGTGTCGTTCTACGCGCGCAGCCGCATCGTCTCCGAGCAGATACTGCAGCGCGAGTTGGAGGGCCGCGGCGTCGTGATCCTGCGTCTGGGCACCGTGTTCGGGACGTCGGCGCGCCCGCGCTTCGACCTGATGATCAACACGATGACGTGCAAGGCCGTCAGCGAGGGGGCAATCACGGTGATGGGAGCCGAAGCGTGGCGGCCGCACGTGCACGTGCGCGACGTTGCCGAGGCCTTCCTCATCGCGGCCGAGACCTGTGACGAGCATGCCACCGGCGAGATCTTCAACGTCGGTTCCAACGACAATAACTTCACGATCGCACGCACGGCCGAGATCGTGGCCGCGCGAATTCCGGGGACCCGCATCGAGAACGTGCACCGCGTCGATGATCTGCGCAGCTACCGCGTCAGCTTCGACAAGATCCGGCACGTACTCGGGTTCGTGCCGTCGCGGTCGATCGAGCAGGGCGTCGACGAGATCAAGGCCCTGCTCGAGAAGTCCCCGCACATGAACTGGACCGACGCCCGCTACTCCAACCTCAAGTGGCTGCAGGCGCACGGCTTCGCCGGTGAGGGGCGCGACTGCGTCCAGGAAGTGGTCGACGAGGCGATCGGCGAAGTGGCTTGAGGAAAGGGCGCGCACGGCTCGCGCCCGACCGCCAGTAGGATTCACATCATGCGCGAGCACGGACGCCTGCGAGTACTTCATTTCGGTCTCGGCGCCATCGGCATCGGCATCGCTCGGGAGTCGATGAAGACCGAGCGGCTGCAGAGCGTGGCCGCCGTGGACCTCAATCCCGCCAACATCGGGCAGACCCTCGGCGCGCTGGCCGAGAGCGACAGCAACGTGGTCGTGCGCGCCAGTCTCGAGCAAGCCGTGGATGAGGCCGGCGGAATCGACGTGGCGTTCCACTGTGCAGGCTCGCACATCGCGGACATCGAGACGGATCTGCACGCGCTGATGCGTGCCGGCTGCAACGTCGTCACCACCGCCGAGGAGCTGATCTATCCGTATGCCGGCCACGGTGAGGCGGCGCTGCGGCTGGACGGCTGGGCAAAGGCCGCCGGCGTCACGCTGTATGCCGCTGGCGTCAATCCGGGTTTCCTGATGGATCGTCTGCCGGCCTACCTGTCGTCGATGACGCTCGGGCCTCGCTGCCTCAAGGCGCGGCGAATGGTCGACCTGTCCCGGCGCCGCAACGCCCTTCGCCGCAAGATGGGCGTGGGCGAGCCGGCCGATTCGGTCGCGGCGCGGTGTGCGGTGTTCTCCATGGGACACGCCGGCTTCGTCGAGTCGGTGCAGTACGTGGCGGCGGCCCTGCGCTGGCCCGTCGGCGCCGTCGAGCAGCGGCTGGAGCCGGTGGTGGCTGACAGGCGTGTGGAGCGAGGGGGCGAAGTCGTCGAGGCGGGCCACGTCCTGGGCCTGGCGCACACGGCGCGGGCCGTCTCACCTCACGGCCACGAGATCTCGCTGGCGCTGACGATGCGTCTGGACTGCACCGATCAGTTCGACGAGATCGAGATCGACGGCCGCCCGCCGATCCACGTGCGTTTTCCGCAGGGCCTGCAAGGCGACCTGGCAACCCTTGCCAGCGCCGTCAATGCGGCGCCTTTCGTCGCCACGGCCGCGCCGGGTCTGCTTTGCCAACTCGCCACGCCGACGGCACTTTGAGCGCTTCGATTTCCGACGCCGCGAGGATCCGATGACGACTGACAAGAAACGACCGGGCGCGCCGCTGCGCGTGGGCATCGTCGGCTGCGGCATCATTGCCAATGCGCATCTGCCTTACATCCGCAAGGCGGGCGGCGTGCCGGTGGCCGTTGCCGATCTGTCGATCCGGCAGAGCAGCGAGCTCGCGGACCGTTACGGCATCCAGCGCGTCTACCGCGGCGTGGAGGAGATGCTGGCCGCCGAGCAGCTCGACGTCGTTCACGTGCTGACGCCGCCTCACACGCATGCCCGCGTGGCCATCGCGGCACTGGAGCGCGGCGTGCACGCGCTGGTCGAGAAGCCGCTGGCGCTCGATCCGCGCGAGGTCGAGGCGATGAAGGCCGCCGCCGAACGCGGCGGCGCCATGCTGACGGCGGATCACAATCGCCTGTTCGATCCGCCGATGCTGGCGGCGCGGCGGCTGTGGGAAAGCGGCGAGCTCGGCGACCTCGTCGCCATCGAGAGCTTCCAGGCGGGCCGCGCCAGCGACCGCGACTGGCTGGGCGAGCTGGCCGGCGGCGGTATCGGCGACCTCGTGCCGCATCCGCTGTACCTGCAGCTCTACTTTCTCGGCGCCGTGCACGATCTCCACGCCACCGCCTTCTCGCTCGGCGATTCGTCGGCGCCGCAGGAGCTGCGCGTCCTCATGCAGGGCGAGAACAGGACCGGCATGCTGACCATCTCGACGAACGCCGCGCCCGGCCTGAACACGCTCAAGCTGTGCGGCACGCGCATGACCGTCGAGGTCAATCTCAACAACATGACGATCGTGCGCCGCCGCGACTACGACGTTCCCAAAATCATCGCCAAGCCGCTTCCCAATCTGGACGAGGCCTGGCAGCTGACCAGGCAGACCATCACCAACACGCTCGACTTCGTGCGCGGCCGCATCCGCTACTATCCAGGCATGGGCGAGCTGATCGCGCGGTTCTACGAAGCCATTCGCAGCGGCACCGCCGCGCCGGTTTCCATCGACGAAGCCGCTGCGGTCGTCGAGGTCACCGCACGCATCTGGCAGAGCCTGGAGAAGCAGGAACGGCCTACGCGCTCGCGCGTCAAGACGTCGCCGGCTCCGGCCGCAGCGGTGGCAGTCTGATGCGGGCCTTCGTCACCGGTGGAACGGGCTTTCTCGGCCGGCGCGTGGTGCGCCGGCTGCTCGAGCGCGGCGACCAGGTCCTGGCGCTGGCCCGCGAAGGCAGCCGCGCCGATGAGCTGAAGGCCGCCGGCGCCGAGGTCGTCGTCGGCGACCTTGGCAGCCTGGACCCGTCCATCCTCGAGCAGGCCGGCTCCTGCGACGTCGTCTACCACGTCGGCGCGCGCGTGGTCTCGCACGGCGACTGGGACGAGTTCTTTCGCGTCAATGTCGAAGCGACGCAGAGGCTCATGGATGCCGCCATCGCCGGCGGTGCCCGCTTCGTGCACGTCAGCTCGCTCGGCATCTTCGAGATCGACCGCGAGGGAATCGTCGTTACCGAGGAGAGCGACTACGACCACCAGCCGATGCTGCGCGGCTATTACACCCGCTCCAAGATCGACGCGGACCGCCTGGTCTGTTCGGCCGCGCGTGCGGGCAAGAACGTGGTGGTGGTGCGGCCGGGCCTGCTCTACGGTCCCGATCATCCGCAGCAGGCGGTTTTCCTTGGGCGCGTGAAGAAGTTCCTGCGCCCCGATCTTCTGCTCGTGGTGAGCAGCCCCGGCTACCGGGTGCCGCTGACGTACATCGAGAATGCGGCCGACGCGGTCGTGGCCGCCGGGGTGGTCGAGGGCGTGGCGGGCTCGATATTCAACGTCGTCGACAATCCCGATTTGACGCAGGCCGAGTACTTCCGCGCTCTCGCGCGCGCCCGCGGCGACAGGCTGCGAGTGATGTACGTGCCCGTGACGCTGCTGGCGCCGGCAGTCAACGCAGTCAACTTCGCGCACAAGCTCGTGAAGCGCCGGCCGTGGTCGGTTGCCTATCAGCTGCTGCGCTCGGAGCGCAGCGCGCGCTACGCCACCGACGCCGCCGCCACGCGCCTGGCGTGGTCGCCGCGCGTGGACCTGGACCGCAGCCTGCAGGAGTCGCTACGAAAGCCGGCGTGAACGTCGTCTTTCTGGAGGCATCGTCGGGCAACGTCGTCGGCGGCTCGCTGACGGGCATGCTCGAGCTCCTGCGCGGCATTGCCGAGCGCCGTGGTCGCGACGACGGCGACGGGCGATCCGGCATCGCGCCGCACGTAGTCCTGTACGAGAACAAGAGCGTCATCGCCGACCTGCAGGCGCGGGGCATTCCCGTGCACGTTTTCGACAAGAGGCGGCTGCCCAAAGAGCACGGCCTGGAAGCCAATCCGACCTACGCGCGCGCCAAGAACGTCAGCGCCGTTGCCGGCGCGCTGCGCACGCTGCGCGTTACCGGCACCTTCCTGCTGGAGACCGTTCCGACGGCGCTGCGCCTGGCGCGACTGCTGCGGCCGATCCGGCCGGCGCTCGTCTACGTCGCCAACGGCTTTCGCGGCAACGCCGACGCGATCGTCGCCGCGCGCCTGCTCGGCGTGCCCTGCGTCGTGCACGCCAAGGGCTTCGACAAGCTCAGCTACGTCGAGCGCGGGCTGTCGCGCGGCGTCGACCTCTGCATTTCGATGACCATGGCCATCGAGGAGCATTGCCGCGCCGGCGGCATGCGGCCGCGTCAGTTCGCGGTCGTGTACGACGGTCTCGATCTGCGGGCATTCCAGCCGCGGCGGCCGCGGCAGGACGTTCGCGACGAGTTCGGCATCGCGGCCGACGCCGAACTGGTCGGCGTGGTCGGCAACGTGCAGGAGTGGAAAGGGCAGCGCGTGCTCGTCGAGGCGCTCGAGCTGCTGCGCGAGCGGCGGCCGCGCCTGGTCCTCATGATCGTCGGCGGCATCCATCGCAGCGGCCTTGCCTACGCCGACGCCATGAAGGAGCGCATTCGCCAGCAGGGGCTGGAGAGCCGCGTGATCTGGACCGGCGCGCGTCCGGACGTGCCCGACCTTCTCGGTGCCATGGATGTCGTCACGCACACCTCGGTTCGCGGCGAGCCGTTCGGACGCGTCATCATCGAGGCGATGGCCGTGGGACGGCCCATTGTGGCCACTCGCGCCGGCGGAGTGCCCGAGTTCGTACGCGACGGCGAGGACTGCGTCCTGACCACGCCCGGCGACGCCGGGGAGCTCTCGGCGGTCCTGGACAGGCTCCTGAGCGACGCCGGGCTGCGCCAGAGGCTGAGCAACGGGGCACTGGAGTCGGCGCAGCGCTTCGCTCTGGACAAGCACGTGGAGACGATAACCTCTCTGTTCGAAGAGGTCCTGGCGCGCCGGACGCATGCCGGCAACGCGGCGGCGGTGCCGGGAGGCGCGTCGTGAGCGCATCTGCCATCGCGTTCGAGATGCACGGCGTGCGCCTGCGTCTGGAGTCGGAGCTGCCCGAGTTCCTCGACTACGCGCGCGTGGCGCTGCAGCCGTATGCGACCGCTGTCGAAGGCGCCTTCGACATCAGCAGCCGCCTGGAATGGGTCGACGGGGTGCCGGCAAGGAGCCTGGAAGCGGCGTTCCCCGGCGCAGGCTGGCAGCACCGGCTCGATCGCGATCTGTACATCGACGGTCCGCGCGGCTACTGGCTGCGCATCGATGACTTCCCCGACCTGCAGCTGGCAATCGCCGAAGAAGGCGGGCGCATCCAGGTGCGCGGCCGATATCATTTCTACCTCGCTCGCGATGCGCGCGGCGACAAGCTGCGCCGCTTCCGCTACCGCAACGCGCTGGGCGACTTGCGCGGCCGCCGCTTTTCGACGCTGCTCTATTATCTCTTCTACCATCCGCTGCTGTGGCGGCTGAGCCGCCTGGAAGGCTGGCACGTCCTGCACGGCGGCGCCGTGGCCACGCCCGCCGGGGCCGTAGTCCTGGCCGGCATGCCGGGATGCGGAAAATCGACGCTGGCCGTGGCGATGCTGGCCGACGCATCCTGCCGCATGCTTTCGGACAACCTTGTGCTGCACGACGGCCTGCGCGCGCTTGCCTGCCCGGAACTGCTGCTGCTCGACGAGAACAGCCGCCGTCTGGCCGGCGCCGGCGCGAGTCGGCTGACAGCCACGGGTGAGCGGCGAGTGTACGCGCGCGATGCGCACCGCATCGCGCAGGTGGAGCTGGAACCGCAGCCGATTGCCGCAATCTTCCACGTCGAGCGCGGGCAGCGCAGCCGCGTGCAGCGCATCGATGCCACCGAGAGCGCCGCGCGTCTCCGCGCCGCCAATCTGATGGCCAAGGAGGTGCGCCGCATCGCGATCATGAACGAGGTTCTGGACGCCGTGGCCTGTACGCGCCGCACCGACGAGGCCGGCGTGGTGTTGCAGCTGGCGGCGGCGGTGCCGTCCTATGAGCTGCGGGTGGGATCGCTGACCGACCTGACCTCGTTTGCGGCCGAGGAAATCCTCGGCCGCCTCGATGCCCAGGGGACGGCGGCATGACGGAGCCGGCAAAGAGGAAGCCGGCGCGCTCGGGACTGTTCGGCCTGGCCAAGGACTTCGGCGGCACGCTCGCCACGACGTTCGTCAAGATGGGGCTGGGCATCCTGACCGGCATGATCACGGCGCGAACGCTCGGGCCGGCAAGCCGCGGCATATTCTCCATCGTCACGACGTTTCCCCACACGCTGACGACGCTGACGAAGTTCGGGCAGTCGCAGGCCACGATCTTCTTCATCCGCCGCGAGAAGGAGGACGTGGCACGCGTCGCATCGACCGCTGTCTTCTTCGGGCTGGCCGTCGGCCTTGCGCTGATCCCGCTCGTCTATCTGGGCAGGGACTGGCTGCTGTCGGGCGTGCTGCGCGGGGTGCCGCTGTGGGCGCTCCTGCTCGTCTGCCCGATGCTGCCGACGCTGCTGGTGGAGAGCTACCTCTACGGCGTGCTGCAATCGACGGACCGCTTTGCCGTCTACAACACCCGCCTGTTCGCCGAGTCGGTGCTGACGCTGGTCGGCATGACAGTCGTGCTCTACGTCCTGGGGCTGGGTCTGCCCGGAGCATTGGCGGTGGCGGTGACCCTGCGCGTGGTGATGGTGACGTGGGTGCTGGCCACGGTGCATCGGCAGACGAGGCTGCGGCCGGTGTTCGACCCCGATCTGTTCCGCCGCATGCTTCGCTATGGCCTGAAGTCGCACGTGCAGATCATCGCCTCCCACTTCAACTTCAAGGCGGGCATCTATCTTTGCGCGTACTTCCTGACTCCCGCCGAGGTCGCATTCTACGCCATCGGCGCACGCCTGGCCGAGCAGATGATGCAGGTGCCGCAGTCGCTCGGGCTGGCGATGTTTCCGCGCCTGGCCGGCAGCAGCGTCGAGCGCATTCACGCGATGACGGCGGCGGCGTGCCGCCAGACCATCGCCATCACCGCCGTCTCGGCCGCGGCGCTGACGCTGGTGGGCCGCTTCGCCATCGTCACGCTCTACGGCGCCGAATACGCGCCGGCTGCGGTGCCGCTGGTCTACATCTCCTGGGGCATCGTCATGATGTCGGTGTACGTGCTGCTCTCGCGTGATTTCACCGCGCGCGACCGCCAGATCGTCAACATCACGGCCGCCTACGTGGCGCTCGTCGGCAACGTGGCGCTGAACGTGTGGCTGATTCCGGACATCGGCATCCGGGGCGCCGCCATCGGCACGGCGTGCTCGTATTCGGCGGCGGCGATCCTGCTCTACGTGTTCTTCCTGCGGGAGACGGGCATGCCATGGCATGAGCCGCTCATCCTGCGCCGCGGCGACCTCGAGATGTGGTACCGCCTCGCCCGCGAGGCGCGCGCGCGCGTGGCAGGCAAGGGCCGCAAGGCCGCTGCGTCCACCCGAGCGCCCGAGGTCCCCCCGGCGGCCTGACCGCCCTCATTTCCTCTCTTGCGGTCAGGTGCGGTTGCGGCCAATCTGGCAGCCTGCCCGCTGAGGGCAATCCAATGAAAAGACTTCGCTTTGCCCAGGGCCGCCGTGCGGCTGCGCGTGTTCTTGCCGGTCCGTCGTCGGTGCTTGCGGTGGCCTTATTCGGCCTGTTCATGGCCGGCGAGGCGGCAGCGGTCGAGGTCACCTGCCGCAACGGCGACGCTCTCGGCTGGTCGGTCAGCACGGGCGGCGACTTCGATGGGGACGGCGTGACCGACGTCGCCGCCGGCGCCCCCTGCGCGCGCGGCAACGGCAATCGGCGGGCTGGCCGCGCCTACGTCTACTCGGGCGCCACCGGCGACAGGCTTCTTTCCCTGGAAGGAACGGACGTCGATCAGCAGCTCGGCGCCGCCCTGTCCTTCATCGACGACGTCGACGGTGACGGGCGAAACGAGATAGCCGTCGGCTCATCCACGTTCGACTCGCCCAAGCCCGGCGGTGGTACCTACAACGCGGGCGGCAAGCTCGAAGTCTACAATCACGAGGGCGAGGTGGTCTGGACGCTGTTCGGCGCGAATCCGCAGGCCAACCTCGGAGAGGCGGTCGACGGCCTTCATGACATCGACGGCGACGGCATCGGCGACGTCGTCGTCGGCGCCAGCGGCGCCAGCGTCGACCTCGGCGACGCGGGCCTGCAGCGTGTGGGCATCGGCTATCTGGTATCGGGCGCCGATGGCTCGATCATCGGCAGGAGCGAAGGCCGGCACGTCTCCGATGCCTGGGCCAACGTCGTCGCCGGCGTCGGTGACATGGATGGCGATCTGGTGCCCGACATCGCCATCGCGGCCAGCAACGCCGAAGTCTTTCCGGACGACGGCGCACCGGCAGGCGGCACGACGACTTCCACGACGATTCTCGAGCCGAGCACGACGCTTCCGGAGACGACGACCACCCTGCCGGACGTGACCACGTCGACGTCGACCACCACGACGACGACCACCACCACCAGTACGACGACGCTGCGCGACGCCGGCATCGTCCAGATCATCTCCGGCGCCTTTCCCTACGAGGAGGTGGCGCGCTTCCGCGGCGCCGACCGCCAGCGACTGGGCCGTGCCGTGGCGGGCATTGCCGATCTCGATGGTGACCTCGTCGACGAGCTGTGGCTCGGATCGCCCGGCTTTGCTGCCGCTGGCCTGAGCGATTCCGGCAAGATCACGCTGGAACGATCCACTCTGGCCAACATCGACCGCACCGAGCCGACTCCTCAGGCGGGCGCCGGCTTCGGCACCGCCATCGCCGTCGTCGGCAGGATCAACGCCGATACGATCCAGGACATCGTTGCCTCAGCGCCTACGGCCACCGTGGGCAACGGAGCGCAGACAGGCCGCGTCCATGCGTATTCGGGCAGCGGCACACCGGCGCAGCCGTTGTGGACGCAGAACGGCCCGGTTGGCGGCGCGCGAATGGGCCAGTCGCTGGATGGCGGGATCCTCTACGACAACGACGCCGTGGGCGACGTCGTCGTTGGTGTGCCTGGCGATGCCCCGCGCGGGCGCCGCAACGCGGGAAGCGTCCGAATCCTTTCGGGCGCCAACGGCGCGCTGCTGAAACAGTTCAATGGCCGGCGCGGCGGCGAGACGCGCATTTTCGTTGCCGGCGAGTCGCTCGCGCGGCGCCCGGCCGTGCAGAGCTTCGACCTGCGCGGACGCCGGCGCGAGGTCGACCTGTCGCCATTCCGCGGGCAGAGCGCGAGCAGCCTGTCGATGGACGTTCTCGACGAGGCCATTGCCACCGGGCCGAACGACATCTACCTGGCGGTGGGATCCGGACGCGGCGGCGAAGCGCCTCGCGTCAACGTCTATCGTGCCGGGAGGCGGCGGTGGCGGGTGTCGTCGTTCCTGGCCGAGCTCAGCGGCTACAGCGGCGGCGTCAACGTCGCCGCCGGAAACTTCGTCAACCCATCGACCGATGACTTCAAGGACGAGATCGTGGTGGGCCCGGCCGACGCCACGAGCGGTGGAAACATCGACGTCGCGTTGTACCAGCGGTCTTTCGACGATCCCATCGGACGTTTCACCTGGGCACTCATTCCTGGTCGCGATCCGGTGCGGGTGTTCAGCGCGACCGACAAGCTCAATGGCACGCTCATCAGCGCCGTCGGCGTCAACCTGGCCGGAGGCGACGTAACCGACGACGCCAAGGATGAGTTCGTGGTCGGCGCCGCCTCTGGTCTTCCCGTCGTGCGTGTCTTCAGCCGCACCGGCAGCCTGCGCCACACGTGGCTTGCCTTCCCTGCGCAGGGCACGGACGGCGGACCCAACAGCGGCGTAACCGTTGCCGTGGGCAACATCGACGGCAACGCGGACAACCGAAACGAGATCGTCACGGCCGTGGCCGACGGGCAGCTGTGGATCCGGGCGTATCGCGCGGATGGCACGCTGGTTACGCGCACCAACGGCAACCCCGTCAACATTTTCGTCACGCAGTACCCGACCAGCTATCGGGGCGGTCTTCGTGTGGCCGTGGCCGACGTCGACTTCGACGGCGCTGGCGAGATCCTGGTAGCGCCGGCGTCGGAGCTTGCGGGCCCGGTTCTCGCGCTCGAGCTGGACGGCAGCCTGGTATCGGGCTGGAAGCCGTTCTTCCCGCTCGGGCCCGGCGTCGACTCCGGTGTGAGCCTCGTGGCCACCGACAGCTTCGTACGACGCTGAACGACTGACCCCGATTTCTACCTCTGCTACCTTGCCGCGCTCGGGAAGGGGCGGGCAAGCCGGTGGCTATACGATCACAGAGACCGATCGAGGTGACCTACGTGATCGCCTCGATGATCACCGGCGGCACGCAGACCCATCTTCTCCAGGTCTTTCGCTTTCTCGACCGCACGCGCTTCCGGCCGCGCCTGTTCGCGCTGCGCGACCAGGGCGATCTGCTGGAGACGGCGCGCTCTCTCGACGTTCCCGTGACCACGTTCGGCATGCGGGGCACGCTGCGCGACCCTCGTGATCTGGTCGGCCTGTCGCGCCTGGTCGCCGCGTTTCGCCGAGGCCGTGTCGAGGTCGCGCACGGCTATCTGCTGCGCGGAAATTTTTATGCAGCCGTGGGTGCGCGTCTGGCCGGGGTGCCGGTGGTGGTGACCAGCAAGCGCGGTCTCCACGAGCCCTCAGGACGGGCCGAGCGCGCTGCGGTCGCCGTGTCCAATCGCCTTTCGGATACGGTTACGGGCAACTCTCCGCAGGTCCTCGAGTTCACCCGCACGATCGAAGGCAGCTTTGCGGCTCCCATGGAGATGATTCCGAGCGGCATCGACATCGACCGCTTCTCGCGTGCCTCCATCGCCGCCGACGCCCGGGCCCGGCTGCGCGCCGAGCTCGGCCTGCGCGACGAGCCCGTGGTGGGAACCGCGATCACGTTCCGGCCTCGCAAGGGGTTCCGCATGCTGTTCGAGGCGATGGCCGAGCTTCGCCGCACCGTGCCCGACGCTCACGTCGTCATCGCCGGCGCCGATGAGATGCCCGAGGAGCCGGCGGCGCTGGCGCGCCAGCTCGGTCTCGAAAAGGCCATCCATCTGCTCGGCCGCCGCAGCGACATGCCGCAGGTCCTGAGCGGCTTCGACATCTTCGTCCTGCCGTCGGAGAGCGAAGGAATGTCCAATGCCATCCTGGAGGCGATGGCCATGGAGCTCCCGGTGGTGGTCACGGCCGTCGGTGGGGCTCCCGAGCAGGTCGAGGAAGGCCGCAGCGGATACCTCGTGGACTATCCCGACCATCGGGCGATGGCCCAGCGCCTCGCGATGCTGCTGTCATCGCCGGGCCTGCGTGCTCAGATCGCCGACAACGCTCGGCAAAGGGTGGTGGAGCGGTACTCCGCCCGCGCCATGGTGGGGCAGATCGAAGATTTGTACGTGCGTCTTCTTGATGGAAAAAGGGTCAACACCGAATGACCCGCCGCCCCTGACTCCGGGTGCGGTCCAAGCCAGCGACTGCGACAGACGAAAAACTCCGCTTGCCATGCAGCAGCCTTCGGCGGCGCTGCGCAACACGACGAGGATGATGGAAACTGACACGACCACCACGAGCGCCGGCATCGCCATGCCGGCATGGGCAGGCGCGACTGGCACCGCAACGGCAACGGTGCCGCCTTTCGCCCGCGCGGCCGCGGCTGCCTTGTCGATAGCCGTCCTCGCGACGGCCGCCGGCTGCGGCGAGGGACGCCGCGACCAGGGACCGGCCCCGGACAAGCGCGTGATCGTGCTCGGCTTCGACGGCGTCGACCCCGACTTCGTCCAGCAGTGGAAGGACAAGCTGCCCAACATCTCCAAGCTGATCGAGGAGGGGTCCTTCCACCGCCTGCAGACGACGACCCCTCCGGCCTCCTGCACCGCCTGGTCCACCTTCACGACCGGACGCAATCCGGGCGGCCACGGCATCTTCGATTTCATCCTTCGCGATCCCAAGACGTATCTGCCCGACCGCACCGGCGCCGTCAGCCACAACGCCGAGTACTGGTTCAACCTGATCCCAAGGAAGCCCGAGACGTTCACGACGACGATGTCGGGCGAGGCCTTCTGGACAACCGCCGACCGCGCCGGAAAGCGTTCGGTGGTGCTGCGCGTGCCGTGCATCTTCCCGCTCGAGCCCATGGAGCACGGCTACGGCCAGGGCGGCCTCGGCGTGCCCGACATCCGCGGCAGCGAGGGCACGTTCCACTACTGGTCGAGCGAGATGAGCCCGCGCGAGGCGGCAGCTCCCGAGCTCGGCGGCAAGGTGATGTCGCTGGCCAACGCGACCGACGTCGAGACCACCATCGAAGGCCCGGCCAATCCGCTCGAGGAGAAGCACGCGCGCCTGACCGTGCCGCTGCGGATCAAAGCTGCCGGGGCCGATTCGGTGCAGGTGACGCTGGACGGCCGTACCGAGACGATCAGGATCGGCGAGTGGAGCGACTGGTTCAGGATGTCCTTCCGCGTCACCGCACTCTCGAGCATTTCCGGCATGGCGCGCTTCCGCCTCCTCGAGGCGCAGCCGAACATCAAGCTCTATCTGTCGCCGATCAACTACGATCCGGCCGACCCGGCCATCGCCGTCACCGAGCCGCACGGCTACGCCGCCGATCTGCATTCGGCCGTCGGCGACTTCAAGACCGTGGGCTGGAACCACGAGACGTGGGGCCTGAACGAGGAGCGCATCGACGACGAGGCGTTCATGCAGGACGTCTGGGACACGTTCGCTGAGACGGAGACCATCACGTTGCGCGAGCTCGAGGAGAAGAACGCCGACCTCTTCATCTCGGTCTTCGTCGAGACCGACCGCACGGCGCACATGATGTTCCGCCTCATGGATCCGTCGCATCCGAAGTACGACGCGGCGCTGGCCGCCAAGTACGGGGACTCGATCCAGAAGACCTACCTGCGAATGGACGAGATCATCGGCAAGGTGCGCTCGAAGATGAAGCCGGAAGACGTTCTGCTGATCCTCTCGGATCACGGCTTCCACAGCTGGAAGCGAGGCTTCAACGTCAACACGTGGCTGGTCCAGGAAGGGTTCATGACGCTCAAGGGCGGCGCCAAGTCGACGGACCGCAAGTTCCTGCAGGACGTCGACTGGTCCAAGACGCGCGCCTATGCGCTCGGGGTCGGCGGCATCTATCTCAACGTCAAGGGGCGCGACGGCAAGGGCATCGTGGCGCCGGGCGCCGAGTACGACGCACTGGCGCGCGAGATCGCGGACAAGCTCAAGCGGGTCCTCGATCCCGACACGGGCCAGCCGGTGGTGGCCGAGGTCTACCTGGCCAAGGAAGTCTGGAAGGGCGAGCGCCTGGCCGATGCGCAGGATCTTCAGATCGGCATGGTCTCGGGCTACCGCGTCTCGTCGGCCACGCCGCTGGGCGGCGCACCCGAAGGTTTGTTCGAGAACAACGAGAAGAAGTGGAGCGGCGACCACGCCACCACCCAGACCTCGATCACCGAGGGCATCCTGATCAGCAACAGAAAGATCGACGCGGCGGCCCCGGCCATCGGCGACCTGGCGCCCACGATCCTGACCCTTCTCGGCGTGGAGGTGCCCACCGGCTACGACGGCAAGGCACTGGCCATCGCTGCACCGGGAGGCAAGTAGACGATGCAGGCACTGCGCAAGATCATCGCCGGCGCCATCGGCGGCTTCATTGGCGGCGCGCTCGTTGGCCTGGTCGAAGCAGTCGTGGTGGCCCTCGGCGGCGGCGCCGAAGAGTTCGGCGTGTTCCTTTTCGGCGCCATCTCCTACGGGTTGATCGGCACCGCCATCGGCGGCGGGGCCGGTCTCGGCACGGTCATCCTTCCTTTCCTGGCACGAGACAGCGCGGCCTCGGCCGGCTTCTGTGCCGGCACCGTCGCGGCGCTGCTTGGGCTGGCGGTGGCGCGCTTCCGCATCGTGCGCGACGTGTTCGCCGAAAACCTGCCGATCGGGAGCGCGCAAGGCATCATCGTCCATGTCGGGCTGCTCATCGGCGCGATCCTGGTCTTCTGGCTGGTGCGCCGATTCGTGCTGCGCATCGCCCGCAGCGGCGCGCCGATCCTGGCGTCTCTTCTGGTCGGCGGCGTGCTCGTCGGTGTCGGCGCGGGCGCGACGTTCCTGCTCAACGCGGTCGCGATTCCCTCACCGCCGACGCCCGAGGCCGGTACGGCGCAGGGTGCAAATGCGATCCTGATCATCGCCGACACGCTGCGCGCCGACCACGTCGGCGCCTACAAGCTCACGGGCATCAAGACGCCGGGAATGGACCGTCTGGCGTCCGACGGCGTACTGTTCGAGAAGGCGTACACGAACTCGTCGTGGACGCGGCCGTCGGTGGCGACCATCATGACCTCGCTTTATCCGAGCTCGCACAAGGTCATGTACAAGACCGACCTGCTGCCCGAGGGCGTCACCACGGTGGCAGAGGCGATGCGCGAGGCCGGCTACCGCACCGTCGGCTACGTCACCAACATCAACGTGGCGCCTTCGTTCCAGTTCCAGCAGGGATTCCAGGAATACTACTACCTGTCGCCGGCGTTCTTCTTCGGCGCCACCGACTCGGGTTCCAAGCTGTCCTTCTACAGCGGCATTCGCCTGGTGCGCGAGCGCTTCTTCTCCAAGCAGAAGTGGGTGCAGAACTACTACCAGGATGCGCAGACGGTCAACGGCGGCGCGCTGCCGTGGCTCGACCGCAACTCACGCGAGCCGTTCTTCACCGTCATCCACTACATGGATCCACACGATCCGTATTTCGAGATCCCCTACAACGGCAACGCCATCGCTCGCGTGGACACACCGCACCCGGATCCCTCGCAGCGCGACCGCATGATGAAGCTGTACGCGGACAACATCGTCTACATGGATCGCTTCATCGCCAATCTGATCGAGGCGCTCCAGGCCTCGGGCGTCTACGACAACACGACCATCGTGCTGGTGGCCGATCACGGCGAGGAGTTCTACGAGCACAAGGGCTGGTGGCACGGCACCACGCTGTACGACACCGAGATGCACGTGCCGCTGCTGGTCAAGCTGCCCAAGAGCGCGCAGGCGGCGGTCAAGCCCGGCACGCGCATCAAGACGTGGGCGCAGCTCCTCGACGTCGCGCCGACGATCCTGGCCGCTTCGGGCGTCTCCATTCCCGAGGCCTTTCAGGGCCGCGACCTGTTCTCGCAGACGCCGGTCCCGCAGGCGCTGTTCGCCGAAGAGGACCACGAGGGGAACATCCTGCATTCAGTGCGCACCGAGCGCTGGAAGCTCATCACCGCCAACGAAGGCAATCCCCGCGGCCTCGCCCCGGTCGAACTCTACGACATCGCGGCCGATCCGGGCGAGACCCGCAACGTCGCCGCCGATCATCCCGACGTGGTCGCCGAGCTGCGCAGCACGCTGGATGCGCTCAAGCAGATGGCGGCGGCTCGCGCCGTGGCCGGCGAGAGCGGAGCCATCGACCCTGCCGCCAAGGAAAAGCTGCGGTCGCTGGGGTACGCGGAGTAGGCATGCTGCTCATCGTCGGCTGGGACGGCGCCGCCTGGCCGCTGGCGGACCGTTTCATGGCAGCCGGCGCGATGCCGACGCTGGCGGCACTGGCCGAGCGCGGCCGCACGTTCGACGTCGAGTCGACGGTTCCGCCCGTGACCTTTCCCGCATGGACCACGTTCATGACCGCGGCCGGCCCGGGCATGCACGGCATCACCGACTTCACCGCGCGCCGCGCCGGCTCCTACGGCGTGAAGTTCCTGAATTCGACGCATCGGCGCCTGCCGACGATCTGGCGCCAGATGGCCGCGGCCGGATGCCGGGTCGGCGTCTATGCGATGCCTGCCACCTATCCGGCCGAGCGGGTCTGCGAGATCGAAGTGTGCGGCTTCGATACGCCGCTCGGCGCGAGCCAGGCGCGCGGCTTCTGTCACCCGCCTTCGCTGGCCGACACGATCGTCGCGCGTCACGGCGCGCTGGCGGTGGAGGCGGTGCCGCAGACGCGCATCGGCCCAGGCTGGCACGAGCGAACGCTGGAGCGCCTGCTCGCGAACGTCGCGCTGCGCACGCGCATCGTCAGCGAGCTGCTGCGCGAGCGCAGCTTCGACGTCTTCGCCGTTCACTACATGGAGAGCGACACCGTCGCGCACCACTTCTGGCAGTTCCACGACGAATCTTCGCCGCGACATCGCGGCGAGGGGCCGGCTGCCGCCATCGAGGAGGTCTATCGCGCACTCGATCGCGGACTCGCCGAGCTGATGGCCGCGGCCGGCGACGACTGCACCGTACTGCTGCTCTCCGATCACGGCTGCGGCGGGGCCTCCGACCGCGCCATCGCGTGGAACCGTGTCCTTGCCGATGCCGGCTTCCTGAGCTTTGCCCGCGTCGCCGCGGGGGCGCGTCTTGCGGGCGCGCTGCGGCGCACGGCGTTGTCGGCCGTGCCGCAGCCGTGGCAGGCGCCGCTGCTTGGCGCGATGCCGCGCCTGGCCGCACGGCTGGAGTCGGCCTGGCGCCTTACCGGCATCGACTGGAGCGCCACCAGCGCCTACAGCGAGGAGCTGCCGTATCATCCGTCGATCTGGCTCAACCTTGCCGGTCGCGAGCCGGCCGGAATCGTCGCGCCGCACGAAGCGGAGCACGTGATCGGGCGGCTTTCGCAGGCGCTGCTGGCTCTGCGCGATCCCTTCGACGGCGGCGCTGTCGTGCGTAGGGTGCGCCGGCGCGAGGAGGTGTGCGCCGGTCCGTATGCGCACCAGGTGCCCGACCTCGTTCTCGAGCTGCGCGAGCCGGACGGCTACTCCTACTGCGCGATCGCAAGCCGAGGCGGACAGGAGCGGGCGTGGCTGCGGCGCCTTCGAAGCGGCGAGACCAGCGGCGCCAAGGGCAACGCCACCAGCGGAATGCATCGCCCCACCGGCATCGGCCTTCTGTGCGGGCCGCCGATATCCGCTGCTTCGTCGCGCGAGCGCTGCACCCTGGCCGACTGCGGCGTCACCGCCCTTGCGATGGCGGGTGTGGCGCCGTCGCCCTTCATGGAAGGACGCGCCCTGGCGCAGCCCGGCAGCACGCTCGAAAGCGGGCAGGCCTGGGAGGACTGCGCAGCAGACGTGGCCTATTCGGCGGAAGAGGAGCGCGAGGTCGAGCAGCGGCTGCGGGCGCTCGGATATCTGCCGTGACCTCGACTTCTCCGCAGGGCGCCGGCGCGCTTCGCATCGCCCTTGTCGCTGCCTGCCCATTCCCGTCTCCGCAAGGATCGCAGGTTTTCGTGGGGCAGATGGCCGATGCGCTGGTCAGCCAGGGTCACGAGGTTCATCTGCTCACCTATGGGCAGGGCTACCGTGTTCTCGATCGCGGATATCGCCACCATCGCATCCGCCGCCTTCCCGGCGACGATTCGGCACGGTCGGGTCCGACGCCGCTCAAGCCGGTGCTGGATGCGATGCTGGCCAAGGCGCTGATCGATCTGTCGCGCAGCGCGCGCATCGACGTCGTCCACGCGCACAACTACGAGGCCGCGGCCGCAGCGCTCGTGGCGCGAGCCGCAACGGGCGTTCCGGTCATCTACCACAGCCACAATCTGCTCGGGGACGAGTTGGAGACGTACTTCGAAGCCCCATGGTCGCAGGCGCTGGCACGACGGGTGGGCCGCGCCCTGGATCGGGCGATCCCGCGGCGGGCCGATCACGCCATTGCGTTGTGTGAGTACAGCGCGGCCAGGCTTGTGGAAGCCGGGTGCGCGAAGGGCCGCCTCTCCGTGCTGCCGCCGGCGGTGTGCGACGACGGGCCGCAGCCGTCCGATGCGGCGGCGCGCCGGCGCATCGGGGCGGCGCCCGAGGAGCTGGTCGTCGGCTACTGCGGCAACCTGGACGCCTATCAGAACCTTCTCCTTCTTCTGGACGCGGCGGTGGAGCTGGGCCGGCAGGCCTCCCTGCCACGCCGCGTCCGCCTGGTCATCGCCTCCCATCAGAGCGCCAGATTGCTGGAAAAGGCCGCTCGCGCGCGCGGCCTGGGCGACGAGGTCCGGCTGCTCGAGGTATGCGGCTATGCCGAGGCTCGCGCAGTGGTGGGGGCCTGCGACGTTCTTGCGCTACCGAGACGCCTCGGATCCGGCTATCCTATCAAGCTTCTGAACTACATGAGCGCTGGCAAGGCCGTGATCGTGGCCGGCTGCGGGTCCAAGCTGATCCGGCACGGCGTCGACGGCCTGGTCGTCGCGGACGACGATGCCGCCGCGCTCGCCGGCGCCATCGCTCGCTGCGCCGGCGACCCCGCTCTGGTGGAAGCCTTGGGAGCTGAGGCCAGAAGAACCTACCTGACGTCGCTGACGTGGGAGGCGCTGCTCGCGCGCCTGGCGCCGATCTATCGGTCGGTGACGGCGGGCGTAGCGGCAGCGGCATGAGCGGGGCAGGGGGAAATCCGATCGTGGAAAGGAGCAACGCGGTGGGGCAAGCAGAGGAGACGCCGACGATCTCGGTGGTCATCCCCATCTTCAACGAAGAGGAGACGCTGGAGACGCTGTACGCGCGCATCCGGCCGGTGCTCGAGCAGACCGGCGAGAGCTGGGAGGTCATCTTCGTCAACGACGGCAGCAGTGACCGCAGCGAGCAGATGCTGCGCGAGTTTCATCGACGCGACACGCGCTTCAAGGCCATCAGCTTCTCGCGCAACTTCGGGCACCAGACGGCGCTGACCTGCGGCCTCGACCACGCCACCGGCAGGGCGGTCATCGCCATGGACGGCGATCTGCAGGACCCGCCCGAAGTTCTACCGGCGCTGATCGCCCGCTGGCGCGAAGGCTACGAGGTCGTCTACGCGGTTCGCCAGAAGCGCAAGGAAGGCGTGGTCAAACGCGCCGCCTACAAGACGTTCTACTGGATACTCCACCACGTCTCCTATCTGGACATTCCGCTCGACACCGGAGACTTCTCGCTCGTGGACCGCCGCGTCCTGGAGGTGCTGGACGCCATGCCCGAGCGCAACCGCTTCGTGCGCGGCCTTCGCACGTGGGCCGGGTTCCGTCAGATCGGATACGAGTACGCGCGCGACGCCCGTTTCGCGGGGCACTCCAAGTACAGCTTCGGCAAGCTTCTCAAGCTCGCGTTCGATGGGCTGGTTTCCTACTCGTACGTGCCGCTGCGTCTGGTCAGCAACATCGGCCTGCTCGTTTCGGCCAGCACGCTGGGCTACATGGGCTACCTCCTGCTGGCGCGCCTGTTCGGCGACGTGACGATCAAGGGCTGGACCTCCACCGTCGTCATCGTGCTGTTCCTCGGCGGCATCCAGCTCCTTTCTCTCGGCGTCATCGGCGAGTACGTCGGGCGCATCTTCGAAGAGGTCAAGCAGCGGCCGCATTACATCGTGCGCGATCGCATCGGCCTGCCGGCGGCAGGCGCGGTTGCGCGGCGGCCGTAGGGCGCCGGCCGCAAAGCGGGTCATTCCATGCAACGTCGTCTCCTGGATATGGCGGTCGCGGCCCTGACGCTGGGCGTGTTGCAGGCGCTGGTGGAGACCGGCGTGCTGGCGCTCCTGCATCGCGACCTGCTGCTGGCACCCTACCGATTCTTCACGCTGCAGACGTGGGATGCCTTCACCAAGCTCTACTTCGCCGCCGCCGAGTATGTGCCGCTGCCGGTGATGCTCGGGCATTTTCGAGGTCAGGGGATCGCACCCAAGCTTTCGATGGCGCCCGAGTTGGTCGCGATCAACTGCGGCGTCGCCATTGTCCTGGCGTTGCTCCTGACGCCGCTGGCCGGGATGTTCGGAGTCGGCAGCCAGCGTGACCGCCGCCGCTCCTTGGGGCGCGCACTAGCCGTCGTGGCCTGCATCTGTCTGCTGGTGCATCTGGTCTATTTCTTCATCGGCTTCCGGCTTCCGGAAAACACGGCGATCACGAATGTCGCGCGTGCGCTTGCGCGGACCGCCCTGGGTGACGGCCTGGTCATGGCTTTGGCGGTGCTCGCCATCGCCGGCGCGGCCACGCTCGCCGTTCTCTCGCGAGGCGCCGCCAGGCCCGTGGTCGCCGCCGGACTGCTCGTGACCATGACGGCTCCCCTGTGGGTGGCCGCCGCCGCTGCCGTCAAGTCTCCGGAGCCGCCCGCCGCGCCCTCTTCGCTGGCGCGCGGCTACAACGTCGTGCTCATCTCGATCGACAGCCTGCGCGCCGACCACCTCAGCGCCTACGGCTACGGCCGGCCCACGTCTCCGACGATCGACGCCATGGCCCGAAACGGGGTGCTGTTCGAGAACTGCAGCAGCACGACGTCGTGGACGCTTCCCTCGCACATGTCGCTGCTGACCGGACGAAGCCTGCTGGGGCACGGCGTCGTCGCGGACGACCGCGCCCTCAGCGCGAGCGTTCCCACTCTTGCCGAAGCCTTCGCCGACGCCGGCTACGCCACGCATGCCATCGTCTCGGCACCGTACGTCAATTCGCGCTACGGCTTTGCGCGCGGCTTCGATGAGTACGACGACAAGACCATCTACTTCGCCACCAACGAGGAATCCTACCGCAGCGTGACGGCGCCCAAGCTGCAGGAGACGGCGACCCGGTGGCTGGAGGCCAACGCACAAAAGCCGTTCTTCCTGTTCCTTCACTACTGGGACGTGCACTACGACTATGCGCCGGGCCCGCCCTACGACACGATGTTCGACCCCGACTACCGCGGCACCGTCACCGGCGAGAACTTCTACTTCGACAACAAGATCCGCGCCGGCATGGACCCGCGCGACCTCGAGCATCTGATCGCGCTCTACGACGGCGAGATCCGCCTCGTCGACGACCACCTGGCCAAGCTGCGCGCCGACCTTGCGCGCCTCGGCATCGCCGGCAAGACCCTGATCGTCGTCACCGCCGATCATGGCGACGAATTCTTCGAGCACGGCAACAAGGGGCATCACCGCACGCTGTACGAAGAGGTGATCGCGGTGCCGCTGGTGATCGAGGCTCCGGGCGTGCAGGCGGTTCAGCGACGAGTCGCCGGCGAGACCAGCATCATCGACATTGCGCCGACGGTGCTGTCGCTGACGGGGCTGTCCACGCCGGCGGGCATGGAAGGGCGCGACCTGAGCCCGTTCATGGTCCGCGCGACGCCCGCCACGACCCGTCCGGTGTACGCCGAGCTCTACCGCAAGGGGACGCTCAACATCCAGGTGGCGCAGATCGAGAACCGGCAGAAGATCATCCACCATTTCAACAACCGCTCCCTCTTCGCGTTCGATCTGCGCAGCGATCCGGGCGAGCGCGCCTCGCTCGATCCGGCCGGCGCCGTGGCCGCTCCGCTGACGTGGACGATGCGCGACTGGCTCGACGGACGCTGGCGCTTGTTCGAGCGGCGCGTTCGCAGCGAGGGAATCTCGGAGGTCGTCATCGACGAGAAGACGGCCGAGACGCTGCGCTCGCTCGGCTACCTGAACTGATCATGAACCGCTACGCGTTCTATACGGCCGTTGCCGTCGGCCTCGCGTGGCGGATCTACATGCTGACGAACTACGGCCTGGTCAGCGGAGGCGAGGTCGACGTCTACCTTGCCGACGAAGGCGTGGTCGGCCTGATGGGCAAGCACATCCTGGAGGGGCGCGAGCTGCCGGTCTTCTTCTACGGGCAGTCCTACCTCGGAGCGCTCGAGGCGTACTGCGCGGCGCTGGCGTTCGCGCTCTTTGGCGTCAGCTTCGTTTCGCTGCGTCTGGTGACATTCCTGTTCTCGATTGCCGTGGGCGTTGCGGTCTATCACTTCGCCTACCGCATCTATTCGGTGGCGGTGGCACGCTGGGCGACCGCGCTCGTGGCCGTCGCGCCCATGTACTTCCTGCAATGGAACCTGAAGGCGCGTGGCGGCTTCGTCGAGCACATCCTGCTCGTGTTCCTGGTGATGCTGGCCTTCTGGCACTTCTACATCTACCACCGCCGCGATACGCGCACTGCATTCCTGCTCGGTCTGGTCTCGGGCATTGCGCTGTGGGTGAACCAGCTCGTGGCCGCCTATCTCGGCGTCATGGCGATGCTGGTGCTGTGGCACCGCGAGGACCGGCGAGGCTGGACGCCGGCAGTCGTCGGACTGCTGCTCGGGGCCTCGCTGCTCATCGGCTACAACATCGCGCATCCGCTGGCCACGGCGCGCTCGCTGGCCCGCAAGGCGCTCGTTCTCAACCGTGTCGACGTGGCCGAGCGCGACCAGAGCTGGGCCCAGCGCGGCGCTGCCGAACGCGTCCGCGCGCTCGGTGACGGGTTCGACAAGCTCGGCATCGTCTTCGGCGTGCCGCCGGGCGAAGGCGTGGAGCGCCTCGGCATGAGCCAGGACTCCAAGACCGGCGGGCCGCTGGCGGGCGTGCGGCGAGCGCTGTTCGTGCTGCCGCTGGCCGTGTTCGCGGCGGGTCTGTGGGCTGCGCGGCCGCGGCGCGGGCCGGGCGGCTGGGCGGGCCTGCACTCGGACCAGCTCCTGGGCATCTTCGCCGTCGTCACGTTCCTGGTCGGCTACGTCAGCCCCCGCTACATGCTTCCGGCCTATCCGATCGCGGCGATCCTTGCGGCGGTGCTGGCGGCGCGGTCGGGTGGCCCTTGGCGGCGGCCCGTCCACGCGGGGCTGGCTGCAGTGATGATTTTCAACGTTGCCAGCTGGGTCGACGCGGCTTCGTTGCCGCCGGCGGCCGATGAGGATCGGGGTCTGGCGCTGATCGAGCTGATCCGCTCCAAGGGCATCAGCGCCTGCTACAGCGCCGCACCGATGTACCACCTGGTCTTCGCCAGCAACGAGACGGTGGTGCTTTCCCCATTGCAGAAGGACCGCTATCCGGCCTACAGCGCGGTCGTGGAGGCCGCGGACTCCATCTGCTACGTGTTCCGCGACGACCAGACCACCAAGCGCCAGCACGTGGCCATGCAGGAGCTTCTGGAGCGCCACCATGTGCGCTACCAGCAAGCCCAGGTCGGACCCTATCGTGTGCTGTACGACTTCACGCCGCGGCGGGCGATCACGGCCGCCGAGGTCGAGAAGGTGCGCCATCAGGAGACGGCACGCGTGGGACCGGGAACGAAAAACGATACCGAGACGGAGTGATCGATGAGCATGAACTTGGAAGAGAAGATCGCGAGCGGCAACGCGCGCGCGGGCGTGGTCGGCCTCGGCTACGTCGGATTGCCGCTGGCGGTCGAGCTGGCCCATTCGGGCCTGCGGGTAATGGGCATCGACGTCTCCGAGAGCAAGGTCGCCGCCATCAAGGCCGGCCGGTCCTACATTCTGGACGTTCCCACCGAGCGCGTGGCCGAGCTCGTCCGCAGCGGTCATCTGGATGCGACCACGGACTTCGCCTCGGTGGCGGAGCTGGATACGATCAACGTCTGCGTGCCGACGCCGCTGCGAAAGACCCGCGAGCCGGATCTTTCCTATGTCATCGATGCGGTTGACAGCCTGGTCCAGTACATGCGGCCGGGACAGCTGCTGATCCTGGAGAGCACCACCTATCCCGGAACGACCGAGGAGATCGTCCTGCCGCGTCTTCGCGATGCCGGGCTCGAGCCCGGCAAGGACGTCGAAGTCGCGTTCTCACCCGAGCGCACCGATCCGGGCAACCGCGACTACAACACGCGCACGATTCCGAAGGTCGTCGGCGGGCACACCCCGGCGGCCAACAGGGCCGCCTGCGCGCTGTACGGCCGCTGCATCGACAAGGTCGTCAGCGTCAGCTCGCCGCGCGTGGCGGAGATGGTCAAGCTGCTCGAAAACACGTTTCGCAGCGTCAACATCGCCCTGGTCAACGAGATGGCGATGATGTGCGATCGCCTCGGCATCGACGTCTGGGAGGTCATCGACGCGGCCGCCACCAAGCCGTTCGGGTTCATGCCTTTCTATCCCGGTCCCGGCCTGGGCGGCCACTGCATCCCGGTCGATCCACACTACCTGACCTGGAAGGCGCGCGCGGAAGGGTTCGAGCCGCGCTTCATCGAGCTGGCCGGGCAGATCAATTCGCAGAAGCCCGAATTCGTGGCCTCCAAGGTGATGGACGCGCTCAACGATCGCGGCCGCTCGCTGAAGGGATCGAAGATCCTCGCGCTCGGCGTGGCCTACAAGCGCGACGTCGACGACGTGCGCGAGTCGCCGTCTCTCGACGTGATGGCGCTGCTGCTCGACAAGGGGGCCGACATCACGTTCTGCGATCCTTTCGTCTCGCAGGTCGAGCTGCGCGGCAAGACCGTGCAGGGCGTGGCGCTCGACCAGCAGCGGCTGGCGTCCGCCGACCTGGTCCTTCTGCTGACCGACCACAGCAGCTTCGATCGCCCCTTCATCGCCAAGCATGCCCCGCTGATCGTCGACACGCGCAACGCGTTCAAGGGCATCACCGGAGACAACATCCTGCGCGTATGAGCCGTCGGCGATGGGGCAGGGATTCAGCAAGGAAGCGGGCGCCGGCGGCGCCGGAGCACAGGAGCAGCTTCGGGTCGGGCTGGTCATCGGCCAGCTCACCTATGGCGGCGCCGAAAGCCAGCTCTACGAGCTCGCGCGCGGCCTGCTGCAGCAGTGCCATCCCGTCGTCTACTGTCTTTCGGGGAAGGATCAGCCCTATGGCCAGCGCCTGCGCGAGGCGGGCGTGCCGGTGCGGGTGCTCGCCTCGCGAGGGAGCTTCGACGTCGGCCGCGTCCTGGCGCTGGCACGCGCGCTGCGCGAGGACCGCATCCAGATCGTTCACGCGTTCCTGTTCCTGGCCAGCGCCTACGCCTATCTGGCCACCCGTCTTGCAAGGGGAATGGCGCTGGTGACCTCGGCTCGCAACTGCAAGCTGGAGCCGCATCCGGTGCGGCGCGCGATCATGCGGCAGGCGATGCGGTCTTCGTGCACCGTGATCTGCAACTCGCGCGAGATGGCGCGCTTTGCCGTGGACAACTACGGCGCGCCGGCGCATCTCATGCGCGTCGTCTACAACGGCGTGGACACCACGCGCTTTGACGTCGAGCGGCGCGCACACAGCGGCCTGCGCATCGGCACGGTGGGCCGCATCGAGGCGCAGAAGAACCTCGACATGTTCCTGGATGCGGCCGAGCGGGTCCGCCGCCAGCGCCCCGATGCGCACTTCATCATCGTCGGCGATGGCTCATTGCGCCAGAGGTATCAGTCCGAGGTCGAGCGGCGCGGGCTGGCCGCGGCGGTGCGGCTGCCCGGAACGACGGCCGATGTGCCAGGATTTCTGGCCGGTCTCGATCAGTTCTGGCTGACGTCGGACTGGGAGGGAACGCCGAACGTCGTTCTCGAAGCCATGGCGGCGGGAGTTCCCGTAATCGCCACGCGCGTGGGCGGCACCGGCGAGGTCATCGACCACGGCACCAGCGGCTTCCTCGTGGAGGCCGGAGACGCAGCGGCCGTCACGAAATTCGCGCTCGAGCTGGCCGGCGATGCCGCGCTCGGACAGAGGATCGGCGAGCAGGCTCGCCGCGCGGCGCGCGAGCGTTTTTCCATTCCGGCGATGATCGCCGGCACGCGCGCCGTCTACGACGAGGCGAGGGCGCTGCAATGAGCGATGCCGTGCTGCCCTTCGTCAGCGTCATCATCCCGATGCGCAACGAGCAGGATTGGATCGAGCGCTGTCTCGGAAGCGTTCTGGCGCAGGACTATCCCCACGACCGCATGGAAATCCTGGTCGCCGATGGCATGTCCACCGACCGCTCGCCGCAGATGCTGGCGGCGCTGGCGGCCAGCGATGCGCGCGTGCGGGTGATCCACAACCCTGGATTGATCGTGCCGACCGGCCTGAACCTCGCCATCGCCGCGGCGCGCGGCGAGATCATCGCGCGAGTGGATGCGCATACGGTGCTCGAGAGGGACTACCTGCGCCGTGGGGTCGAGCTGCTCCAGCGAACCGGCGCCAGCAACGTCGGCGGGCCCATGATCTGCCGCGGCGGCGGTCCCATCGCCACCGCGATCGCGCGCGCCATGCACTCCCGCTTCGGCATTGGCGCGCAATTTCACTTCGCCACCGAAGAGGTCACCTGCGACACCGTGTACATGGGCATGTGGCCGAAGGCCGTCTTCGAGCGCGTGGGCCTGTTCGACGCCGAGCTGGTGCGCAACCAGGACGACGAGCTGAGCTATCGCATCCGCAAGGCCGGGGGCAGGATCGTGGTCTCGCCGGCGATGCGCTCGCTGTACCAGAACCGCGAGTCTTGGAGCGCGCTGGCACGGCAGTTCTACCAGTACGGGCTGTGGAAGGTGCGCGTGCTGCAGAAGCACCCGCGCCAGATGAGCGTACGCCACTTCGTTCCGCCCGCCTTCCAGGCCGCCATCGCAGCATCGCTGCTGCTCGGCCTCCTGTGGAGCCCGCTGGTGTGGATAGGGCTGGCGGCGCTGGCAACCTACGTCGTCTTCGTATTGATGGTGGCCGCGCGCGGTGAAGGGACGATGGCCGACAAGGCGCGTCTGGCTCTGGCGCTGGCCATGATCCATCACTGCTGGGCCGCCGGATTTCTCGTGGGCCTGGTGCGTTTCGCCTCGCGGTGGCGGCAGCCCGAGCCGGAGCCGCCGCGTCTTTCGCGACAACAGGCCAGCGAGGTACCACCGGCCGGCGCGGCCGCCTCGGCGCAGCGCTGATGGACAGGATGCAGGAGCAGGCATGAACGACGATCTGACCGTTTCGGTCCTCATTCCGGTCTACAACGAGCTGCACACGGTCGAGAACGTCATCGCACGCGTTCGTGCGGTGCCCGTGCGCACCGAGATCATCCTGGTCGATGATTTCTCGGTCGATGGTACGCGCGATCTGCTGCAACGGCTGCAGAAGCAGGACCCGTCGCTGAAGATCTACTTCCACGAGCGCAATCGCGGCAAGGGCGCCGCCATTCGCACGGCGCTGGCTGCGGCAACCGGTGACGTAACGCTCGTGCAGGACGCGGACATGGAATACGACCCCATGGAGTATCCGACGCTGCTCGAGCCGATCCGTGCCGGTGTTGCCGACGTCGTTTACGGATCGCGCTTCCTTGCCGGCGCGCACCGCGTGCTGTTCTTCTGGCACCAGCTCGGCAACCGCGTGCTGACCCTGCTCTCGAACGTCCTGACCAACCTCAACCTCACCGACATGGAGACGGGCTACAAAGTCTTCCGCACCGAGGTGCTCAAGACGATGCGGCTGACGACCGACCGCTTCGGCTTCGAGCCGGAGGTGACGGCGCGCGTGGCCCAGATGCGCTGCCGCATCTACGAAGTGCCCATCTCCTACTGGGGGCGCGATTACGAAGAGGGCAAGAAGATCACCTGGCGCGACGGCGTCGCCGCGCTGTGGTTCATCTTCAAGTTCAACGTGCTCGACCGCATGCCGCCGCCGCAACACCGGCCCGGCGTCAGCGCGCACGGCTGGTCGTCGATGGGCACCGTGCCTCCGGCGGTGTCGCCGAGGGCCGTGAGCACGTCGCATTCCGCAACCGCGTCGCACGGGGCGCAGCCGCCGGGCATGTCGGCCGCGGCGCGCACCGACGGCGAGGAGAGAGCGTCCTGAGCAAGCTCTGGCTCGTCACCGGCGGCGCCGGCTTCATCGGATGCAACATCGTCGCCGAGCTGCTGGCGCGCGGCGAGGCGGTGCGCGTGCTCGACAACCTCGCAACCGGACTGGAAAGCAATCTCGACGAGTTCGGCAGCGACGTGGAGCTGGTCCGCGGCGACATCCGCGATGCCTCCGCCGTAGGCGAGGCCATGCGCGGCGTCACGCACGTCCTTCACCTGGCGGCGCTGGGATCGGTCCCGCGCTCCATCGAGGACCCCGCCACCAGCAACGAGGTCAACGTGACGGGCACGCTCAACGTGCTGACGGCGGCGCGGGATGCCGGAGTCTCGCGCGTGGTCTTCTCCTCCTCGTCCTCGGTCTACGGCGCCAGCCAGGAGCTGCCCAAGCGGGTCGGCCAGCCCACGGACCCGGTCTCTCCCTACGCCACCACCAAGCAGGCGGGTGAGAGCTACACGCGCGTGTTCTGGCGCGTCTACGGCCTGCCGACAGTGGCCCTGCGATACTTTAATGTTTTTGGCCCAAAGCAGCGTCCCGACTCAGCTTATGCCGCAGTGATCCCGAAGTTCATGAACTGGGCCCTCACCGGCGAGCCGCTGGTCGTTCATGGCGACGGACTGCAGGGCCGCGACTTCACCTACGTCACCAACGTGGTCTCGGCGAACCTGCTCGCGGCCGAGGCCGAGGGCGTGGCGGGCGACGTCTTCAACATCGCCTGCGGCAGCAGCTTCACCCTGCTGGACATCGCAGCCGCGCTCGAGAAAGCGGTCGGCCATCCGCTGGAGAGGCAGCACACGCCGGCTCGTGCTGGCGACGTCCGGAAGAGCCAGGCCGACATCGAGCCCGCGCGAAAGGCGCTCGGATACCAGGTGCTCGTCGGATTCGAGGAGGGGCTGGCCCGGACGTGGGAAGCGTTCTGCGCCCGCTTCGGCGGCGGGGCGGCTGGCCAGGCCGTGCGACCATAAAAGGTCAAAAACTAGTGGCGGGCCAGCGGGTTGCGACGGCCATTGCACCCGATTCCTTTCTAGTGTGCACAGAACCAGGCGAATTGACTTCAGCCGGACCGGCTCTTACTCTGCCCGAATCGCTTGGGTTCGGCGCTCATCGCAGGAGGCTCGTCCATGTTCGCCCTAGTTTCGGAAGGCCTGTATAGCCACCAGCTCACGGCCTGGGAGAGCTTCGTCTCCATCATCAGCAAGCCCGACAACATGCCGGTCGCCGGCGCGCTCGCCACCGTCGTCATCTTCACATGGGTGGCGATGCGGCAGGCGCTGCGCAACGACAAACTCATTCAGGAAGGCCGCAAGGACGAGATCCTGTCCCAGATGCAGGAATAGCGGGCGGAGGGAGCAAATTGCCTTTCAAGATCATCGCCGAGAACTGCACCGGCTGCACTGCCTGCGAGCAGCGCTGTCCCACGCGCGCCATCAGCGGCATCAAGAACGAAGCGTTCTTGATCGAGCCCTCCTTCTGCATCGACTGCGGCGCCTGCGGCGTGATCTGCCCCGATGACGCCATCCTCGACACCTACGGCAACCTCACCACGGTCCTGAAGAAGGCGCAGCGACCGATCGCGGTCGTCCATCCTGACAACTGCAACGGCTGCGGCGTCTGCATCGATGTCTGCCCGTTCGACGCTCTGGCTCCGTCGCCCGACAACACGGGCCCTCAGTACCTCGGCATCGTCGAGGTCATCGAGAAGAAGTGCGTGGGCTGCAAGCTCTGCGAAGAGGTCTGCGGCTGGGAGGGCATCTACGTCATGACGCCCGAGGAGAAGCCGGATTTTCTGGCCGCGCTGGGGCATTTGCCGGACGAGGTCGGCGCGGCGGAATGACGCGCGCCGAACATCGCGAATAATTCGTTGACCCGACTGCGGCCGGGCTGCTAGCAAGCGCCATGCGCCGGTCTTCCCATTTCGTCATTGCTTACCTGTTCCTGGCGGCGGCGTCGCAGGCGGTGGCGCAGCCAGCGTACGACATGTCGGGGAAGTGGCTGCTCGTAGTGGCGGAGACACCGAACCGAATTCTCTATCGAATGGACCTTACTCAGGCCGACGGCGAAGTCTCGCAGTGGCCGGCGCACGACAACGGTTCGACGTACTGGAGGGGCACGATCGATTACGCGACCGGGTCCTTTCGGCTTACGGGAGGCTTCGGTGGTGCCTGCGATCCGACGGTGCTCGAAGGGAGCGTCGCCGCCGACGGCAGGACATTCATCGCGGCGGCCGTGTATGACGAGTTCATTCAGGATCACCCGTGCTGCTATGAATGTGACAAACAGACCTTCATGGTCCTCGGCACGCGGTGCGGAAATCGGCAGCTCGAGGAATGGGAGGAATGCGATGCCGGCAATGCTGCCGACGGCGACTGCTGCTCGTCCTCGTGCTTGATCGACGCTGCCGGCACGGCTTGCACGTCCGACGGCACCGAATGCACCTCGGATCAGTGTGACGATGGCGGGGTCTGCCAGCACATTGCCGTGGCCGGCCCGTGCGTCGAGCCGAATGGATGTGGCACGGGTGAGTGCTCGGACGGCGCTTGTGTGGTGACGGCGCCAGCACCTTCGGGTGTTCCCTGCGATCTCGATGGGACCGTCTGCACTCCCGACACTTGTGAGGGTGATGGCAGTTGCGTGGCGGGGGAGCCGGTCCGTTGCTGGCCTTGTGGCGTTTGCAACAGCGTCCAGGGCTGCATCCGCGATCCGGAACAGTCGTGCGACGACGATCCAGCTCGCGTCCGCCTGCTCATGAAGACCACGCCGCGCACGAAGCAGAACCGGCTGAAGCTGTTGTTTGAGACGTATCCTTGGGGCATGGGTGATCCTACGGACTCCACTACGTTCTCCATCTGCGTGTACGAGGTGGACGGTGACGTCGAGCGGCCTATTTTCGCCGCCATCGTGCCGCCGGGCGGCGTGTGCGGGGAGGAGGATTGCTGGCAGGAGTCCGGATACGGGGGCTACCGCTACTACGACCCGGCCGGCAAGGCCGACGGCATCACCGGAATGGCCGCAAGCACCTGGCGCGGGTTCGAGGTGAAAGGCACGGGCGAGAATCTTCCGCTTCCGTCGTCGCTCCCGCCGGCTACTACCTTCATTCCGACGATAACGGCATGGCGGGGTTTCTACGATGGACGTTGCTGGAGCCACCCGCTGACGGGCGAGTCGCATTCTTCGACCCGCTTTCGCGCCGAGTACCGAGCCGAGCCGTAAGGCACGGCGATTCTAGAGGACTTTGTTCAGGGGGTATTCGACGATGCCGGTGGCGCCGGCCTCGACGAGGCGTGGGATGAGGTCGCGCACGGTGGCCTCGGCGATCACCACTTCCACCGACAGCCAGTCCTTCTGATACAGGTTGGCGATGGTCGGCGCGGTGATCGCCGGCAGCATGGCCATGACGGCTTCGACGCACTCGCGCGGCACGTTCATCTTCAGTCCGACCTGCGCTTCGGCGCGCAGCGCACCCTGCAGGAGCATGGCGAGCTGCTCGATCTTGCGGCGCTTGAACGAGTCCGCCAGCGCGGTCTTGTTGGCGATGAGCTGAGGATTCGATTCCATCAGATCCGCGATGATCACCAGGCCGTTGGCGCGGATGGTGCTGCCCGTTTCCGTCACCTCGACGATGGCGTCGCACATGCCGGCGGCGACCTTGGCCTCGGTGGCTCCCCACGAGAACTCCACCTTCACCGGGATCTTGCGCTCGGCGAAGTAGCGCTGGGTGAATCCCACCAGCTCGGTCGCGATGCGCTTGCCCGCGAGGTCTTCGGGCCGCTTGACGCTCGAGTCGGCCGGAACCGCCAGCACCCAGCGCGTCGGCCGGAAGGAGACCTTCGAGTAGACGAGGTCGCAGATGACCTCGACGTCCGACTGATTCTCGGCGGTCCAGTCTTTGCCCGTGATGCCGCAGTCCAGCGAGCCGAGCTCGACGTAACGGGACATTTCCTGCGCACGCACCAGCGAGCATTGGATCTCGGCGTCGTCGATGTTCGGAAAATAGCTGCGCGAGCTGGTCGTGACGCGCCAGCCCGACTTCTTCATCAGGTCGGTGGTGGTCTGCTCGAGGCTGCCCTTGGGAAGGCCGAGTCGAAGAACGGTCACGATGAATCCTCGCATCCGGCTGCGATGCGCCGGGCCGCGCATAGTTGCGGAGAGGGGGGTGAAAGGCAAAAATCGCGAATGCGACTGGCCGAACTCGCCGCACGCTTGCAGCTGGTGTTCGAAGGAGATGCGGACATCGAAATCACCGGCCTCGCGCCGATCGATGAGGCCGGCCCCGGCGATCTCACCTTCGTCGGCAATCCCAGGTACCGCCTGCAACTGGCGACCACGCGCGCTGCCGCCGTCATCGTTGCACATGGCGAGGATGCGCATGGGCACGCGGCGCTTCGCGCCGACAATCCCTACGGCGCATTCATTGCCGCTCTGCCGCTGTTCGACGCGCGCCCGCGCGCGCACGGCGGCATTCATCCGACGGCCGTCCTGGCCGCCTCCGCCGAGATCGGCGCCAATGCCAGCATTGGCGCATACGCGGTCATCGGTGACGGCGTGCGCATCGGAAGCGATGCCGTCATCCATCCGCACGTCGTCATCTATGCCGGCGCGTGTATCGGCGACCGGTTCACTGCGCACGCCGGAACCGTGGTACGCGAAAACGTCATCATCGGCAGCGACGTGGTCCTGCAGCCCGGCGCGGTCGTAGGCGGCGACGGGTTCGGGTTCCTGCCGCGGGGCAAGGATGTGCCGCTCCCCATTGCGCAGATCGGCACGGTCGAGCTCGCGGATCACGTCGAGATCGGCGCCAACGCCACGGTGGATCGCGCCACGGTCGGAGCGACCCGGCTGGGACGCGGCGTCAAGATCGACAACCTCGTGATGGTCGGCCACGGCAGCCGCATCGGCGAGGGCTCGATGCTGGCAGGGCAGTGCGGGATGGCCGGCAGCACTCGCATCGGCGCCCGCGTGATGGCGGGCGGGCAGGCCGGTTTTGCCGGCCACCTCAGCGTCGGCGACGACGCGCGCATCGGTGCGCAGGCGGGCGTGATCGCCGATATCGATGCGGGCGTGACGGTGGCGGGAATGCCCGCACAGGAGATCGGCCGGTGGCGCCGTGCGATGGCGGCGTTGCGCGGACTGCCCGAGCTCGTGCGGCGCATCCGGCGCCTCGAGCATGCGGTGGGCCTGCGGACGCCAAATCCGGCGCCTGATCCCGCAGCCGACGCATGATCGGCCGCGTTGCCTCCGGCGCCCGCTCCCGCTAGCTTGCCCGCTTCGTCGGCGGCGGAGGCCAGTGTGATCGTCAGGGTTCCCGACCTCACCGAGGAGGTCCGACGGGTCGATTTCGTCGAACCCGCCTCGGCTCTCAACAGCCGCCTGAGCGAAAGTCCCGGCTGGAACGACCAGCTCTTCGGCGAGGACGCGCGCGTCAGCGGGGAGATCTATCGGATCGGCAGCGACGTCCATTTCTCCGGGGAAGTGGCCGCGACGATCCGGCAGTCATGCCCTCGCTGTCTCGAAGAATTCGAGTGGCCGCTGCTACGCAAGTTCCGCTTCGTGATCGTGCCGGCACCGCCCGGCGTCGACGACGAGGACGACGAGGGGATCGACCACTACAGCGGCGATGATCTGGATCTGAGCCCGCTGGTGCGAGAGCAGGCCCTGCTCGGCCTGGATCACTCGCTGCTGTGCTCGGAGTCGTGCCGGGGATTGTGTGCAGGTTGCGGCGCCAACCTGAACCAAGAGGAGTGTCGCTGCGCGCCCAAGCATTGAGGCGGGCCGGCGTCCGCCGCAGACGCGTAAGGTAAGTAGGAGAGAGAAGATGCCGGTTCCGAAGAGACGAACATCCAGCAGCAAGAAGCGCAAGCGTCGCGCGCATGACGCACTGACAGCCCCGCAGTGGGTGGAGTGCGCCAACTGCGGCGAGCGCGTGCAGCCGCACCGCGCTTGCGGCGGCTGCGGCCACTACAAAGGTCGCCGCGTCATCGAGATCGCCGAGGCCTGAGCCGGCTCGACGCTCGTGATCGGGGCCGTGCGCCGATGCCGAAGTGGCGTCGTATCTGCACGGATCCCCGCGCGTTTTGCCCGTTGCCGCCATGTTGCATGACGGCGGGGGGCTGGGTATGAAGGCCGCGCCTTCGGTGGCTGCACAGGGAGTCGAAGAGATGTCCGTACATGAGCGGGTGGTCGAGATCATTTGCGATCAATTGACCCTGGACCGGTCGCAGGTGACGCCGGATTCCTCCTTTCTCGAGGATCTCGGCGCCGATTCGCTCGACATCGTCCAGCTCATCATGGCCCTGGAAGAGGAGTACGGTCTGGAAATCTCGGACGAAGAGGCCGAGAAGATCCGCACCGTTCAGGACATCATCGACTACATCGACAGTCGCAAGTAGGAGGCCGCCACGGCCTCCGCGCAGCACAAGATCGTGGTCGCCAGCGACCACGCCGCCGTCACCGCCAAGAGCATCGTTCTGGATGAGTTGAAGGCGCGTGGGATCGACGCTGTCGACGCAGGCCCCGTCACCGCCGACTCCGTCGACTACCCCGACTTCGCCGAGCGCGTGGCCCGCGCGGTCGCCGACGGCGAGGCCGAGCAGGGCATCCTGCTGTGCGGCAGCGGCATCGGCATGTCGATCGCCGCCAACAAGGTGCCGGGCGTCCGCGCGGCTCTCGTTCACGACGTCACCGGCGCTGCTCTGTCGCGCCAGCACAACGACGCCAACGTGCTCGTCCTCGGCGGCGCAATGCTCGGTGAGCGATTGATCCGCGACATCGTCAAGACGTGGCTCGACAGCGCGTTCGAAGGCGGCCGTCACCAGCGCCGCGTCGACAAGATCCGCACGATCGAAGAGGCCAGCCGCACCACGGCCGGAAATCTGCAGGACCAGAAGGGGAAGAATCCGTGAGCGCGCTCGAGCAGACCGATCCCGAAATCTATGCCGCCATCGCCGCCGAAGGGCGACGGCAGGAGCTCGGAATCGAGCTGATCGCTTCGGAGAACGCCGTCAGCGAGGCCGTGCTCGAGGCGGCAGGCTCGATCCTGACCAACAAGTACGCCGAGGGCTATCCCGGACGTCGCTACTACGGTGGCTGCGAGTTCGTCGACGTGGTCGAGCAGCACGCCATCGACCGCGCCAAGAAGCTCTTCGGCGCCGACCACGCCAATGTGCAGCCGCACTCCGGCTCCTCGGCGAACATGGCCGTGTACTTCTCGACGCTGGAGCCGGGCGACACGATCCTGGCGATGAACCTCGCCCACGGCGGGCACCTCACGCACGGCAGTCCAGTCAACTTCTCGGGCCGCTTCTTCAAGATCGTCCCCTACGGCGTGCGCGAGGGGGATCATCGCATCGACATGGATCAGGTGCGCATGCTCGCGCGTGAACATCGGCCCAAGATGATCGTGTGCGGTCACAGCGCCTACCCGCGCCAGCTGGACTTCGCCAGCTTTGCCGGCATCGCGCGCGAGACGGGCGCTTTGTTGATGGCCGACGTCGCGCACGTGGCGGGGCTGGTGGCGACGGGCCTGCACCCCGACCCGATCCCCCACTGCGACTACGTCACGACCACGACGCACAAGACGCTGCGCGGGCCGCGCGGCGGCCTGATCCTGTGCAAGGCCGAGCACGCCAAGAAGATCGATTCGTCGATCTTTCCCGGGAACCAGGGCGGTCCGCTGATGCACATCATCGCCGCCAAGGCGGTGGCGTTCCGTGAGGCGCTGCGGCCCTCGTTCGCCGAGTACCAGCAGGCGATCGTCGACAACGCGCGCGTGCTCGCCGAGGAACTGCAGGTCGGAGGCATTCGCCTCATCTCGGGCGGCACCGACAACCACCTCATGCTGCTCGATCTGCGCGATGCGGCAGTGACCGGCAAGCAGGCGCAGGAGCTGCTCGACCGCGCCGGCATCACGACCAATCGCAATGCCGTTCCGTTCGATACCCGCTCGCCGTTCGTCACCTCCGGGCTTCGCATCGGCACTCCCGCCGTCACCACGCGCGGCATGCGCGCGGCCGAGATGCGCCAGATCGCGGCTTGGATCGTGCGGGCGCTGAACGCTCCCGAAGATGCGGCCGAGCTCGAAAAGATCGCGGCGGAAGTCGCCGACCTCGGGCGCCGCTTCCCCATCTACCCCGAGCGTCGCTACGCACAGGCCTGACGTGCGGCGGTCGGACGCACCAATGCGTCGGACGGATCGCAGGCATCGCCCCGGCTACCGATCCGGTCACGGTCAAGCGGCGCAACCGTGAGGTGTCCCTTCTGCCAGCACGGCGACGACCGCGTCGTCGACTCGCGCGAGAGCGGCGATGGCAGCGTCATCCGCCGCCGCCGCGAGTGCCTGGCCTGTGCGCGCCGCTACACCACCTACGAGCGCGTGGACGTCATCATGCCGCTGGTGGTCAAGAAGGACGGGCGTCGCGAAGCGTGGGACCGCGAGAAGCTGCTGGCCGGCTTTCAAAAGGCGTGCGAGAAGCGCCCCGTGTCCGCCGACGCCATCGACGATTCGGTGGCCGCCATCGAGCGCGCGGTCCAGGATCGCGGCGTGCGCGAGATCGCCAGCGCGAACGTCGGCGAGCAGGTGATGGAAAGCCTCAAGCGCCTCGACGAAGTGGCCTACGTGCGCTTCGCCTCCGTCTACCGCTCCTTCCGCGACATCAGCGAGTTTCAGAAGACGGTCGAGAGTCTGGTCAGCGAGCGCAGGAAGGAGCGCGGCGGAGGACAGCCGTGACGCGCGCGAGGCCGGCCGCCAGCCAGGCGGATGAGGACTGGATGCGCGAGGCGATCGCGGAAGCCTCGCGCGGCCTCGGCCGGACCGCTCCCAATCCCGCGGTTGGATGCGTGCTCGTCAAGAACGGCAAGGAGATCGCGCGTGGACATCATCGCCGCGCCGGCCTGCCGCATGCCGAGGCCGAAGCCCTGTCGCGAGCGCGCGCGGCCGCGAGTGGCAGCACGGCCTACGTCACTCTCGAGCCGTGTGCGCACCATGGCCGTACGCCGCCGTGCGCGGAGGCGCTGGTGGCGGCGGGAGTCGCGCGCGTGGTCGTCGGTTGCCGCGACCTGCATGCGTTGGTGGCGGGCAAGGGGCTGGCACGGCTGCGCCGCGCCGGGATCGACGTGCGTATCGGCGTCCTCGAAGAGGAATGCCGCGAGCTGGTGCGCGGCTTCGACAGCGTCGTGACCACGGGACGTCCCTTCGTGCACCTGAAGCTGGCTGCGAGCCTCGACGGCCGCATAGCCGCCCGCGGCGGGGAATCGCGCTGGATCAGCGGCGCGCAGTCGCGGCGAATGGTGCAGCACATGCGTGCGCGCGCGGAAGCTGTACTGGTCGGCATCGGCACGGTGCTGGCCGACGATCCGCGCCTTACCTGCCGCATCGCCGGCGCGCCGCGGCCGCTGCGCGTCGTGCTGGACCCGCGCCTGCAGACGCCGCCCCAGGCCCGCGTGATCCGCGGCGCCGGCAAGGCGCTGCTGGTGGCGTCGCCGTCGACGCCGGCCGCGCGTCGGCGCAGGCTCGAGGAGGCGGGCGCCGATGTTCTGTGTCTGGACAGCCGCGGCACGCGGGGATGGAGCGCGCTCCTCGTTGCGCTTGCGCAAAGAGGTGTCATGGAAGTGCTGGTCGAGGGCGGCGCGAGCTTGGCGGCTTCGGCGATTCGTGCGGGCGTGGTGCGCCGCCTCTCCATTTTCTACAATCCGCGACTGCTCGGCGGCGATGGCGTCGCTATGATCGCGGGGCTGGGTGTGCGGCACCCCGAGCGTGCGCCTCGACTGCGAACGCGATCGGTGCAAAGCGTGGGAACGGACCTGCTATGGGAAGGCGAGCTGCTTTGAAACGCGCAAGGACGGTCAAGAGCGCCGAGCTCGATGCGGCCCTGCGCGCGCTCGTCGCCGGCTCTCTCGTCATCCTGTTCGACGAAAGCCATCCCGAGCACGGCGGCTACCTTTGCGCGAGCGCACGGCGCACGCGCCCCGAGACCATCAACGTGATGGCCACGCGCGCCGGCGGCCTGATCTGCCTTGCAATGAGCGAGGGCCGCATGCGCAAGCTCGGCATTCCGCTGCTCGTCGCGGAGAGCCCGTTCCTGCGTGGGCACGCCTTCGGCGCTTCGATCGAGGCTTCCCGCGGCGTCACCACCGGCATTTCCGCGGCCGATCGGGCGGTGACGGTTCTGGCCGCCAGCGAACCCGATGCAGGCCCGGGCGACATCGTCATGCCGGGGCACGTCTTTCCGATCCAGGTTCGCAGCGGCGGCGTGCTGGTCCGGCCCGATGCCGCGGCCGCAGCGGTCGACGTGGCCGAGATGGCGGGGGAGGGCGACTGCGCCGTGCTCTGCGCGGTACTGGAAGAAAGCGGCGATCTTGCAGGCACCGCGGTGCTCGAGGAGCTGGCCTCCGAGCTTGGCGCGCCGCTGCTGCGCGTCGGGTCGGTGGTCGCCCATCGTCTGGCTACCGAGCTCGTCGTCGAGCGCGTGGCCGAGCGCGACATCGAGAGCGGCTTCGGTGGAACATTCCGCGCCATCGTCTACCGCAACGACTTCGATCGCGACGAGCACATGGCGCTGGTGGCGGGCGAGCTGTCGGGGGATGCGCCGGTGACGGTGCGTATCCATTCGCAATGCCTGACGGGCGACGTGCTCGGGTCGACGCGATGCGACTGCGGCGACCAGCTGCGGATGGCGATTCATGCCATCTCGTCCGAAGGCCGCGGGGTCATCGTCTACATGCATCAGGAAGGGCGCGGCATCGGCCTGGCCAACAAGGTTCGCGCCTACGAGCTTCAGGACCGCGGGCGCGATACGGTGGAGGCCAACCTCGATCTTGGGTTCGGTGAAGACCTGCGCGATTACGGCATCACCGCTCAGATCCTCAAGGATCTCGGCGTGCGGCGCGTGCGTCTGCTGACCAACAATCCGCTGAAGGTCGACGCCCTCGAACGTTACGGCGTCAAGGTCGTGGAACGGCGGCCCATCGAAGCGCCGCCGCACGACGACAACATCGCCTACCTGCGCACCAAGCGGCGCAAGCTCGGGCATCTTCTCGATGCCAGCCGCCTGGGCAGCGACGAAGGGTCTCGATGAGCACGGATCAGCCACGCATCGCCATCGTCGTCAGCCGCTTCAATCGTGCGGTGACCAACAACCTGCTCGAGGGCGCGCTGCAGGCCGTGCGCGAGCGCGGCCTTTCGACCACCGACGATGATGTCTTCGGTGTTCCCGGCGCATTCGAGCTGCCGCTGGTGGCGCTGGAGGCGGCGCAATCCGACCTTTACGACGCAGTCGTCTGCCTGGGCGCCGTCATTCGCGGGGAGACGCCGCATTTCGACTACGTCTGCGAGCAGGCGGCGGCGGGCATCCAGCAGGCCGGCCTCGCCACCGGCAAGCCCATCGCCTTCGGGGTCCTGACCACCGACGACATGGAGCAGGCGCTGGCACGGGCCGGCGGGGATGTCGGCAACAAGGGCTACGAAGCGGTGGTTGCGGTGCTCGAGACGCTCGAGGTACTGATGCGAATCCGCTCGGCAGCGTCGCTCCACGACGACGACGACCGGTGATCCGTTCTTCGCGCAGAAGGGGCCGCGAGGCGGCGCTCCAGCTCCTGTACCAGACCGCCGTCAGCGGGGAGCCGGATCAGGATGCGCTCGAGCTGTTCTGGCAGTCGCACCCCGTGGCCGACGAGACGGGAGCGCTGCGTGAGTTCGCCGAGGAACTGGTGCGCGCCGTCCTCCAGCATTCCAGCCGCATCGATGCGCTCATCGATGAGGCAGCGGTCAACTGGGATCTCGACCGGCTCTCGCGCGTGGACCTGAGCCTGCTGCGTCTGGCGGTGGGCGAGCTGATCGCCTTTCCGGAGACGCCGCCGCCGGTGGTGATCAACGAGGCGGTGGAGATCGCACGTCGATTCTCCGACGAAAAAGCGGCGTCCTTCATCAATGGCGTCCTCGACCGTATTGCGCGGGAGCAGGGCAGCATCCGAGGCAAGTGAGCGATGGAGAGGACGGACGGCTACGACCCGCAGGAAGTCGAGCTGCGGTGGCAGGAGCGGTGGCGTCAGGCGCCGGCGCTCGACGAGCGCGGCGATGGGCAGTGCTTCTACCTGCTCGAGATGTTCCCGTACCCCTCCGGCCGCATTCACATGGGCCACGTGCGCAACTACACGATCGGCGACGTCATGGCCCGTTATCTGCGGGCGCGCGGGCACCGCGTGCTGCATCCCATGGGCTGGGACGCGTTCGGGCTGCCGGCGGAAACCGCCGCCATCCAGCGCGGGGTGCAGCCGGCGACGTGGACCTACCAGAACATCGATGCGATGCGCGAACAGCTCGCACGCATGGGCTTCAGCTACGACTGGCGGCGCGAGATCGCGACCTGCCACCCCCAGTACTACCGATGGGAGCAGCTCTTCTTCCTGCAGATGCTCGAGCGTGGGATCGCCTATCGCAAGAAGGCCGTCGTCAACTGGTGCGAGCAGTGCGGCACCGTGCTTGCCAACGAGCAGGTCGAGGACGATCAGTGCTGGCGCGGCCACCGGCCTGTGACGAAGAAGGAACTGGACGGCTGGTTCCTGCGAATCACGGCGTACGCTGACGAGCTGCTCGAAGGATTGGAGACGCTGACGGGATGGCCCGAGAAGGTGCGGATCATGCAGCGCAACTGGATCGGGCGCAGCACCGGCGCCGAGATCGAGTTCGAGGTGGCCGAGCTCGGCCAGACGCTGACCATCTTCACGACGCGGGCGGACACGCTGTTTGGCGCGACCTTCGCCAGCATCGCGGCAGAGCACCCGCTGGTCGAGGCGATGGCCGCCGCCGGTGGGCGCGGCGCGGACGTCCGTGAGTTCGTCGAGCGCATCCGCCGCCAGGAGGCGACCGAGAGGGCGCAGGGCAAGGAAGGCGTCTTCACCGGATGCCACGTGGTCAATCCCGTCAACGGCGAGAAGCTTCCGGTCTACGTCGCCAACTTCGTGCTGATGGAGTACGGCACGGGCGCGGTCATGGCGGTCCCGGCGCACGACCAGCGCGACTTCGAGTTCGCGCGCCGGTACGGCATTCCGGTGCGAGTGGTCGTGCAGTCACCGCAAGGGACGTTGAAGGCCGAGAGCATGGACGCCGCACACGAAGAGGACGGCGTCCTCGTCGACAGCGGCGATTTTACCGGCATGTCCAGCGCTCAGGCTCGCGAGGCGATCACGGCGCGGTTGCAGGAGCGCGGCAAAGGCCGGTTCAAGATCAACTACCGGCTTCGCGACTGGGGCATTTCGCGCCAGCGATACTGGGGCGCGCCGATTCCGGTGATCCACTGCGGCGCGTGCGGCGTCGTGCCGGTGCCGGCCGAGCAGCTCCCGGTGGTGCTGCCGACCGACGTCGAGTTGCTCGAGGGGGGCCGTTCGCCGCTGCCGGCATTGGAAAGCTGGGTCTGCGTGACTTGTCCGCGTTGCGGCGGCGAGGCGCGGCGCGAGACCGACACGATGGACACGTTCGTGGAATCGTCGTGGTACTTTCTGCGCTACACGACGCCGCGCCTGACCACCGCACCGTTCGACCGCGAGGAGCTGGCTCGCTGGCTGCCGGTCGATCAGTACATCGGCGGCGTCGAGCACGCGGTGCTCCACCTGCTCTACTCGCGCTTCTTCACGCGCGTCCTGCGCGACCTCGGCTACCTCGATCTGGACGAGCCGTTCCGCAATCTGCTCACGCAGGGCATGGTCATCAAGGACGGCGCCAAGATGAGCAAGTCCAAGGGCAACGTCGTCGATCCCGACGAGCTCGTGCGCGAGTACGGCGCCGACACTGCCCGCTTGTTCTCCATGTTCGCCGCGCCTCCCGAGAAGGACCTGGACTGGAGCGAGCGCGGCGTGGAAGGGAGCTTTCGGTTCCTGACGCGCGTGTGGCGCCTGGCGCTGTCCTTCGATGCCGGCAGCTTCGCGTGGCAGGACCCCGGTGCGGCCGGCCTCGACGCGGACGCCGCGGCGCTGCGCAGCACGGTGCACGAGACGATCAAGCGCGTCACACGCGATATCGGCGAACGCATGCACTTCAATACGGCGGTGGCTGCCATCATGGAGCTCGTCAACGCCATCTACGAGCGCCGTGCGGCCGTGACGGGCGACGAGGCGGTGACCCGCTTCGCTACGGCCACCGTGCTGCGGCTGCTGTCACCGTTCGCGCCGCATGTCACCAGTGAGCTGTGGGAGCGGCTGGGCGCCTCGCCCACGCTCGACGAGGTCCCGTGGCCCGAGCACGACGAGGCGGCGCTGCAGCGCGATAGCGTCGAGCTGGCGATTCAGGTCAACGGCAAGGTGCGCTCGCGCATGGTCGTATCGGTAGGAGCCTCCGAGGCCGATGTCGTCGCCCGCGCTCTGGCCGACGAGAAGATCGCCGCGGAGATCGGCGGTCGTACCGTCAAGAAGACGGTCGTGGTGCCAGGACGCCTGGTCAGCGTGGTGGTGGGATGAAGCTGAGAAGCGCTGTGCTCGCCGTGGCTCTGGTGTGCAGCGGTTGCGGCTACACGTTCGTGCGCGGCGGCAACCTTCCCGCCGACGTCTCCTCCATCCGCGTTGCGCGCGTGGAAGTGGGCGACGGGGATCCGTTGCTGGCCGATGCCCTGACGCGAGAGCTGCGGCGGGTGCTGCGCTGGCGCGGGCGTTTCCGGCCGGTCGACGAGTCGGCGCCTGCCGACGCCGTCCTTGCCGTGCGCGTCACGACCGATCGCACTCGCGCCGTTGCCTTCAACGAGTTCGACGACGTTCTGGACTATCAGTCGACGCTGTCGGTGGATGCCGAGCTGTCGCGGCCGGGCGGGGAGAAGCTCTGGAGCGGCAGCCGCATCGCTGCCACGCGCGGACACGCGGCGGTGCCCGGTGCCGTGGTGACCTCCAGCGCCGCTTTTCAGGGGCAGGAAACGCTGGACGAGGAAGCGCTGGAGCGGTTCAACAACGTCCAGCTCGGCGAGGAGCGACGCGCCGAGGCGCGCGAGCGTGCCGTGCGCGACCTCGCCGAAGCGATCTATTCCAGGATGACGGAGGGGTTGTAGCCCGCGGTGGCGGGCTACTTGCCGAGCGAGGAGACCTGGCGGGCCAGACGGCCGGTCTGACGGGAAGCGGTGCTGCTGTGCAGGACGCCCTTGGTGGCGGCCTTGGCAAGCTGGCGCGAGACTTCGTTGAGCTTGGCCGAGGCGGCGTCGCGGTCGCCGGTGGAGATCGTCTCGCGAAGCTGGCGGATCAGCGTGCGCAGCTTGGCGCGCACGGAGCGGTTCGCGATGCGGGACTTCTCGGACTGACGGTGGCGCTTGAGCGCCGATGGATGATTGGCCACGGAACCTCCTGATCTGCCAAAGAAACCGTGCCTACTAGCAACTCCCTGAACGACGGTCAACCGCCGCTCTCCGACGAGCGCGCGCGCCTTACCGGCGCGGCGCAGGTGCTGGCGGGGATGACGGCTCTATCGCGCGCCAGCGGCCTCGTGCGCGACGTCGTCATCGGCGCGACCTTCGGCACGGGCGCGGGCGCTGACGCGTTCTTTGCGGCGTTCCGGCTGCCCAATCTGTTTCGCAGGATTGCGGCCGAGGGAGCGGCCTCGGCGGCATTCGTGCCCGTGTTCACGAGCGCGCTGCTGCGGTCGGGCACGGCCGGGGCGGCGCAAGCCGCCGCCGCGGTGGGCGGAGTCACGATCGTCTCGCTGGCGGTGCTGTCGGCGATCGGAATGGCTGCGGCCGAGCCTCTGACGGACCTGCTCGCGCCCGGCTTTGCCGCCGACCCCGAAAAGCGCGCGCTGACCGTATCGTTGACGCGCTGGCTCTTCCCGTACCTGTTGCTGGTGGGCACGGCCGCGTGGGCGATGGGCGTGCTTCACACCTTCCGGAACTTCGCCGTGCCGGCGTGGGGACCGGTCCTGCTCAACGCGAGCATCATCGCCTGCGCCTGGCTCCTGCGGCCCGCGCTTTCGCCGCCCGAGTACGCGCTCGTCATCGGTGTGCTCCTCGGTGGAAGCCTGCAGGTGGCAGTGCAGGTGCCGTGGCTGCTGCGCATCGGGCTGCGGCCGCGCATGTTCCTCGACATCGCCGATGCGGCAGTTCGGCGAACCGGGCCGCTGCTGGTCGCAGCCGTCTTCGGCGGCGCGGTCTACCAGCTCAACGTCCTCGTCGCGACGCTGCTGGCCTCGCTGTTGCCGGCCGGATCGGTGTCGTTTCTCTGGTATGCCGACCGGCTCTTCGAGTTTCCGCTGGGCATCGTGGCGGTGGCGGTGGGAACGGCGGCGCTGCCGACCATGGCAGCGCTGGCCCGCGAGGAGCGCCGCCGAGAGCTGGCTGCGACGGTCGTGCACTCGCTGTCGCTGACGCTTGCCTGGTGTCTGCCCGCCGCACTGGGCCTGCTGCTGCTCGCGCCGGACATCGTCGAGCTGTTGCTGCAGAGGGGAAGGTTCACCGCACACGACACCGTGATGACCGCGTGGGCGCTGCAGGCGCAGGCACCGGGATTGATCGGCGTGGCTGCGGCTCGCGTTCTCTCGGGTGCGTTCTACGCGCTCGACCGGCCGCGCGTTCCGGTGCTTGCGGCAGCGCTGGCGGTGGTGGCGAACGCGATTATGGCGCTGGCGCTGATGGGACCACCGGAGCCGTCGGCGCCGGCGGTGGCGCACTGGATAGGCGCGGCCGGTGCGGCGGTGCGCATTGCCGACCTGCGCCACGCCGGCCTGGCCCTGGCAACGGCCGTGGCCGCGTCGATCAATGCGGCGATCCTGCTCGTCATGCTGCGGGTGCGGCTGCGCGAGCTGTCGCTGCGCGCGGTCCTCGGCCCGATCGTAGTTCATGCAGGGGCCGCAGCCGTCATGGCTGCGACCGTTGCCGCGGTGCGGAGCGCGCTTGCGGCCCCGGGAGGCGAGGGCGCGGCCGTGCGCGTGGCGGCCGCGATGACCGCGGGCGTGGCAACCTACGTCGCTGCGGCCTGGGCGATGGGCAGCGCGCAGATTCGAGAAACGGTGGGATTGGCGCTGGATTGGATCAGGCGTCGTTGAGATCGAGGCGTCGTCGCTGCAACGTTCCAGGCGTTGCTGAGGCTGCGCGTCCGGTCCCCGGACGCATGAGGCCGTCGCGACGTCAGGCCTTCTTGACCGACTGCCAGATCGCCTCGAGCTCCCTGCCGTCGAGCTGGCGGATCTCGCGCCCGCTGCTCTCCACCTCCCGCTCCAGCTGACGAAAGCGAGTGTCGAACTTGCGAAGCGCCGCCGCGAGCGCCGATTCGGCGTCGATCCGGCGAAGACGAGCCATGCTGGCGATGGCGAATAGAAGATCGCCGACCTCTTCCTCCACGGCCGCATCGTCGCCGCTGCGCATGGCGTCATCGAGCTCGGCGAGCTCTTCGGCAACTTTGGCGCGCACGTCCTCCGGGCGATCCCAGTCGAAGCCGGCTGATGCTGCCTTCTCGCCGATCCGTTTGGCCCGCGCGAGCGCCGGCAGTCCTGAGGGCAAGCCGTCGATGGCGGAGGGCCGGTCGCGGCCGGCTTTCTTGCGCTCGCTCTTCTTGATTGCCGACCAGTTCCGCTCCACGTCCTGGGCCGAGCCCACTTCGACATCGGCGAAGACGTGAGGGTGACGGCGCACCAGCTTGTCGGCCAGGCCCTCGATGACGTCATCGATCGTGAACGCGCCGCGCTCCTGCGCCAGCTCCGCGTGAAAGATCACCTGCAGCAGCAGGTCGCCGAGTTCGTCCCGCAGCTCCCGGTCATCACCGCCGTTGATGGCGTCCAGGACTTCGTAGGCTTCCTCGATGAGATAAGGGCGCAGCGACTGGTGCGTCTGCTCGGCATCCCAGGGGCAGCCGCCGGGCGAGCGCAGGCGATGCATCAGAGCCACGAGCGCGGCGAAGTCGCGCCGACCTTCGCTCACTGTGCTTGCGCTCGGCCGAGCTTGACGTCGATCTCTTCCAGCAGCGCCTGCGCTTCGACGAAATGACGGTAGCGTCGCAGCGTGCAGGCATAGTGGCACGCCTTGATGACCTGCTCACGGGCGGCGGCGACGTTGCCGTTGTGGAGCAGGGCGCGCGCCAGCGTCGTGCGGGTGCCGGGTCCGGTCGGATTGAGCTCCACAGCCCTGCGCAGCAGCGCCTCGGCCTGCTTGGCATCGCCGCCCAGATAGAACGGCAGCTCCAGGAGCAGCCCGCCTTTGGCGGCGAGCGCGTTGGAGTAGTTGGGGTCGAGCTGCAGCGCGCGGTCGAGGTAGTCGTCGAGGCTGCTCAGCTGAAAGAGGTTTTTCGTAGCGCCTTCGGCCAGCAGCAGTCGTCCCTTGGCGGCAAAGAACACGAAATTGGCTCGCGCGGAATTGGGATTGGCGGCCACGGCTTGACCGGCGAGCTCGGCGGCTTGTCGGTAGAACGCCAGCGCCTGATTCTGGTCCTTCTGCGCCTCGGCGGTCTGCAGGGAACGGTTCGCGAGGTTCGCCAGATGGTCCGCCGAGGTCGTCGCGAAGGCGACGGCGCCGGAAAGCGCGGCCAGTGCGGCGGCCAGCGCAGCGCTGCCGAGGCGGCGGGCAAGGTACCGTTGTCGGGAGTTCCTCGTCATGCCGTCCCGCTTCGCCTGTAGCATGACGAGGCCGGGCGTCAAAAAGTCTCGTACCTGCACCGGGTTACCACCCACTGTCTCAGCATGAGAACGTGAGCGTTCATTCAATGTCTTGAATTGATCTTCCTATCAGCGCGAAGCGCTCAGATTGCGCATGCCTGTCCCTCAGAAAGAAAAATCATTCTCCAACTTGGTAGCCCGCAGGAGCGAATAGCGTAGGCCTGTAAAGGGTTTACGGTGCATTGCGGCATGACTGCAAATATGTGGTTGCGGGGGGCGCAAATTTATTGACGGAAAAGGCAGCGAGCCTTCTACTAGCGGCACGGGGTACGCGCGGTCCTTCCGAAATGCATCGGAGCCGCTTCCAGCTAGGAGGTTAGCGAGAGAATGAACAGCCGAGCAGTCGCACCGTTCGGTGATTTCGGGGTGGCCGAGACATCGAGAGAGCCCGAGAACCGGCTGATGTTGGCCGTGCTCGAGGAGGCGCTGGTGACGTTCCAGCGCGGGCTCAACTCGCCCGTGCCGGAGCGACGCAAGCGTTTCTTCGAGGTGGATCGCTGGGTAGCCAGCCACGATACCGATTGGCCGTTCTCGTTCGAGAACATCTGCACCACGCTGCATCTGGACCCGGAATACATCCGAGCCGGTCTGCGGCAGCTCAAGAAGCAGGCCCATGCCAGACGCACGGTCGTCAAGGAGCGCAAGCTTCGCCGCGAGCGCATCTATGATCGGCGCGCCTGGCGCGGCCAGATCAAGTAACGACCGACCGACTCGTTGCTTCGACAGACAAGCGCGGGCGACCCTGACGGGCGCCCGCGCTGTCGTTTCAGGCTCATCGATTCGCGGCGAGCCGTTCGCTGCCTGTGCTGGCGAGGCACACGCCATCGTGCTTGCGGGCAGCCGAAGCGGCCGATAGATACCCGCGATGCCCGCAGCCAGTCCCGCCGTCATCTCCATCCTGGGTCGCGATCAAAAGGGCGTCGTTGCGCGTATCTCGACCTACCTTGCGCAGCACAACGTCAACATCGAGAAGATCGACCAGAACGTGATGGAGGGCCTCTTCATCATGACGATGCTGGTCGATCTGGCCGACCTGGACATCAATCTGGATCAACTGATCCTGGACCTGAAGGCCACGGGCGCCGAGATGCAGATGGACGTCACCGTGCGCCTGCACGGTGATCGAATTCGAAAACGCGTGGCGCTGCTCGTGTCGAAAGAGCCGCATTGCCTGGAAGCGCTCATCGAGGCGCATCGGGGCGGCGAGCTCGATGCCGAGCTGGCCGTGGTGCTTTCGAACCACGCCGATCTCGAGCCGATCGCCGCCGAGTACGGCTTGCCGTTTCGCTGGCTGCCTTCGACGGACAAGCCTGCGCACATGGCCTTCATTCTGCGCGAGCTCGGCGCGCTGCGCCCCGATCTGGTCGTGCTGGCGCGCTACATGCAGATTCTTGCGCCGGAGGTCGTGCGCGCCTACCGCAACCGGATCCTCAACATCCACCCGTCGCTTCTGCCGTACTATCCGGGCGCCAACGCCTACAAGCAGGCATACGAGGCCGGAATCCGTGTATGCGGCTGCACCGCGCACATCGTGACCGAGGCGCTGGACCAGGGGCCGATCGTCCTGCAGGACGTCTTTCCGATCGAGGTCGGGCAGGACTCCCTGGAAACGATCAAGAGCAATGGCCGTGAGCTGGAGGCGCGCGTTCTGACGAAGGCGGTGCAGCTGTTCGTGCGCGACGAGCTCGTCGTGACCGAAGGAAAGGTACTGTTCCGGCCCGGCCGCCTCGGCTAGGTTTGCTCGATCGCAACCTCGATGCCGAGATCGGACGCCACCCGATCCAGGTCCGTGCGCAGCGACTGAACCGAGCACGATTCGGGCACGCGCATGCGGATGGCGAGATGGTAGAGGGGCGTACCGCTTTCCGCCACCGGCCGCGCCTCGCCGCGCAGGTCGACGATGAGGACGCGATGATCGGCCAGGGTGCGCGAGACGCCCGCGACGATGCCGGCCTTGTCGACGCCGATGGCGCTGAGCGTGTACTCGACGTCCTTGTCGGAAAGGGGCGAGGGCGGCTCCACCGGCCGCAGGAAGACGGTCAGGTGCCGCTCCCACTCCAGGCGCTTGGTGGCTTCGTAGAGACGCTCGGACAGGCCTTCGTCGCCGCCGCTGACCAGCATCAGCGTGGCGAACTCGCTGCCGAGCATGGTCATGCTGGCGTCCTCCAGATTGCAGCCGCACTGGAAGACGCATTCGCTCAGATCGGCGACGATTCCCGGACGATCGCGGCCGATGGCCGCCATCGCGAACCATTTCTTCTGCGACATGGCGGCCATGCTATCAGCCGAGCCGCCGTGGTCCAACGCGCATGCGGCGAGCAGGGGGCTTGCGCGTGCGCCTGAGCGTGGTCATGCCGGCGCTCGATGAGGCGCGGCAGATCGGTGAAGCGGTCGCTTCGACCGTCTTCGGCCTGGAAGAGGAGGATGAGCTGATCGTCGTCGATGGCGGCAGCGGCGACGACACGGTCGCGCGGGCACGCGCCGCGGGCGCTGCGGTCGTGTCGGCGCCGAGGGGGCGAGGCCTGCAGATGAACGCCGGTGCCGCCTGCGCACGTGGAGACGTGCTGCTGTTCCAGCACGCCGATACGCGCCTGCCGCTCGGGTTCCGCGCGGCAATCACCGCGGTGCTGACAGAGCCGGCGGTGACCTGGGGACGCTTCGACCTGGCCTTCGACCGCGGCGGGCCCGTGCTGCGCGCGATCGCGCATCTGATCACGTTGCGTTCGCGGCTGTTCGCCAGCGCCACCGGCGACCAGGCCATCTTCGTGCGGCGCAGCGAGTTCGAGAGCATCGGCGGCTATCGCGAGCCGCGGCTGTTCGAGGATGTCGAGCTGGTGCAGCGGCTTCGCCGACGCGGCCGCATGGGCATCCCCGGCGGCCGCGTCGTCACGTCCTCGCGGCGGTGGCGCAACGATGGTGTCTGGCGCACGACGCTGCGGATGTGGACGCTGAAGTCGTTGTACCTGGCGGGTGTGCCGGCCCAGCGGCTGCTCGACTACTACTCGGACGAACGCTGACCCCACCGCTCGGGCAGCGGCGGGCTGATCAGTGCTCCCGCCGGCGGTTGTGCGAGGCCATCGATGATCACGCGGCGCCCTTCGATCGAAAGGCGCCCCTCCGCGAACAGCTGGATGGCGTAAGGGTAGATCCGGTGCTCCTGCTCCAGGATGCGCAGCCGCACCGTCTCCGCATCCTCTCCGGCGGCGACCGGGACTGCCGCCTGCAGGATGATGGGCCCGTGGTCGACGGCTTCGTCCACGAAGTGGACGGTCGCGCCCGCGATGGTCACGCCGTACTCCGCGGCCTGCGCCTGCGCATGCGCGCCACGAAACGCCGGAAGCAAGGCCGGGTGGACGTTGATCACCCGCTGTGCGAAGCGCCGCAGCAGCACGGGCGTCACGACGCGGTCGAACCCGGCCATCACCACCAGCTCGACGCTGTACTGGCCGAGAACGTCGGCAACGGCCGCATCGAACGCCTCGCGGCTGGCGTAGTCGCGATGCGGGATGACGCGCGTCTCGATGCCGCGCCTGCCCGCTTTTCCCAGGACCGCCGCCGCAGGGCGGTTGCACACGAGCACGCGAATGCTCGCATGCAGCTCCCCGCGATCGATGGCCGCGGCGATCGATTCGAAATTGGTCCCGCTGCCCGAAGCCAGGACCGCGATGGGCAGCGGCGGCTTGCCGGTCTCAGTCATCGGAATAGACGACGCTGCGCGGCCCTCGCTCCACGACGCCGATGGCACGCGTGCCGATGCCGCGACGCCGCAGCAGGCGCGTGGCTGCGTCGGCATCGCGCTCGGGCACGATCACGACGAAGCCGGTCCCGCAGTTGAACGTGCGCTCCATCTCCTCATCGCGGATGCGGCCGCACTCGCGAATGAGAGTGAACACGGGCAGCTGCGGCAGCGCGCGACGCGAGATCACGGCGCGCGCTTTCTGCGGCAGCACACGCACCAGATTGCCGGAGAGCCCACCGCCGGTGATGTGCGCCATGGCGTGCAGCTTCATCTTGCCCAGCAGCTCGAGCAGCGGCCGAACGTAGATGACGGTAGGCTTCAGCAGCTCGTCGGCCAGCGTCGTGCCGAGCTCGGGAACGCGACGGGCAAGGCTCGCACGGGTCGTCGCTTTCAGCGCGCGCCTTGCCAGGCTGTAGCCGTTGCTGTGCAGGCCGCTGGATTCCAGTCCCAGAATGACGTCGCCGGACCGCACGCCGCTTCCATCGATCATCGACCTGCGTTCGACGGCGCCGACGCAGAAGCCCGCCAGATCGTATTCGCCGCGTTTGTAGAAGCCGGGCATCTCGGCGGTCTCGCCGCCCACCAGGCTCATCCCGGCCTGGCGACAGCCTTGCGCGATGCCGCGGACGATCGCCTCGGCATCCACCGATGCGAGCACGCCGACGGCCAGATAATCGAGAAAGAAGAGAGGCCGCGCGCCGGTGGTGACCAGATCATTGGCATTCATGGCGACCAGGTCGATGCCGATTGTGTCGTGCCGATCGGCCAGACGCGCCACGGCCAGCTTGGTGCCGACGCCGTCGGTCGAGGACACCATCACCGGCTGGCGCATTCCCTTGGGAACGGCCACGGCTGCAGCGAACGGTCCGATGCCGGCGAGCACGCCCGGCTGCCGCGTCGCGGCCGCGATCTTGCCGATGCGGCTGACGAAACGATCCGCGGCATCGATGTCGACGCCGGCCGTGCGGTAGGTGAGCGGGCGCGAGGAAGCCTTCACGCGGTGCGACTAACCGACCGTACCCAGCATGTCAATGAACTCGTCTGCACGATGCGTGCGCAGCCGGCTCAGCGCGTTCGTCGCGCCAGAAGCCGAGCTCGCGCCGTGGCACCGTCGACCTCGCAGTAGTGCAGCAGGTCGAGATGCGAATAGATCGCAGGCAGCTCGTTGCGTCGGAGAATGTAGTCTGGATTCGACGGCCCTTCGGCGTTCGGGTGCGCGGCTGCCAGGAACGTATCGATCAGCAGCATTCCCCCGCAACGCAGCGCATCGGCCAGCACCGGCAGCAGTTGCCGGTCGAGAAAGTCGGTCTGCACGATCACGTCGAAGGCCCCGTTGCGGAATGGCCAGGCGTCCAGATCGACCTGCACCGGAAGGACGCGGCCTGCTGGATACCGTGTGCGACTGCGAAGATGTGCGAGCGCGTGGCGAGAAACGTCGGCTGCCACGACGCGGTATCCTTTCTCCGCCAGCGCCAGCGCGTGCCGGCCCTGCCCGCACGCAACGTCCAGAGCCAAATCCGAAGCTGCGGCAGCATCGGGGAGGAGGGCGATGGACGCCAGCGGCGACGACGATCGCGCGACTTCGTGACGCTTCTCCCACCTCAATCGATCATCGATGGACATTGCCGGCACAGCGCCATGTCTGCACACGCCAGCACCGCCAGCTCGACCCTGGCGGCCCCCGCGGCTTCGAGCGCGGCAGCGGCCTCGCCCAGGGTCGAGCCGGTGGTGCAGACGTCGTCGATCAGCAGGAGCGAATATCCGTCGGGCACGGCAGCGCAAGTGCCGAACGCCCCTCGGACATTGGAGCGTCTCTGGGCTCCCCCGAGGCCGCGCTGCGGCCGCACGTCGCGCCGGCGCTGCAGCAGCCGGCTGCGGAAAGCGACTCCGCCGCGCGCTGCGAGTGCCCGCGCAAACCAGGCGGCCGGGTCGAGAGCGCGCGCGCGGGCGCGCGTCGAGGATGCGGGAATGGCGACGACCGCGTCGAACGTTCGCGCGTGTTCGGTGAGCGCGGTCGCGAACGCGCGAGCCAGAGATCGTCCGCGTTGCCGGTCGGCGCGGTGCTTGAAGCGTAGCAGCGCCTCCACCGCCGGCGTCGGAACCGGCGGCGAAACGCGGCGGCACCAGTACGACGCGAGGAACCACAGCTTTCGCCCGCCCATCAGGGCACAGCGGGCACCCGCTTCGGGGATGCCGCTGGCGATGCGGCACTCCGCGCAGAAGGCCGCCGTTCGGGCGCCGCATGCAGCACAGGCGGCGTCAATGGCGACAAGGCGCAGAAGGCCGCGTACGCGCGCGCTCAGCAGGCTCATTAGCGGTTGGATACGGGAGTATAAGCCAAACGGCAATGACATGGTTTTCATATGAAATCCAAATACTTGCACGTCTCTGTGCAGATTTGACGGTAGCCGGGGTTTGGCATACTTACGCCGAATCGGTGTTCTTGTTTGGCAACCAGTGAGCATGACTCGGAGGAGCGCAGCGGCGCAGCCGAAGCCCCCTCGGAGGCCGCTAGGGCGGCGGCAATTGAGCGGCGCCTCGAGGAGCTGGCCGACGACATGGCCCGTGCCATCGACGGCGGTCCTGCCGCCGATCGCGAGTCGCTGCACGACTACGCCGTCAGCCTGGTGCGCGAGCGGCTCCCCGTTGCACACGACGACGAGCGCTTCCAGCACGCGCGTGAAATGGAGAAGGCACCGAGCGAGCGTCAGGGCGGGCTGACGAAAGTCGCGTTCGGCTACGGTGTTCTCGTCCTGCCGGTCGGTCTGTTGGTATCGCTGTTGTTTCCGCCCGTGGGCGTAACGCTCGTGCTCATCGGCGGCGGCATGATGATCATCGGAACGGTTTCGGGACTCGTCGCGAAGCTGATACCGGGCGAGCGGGAAGGCGAGGAATAGCCGGACCGCTTCCCGGCGACCTCAGGGAGACCAGATGGCCAAGGTCAAGGACGAGCTAACGCCAGAGCAGGTTGCGGAGCTGCAGAGCCGCCGCCTCGAGGAGCAGTCGCAAGAGCGGGCGCGGCGCATGCAACAGAAAACGGTGATGCCGAGCCTGTGGTCGCGAAGGGATTTCTTCGGCCGCATGGGCTGGATGGGCTTCGGCCTGGTCTCTACCGTCGCGCTGCTGGCTGCCGTGCGGTCCGCGTTTCCGCGGGTGCTGTTCACGCCCGACACCACGTTCAAGGCAGGCACGCTCGACGAATATCCGATCGGCGAGGTCAGCGAGAAGTTCAAGAAGGACTATCGCGTCTGGATCGTGCGAGAGGCCGAAGGCATCTATGCGCTGTTCGCCAAGTGCACCCATCTCGGCTGTACGCCGCGCTGGCTCAAGGCCGACAACAAGTTCAAGTGCCCCTGCCACGGCAGCGGCTTCTATCCCACCGGCATCAATTTCGAGGGTCCCGCGCCGCGACCGCTCGAACGCGTCCGCATCACGCAGGCCGAGGACGGCCAACTCGTCGTCGACGTGGGCGTGAAGTACCGGTACGAGAAAGGGGATTGGGAGCGACCGGGCGCGTACCTGCGAGCCTGATCGGCGCGCTCCGAGATTGGGAAGGATCAGCATGAGCAAGTGGGACGATTTCAAGGAATCGATCGTTGCCAGCCAGGTCTGGCAGTCGATGTTCCGGCACGGCTACGACGACACGCCTCGCAACCGCGTGCTGGCGGTATCGGGCAACGTCTGGTTGCATCTGCACCCGTCCAAGGTCCGCCGCCACGGCGTAAGGCTGAAGTTCACCTGGTGCATGGGCGGCATCACGTTCCTGATGTTCCTCATCACCGTCGTCACCGGCATCTACCTGATGTTCTACTACCGTCCCGTGGCCGAGTACGCCTACGCGGACATGAAGTACCTCGAGTTCGACATGCCTTTCGGCATGCTGATGCGCAACATGCACCGCTGGGCGGCCCACGCCATGGTCATCGCGGTGTGGCTGCACATGTTCCGTGTGTTCATGACCGGCTCGTACAAACCGCCTCGCGAGTTCAACTGGGTCGTCGGCGTGGTGTTGCTGGTGCTGACGCTGCTGCTCAGCTTCACCGGCTATCTGCTGCCGTGGGACCAGCTCTCGATCTGGGCCGTGACGGTGGGCTCGAACATGGCGCGCGCCACTCCGCTGCTGGGGCACGAGGGACCCTTCCGCGAATTCACCGGCGTCAATGCCGTGTACGATGCGCGCGCGTTCCTGTTCGGCGGCGGCGAGATCGGCCCTCACACGCTGCTGCGTTTCTACATCCTGCACTGCATCTTCATTCCGCTGCTCACGACGCTTTTCCTCATCGTGCACTTCTGGCGCATTCGCCGCGACGGCCTCTCCGGCCCGTCGCTTTGAGGAAGCCATGGCAGAGCCGAAGGTACTGACGGAAGTCGGAAGGCCACCCGCCCAGCTCGCAGCGGCCAAGCGCGTCGAGCAGACCATCCGCAAGGCCAAGGGGCCGGGTGATGACAAGATCCATACGTGGCCGCACCTGGTGCGCGCCGAGTTCCTGTGCGCGCTCGTCGTCATCGCCGGCATGCTGGTATGGTCGCTGCTGGTGGACGCGCCGCTGGAGGAACCGGCGGCGCCGACGCGCACGCCCAATCCATCCAAGGCGCCGTGGTACTTCCTGGGGCTGCAGGAAATCCTCGTCTACTTCGACCCGTGGCACGCCGGCGTGGTGCTGCCCTCGTTCATCATCGTCGGGCTGATGGTGCTGCCGTTCATCGACATCAACCCCAAGGGCAACGGCTACTACACCTACGCCGAGCGCAAGTTCGAGTTGTGGACGTTCTTCGTGGGCTTCCACATCCTCTGGATCGTCCTGATCGTTATCGGGACGTTCATCCGGGGCCCCGGCTGGAACTGGTTCTGGCCCTGGGACCCGTGGGACAACCACAAGGTGGTCGCAATGACGGCCGTCGACCTGCCCTATCTGTTCGGCCTGCGCGACTATTGGGCCTCGGCGGCATTCGGTCTGGCCGTGGTGGTCGGCTACTTCGTGATCGGCACCGCGCTGCTGTACTGGGCGATCGTCCGCTACAAGGGCAAGGAATTCATGCAGCGCTGGGGGCAGGCACGCTTCCAGCTGACGGCCTTCCTGTTCCTGAACATGTGGGCCGTCGTCTTCAAGATGATTCTTCGCCTCGGTTTCAACGTGAAATACATCATGGTGACGCCTTGGATCAACGTCTGAGGCCGCGTGTCCTTCTACGTGGGGAAGGGGCTTCAGCTGGCCGGGCTCGCCGGCATCGGGCTGGCGCTGTACGTGGGGCTGACGCGCGAGGCCATGATGCAGGAGCTGCTGATCGCCACCGCGAGCGCCGCGCTCTTCTACATGGGACGCAGGATCGAGTCTTGATGCACGGGGTTCCGGCCGCCGCCTAGCGGAACGGAACGGAGACGGACAATGACGACCGGACGTGGCTTAGTCGAAGAAGAGGAAAAGCGATCCTACGGGGCCGTCTTCTTGTTCGCCATCGGGGTTCTGGTTGCCTGCATGGTGTGGGCGATCTGGCAGGACGCCTTCTCGCGGCACCTGTGGAAGAAGTTCAAGACCGACTTCTATCGGATCGCCATCGCCAAATACGACAAGGACATCGTCGCCGAAGAAGAGCGTCTGGCCAAGGACCCGGAGTACATCAAGCTGCGCGACGAGCTCGCGGCGCTGCGGCAGAGCCTGGAAAGCGGCGAGGCCAAGGCGGAGCTCGACCGGTTGCAGGCGCGCAAGGACGAGCTGGCGATCCAGCACATGGAGGCCGACCAGGACGTCCGCATCGTCAAGGGCGAGGTCGAGGAAGCCTGGTACTGGCTCGAGCATGCCCAGCACCACGGACAGACGGGAGCCGAGGAGCACAAGCATCTGGAGGCGACCCAGAAGCGCGCCGAGGAATACGTCGCGCGTCTCGACCGCGTCACCGCCGAGATGGCTGCCGTCGAAGCCGACATGGAAAAGGTGCGCGGCCGCGAGAAGGACCTCGTCGAGAAGATGCGGCCGTACAACAAGGAGATCGAGAGCCTGACGACGCGCCTGGACGGCGTCTCCCTGAACCTTTTCGGCCGTCGCGTTGCCGCGGTTCCGACCATCGAGCAGGTCGTGCTCGTCGGCTTCGAGCGCAACAACTTCGAGAACTGGGTTGATCGCGTCGAGCGCTGCCAGAACTGCCACGTCGCCATCGACCGGCCCGGCTTCGAGGACCAGCAGAACCCGCTCAAGACCCATCCCGACCGCGCCTACTACCTGGGCAATCACGAGGTGCGCAGCTTCGGTTGCACGCCGTGCCACGGCGGCCAGGGCGCCTCCATCAACGCCGTGGAGCTTGCGCACGGAAAGGTTGCGTTCTGGGAGGACCCGCTCCTGAACGTCGCCGACAAGGTCGAATCGAAGTGTCTCACCTGCCACGCCTCGGTCCAGAACGTGGCGGGTGCCGAGACCGCTGCGCGCGGAGAGTGGCTGTTCCAGGAAATGGGCTGCCACGGCTGCCATCTGACCAGCGGCTTCGAGGACCTCGAGAAGGTCGGACCGTCGTTGTCGCGGATCGCCGCAAAAGTGTCGCCGGAATGGCTGGTGTCGTGGATCGAGAACCCGCAGGGCTTCCGTCCGCGCACCCGCATGCCCAACTACATGTTCAAGCGCGAGGAGGCCGTCAGCATCGCAGCCTACCTCTTGCAGTCGTCGCAGGAAGCGTCGAAGGCGTGGCTGGCCGCGCAGGTCGATCCGCCCGGCGTAGACGCCAACGACCCGGCGCTCGTGGAGAAGGGCAAGCAGCTGACGCGCGATCTCGGCTGCCTCGGCTGCCACGGCTTCGCGCCGGAGGAGTTCGCCTCCCAGGTCGCCATCGGCAAGGACACGGCGCCCAACCTCGCGCGCATTGCGGAGAAGACGGACGGGCGGTGGATCTATCCATGGATCCGCAACCCGCTGCTGTACTCGGAGCACCCGCGCATGCCGAGCCTTCGGCTTACGGAGGAGGAGGCGAGCGCGATCACGAGCTACCTGCTGACGCTGCGTCAGGGCCCATCTCCCGCACCGGACGATGAACTGCGCGCCACGCTTGCCAAAGCCGAGACGGTCCAGGCCGGCGAGAAGCTGATCCGCAAGTACGGCTGCTTCGGGTGCCATACCGTCACAGGCATGGAAGGCGAATCGCGCATCGGCGTGGAGCTGTCGTCGTTCGGCGGCAAGCATTTCGAGGAGCTCTATTTCGGCGATCGCCTCGACATTCCCCCGACGTGGGACGACTGGACGATCAACAAGATCCTGACGCCGCGCACCTACGCCACCGAGCGCATCGAGCAGGTCATGCCGCAGTTCGGATTCGACGTGGCCGACGCCCGCGCATTGACGGTGTTCCTGGCCAGCCGCACCGAGCACGTGATCAACCCGAAGTACAAGCCGTCGCTGGAGCGGGAGAACAAGCTCAAGCGCGGACGTGAGCTGGTCGCGCGTTACAACTGCCAGGGCTGCCATTCCTTCGACGGCAGGGAAGGGGCCATCCGCCGCTACTTCACGGACAACGTCGAATACGCGCCGCCAATCCTGCTCGGCGAAGGCAGCAAGGTGCAGGCCGAGTGGTTCTTCGATTTCCTGATGAAGCCGGTCAAGCTGCGCCCATGGCTGACGCTGCGGATGCCCACGTTCCCGCTCACCGATCGCGACGCCTCCGACATCATCGACTACTTCCAGGCGCTGGACGGCTACGAGTTCGGCCCTGTCATCCTGGAGGCTGGCGGTGCCGGGGCAGGGCCTGCCCGCGTCGAGACGGTGTCACAGCTGCCGGCAGGCTCCTTCGACTGCTTCTCGTGTCACGCCGAGGGCACCGTGGTGCCGACGTCGCAGTATCACGTCGCCAAGACGCCGTTGACGCCGGAGAGGGCGCGCGAGTGGCTGGGCGGGCACGTCGAGCCACAGACCGGCAGCACGGCACAGGTCGAGCAGGCCGCACCCAGCGTCACGAACTGACGCTGCGGCCGCTCACGACCGGCCGAGTTCGTCGATGAAGTCGAGGACGAGGCGGGCGAAGCGCTCCGGCATCTCCACCGGCAGGTTGTGCCCGGCGCCTTCGATCATCTCGAGGCGCGACGCCGGCAGCGCCCGCTGCAGCAGCACCGACCCGCCGGGCGGGGTCAGGCGATCGGCCAGGCCTTGAACGACCAGCGTTGGGATACTCACCGTCGCCAGCGCATCGGTGTAGTCGTACTCGCTCGCCGCCCGCGCCTGCTCGGCGTACACGCGCGGATCGGCGGTGGCGGCGAGCGCGGCGTGCGCTGCCAGAACTTCCGGATGCGCCGCGGCGAATGATTCGGAGAAGCTGCGCGCCTGGGATTCGGGCGACGTCGACAGACCCTTCGCTTCGACCATGTCGGCGAGCTTCTTCCAGTTGCGTGATGCGGTCGCATTGAGCCGGCTGGAGGTAGAGACGAGGACAGCGCCAGCCAGCAGGTGGCCGTGCCGGACCATCAGTTCCTGCACCAGAACTCCGCCCAGCGAATGGCCGACGGCGACGACTCGCGTCTCTCCCAATGCGCGAAGGAGCGCGGCCAGGTCATCGGCCACGCGAGCCAGAGTGTACGGTGCGCTGCCACGCGTGGAGCCACCGCAGCCGCGAAGGTCCGGCACCAACGCTCGGGCCTTCCGGCCGATGTGCGTTGCAACCTCTGTCCACACCCCACGGCAGCCTCCGAGGCCGTGCACCAGCAACACCACAGGCCCGTCACTGCCGTAGGCTTCCAGTTCCATGGTGATGTCGTCGACGTCGATGCGCATGCGTCGAGCGGTAGCGGCGGCCGCCCCGGGAGTCAACGCAGAACGGCCGTGGTCTCGCGTTGGGGAGGAAGCCTCGATAGCTTCGCGCATCCACGAAACGCCGCCTGCCGCAAGCAGACGGCCTTTTGGCGTAGGAGGTGCTTGATGGGACTGATCGACGGAAAGGTCGCAATCGTCACCGGCGCTGGCCGAGGCATCGGACGCGCGGTCGCCGAGCTGATGGCCGAGCAGGGAGCCAGCGTCGTCGTCAACGACCTGGACGGTGCCGTGGCCGGCGAAGCCGTGGACGCGATCCGATCCGCCGGTGGAAAGGCGGTCGCGTGTGCGGGCTCTGTGACCGATGCCAAGCTGCCTGCGCAGCTGATCGCCGCCGCGATGGACGCCTTCGGGACGTTCGACATCATCGTCAACAACGCCGGCTACACGCACGATGGAATGATTCACAAGATGTCGGACGAGCAGTGGCAGGCGATGATCGAATGCCATCTGACGGCGCCGTTCCGCATTCTGCGCGAAGCGAGCAAGTACTGGCGCGAATGGGCCAAGTCCGAATCGGAGACCGGACGGCCGAGGCCGCGCAAGGTCGTCAACGTGTCCTCGACCAGCGGCGTGGCGGGAAATGCGGGGCAGGTGAACTATTCCGCGGGCAAGATGGGAATCGTCGGTGTAACCAAGACGCTGGCCAAGGAGTGGGGCCGCCTGGGCATCTACGTCAATGCCGTCGCATACGGCTTCATCGATACGCGTCTTACCGCGGCCAAGGACCGATCCGTCAAGGCGGTCGTCGATGGCAACGAGGTCGAGATCGGTATCCCCCAGCAGATGCGCGATCGCGCGATCCAGGTCATTCCCCTCGGCCGCCCCGGCACGCCGCGAGAAGCCGCGGGGCCGGTGCTGTTCCTTGCCTCACCGCTGTCGGACTACGTCACCGGCCACGTCGTGCTGGTGACCGGCGGCTCCTACATGTGATCAGTTGTCATCATCGTCGTCGTCGTCGTCGTCGTCGTCGGTGACGCTGACGCGGATTTCGTCGGCGCGTGCGCGACCGGATGCCGGCGGATCATCGTTGCAGAACCCCTCGTCGGTGGTGGTGGTCGTGTCGTCGTCGTTGTTGCGGCAGCGGTCGTTGTCGATGTCGTCCTCGTCGACTTCTTCGAAGTCGAGCTCGACGTCCTCGATGGTGACGGTCCGCCTGTTCAGCACGTCGCCGAGCTGGCAATCGGGGTCGTCGAGGATGGCCACCTGATCCCCGTCGTCGATCTGGGCATTGTCCTCGCCGCTGTCGATGAGGAACACGATCCGCAATGCTCCCGGCTCGATGCGCTCGAGCGTGAAGTTGTCCTCGCCTCCCTCGATGACGACGGCATCACCGGAGTCGATGTCGCAAGGCAGGCCTCCACATTCTCGGCAGGCATCCTCGTCGTCGACCTCGTCATCGACGTTGAAGACGAGCACGACGATGTCGCTGACGGACGTGTCGCGGAGACTGCCGACGATGGTGACGCGATTGTTGTTGCCGCCGCCGCCGCCGCCAAGGATACCCCAGCCGCAGCCGGGCAATGCGGTGACAGCCAGCATCAGGCAGGTTGCAAGGGTCGCGATAGGATGTTTCACGAGGAAGCCTCCGGTTCTGATGGTTGGGGCGCAGGCGGCTGCGCGTCGGCAACGATGTAGCGCGGTCGGTGTTTCACTTCTTCGTAGATGCGGCCCACGTACTCGCTCAGAATGCCGAGGCTCAGCAGCTGCGTTCCGCTGAACACCAGAACCAGAACGACCAGCGAGGTCCAGCCGGTGGCGGCGGTGTCGGTGAAGACGCGCACCCATATCGAGTAGAGGCCGTACAGGATTCCAAGAGCGATGGTCGCCACACCCAGAAACGAGATCAGCCGCAGCGGGACGGTGGAGAAGGAGAAGATGCCGTCCAGCGCGAACTTGAACATTCGCGTCACGACATACTTGGTGCTGCCCGCGAAGCGCTCCCGCGCCTGATACGCAACCCCTTTGCGCTTGAAGCCGAGCCACGGGACCAGCCCGCGTACGAAGATGAAACGTTCGTCGCAGGCGAGCAGCGCGTCCACGACCTTCCGGTCCAGCAACCGGAAGTCGGCGCCGCCGGTCGGAACTTGGACACCCGTCAGCTTGCGCAGCAGCCAGTAGAACCCGGCCGAAATGAATTCCTTGAGCGCGTGGCCTTCGTTGCCGACGCGCACGGTGTAGACGACGTCGTAGCCGGCCTGCCAGTGCTGGAACAGCTCGGGAATGTGCTCGGGTGGATGCTGCAGGTCTCCGTCCAGAGAGACGACGGCATCGCCGCGCGCGCGCTCCATGCCGGCCCACAGTGCCATCTGGTGCCCGAAGTTTCGCGAAAACGAGACGTAGCCGACGCGCGGATCCTCGGCTGCGTGGCGGCGCATCGCGGCCAGCGTCCGGTCACGGCTGCCATCATCGACGAGGACGATCTCCCAACGGCAAGGGAGCGTCTCGAGCACGGCGCGCAAGCGCCGCATCATCTCGTCAACGCAGCCTTCCTCGTTGAAGCAGGGGACCACCACCGACACCAGAGGCATTCCCGTTCGCTTGGAGAAGGTGGCGTTCATGATTGCGTCGGTGAGGAAGGTGGCAGCTATCGGAAGCGTAGTGTAGAGACCATGGTTCGGGAAGTCTAGCTTACGGGATGAACGCCAAGGCAGTCACGACCGATGCGTTCGCGCTGCTCGCGAAGGCTGCTGCATTGGTGGCAGTCGCGGCCGCGATTGCGGTGTTTCGTCTGCCCGAGCCTCCGGCCCGTCTCATCATCCTCGCGCTGCCGGGCGCCAAGGCGGAATGGATCCTGGATGCGGCGACCGGTCCAGACGCGGCCACGATTCATGAGCTGCGCGAGAGCGGCTTCTCGGGCGGCGTCGTTGATGCGGTCGAAGCTTCCGGCGCCGAATTCTGGAGCCGGCTTTTCACGCAGTCGCGCGCGTCGGGTGTTGCAGCGGAGCCGAGGCAGCCGGTGTGGCAGCCACTCGGGCAGCGAGTTGCCGTCGTTGCCGCCCCTTCCCGTGTCTTTGCCGACGCGCCGGCGACGACCATGCTGACTGCGTCCACGGAGTCTGCATTTCTGGGCAACAGTGCCGGTGTCGTCGCCGACGCAAGGCAGGTGGAGGCGGGCAAGGTTGCTGCGCCATATGACGGCGCCGTCGAAGCCGTGCTCGATGCGGCGAAGACGCTCGCCGAAGGCCGCTGGAGTGACTGGATCGACGTGCCGGGCGGTCATGGCAGGTTCCAGATCGGACGCATCTCGGCCGACGAGCTGTGGCTTTCGCCCGTCTACAGAGTCTACGCCGTCGGTACGGCGCCTCCGGCCATGGTGCTGCTCGGCGATCCGTTCCTCCGCGGTGTGGATGTCGACGCGCGGGGTGCGTTGCTGACACATCTTGCCGAGGTCGAACGCACGCGCGTGACCGCTGCACAAAGACTTCTCGGCTCGTCCCACGAAGCACACGCCGTGCTTCTTTTTCACAAGCTCTCGGCGTCCCTGCAGTCCATGTCTTCACCCGATCCACCAGCCGGCGGGCACGTCGATCTGGTGCGGGAGGAAATCGATCGGACGCTGCGCAACCTGCGTGAGGCTGCGCCGGGCCGCAGCACCGTGCTGATGGTGGGCGGGCCGGTGCTGGGGCGCGAGCGAAGCGGCAACGCGTGGTACCTGTTGTCAGACGGTCACGGCAGCGAGCTTCGCGAGGACATTCCGTTCGAGCGTCTCCGCGTGCTGGTGCGCTACCTGCTCGGCGCGGCGCTCGACGTGGAGGACCGCCGCGCCATTCCCCCTGCCGTGCTCGCGCGCTTTCCGATCCGCGCCGCGGCGGCACCTGCTGAAGCACCTGCCCAAAAACGAAAGGAATTGCCCTGGAGCGTCGAAACGCTGCAGGGATTAGCGAGCGGGAGCGGCGGCTCCTGAGGGAGGGGCCGCAGGCGGCAGCGCTGCCGGTGCCGCCTGCGCTGCTGGTGCCGTGGGCGGCGCTGGTGCCGCAGGCGTGGCCGGTGCTGCGGGCGGTGCGGGTGCTGCAGGCGGTGCCGGTGCCGCGGATGCGGCGGGCACTGCGGGCGCCGGAGCCGCGGCAGATCCTGGCGGCGGCGCCGCGGCCCGGAACAGCTCCTTGTTCTCGCGTTCCAGGCGCTGCGGATAGGGCGAGTCGGCGTACCGTGTCCGAAGCTCTCGCGCGCGCTCGATGGCGAGCTGTTCATTTCCGGCGCCGGCGTAGCTGCGCGCGAGATGAAACAGCGTGGACGCGTGGAAGTCGATGTTCGGGAAGTTGAATCGCAGCCTTTCCAGCGTCTCCACTGCCAGATCGTACTTCTTGAGCTCGGAGTAGCTGATTCCCATCTGCGAGAGCGCCGTCGCGTGCTTGAACGTGTCGCGGTCGTCGGTGGTGTACTCTCGGAAGATCTCGATGGCGCGATCGAACTTGCGTTCGCGATACGCGGCCTGTCCTTCACGGTACAGGATGTCGTCGTCGCGCACCTCATAGCGAACCAGCGCTCCGCCGGCGATGCACAGGAGCACGAAGATCACCATGCTCGCGCGCGGGTAGGGCGATACCGCCGCATAGATCGGCCGGAAGACGCGCGCCGCGACGCCGATGGACGCGCGCGATACCCGTGGGCTCAGCAGCGCGGCCAGTGCCCACAGCACCCCGGCGGCCGTGGTCGCCATCGAAACGTAGTCGAGCGCCGTGCGGCCGTAGACCATCTCAAAATGGTTGGAGTTCGGGTAGACGAGCATGAAACCCGGCGAGACCAGATGAATCGGCGAGCCGTCGACCGCCTTCCACCGCGGGAAGTAGGAAACCTTGACGATGTGGGGGCGGCCGGGGCAGTTGGTGTCGAAGACGATCCGCTGCTGCTCCAGCTTCGCGTCGACCCGGCATTCGCCGTCATACGGCCTGCGCGGGATGTCGCGAACGGATGCCGTGCGCAGCTCGAACGTCGCGGCTGCCTCGTCGCCGATGATTTCGGCGGGCACCAGCGGGATGTCGAGCAGCTCCGGGTGCTTGAACCAGCGGTAGAAGGCGGTGTGGTAGTCGGGGCCATCGTAAAGCACCGGCTGGTGGGTGGCGGCGACGACGTACCCCGTGACGCCGCTCGCGACCTGATAGACCGAGTATCCGCCCTGCGAGAACGTGCGCTCGTATGCGGGATGCGCGTCGTAGGCAGCGCGCGCCTTCTCCGTCACGGCCACGATGGTGCTGACATTGTATACGCGCAGGTGCGGCAGCGCCGCCTCCGGGTTCAGCCGCATGTAGGAATACTGATGGAACGGCCCCGATGTCTTCTCCGACACCTCGGATTGGATGTAGAACACGAACGGCGAGTTCGGCGAGACCTGGTGAAAAACGCCCTCGAGCGTGGCTCTGCCGGCAAAGAGCGGGAGGTTCTCGAAGGCCCGCGAGCTTCCGAACTTGTTGTGCGCCTGCGCGTGCTCGAAAACCATGCGCGGCGAATTGATGTCGCCGCGCACGTGATCGTTGATGGCCTTGAACAGCGGCCAGGACGACTTGCGCTCGTAGCCCGAGTAGTTCCAGTCCAGCCACGACGAAAGGTAGCCGATGTGCTGGTATGCCCATCCCATGCACAACAGCAGACCCACGGTGGAGAACACGAGCGGAAAACGGACGCGCGAGCCAGCCCACACGAGCAGGTCGGCAGCCATGAAGCCGAGGAACATCTGCCCGATGGGAACGAAGCGGATGTCCGGAAATCCAGTGATGGGCGATACGGCGTACAGGAAGGCGCTGCCGAACAGCGCGAACAGCATGAGTCCATGCCGCTCCACCGAGAAGGCCTTGAGCCGGACCGCCATCAACGCGAGATTGGCGATGGTGAGAATCGCCGCCGGCCACAGCAGCTCGGGCACCACCTCCTTCCAGTCGTTGATCCGCCAGATCATCGTCCACTCGGTGGTGAACTTGACGCGAGGCAGAAGCGGAAATCCCCAGAACGCCACCAGCAGCGCCGCCAGCACGAAGGAGGGCGCGATGCGCGGCATGACGCGCGCGCTGTCGGAGCGCGGCCGCAGATAGAACAGCGCGAACCACAGCGCACCGATGAACGCGAATGCGTGCGAGAGCGCGATCGCAGCCAGAAGCAGCCCGTTGACGATCCAGGAGCCGATGCCCTTGGACAGGCGATGCAGGTGGCCGAGGAACACGAGCGACAGCGAAAGGCCGATCGCATGGCAGAATTCGCCGGCGAGCACGCTCGGGATGTTGCCGCCCCACATCGAGTTGCCCTGCTGGAACAGGAAGGGAAGGACCGAGCCGGCTGCCAGGATGGGCCCTCCGCGGCGGTACCCGAGGGCCCAGAACAAATAGGCTGCCGCCAACGGCAGCGTCGTCGGCCCCAGAAGCGTGACCAGCTTGAACGATTGCTCGAGCGGAAAGACGTAGCCGAGCAGTGCGATGACGACGAACGGCAGCGTCGAGTAGAAGTGGAAGATGGGGAAGCCGGCATAATTGCCCATCGTCCAGCCCGTCCATGCCAGGCGCGGCAGCAGCTCGTCGCGCATCAGCAGCGCCGGGTAGAAGTGCGACGCCGTGTCGCCGCCCGCCGTGATGGTCTTGGCCAGCAGGTGCTGCCATGGGTACAGGTACAGCAGGAATCCCGCCGCGACGCAGACCAGCGAGGCCTCGAGCCAACCGAGCCACCCGTACCGTCTCATCTCGAGCCCTTTGTCCTGTCGTAGAGCAGCGCTGCGATCTCCAGCAGCACCCAGAGGCCTGCCAGCGCCGCCGCCGCGCCGTAGAACGTCACCTTGCTCACGCGTGCGACCGCGGCTCCGACGCTGACGGTGCCGCGGATCGTGTCGGTCTGCCGCAGCCCGTCATCGTTGCCGGTGATGAGCGCGAAGATGTTGACGGAGGTCCCCGGGAGCAGCTTCTTGTTGTTGATCGTGAGTTGGACCGAAGCGTTGCCGGCTTCATCGAACATCACCGGAAAGCGTTCCGGCGAGACTTCGAGCCCGGACGGCGCCAGGATCGAACCCTCGAACGTACTGGATTTGCGTGCAGGCGGCCGGCGCAGCGCGAGCGTGCCGACGACCTTGTCGTCTGGCGACATCTTCGGGATGCGGAACGCGCCCGAGACCTTGCTGCCGGCCTTGGCGCTGACGAGGGCCTGCACGGTGCTCAGGGCTTCGAACGGATATCCATTGAGGTCGGCGTACCGCAGGCGGATGGCCACGACGTAGGCCCCCTTCGGCAGCGGCGGCCCCGGGATGTTCAGCTCCCAGACGTGCTTGGCTCCCGCGGCGAGCGTCGGGAGCTTCTCACCCTCCGCCTTGCGATCGAGCAGGGAGACTTCGGGATACACCTCCGTGGCGTTCTCATCGCCGGTGTGGGTGGCGGTGACCTTGACGCGAACCTCTTCTCCTGCCGTCACCTCGGCATCGATGCGAAAGCCGATCGTGCCGGCCGCTACCGGCGCCGGAGTCGCCACCGTGACCGCGACCGCGCACACCAATCCTGTCAACCACGGAAACGTACGCATCGGGTTCCTCAGGCGGCGACGACGTCGTACTGCTCTTGGTGATAGTTCTCGGCCACCTTGAGCACGACACCGCGGCCCAGGCGATCCTGCAACGTACGGATGGAATCCTCTTCATCATTGAAGAGGTAGGAGATGACGTCCCTGTTGGCGCGGACGGTGACGCGAGCGCGCGAGGCCGGCGTGCGTGCGACTTCGCGCTGGATCGCTCGCAGAATCTCGGACGCCACGGTCGGCACCGACTTCACTCGTCCCCTGCCGTCGCAGTAGGGACATGGTGCGGACAGGAGACGCTCGAGGTTCTCGCGCGTCCGCTTGCGCGTCATCTGGATCAGCCCGAGCTCGGAGATGCGGAGGATGCTCGTGCGCGCCTTGTCCCGCGCCAGTGCCGCCTCCAGCGTATCGGAGACGAGCTTGCGGTGCCCGGCATCGTCCATGTCGATGAGGTCGAGGATGATGATGCCGCCGATGTTTCGCAGCCGCAGCTGGCAGACGATCTCCTCGACGGCTTCGAGGTTCGTCTTCAGGACCGTTTCTTCCTGGCTCTTCTTGCCGACGTAGCGTCCCGTGTTCACGTCGATCATCGTCAGCGCTTCGCCCTGATCGATCACCAGGTACCCGCCGGACTTCAACCACACCTTCGGCTCGATGGCGCGGCTGATCTGTTCCTCTACGCCGTAGCGGTCGAAGATCGGCTCGGTATCGCGATAGCGCTCGACGCGCTCGGCCAGAGCCGGAATGAACGCGGCGACGTAGTCGCGCGTGCGGTCAAAGTCGGCGTCGGAATCGACGACGATCTGATCGACATCCGGCGAAAGCATGTCGCGCACGCTGCGCAGCACCAGATCGAGGTCGGCATGGAGAAGCGCGGGCGCCGTTGCCTTTTGTCCCTTCGCCTGAATCGTCCGCCACGTCTCCTCGAGACCGCGAATGTCATCGACGATGTCGCTCTTCGGCAGGTTCTGGCAGGCTGTCCGGGCGATGATGCCGCCGGCGCCGGGTTGAGCGCTCGAGATGATGTCGCGCAGGCGTCGCCTCTCGCGGTCATCGCCGATTCGCTTGGATACACCGACCAGATCGCCGAACGGCATGTAGACGAGATACTTCCCCGGCAGCGAGACGTGCATCGTGATGCGTGCGCCCTTGGTGCCCATCGGCTCCTTGGCGATCTGCACGACGACCTCGTCGCCGCGGCGAAGGCGCGTCTCGATGGGAGCATGGCCGCGCATGGGCCGCTCGTGATCGTAGCCTGGGTCGTCGGCGGCCTCGTCGACCGCCGTGGGCTCGCCCGTGATCACGTCGGACGCGTGAAGGAACGCAGCCTTCTCGAGGCCGATGTCCACGAACGCCGCCTGCATGCCGGGCAGGACCCGCAGCACGCGGCCCTTGTAGATGTTGCCGGCCGCCGCCTCCTCGGAAGCTCGCTCGATGTGGACCTCGGCAAGAATGCCGTTCTCCAGCAGTGCGACCCGCACTTCGTTCGGATTGGAGTTGATGATGATCTGTTTGCGCAAAACGGGACTCCAAGACTCTCGGACAGGACCGGCCCCGGCCGCTCCGTTTCCCGTGCAGGTAGGGAACGCCGGCTGTGTCGCCAACCATGGGTGCGGTCCGAGGCGGCGCCACCGAGGGCGCAGAAGCCGGAACCTATCACGACAGCGTTGTGTATCAATGCGTCAACGCTGAGGTTTCCGCCTTGACTGCCCCCCTCTCGCTGGTAGCCTCGTCCAATGGCAGTCGCGGCTTGCTTGGCGCCGGCACTGACCGGAAAGAGCCTCGTCCTCAACAAGGCCTATCTGCCGATCCACGTCACGACCGTGCGGCGGGCGTTCTCCCTGCTGTATCGCGGGGTGGCGCGGGCCGTCGACGAGCAATATCGCACGTTCGACTTCTCTTCCTGGTCCGAGCTTTCCACGTCCGGCTTCGAGGCCGTCGGGATGATCGACGGCATGGTACGGATCCCGCGCGTGATCCTGCTGGTGTCCTTCGATCGCATGCCGCGCCGCAGAGTACGGTTCAGCCGGCACAACATCTTCGTCCGCGACGCCAGCACCTGCCAGTACTGCGGCCGGCGCTTCCCACGCAACGATCTGAACCTTGATCACGTGGTGCCGAGATGGCGCGGCGGCCGAACCACCTGGGAAAACGTGGTCTGCTCGTGCATCGACTGCAACCGGCGCAAGGGAGGCCGCGGGCCCGAGGAAGCCGGCATGCGGCTGATCCGGACGCCGAGCCGGCCGGAGTGGACTCCTTTCATCACCAAGCAGCTCGGTGCCGCCGGCTATCGGGAGTGGAAGCCGTTCCTGAGTGCCATCGACACCGCCTACTGGAACGTCGAGCTCGATTCGGATTGAGACCCGCTGCCGATCGCAACCTCAACATCTTGTGCCCGCCTCTGCGCAGCCCCGCTGTGCGTTGTGCAGAAACCTTGACTCATTTTGAAGCAGCGTGGGATACTACCGCGTCTTCGTGGTTCGATGGCCGGCGAGGGCGGGAGGAGAGGTTGAGGTGAGGATCAAACGGCTCGAGCTCGTCGGGTTCAAGTCTTCCAAGGACAGAACCGTTCTCGATTTCCCTATCGGCATCACCGGCATCGTCGGTCCCAACGGCTGCGGAAAATCCAACATCGTCGACGCCCTGCGCTGGGTGCTCGGCGAGCAGAGCGCGCGCCACCTGCGCGGGCGCAGCATGGAAGACGTGATCTTCGCGGGAAACCAGGCGCACGGCCCGCTCGGGATGGCCGAAGTCACCATCGTCCTCGATAACGAGAACGGCACCGACTTTTCGCCGCCCGACCCCGAGGAAGAAGAGAGCGAGGTCGTCCGCCTGCTGCGCAAGGTGCCGGAGCTGCAGGTGACGCGACGGCTGTACCGCTCCGGCGAGTCGGAATACCAGATCAACGGCCGGCCGTGCCGCCTGCGCGACATTACCGAGCTGTTCCTCGGCACCGGTGTCGGTACCAAGGCCTACTCCATCGTCGAGCAGGGCCGCGTCGGGCAGATCGTCAATGCAAAGCCCGACGATTTGCGCCTCTTCATCGAGGAGGCGGCGGGCACCACGCTGTACCGCAGCCGAAAGGTGGCGGCCGAGCGCAAGATCGAGCGGACGCGGGACAACCTGCTGCGGGTCAGCGACGTGGTGCGCGAGCTGGAGCGGCAGGCCGGCTCGCTGCGCCGTCAGGCGCGCGGGGCCGTACAGTATCAGGAGCTCAAGGCGCAGGAGGACGCCCTGGACCGGCAGCTGACGTCGATGCGCCTGCGCGCAACCGAAGAGCAGCTGACCGAAGCCTGGCGCCAGGTGGCCGATCGCCGTGGCCGCGACCACGCGCTGCGCTTGCGCGGCCAGGACCTGGCGGCCGAGCGCGACGTGGCGCGGGCAAACGCGCGCGAAGCCGAAGCGGCGCTCGAGGCTGCGCGCCGCGCCGTCTTCGACGCCCGCTCTCGCCTCGGCGAGGCCGAGCAGCAACGACGGCATCTGAGCGAGCGCCAGTCCGAGCTCCACAGCGTCGTCGAGGAGGCGCGGGCGGACCTTGCACGTCTCGAAGACCAGCATGCCGCTCTTCAGCACGAGGCCTCGGCGGCCGCCGAAGAACGCGCCGGACTCGCCTCCGGCTGCGAGGCCGCGTCGCAGGTGTGCCAGGAGATCGCCGCCAGGGTTCGCGACTGCGACCAGCGCTATTTCGATTGGTCGACCGAGACCGACGCCACGCGGACGCGACTGATCGAGTCGCTCGGTGCCGGCGCTGGTCTGCGCAATGAGCGGGCGGCGCTGGAGCGGCAGATTACCGCCGCCGAAGATCGCATCCAACGCTTGAAGACCGAGGGCGAAGCCCTTGCCGCTGTACGGTCCAGGCTCGCGACCGACCTCGCCAACTGCCAGCGCGAGCTGGACGGGGTTCTGGCCGCTGTCGGCACCGCCGAGGGCGATAAGGGCCAGGCTGCGGCTGACCTGCAGCGCGCGCTTGGCGCGCGGGCGGCTGCTCAGGCAGAGGCGGATCGCTGGCGGGAGGAGACCGCCTCATTGCGGTCGCGCCTGGAGTCACTGGAGGAGCTGCACCGCAGCTTCGCCGGCTACAACGATGGTGTCCGCGCCTTCATGTCCAATGGCGGACGCGAACGCGCCGGTGCCAAGGCCGTCGTCGCCGACGTCATCCAGATCGACTCGGGGTACGAGCGCGCCGTGGCGGCCGTTCTGGGCGAGCGGCTGCAGTACATCGTGGTCCCGAGCACCGATGCGGCGGTCGAAGGTGCGCGGTATCTGCGCGAGAGCGGCGCCGGCCGTGCCAGTTTTCTGCCGGTCTCGCTGCGTCACGATGCGGCCCGCAGCGTGCCGGAGGATGCGGCGCGCCTGATCGAGCACGTGCGCATCGAGGAGGGGTTCGAGCCCGTTCTTCAGCCTTTGCTGCAGGGTGTGGTGGTCGTCGACAGTCTCGAGGACGCCCGCGCGCTCTGGGTGCGCAACGGGACGCAGGCCACGTTCGTCACCCGGGAAGGCGAAGTCGTCGAATACTCGGGAGTCGTCACCGGCGGCAGCGAGAATCCCTTGGATGAAGGACTGCTGCTGCGCAACAGCGAGCTGCGCACGACGCAGGAGGCGCTCGAGGTCGCCAGGCACAATTCGCGCTTGGCCGCCGAAGCCTTGCATGCCGCGGGGGAGGCGGCTTCGCGCACCGACGGCCGACTTTCCGAGCTCGACCGGGAGCTGCACCGGTTGACCGTCGAGCGCGTGCGTCTGGCGGGCGAGAAGCAGCTGCACGAGCAGAATACGGCCCGTACCGAGGAGCGCGGACGCGCAGTCCAATCCGAGCTGGACGCGGCGGCGCGCGAGCTTTCCGCGGCCCGCTCGCGCCTGCGCGACGCGGAGGCGGAGCTCCGGCGGCGCGAGGAGGAGGCGGCCGCGCTGGAGGAGCAGCGACAGCTTTTCGACTCGCGAGGAAAGGCTTTGGAGGCGGAACGCCGTGAGCTGCTTTCAGAGCTCGAAGCTGCCCGTGTGCGCGAGGCCCAGCTTCGCCAGCGCCTCGAGGGCGTCACGGCGAGCGCCTCGTCTCTTATGCGGGCGCTCGAGGATGCCACAGGCCGCCGCGACGCCCTGCTGCGCCGCCTGGAGCGGGAGACCCGTGAAATCGCATCCATCGCTGAGCGGCTGCGGGACCGTGGTCTCGATCTCGAGGCCCTTCAAGGCAGGGCAGCGGAAACCACCGAGCAGCTTGCGGCGTGCGAGCAGCGTGGCGCCGCCCTACGCGCAGCAATGGCCGAGATCGACGCGCGCTGGGACGCGACCGCCCGCCGGCTCGAAGCCGTGCGCGCCGAGCTTGGCCGCTTCGAGCTCCGCCGCAAGGAAATGGAGCTCGAACGCTCGGCCTTGCTCGAGAGCGCCAACGAGCGTCTCGGCATACATGCCGAGGAACTGCTGCGGGTAGCGCCTGCAGAGGCGGAGCCGGCTGCGCTGGCCGCCGACCTCGAGGCGGTGCGCGGCAAGATCCGCCGCCTCGGCACCGTCAATCTCGGAGCCGTCATTGAGCTGGAGGAGATCGAGACCCGCCTGGCCGAGCTGACCAGACAGCGTGACGATCTCGAACGCAGCATCGAGGATCTGCGCGGCACCATCGCGCGCCTCAATCGTCTCTCGCGCAAGCGCTTCCAGGAGTGCTTCGAAGAGGTCAACAAGATCTTCCAGGTGACGTTCCCCAAGCTGTTCCATGGCGGCAAGGCTTCGCTGGCGCTCACCGATCCGGAAAACCTGCTCGAGACGGGCGTGGAGATCTTCGTACAACCGCCGGGAAAGAGATTGGGCAATCTGGACCTGCTCTCGGGCGGCGAGAAGGCCCTGACGGCGATCAGCCTCATCTTCGCACTGTTCCTGTTCAAGCCGAGCCCGTTCTGCGTGCTCGACGAGGTCGATGCGCCGCTCGATGAGGCCAACATCGGCCGCTTCACGAGAATGGTGGCGGAGATGAGCGACCGTTCCCAGTTCCTGCTCATCACGCACAACAAGCGCACGATGGAAGTGTGCGACACGCTCTACGGCGTCACGATGCCCGAGCCGGGAGTCTCGCGGATGGTCTCGGTCGATCTGTCGCAGGCCGCGTGAGCGGCGATTGCACGCACAATCGCTGTCGTCGCCGCTGCTCGCGCGTTTGACTCCGGGACCTGCAAAACCTTACACTCCGACTCCAAGTCGCAACTGAGCAACTTGGACCTAACTCCATGGAATCCAAGGGTTTACAGCGCCTCGAGGAAAACCTCCGGCGGCTCCTTTCCCAGCACGGACAAGCCTCGACTCGCGCGGGCCAACTGGCGGCGGCGCTGAGCAAGAGCCGCGAAGAGATCGAGAAGCTGAAGGCGCAGAATTTCCGTTACAAGAGCGAGCGCGCCGAGACCCGCAAGCGTATCGACGCGGTCATCAAGCGGCTGGATCGACTGACGGAAGTTGCGCAGCCGCCCGAGGCCGAATCCGCCGCCGAAGAAGAGTCATGAAACGGGAGATCGAACTCGACGTCGCGGGGCAGCGCCTTCGCGTCCGTACGGACGAAGACGAAGACTACATGCGCAGCCTCGCCGGCTACGTCGATGAGCAGATGCGCGAGATCGGGCGCGGACAGCGCGGCATCACGTCCATGAACGTGGCGGTCCTGGCGGCCCTGCGTATCGCCGACGACTTCCATAAGCTCAAGCGTCTGCAGGAACACGTTGACGCGGCGCTCGATCGCCTTGCCGACGAAGTCGCGCAGACGGTCGAAAAGACCTCCCCCCGCTGACCTGCGAGCCGGTAGCGGCTTTGCCGTGGGCCAGCAGGACCCCCAGATCGCCGAGTCCAAGCGGCGCTTTCGCCGCGAAATTCAGCGCCGGCTGCAAGCGATCCAGGCCAGCGACGCGGTGCGACGCGGGCACGAGATCAGCGAGCACTTGACGCGCACGCCGGAATTCGCGGCCGCTTCGTTCGTTGCCGGCTACGTTTCCCTCGCCGACGAAGTGCGCGTGGACCTGGTGCTCGCGGAGGCGGTCGTGGCCGGCAAACCATTGCTGCTGCCGGTGCTTCAGGGACAGAGGCTGCTGTTCGCGCAGTGGCGGCCGTGCTCGCCGTTGCACCGTGACGTGCTCGGCGTGCTCGAGCCCATGGGTGGCGCTGCCGGTGAGCTTCCGCCGGGGCAGGGCGTG